>Ga0074044_10000016_pt1 | contig 159624 bp, 126 predicted proteins | sample BogForMeECP23OM1_FD_94443 | JGI IMG/M metagenome (GOLD analysis project Ga0074044, IMG submission 94443) | Bog forest soil microbial communities from Calvert Island, British Columbia, Canada - Bog Forest MetaG ECP23OM1 | ecosystem: Environmental > Terrestrial > Soil > Wetlands ...
ACCACCAGCGATTTGTAGGTGTTGTCGTTGGCGCTGCGGCCAAGCACCTTTCCGAACCCTACCCAAGCAATAATGAGTACGGAAACGGCGATAATGGCATAACGCGTGAAGCGATTCATCCGGCACCACCTTGGGTGAAGATAAACTCCAAGTATAACACTGTGATGAGACGCGGCTAGTTGAGAGTTGGATAGGGTTAAATGGGAGGGGCTGGACGATGGGGTGCGCCAAAGACACGCGGAGAACGGGAATTGTTGTATTCTTGACACATCAGAACCAAGCCTATTGTACCTTTGGGCATCTAAACGGTTGATAGCAAAGCACAAAGAGGTCTGAAAACTCCTTGCAATGTGGTATTGTTGAAGACTAAATAGATTGCATCATGTTTCAAACCACCATTCTACAACCGGCGGAAACGCAGGGCGTGGGACTTCACACGGGCGTGCACGGAAAGGTGCGCATTGTTCCGGCTCCCGCCGACACCGGAATTGTGTTTCGGCGGGTGGACTTGGACGAGTTCCCGATTGAAGCGCACGGGCGGAATGTGGCGCGCGTGAGTTATGCGACCAGCTTGATGAAGCAGGGCGTGCTCCTTTCCACAACGGAACACCTGCTGGCGGCCATCTATTCCTGCGGGATCGACAACGTCTTTGTGGATATTGACGCGATCGAGGTGCCCATCCTGGATGGGTCGGCAGAGCCGTTCATGCGGCTGATCGATCAGGCCGGGATACGGCGTCTGCGGCGGAAGCGGCGGTACTTGAGGGTATTGAAGCCCGTCGAGGTGATTGAGGATGGGCGGCGGATTGGAATCTACCCGGCGAACGAATTCCGGGTGCAGTGTTACGTGGATTTCCCTCATCCGCTGGTGGGGCAGCAGGAAGTGGAGATGGTGGTCAACGCGCAGAGCTTCCGGCAGGTGCTTTCGCGCGCGAGGACGTTCTGTTTTGAGAGCGACATCGAGCCCTTGCGGGCCATGGGGCTGATTCGCGGGGGCTCGCTGGAAAACGCGATTGTGCTGACGAAGGACGGCATGTTGAACGGGCCGCTGCGGTTTCCCGACGAGTTCGGCAGGCACAAGGCATTGGATTTGATCGGCGACCTGGCGCTGGTCGGATTGCCTCTGTTGGGGCGCGTGCAAGCGAGGAAAGCCGGCCATGCCCTGCACACGCAGTTGGTGAGCCGGTTGCTGGCCGACCCTACGGCCTGGGAGGTCACGATGCGGCACTCGGAGGCTTCCAGTGTGGTAGCGAACGAACGAGAGGCTGTGCCCGCCTCGGCTGCCGACTGAGGTGGATACGGATCGGCGCGATACTTGACCACGCTGGAATTCACTTCCCGTGTATGAGGCTCTGCTGGTTGGTTCTTCTCGCTCTTCCAAATATAAATTCCCAGAATGACAACAAGAACGAGTCCCGCCACGCCCAGCCATCCCAAAACGAGCCCCGCGATGGCCATACCCCTGCCTTCGATTTGAAGAGGATTGCGGCGAATTTGGCGTAACGCCAGATAGCCCAGAATCAGGGCAGCAACAGAGCCCAAGCCATATATCCAAAAGAGGCCGCAGACCAAGCTGCCGATGGCGAGACCGCTATAGGTGCGCACAGAAGGGAAGATGGGCGGCGATGCAGCGTTGGTCGTGGAATCGAGGGCAGGGTCCAACCAATGCTGGCAGAAACGGCACTTGATGGCAGCATCTTGAATCTCCTGCGAACAGAAGGGGCAAGGTTTCATGTGAAAAGCGATGGCAAACTTGCGATTAAAGAGGCGGACTCGCGGGGCCAGCCGGGGAAGAGGGTTCGAAACGAATCACCTGCGTCTCGTCGGAATAGAAGTGGCGAATACCCGTCTGGTTTTGCGTGACAGGATCAGCGGAAATCACGTAGGAAGTGATGCGCCCGTCTGCATCGGTGGTGCCGGGGTGATATTGGAATTCATAGCCGTACTTCATGGGATGCCGGGAGGCCAGGACGCCGCTCAAGAGGTCCGCGTGATCACAGTCGCCACTGCCCGGCCCAAGCTGTTGCGCAGAGGGTGGGAAGCCTTGTTGAGCGCATTTTGCGGCATAGGTCGCAATCGCGACATTATAGGTGCGGAGGGAGGCAACGGCAGAGGCTTCATTGGCGGCCATCCTGGAGCGGAGGAGGTTCGGGATGGCGATAGCGGCAATGATCAAAATGAAAGGGATGAAGGCAATCCCCATATAGCCAAGGACAAGTCCGGTTATGGCTAAGCCTTGGCCTTTAAGTCTTCCAGCACTCTTGCGGATCTCCGATAGAGACAAGTGGCCGAGAACCACCGCCACAATAGAAGTGGGCAAAAACCAGAAGAAAATGCCGCAGATGAGGCTGCCAATCGCCTTGCCGCTGGTGGAAGGCACGCCAGAGAAGGGGGGTGCAATCGAGGCTCCCGGGGAAGGAGCAGCGGCCATAGTTGTTCCCATTCTTGTGCCGCATTTGGGGCAGAATTGAGAACCATCAGCGATTAGTTCGGCGCAATAAGGGCAGGTCATGGCGTGGTGCTACTCCTTGCATCAACTGAGCGAAGAGGCATGAGAAAACGGTGTTTTGCAGGACTATAGCGCAGGTTGGCATGGGCGTCCAGTGACGAATGAAAGACGGAAGTAAAGAGACGGATTGTCAAACGGGGCCGAGCACGGGACAATGCTCACGTTATGGCCAACAACGACATTGCAATCCTGATCCTGGCCGCGGGCAAAGGCACGCGGCTGAAGTCCAGCCTGGCGAAGGTGCTGCACGCGGCCGGAGGGCGCGTGCTGGTGGAGCACGTGGTGCGTTCGTGCGAGCCGTTGGGCGCGAAGAGAATCATCGCGGTGATCGGCCACCAAGCAGAGAAGGTGGCGGAGATTGTCGCGCCGTATGAAGTGGAAACCGTGGTGCAGCAGCCGCAGAACGGGACGGGCCATGCGCTGCTGGTGGCAAAGCGGGAAATTGGAAATGCGAAGTATGTGGTGGTCTTGCCGGGCGATGCGCCGCTGGTGCGGACAGAAACGCTGCGCGCGTTAATCAACAAGCACAAGAAAGGTGCGGCGGCGGCGACGATACTGACGGCGGTGCTGGCCGATCCATCGGGTTACGGGCGCATCCTGAGAAAATCCGGGGACACGGTGGCGGCGATTATCGAGGAGTCGCAACTGACCGCGGACCAGCGCGAACTGAACGAAATCAATTCAAGCATCTATTGCTTTACGGCGGCGAAGCTTTGGCCCGCGCTGGCGCAAGTGAAGCCCAACAACAAACACCGCGAGATTTACCTGACCGATGCAATTGCCGTGTTGAACGCAAACGGAGAAACGGTGCTGGCGGAAATCGCGCCGGATGCGCGCGAGGCGCTGGGCTGCAACACGCGAGCGGACCTGGCGGGGGTGGACCGAACGTTCCGCGAATGGAAGCGCGACGAACTAATGAACGATGGCGTGACGATTCAATTGCCGGAGACGGTGCTGATCGATCCGGACGTGACCGCGGGTGAAGACTGCGTGATTGAGCCGTGCGTGCAGTTGCTGGGGAAGACGAAGATCGGCACGCGGTGCACGATCAAGACGGGAAGCGTGCTGCACGACGCGGTGCTGGGCGACGACGTGACGATTGAGCCCCACTGCGTGATTACGAAGAGCCGGGTCGATTCCGGTGTGATTGCCGGCCCGTTCGCGCGAATGAGGCCGGAAACCCACGTAAAGAAGGGCGCGCGGGTAGGGAATTTCGTGGAGTTGAAGAAGAGCGTAATCGGCGAAGGCAGCAAAGTGCCGCACCTTTCCTACGTTGGGGATACCAGGATCGGGACAAAGTCGAATATTGGCGCGGGAACAATTACCTGCAATTACGACGGTTTCTCAAAGCATCCGACAACAATTGGGAACCGCGTGTTCATCGGGAGCGATTCGACTTTGATCGCGCCGGTGAGGATCGGGGACGGAGCGTACGTGGCGGCGAGCTCCGCGATTACGGACAATGTGCCGGCCGATGCGCTGGGAATCGCCCGCGGCAAGCAGGTGAACAAGCCGGGGTGGGCCAGCAAGAAGCGGAGAGAGCTTGCGGCGGGAGAAGGCGGCAAGACGGCGTCGAAAAAGAGTGGCAAGAAGGGGCGCGCGCGGCGGTAAAGCTACAGCGTCATGTTCATTGCAAACCTAAGTGTGTAATCGCTGTCATTGAACCGAATCGTTGGGGGTGTTATCTTCCGCTTAACTTGATGCGGAAGGAGCCTCTCTGTGGGCACATGGGTCAGTTGGATATTGATCATCGGCGGCGTGGTGTGCGTGATCGCGGAACTGGCGCTTGGGGCGTTCACGGGATTTGATCTGGCGTTGATTGGCGGTTCGCTGTCCCTGGGCGGGGCCATTGGCCTGATCGCGCATTCGGACAAGATCGGGTTGCTGGCGGCAGCGGTGTTCGCGGTGCTGTATCTGGCGATATTCCGGCGCTGGCTGAAAAGCAAGCTGACGGTGCAAGACCATGCCAGCAACGCCGACGCGGTGGTGGGGAAAACGGGGGTCGTTACGAAGCGAATTGCGCCGCACGATGCGGGCATGGTGAAGCTGGGCGCTGAAATATGGCGCGCCGAACTGGCCAGCCCGGAAGATACGGCGCGGGAAGTAGGAGCGATTGTGGCGGTGCAGTCGGTGGAAGGCGTGACACTCAAAGTGAGGTGAGCGTACATGGAACCCAGTTTCTTCTTGATGGTGTTTCTCTTCGTGGTGGTGATTCTCGCCGTGGTAACGCTGGCAAAGGCTGCCCGCACGGTGAAGCAGTATGAAAAAGGATTGATCACGCGCCTGGGGAAATACCATGCGATGGCGCAGTCGGGCCTGACGTTCATCATGCCGTTTGTGGACGACATTGTGCGGGTGGATATGCGCGAGCAGGTGATCACGGTGCCTCCGCAGAAGCTGATCACCAAGGACAATGTGACGGTGGAAGTGGACGCAGTGGTTTATTACAAGGTGATTGACCCGGTGAAATCGCAATACGAAGTGCAGGATTTCGGGTATGCGTGCACGACACTGGCGCAAACCAATCTGCGCAACCTGATTGGGGATCGCACGTTGGACGAAACGCTGGTGGCGCGCGACATGATCAACACGAATCTGCGCGAAGTGCTAGATGAAGCCACCAACAACTGGGGCTGCAAGGTGACCCGCGTCGAGGTGCAGAAAATCGAACCGCCCCGCGATATCACCGATGCGATGTCGCGCCAGATGAAGGCGGAACGCGAGAAGCGCGCCGCGGTGCTGGAAGCGGAAGGCATCAAGCAAAGCCAGATTTTGCAGGCTGAGGGGAAGAAGCAGTCAGAGATTCTGAAGGCCGAAGGCGACGCACAAGCTCGAATTACCAGGGCCAACGCGGAAGCGGAGGCCATCAAACTGGTCTCCACCGCCGCGGAGACTTATTTCAAGGAGCGCGCGGAGACGATGCGGCGCCTGGAAGTACTGAACAATACGCTGGCGCAGAATACGAAGTACATCGTGCCGTCGAGTTCCAGTTTGGTGAATGTCCTCGGCCTGGATGGGGTTGTTCAGGCGCCGCCGAGTCCGGCGGTGAGCACAAGCGGAAGCGCTCCAGCGAAAAGCTAATAAGAACACTCTCAGAGTTCGCAAACGGAGTTTGCAGCGTGGCGCTTGGTGTGTGCCAGATGCACGGCCTCGCGAACCACCTGATGTGCTAAAATTGGATTTTCCATTCATTCTACGGGGAGGCACATCATGAAATTTGGAGTGGTGGTCTTTCCGGGGTCCAATTGCGACCACGACGCGTTCCATGCCATCGGCCACGTGCTGCAGAAGCCGGTGGAATTCATCTGGCACCAATCCGAAGACCTGCGAGGCTGCGACGCGATCATTTTGCCCGGTGGATTTTCCTACGGCGATTATTTGAGGACGGGGGCGATCGCCCGTTTTTCGCCGGTGATGAACTCGGTGGAGAAGTTCGCGAAGAGCGGCGGGCTGGTGCTGGGCATCTGCAACGGCTTCCAGATTCTGTGCGAGGCGGGGCTGCTGCCGGGGGCGATGATGCGCAACGCGGGGCTGCGGTTCATCTGCCGGCATGTGCACATTCGCGTGGAGCAGACGGACAGCCCGTTCACCTGCGCGGCGAAGAAGGGGCAGATTCTGCGGATTCCGATTGCGCACAGCGACGGGAACTACAACTGCGATGCCGCAACACTGGCGGAGTTGGAGAAGAACCGGCAAATTCTGTTTCGCTATACGACACCGGATGGGCTGAATGACACGGCGGGGAATCCGAACGGATCGATGGCTAACATCGCGGGGATTTGCAGCCGCGAACGCAACGTGGCGGGGTTGATGCCGCATCCGGAGCGGGCGATGGAAGGCGTGCTCGATTCGGAGGATGGAGTAGTCGTTTTCCGCTCGATGGTGGAAGCGCTGGCGGGTGTGGCAAAGGCGATGGCGTGAAACGCACACAGGGTTTAAAAGATTAAGGGCACGTTGGGGCACGAGACATCGTGCCCCGATGGTTTTCAACGGAAGAAAAAGGCTACAAATGGCAACGGCACAGACAGAAATCAAGGTGACACTGGAAATTGCGGCGGAACACGGCATAACGCGCGAGGAATATGCGCGCATCCAGAAGATACTGAAGCGCGACCCGAACATCACGGAACTGGGGATTTTCAGCGTGATGTGGAGCGAGCACTGCTCGTACAAATCGAGCAAGGTGCATCTGAAGCGGCTGCCGACGCGCGGAAAGCTGGTGGTGCAGGGGCCGGGAGAAAACGCCGGCGTGGTGGACATCGGTGAAGGGCTGGTGGCGGCGTTCAAGATCGAATCGCATAACCATCCGAGTTTTGTCGAGCCGTTTCAGGGAGCGACGACGGGCGTGGGCGGGATTTTGCGTGACATATTCACAATGGGCGCGCGGCCGATCGCGGTGATGGATTCGCTGCGGTTTGGGGAGATTAGCAGGAGTGGCGAGCCAACGACGCGACCGAGAGGAAATGCAGAGGCTTTCGGGGCCCACGTGACGACAGAAGAAGAGGCGGCGAAGAACCGGCGGATTCTGGATGGCGTGATTCGCGGCGTGGGAAGTTACGGAAATTGTTTTGGCGTGCCCACGGTGGGCGGCGAGGTGGCGTTTGAGCCGTGTTATTCGCAAAATCCGCTGGTGAATGCGCTGGCGCTGGGGATTGCGCGCAAGGAAGACCTTTTCTTCGCGAAGGCCAAGGGCACCGGCAATCCGGTGATCTATGTGGGTGCGAAGACGGGACGCGACGGCATTCACGGCGCTTCGCTGCTGGCTTCGGCGGAATTCACCGAGGAATCGCAGCAGAAGCGGCCCAATGTGCAGGTGGGCGACCCGTTCATGGAGAAGCTGCTGCTGGAAGCGTGCCTGGAGGCGATGAAGACGGGCGCGGTGGTGGCGATTCAGGATATGGGCGCGGCCGGATTGACATGCTCGACGTGCGAGATGGCCTCGCGCGGGGCCACGGGAATCGAGATTGACCTGGCGAAAGTGCCGCAGCGCGAAACGGGGATGAGCCCGTATGAAATTATGCTCAGCGAATCGCAGGAGCGCATGCTGCTGGTGGCGGAGCGCGGACGCGAGCAGGAAGTGCTGGCGGTGTTCAAGAAGTGGGGACTGGACGCGACGGTGGTGGGCGAAGTGAAGGACGGTGGCCTGCTGGTGGTGAAGGATCACGGCGCGGTGGTAGCGCAGATTCCGGCGCACCCGCTAGCGGAAGAAGGTCCGGTGTACAACCGGCCGATCGCGGAACCGAAGCCGCGAAAAGAGAGCGAGCTGGACTGGTTCCATTTTGCCACGGAGGGCGCGGAGCTTACGGAGAATTTGAAGAAGCTGCTGGCTTCGCCGACGATTGCGTCGAAGCGTTGGATCACCGAGCAGTACGACACGATGGTGCGGACGAATACGCTGGCGGGACCGGGTGCGAGCGATGCAGCGGTCGTGCGGATCAAGGAGACGAAGCGGGCGCTGGCGCTGGCTACGGATGGGAATGGGCGCTGGACGTTCTTGAATCCGAAAGCGGGCGCGATGCACGCGGTGGCGGAAGCGGCCCGGAATGTGGCGGCCAGCGGGGCGCGGCCGATTGCGGCGACGAATTGTTTGAATTTCGGGAGTCCGGAAAAGCCGGAGGTGATGTGGCAATTTTCGCAGGCGATTGACGGGTTGGGCGAGGCGTGCGTGGCGCTGGGCACGCCGATTACCGGCGGAAATGTCAGCTTTTATAACGAGACGCTGAGGAAATCGATTTATCCGACGCCGGTAATCGGGATGCTGGGGATTCTGGAGGATGCGTCAAAAGTTTTGAAGGTGGCGTTCCGGAAAGAGGGAGATGTGATCGTGCTGCTCGACGGGTCTACTTCTTCCAACGCGGCGCATCAGGCTCCGCCACGGGCTGGGAAACAGAGGGAGTTTTCGTCTTCGGAATACTCGAAGGCGATTGGCGGGATTGTGGCCGGGGAGCCGCCGGCGATTGAGCTTGGCGCGGAGAAATGGGTGATCGATTGCCTGGTCTCTTTGGCCGAGGCGGAAACGCTGCAATCGGCGCACGACGTGAGCGATGGCGGGCTGGCAGTTACGCTGGCGGAATCGTGTTTCGCGGCCGTTGGACTTGGAGCGAATGTAGCTGTGCCAGAAGATGCGAGCGCGGAGTACGCGCTCTTTGGTGAGCGCGGGGCGCGCGTGGTGGTATCCGTTTCGCCGGAAAAGCTTGGCGCTCTGCGGACGACTGCGAGACAATATGGTGTAGGGGCGCACGAAATCGGGAAAGTGACGGGTGACAATACGCTGCGCATCGAATATAAGGGGCAGGCGGTGATTTCGGCGACAGTCCCAGCCTTACGTGAAGCTTGGGCTTGCTCGCTTGAACGGGTCCTTTTTGGGAAGTGATCGACTTGCGGAAAACAATGCATGTTTTCGTTGTTTCGATGTTTGCGTTGGCTGGCGTATCTGCTCTATTGGATGCGATGGGTTCTGCTTGGCATTTGCGGACAGTTACGGGGCCATACTTCCACGCGGAGTTGGATATTCTTGAAGGAATTTTATTTCTTGGAGTTGCTTTCGGCGTATTTCGGTTTGAATCGCGGGTTCGAGTTTTTGCAATTGTTCTCGCGGGGCTTAACACGTTGGCACTCGGAATCGTGGTGATGACTGCGCCAGGACTCTTGGCAGGGGTTTGGTTTCTGGCCTGGACGCTCGTTCTGTTATGGCTATTCTATCCGACGGTCCGAGCGAAGTTTGTTGTCGGTAGACATGATCAGAAGATGGCATAGACAAATATGACTTCTAAGTTGGCTTTCTCGGACGATCATTTTCATGACGAGTGCGGTGTGTTCGGCGTGTTTGGCCACCCGGAAGCGGCGAACCTGACGTATCTGGGGCTGTACGCGCTGCAGCATCGCGGCCAGGAATCGGCGGGCATAGTGTCGAGCTCAGGCGGCGACCTGCACATGCACCGGGCCATGGGCGAAGTGGAAGAGATTTTTCAGCCGCGGGTGCTGGCGAAGCTGCCGGGCGAAAGCGCCATCGGGCATACGCGGTACTCGACGGCGGGCGACAAGGCGCTGCTGAACGCGCAACCGATCCTGGTGGATTGCAGCAAGGGCAAAATCGCCGTGGCGCACAACGGCAACCTGACCAACGCCACGGAATGGCGGCGGAAGCTGGAGCATCGCGGTTCGATCTTCCAGGCGAACAGCGACACGGAAGTTATCGTGCACCTGGTGGCGCGTTCGCTGGCGCGGAATTTTTCCAGCGCGCTGGGCGATGCGCTGAACCAACTGGAAGGCGCATATTCGCTGCTGGTGCTGACGCCCGACGAATTGTATGCGGTGAGGGACCCGCGGGGGTTCCGGCCACTGGTGCTGGGAAAGATTGAATCCAAAGAAAACGGAGACGCGTGGCTGGTGGCGTCCGAGACGTGCGCGTTCGATCTGTTGAACGCGCAATACGTGCGGGAAGTGGAGCCAGGCGAGATGCTACGGATTTCGCGGTCGGGGCTGGAATCCATTCACTTCAGCCCGCCGAAGCCGCACCAATACTGCATTTTCGAGCATGTGTACTTTTCCAGGCCGGACAGCATTATCTTCGGGCGGTCGGTGAACGAATCGCGCGAAATGCTGGGACGCTTGCTGGCGCGGGAACATCCCGTGGAAGCGGACATGGTTGTGCCGGTGCCGGACTCGGGAGTGCCGGCGTCCATCGGGTTCGCGCTGGAATCGAAGATACCGTTCCGCATGGGGTTGATCCGGAATCACTACATCGGACGCACGTTTATCGAACCTTCGCAGGCGATACGGAATTTTGGCGTCAAGCTGAAGCTGAACCCGGTGCGCGAATTGATCGCGGGGAAGCGCGTGGTGCTGGTGGACGATTCGATCGTGCGCGGCACAACCAGCAGAAAGCTGGTGCGCATGGTGCGGGAAGCGGGCGCGAAGGAAGTGCACATGCGCATCAGTTGCCCGCCCACGATTTCGCCGTGCTATTACGGCGTGGACACGCCCACGCGCGAGGAGTTGATTGCGTCGGCGAATACGCCGGAAGAGATCCGCAAGTACCTGGGCGCGGATTCGTTGGGATATCTCTCATTGCCGGGACTAAGGCGGGCGGTGAACGATACCGAGGGGAATTTCTGCACTTCGTGTTACACGGGAGTTTACCCGACCGACCTGGTGCAACTGGAAGTGCGCGAAGGCGCGGGCGCGAATAAAATGGGGGAAGCGGTGACGGTGAATCGTGAAAGCTGACGCAAACAAAATCAAGAAGAAGAGCGAGAAGGACGCACAAGTGCCGATGAGCACGCGGGTAAAGAGCGAAATCATCGCGTGGTTCTGGGTGATCCTGGCGTTCATGCTGATCAACGGAACACTGGGGCAGGCGCGCGTGATTCCGTCGGGCTCGATGGAAGACACTCTGTTGATCGGGGATCACCTGATCATGAGCCGGCTGGGCTACGATGCCGGCGTGCCGTTCACGAATTGGCACGTGCCGCTGTGGCGGAATCCGCACCGGCAGCAGATCATCATCTTCAAGCCGCCGTACGCCCCCGATCTGCCAGACTATGTGAAGCGCGTGATCGGGCTGCCCGGGGAGACCGTGGATGTACGCGACGGCGCGGTGTGGATTAACGGGAAAAGGCTTGAGGAGAATTACACCCTGGGGACTTCCGAAGCGCCGCGGCCTGAACAACTCAAGGTTGCGTACGGTGGGCTGCCCTTCAAGGTACCCCAGAATTGTTATTTTGTGATGGGCGACAATCGCGAGAATTCGGAAGATAGCCGCTACTGGGGCTGCGTCCCCCGCGATCACATCATCGGTATTCCGGTAATCATTTATATGTCGTTGGATGCGCCACGGGATGCGTGGAACGGTAATATTGCTGCTAGATTTGAAGCCTACGCGAACGCGCTGATACATCCCAGCACAGTGCGGTGGCGCAGGCTGTTCCATCTGTTTTAAGCTGTAAGGGTCCGGCACCGCCAATATGCCGGACAAATTTCACGAAGTAGAAGCAGGATCTCCCACAGAGTGACTCATGACGGGTGACTCGTCCCGCGTGGCCGCCCTCCGCCGCGCAGGGAATGAGCCGGCAACATTACCCGCAGAAGTAAGGTCACTGATTAAACGTTAAGGCGGCAGACCATGAAATATGCCGACGCCGGAGTGAATATAGCTGTAGCCGATGACGCGAAGCAGCGCATACGTCATCTGGCGAGCCACACATTTACGCCCGCGGTGCTTGGAGGGATCGGGGGATTCGGCGCTCTGTTTGCGCTGGACCTGAAGAAATGGAAAGACCCGGTGCTGGTGTCCAGTTGCGATGGCGTGGGCACGAAGCTGAAGATTGCCATGGCGATGGGCGTGCACTCGACGGTGGGCGGGGACCTGGTGAATCACTGCATCAACGATATATTGGTGCAGGGAGCGGAGCCGCTTTTTTTCCTGGATTACCTGGCGATGGGGAAGCTGGAGCCGGACGTTGTCGAGCAACTCGTGGATGGCATGAGCCGTTGCTGCCGGAAAGCGGGATGCGCGCTGATTGGCGGAGAGACAGCGGAGATGCCGGGGTTTTATCCACCCGGCGAATACGACCTGGCGGGATTCATCGTGGGGGTGGTGGAACGCGCGAAAGTGCTGAACGGAAAAGCGGTGAAGCCGGGGGACACGCTGCTGGCGTTGCCGTCGGCGGGATTGCACACGAACGGTTATTCGCTGGCGCGGAAACTGGTGTTTGAGGTTGCCAAGCACAAGCCGGACACTTACGTCACGGAAGTAGGAAACAAGATTGGGGCGGAGTTGCTGAAGCCGCACCTTTGCTACGCGCCGGCGCTGAAAACGATTCTGGCGCGCGGGTGGGTTTCCGCCATGGCGCATATCACCGGCGGAGGGCTGCCGGGGAATCTGCCGCGCGTGCTGCCCAGCGGCGTGAAGGCGATCATTGACTTGGATGCCTGGCAAATACCGCCGATCTTCAAGTATTTGGCGAAGCTCGGGGAAATTGAGACGGACGAGTTGCTGCAGGTGTTCAACATGGGCGTGGGGATGGTGGTGGTGGTGCCTTCAGCCCACGTGAAGGAAGTGGAAGCTGACCTGAAACGGCGGCGCGAGAAGTTTTACCGGATTGGGCGAATTGAACGCGGAGACACAGGCAAGGCGCGGCTGGTGTATTCCGGGGCGTTGAATTTGTAGACGCTAAGAATTCAGAAGAAATCACAAGACAACGAGAATTTGGAGCCAGCAGCAAAGCCCCATCCCAGGTAGTTTACTAATCCGTTTTCATTTCCAAAGCAGTTGGTGGCGTGAGGAACTCTGCGCCATCAATTGTGTCCGCCGGAAATTTCCCGCACAATCGAGCCCACGAAATTCTTCGCATCGCCAAACAGCATCAGCGTTTTGTCCATGTAGTACAAGGGGTTCTCGATGCCGGCGAACCCTGCCCCCATGCCCCGCTTGATCACCATCACCGTGTGCGCCTTGTCCACGTCCAGAATCGGCATTCCGTAAATCGGGCTGCTGGTATCTTCCCGGGCCGCCGGATTCGTCACGTCGTTCGCCCCGATAATCAGCGCGACGTCGGTCTGCGGGAAATCGCCATTGATCTCGTCCATTTCCAGCAGCTTGTCGTACGGAATATCCGCTTCCGCTAGTAGCACGTTCATGTGGCCCGGCATGCGCCCCGCCACCGGATGTATGCCGAATTTCACGTCCACGCCGCGCTTGGTCAGCGCATCGTACAACTCGCGCACTTTGTGCTGCGCCTGCGCCACCGCCATTCCATATCCCGGCACGATCACCACTTTGCTCGCCGCGGTCAAAATCCCCGCCGCCTCTTCCGGAGACGCGCTGCGCACCGGCCGCGCTTCTTTTGCTCCCTTCGCCGTCACCTGTTCCTGGCCAAACGCGCCGAACAGCACATTGGTGAACGAGCGGTTCATCGCCTTCGACATGTTCACCGAAAGGATGAAGCCCGATGCTCCGTCCAAGGCACCCGCGATGATCAGCAGCTTGCTCTGCAGCACAAATCCCATCGCCGCCGCCGATAATCCCGCGTAGGAATTCAATAGCGAGATGACCGTTGGCATGTCCGCTCCGCCGATGGGAATAATCATCATCACCCCGAACACCAGCGGGATCCCGATCATGAACGGAAATAAATACATCTTGTCCGGATGCTTCACTAGCGTCGCACCAATCCCGATGGCTATCGCCAGCAATCCCAGGTTCACGAAGTTCTGGCCCTTATAGGTGATCGGCCGCTGTGGCAGCACTTCCTGCAGCTTTCCGGCGGCCATCAAGCTGCCCGTGAACGTCAGCGCTCCCAGGATGACTTCCAGGGAAAGCACGCCCATCATGAATCCCGGCACATTCGGGGCCCGCAAGTAAAACTCCGAGGTTCCGACCAGCGTCACGCACAACGCCCCAAAGGCGTGGCTTAAGGCCGTTCGCTGCGGCACCGCGGTCATCGCCACTTTCCCCAGCGGCACACCGATCATCGTGCCCAGCACCAGCCCGATCGCAATCCACCGGTAGCTGACAATTCCGCCATGCAGCAGCGTCCCCACAATGGCCAGCAGCATTCCCGCTTCGCCGGCCCACACGCCGCGCCGCGCGGTCACCGGAGAACTCAGCCATTTCAACGAAAGCACGAACAGAGCGGTCGCGATGAGATACGCAATTTCGAGTATGTATTCTGACGCGATCATGTTCGTCACGGCTTCCTGGGCCCGCTGGCCTTGAACATCTTCAGCATGCGGTCCGTGATCATAAAGCCGCCCACGATGTTGCTGGTCGCCGCCACAATCGCGATGGTTCCCAGGATTGTCGCCAGCCTGCTCTTACCTTCACCCACCAGGATGATCGCTCCCACGACGGCGATCGCGTCCAGGGCGTTTGTCAACGACATCAGCGGCGTGTGCAGAAGCGGCGATACCCGCCGGATCACTTCAAATCCAATAAATGCCGCCAGCATGAATACGTACAAACCGGTTATCAGATCAAGTTTCATCAGGCGCCTCCTCCCGGTGCTGTCTGCAGGGCTGGCAGCTTGAAAAACTCCCGCACCCGCGCGTTCACGATTTCTCCCTCATGCGTCAGCAGCGTTTCGCGCATGATTTCATCCTGCAAATTCAGTTGCAGCTTGCCTTCCTTTGTCAGGTGCAGCAGAAACGACGTCAAGTTGCGCGCGTACATTTGGCTCGCGTGGTAGGGCACCGTCGCCGCGAGGTTGTATTCGCCGATGATGGTCACTCCATGGATCACCGTCGTCTCGTCCGGCTTCGTCAATTCGCAATTGCCGCCGCGTTCCGCCGCCAGGTCCACAATCACCGACCCCAGCGACATCCGCTCGACCATCTCCTTCGTCACCAGCACCGGCGATTTCTTTCCCGGGATCACCGCTGCCGTGATCACCACGTTGCTTTCTTCCACCACGTTGCCCAGCAGTTCCCGCTGCTTTTGGTAGAAGCTTTCGTCCTGCGCTTTCGCGTAACCGCTCGCGTCTTGCGCGTCCTTTGCTTCCACGGCCAGCTCCACGAATCGCCCGCCCAGGCTTTGCACCTGCTCTTTTGAGGCCGGGCGCATGTCATAGGCCGAGGCCACCGCCCCCAGGCGCCGCGCCGTGGCAATCGCCTGCAGCCCCGCTACGCCCGCGCCGATAATCAATACGCGTGCCGGCGCAATCGTTCCCGCCGCCGTCGTCAACATCGGGCACATTCTGGGCAGCGTGTCCGCAGCCAGCAGCACCGCTTTGTACCCGCAGATCGTCGCCATCGAGGAGAGCGCGTCCATGCTCTGCGCCCGCGTGATGCGTGGTATAAGCTCCACGGCAAACGATGTCACGCCGCGGTCCGCAACCTCCTGCACCGTCTTCACCGTTCCCAGCGGCCTCAGGAATCCCACCAGCGCCTGGCCCTTGCGCAACAGCGGCAGGTCCGCGCTCCCCGTCTTGTCATTCGCTCCATGACACAGGAATTGCACCAGGATGTCCGCGGACGCGAATACTTCTTCGCGGCTCGCCGCCAGCTTCGCGCCCTTTTCCACGTACTCGGAGTCGCGGTAACCCGCTCCCTGGCCCGCGCCCGCTTGCACCAGCACGTCCAGCCCGGCCTTCTTCAGATTGGGAAGCATCGCCGGCACCAGCGCCACGCGCCGCTCTCCCGGATAACCTTCTCGGGGCACACCAACGATCATGTACCCTCCTTCCTTCTCCGCAGTTCCTTCAACTTCAATTCAGACTCCAGCTTTTGATCCAGAGAATTGTTTTTTCACTCTGCAGCCATGCCAGCCCATGCGCAGTCGCAGTCTTCTGCCGAGCTGCTCACGGCGGCTGGGTCCCTTCGTGGATGCTCGTCCGGATTCGAGGGCGGAGCGATGGCCCCCGTTCAACAGGCGGAACGCAGCCATGCTACCCACATGTCTTGCGTCATCTCCACAATCTGATTTGCCCGCCGAATTCTATCTCCAACCGCTGTACAGTGACAAGCGCGGTCCGCTAGTTCATTCCCTCGTACACTGCTCGCGCTTCCCGCAGCCTCTTCATCACCAAAACCTTCTCTGCCGCCGAATTCCAGTCTGGATATTTGTCGGTCACCTCGATCGTCCGGTCAATCCACGCCTTGAAATACTCGGCATCCTCTCGCGAATACGCTCGTTTTCCGCCAATCGTCACATACACCGGACTCGTCGTCGCATACGCGTAATTATCCATCACCGGATATTCCGCCTTGTCGCTCCAGGCTCGCAGCACGCACCACCCGCTCTCGTCCAGTGGAATCGTTCCCGTCACATCCGCTGTGTCGCGCGCTCCCTCCAACTTCAGTTCTCGCGCCACTTTCCCGTTGCACACCACTTCCAGGTGGTCCACAGGCACAATTGAGCGCAGTTTCGCGGTGAAGGGAACCCTCGCCTGCTCCGCATCAAATTTCAATTCGCTCCCCACCATTTCTCCGCCCAACTTGAACTCGATCAGCGGCCCGTTCGTGGCAAACGTCCGCCCTTGCTTCAATTCGTCCATCCATGTGTCAATGTTCACCGGCCACTGCGGCGTCCACACATAAACGCGGTCAAATCCCACCTGCCCGCGGATCGGCGCCGAATAATCCGCTGTGGCATCCGTCCCCCCGCCTGCCGGGAGCTTGAATCCCAGATTCAGCAACTTGTACCAGACCGTCGCCGTGGATTTGTGATCGCTGAATCCCACAATTTCCATGTAGTCGAGCTTTCCCAGCGCCACGTCCACCGGCAGTTCATCCGTTATTTTCTGCGCCGGCTTTGCGAACGGATCCGGCACTTCATCGAACGGATGCACCGCCCCTACCAGTGCCCCCTGCGCATGCGCCATGTCGTACACATCCGCATTCATCGGATACAAACTCGCCGCCGCCGTGTTCGGGTACCCGGCATATCCCGGCAATAGCAGGTGACTCTTGAGCCTCAAAACTCCCCGATGCCCCCAGTAACTCGTATGAAATTCCTGCCCCTGAAAGACCGCTATGTCGCCGATTGCTTCTACCGTATTTGAGAAGTTCAAGAGCGAGATATCAGGAAACCGCTGTTCCTTGTTGACCGTAAGCTCGTTGATTATTTCGAGTCCTTCTGCTTCTCCCTGTTCCCTTAAGCGATCTAGGTCATTTCGGTATGTCCCGCCGTAGTTCATGTGCACATGCAAATCGGCAGAAATCCATCTTTCTCCGCCTTCCGAATTGAAAGTCAGTGGTTCAAGATTTAGAACCAGAGGCTTGGTCTTCACTCCGCGCGTGTCCAGCATCTGCTTAACTGGCTTCTTTTCAAACCCCGCAGCGACTTCAATAGTCAGAAGTCCTTGAGGGACTTCGATCTCGGTCACGTGATGTGAACCTTCAGATGAGACGTGCCCTGCGGTCGGCACAGTGAAAGTGAGCCTGTTGTACTCAATGCGAGCATGAAAATAATGCGTTTCAAACGGCTGCATCTTGCGATCGAATCCGTCGTCAGCCTGAATCCAAGCTTTTTCTGGTGCGTACGATTTGCCACGCTCGTCGGTCACAGATACGCGCGCCTTTATTTCTTCGCCTGACTCGTCAGTGACTGCAAGCCAAAGCAGCGTGTGAGGTTTCAAGTACTTTCGATTTTCGGTGGGAAGAGATTTCACTTCTCCGTCCAAGACACTTTGCGTCACCACCCCGGTATTACCAAGTTCGTTTGAGATAAAGGCCACCGTTTCCCCATTCGGCGACCACCGCGCATTCGTTTCATCCCAATCCACATAAGTAAGCGGGAATGCATCTCCGCCATTCGCTGGCATCAGCCATAAGTTGTGCCACTGCCTTCCCAAGTACGAGCTGTACACCATCCGCGAGCCATCCGGCGAAAAGTCCGGCCGCGCCTTCCAGCTCGTCTCCTCATAGTGAATCTCCCGCGCCTCCGCTCCCGGCTCCGCGTTCATCCGCCAGAATCCCCCGGTTCCGTAAATGTGCCCGCGGTTCGACACGAACAAAATCTCCTTGCCGTCTCGCGTCCAGACCGGGTTGATCTCCATGTCGTACGCGCTGTAGTAATAACGGGGCAGAGAGCTCTTCGTTTCCCCCGTGAGCCGCGCCACATTCTTCAGCTGGCCATCCACCACGTCCGCCGCAAAAATGTGAAAGCGCCTGTTGTACTGCGTCGAAACCCACACGATCCGTTTTCTATCCGGCGACCATCGCGGCTCCACATTCACCGCTCCTCCATTCGTCAACTGCGTCGCCTTCCAACTCGCCAGATCCAGCAGCCACAACTCCATCGCGTCCTTCTGATACGACACGTACACCACGCTCTTTCCATCCGGCGACCAGTCCGGCTGGTAGTCGTATCCCGGCCCATCCGTCAGTTGCACTGCGTCTTTGGAATCCAGCTTCTGCCGCCACAGCGAACCGGCCATTGAGTAAATCAATTCCTTCGAGTCTGGCCCCCAGGTCAAACTGCTCGGCCCGCTCGTCAACTGGGGCAAATACAACTCGCGGTAATAATAGGGATGCGGCTCATCAATTTGCGGCAGCACCGGCCGCCGTTGCGCGCCAGCCGGAATCGCCAATCCCGCCAAAAGCAAGCAGACAAATCCCGATGCGTGTTTCAACTCATCCTCCGCACACCCGCATACTATGCCAAAACAAGTAGGGGCGCAGCATCGCTGCGCCCCAATAACCCCCGATTAAGGATCTTTTTTCACTGAAGACTTAAAACTGAAAACTAAAAACTGCCTTACGCCAGTTTCGCCTTCGTCAGCGGCATCTCCCGAATCCGTCTCCCCGTCGCCGAAAATATTGCGTTGTAGATAGCCGGCGCCACGGGTGGCAATCCCGGCTCACCAACCCCCGCAGGCGGCGCATCGCTCTCGACGATGTGCACATTCGTTTCCCGCGGCGCCGTATTCATCCTGGCAATTTGGAAGCCATCGAAATTGGACTGATCAATCACGCCATTCGTCGCCGTTATCTCCCCATAAAACGCGATGCTCGTGCCCATCACCGCCGCGCCTTCAAATTGCTGTTTCACCGTTGTGGGATTCACGATCGTTCCCGCGTCCACCGCCGTGTCCACCTTCAGGATATCCACTTGCCCGTCTTTCACATCCGCTTGCACCACCGTCGCCACATACGTCAAAAAGCTGCGGTGCACCGCCAAACCCATCCCGAATCCTTTGCCCAGTTTTTGTTTGCCCCAACCGGATTTTTCCGCGGCAAGCTGCACCACGCGCCGGAACCGCGCGATATCAATCGGGTAAGCCGCGTAGTCTCCGTCGTAATTGTCGTAATCCTTCGGCAATTCCTCTTTCGGCATGATGCGATCAGGTCCCAGGAGCGCCAACACATATTCCAATTGGTCCTTACCCGCCGCGTCGGCCAGTTCCCCCACAAAGGAGTGCACACCGAACGCGTGATAAATATTCGCCACGGAGCGCAGCCACCCAATCCGCGTGTGCGCCCTCGCCGGCCCGTTTTCCACCCGGTGATTCGGAATTGCAAATGGAATATCGCTGAACCCCAATCCAATTTCTCCAGCGTCCGCATACACCCCGTTCTGCTCAAAAGTTGAGACAATCGGCGGGAACACGCTTCGTTGCAGCCACGCCATAGGTTTCCCGTCTGCTCCCAGCGATGCTTTGAAATACATCGCCGCCACCGTGTGAAACGCATCAAACTTGATGTCGTCTTCGCGGCTCCACACCACTTTCACGGGCTTCCCCGTCTTTTTCGAAAGCACCGCTGCTTCCACGATAAAATCCGGGAAAGACTTCCTTCCAAACGCGCCACCCAGCAGCGTCACGTGCACCGTCACATCTTCCTTCTTCAGACCCACCGCCGCGGCTATGGCATCCCGCGCCCCCTGCGGATTTTGCGTTGGCGCCCACGCCTCCACTTTTCCGTCGCGATACACCGCCAGCGCCGCCGGCGGTTCCATGGACGCGTGCGCCAGCATCGGCGCGTAATATTCCGCCTCTACAATCTTCCCGCCCTTCGCGAACGCCTTCTCCACATTCCCGTTTTCCCGCACCACTTTGCAGGGCTTGCGCGCCGTGGTTTCCATTTCCTTCCGGAACTCATCGGAATTCCACGCGCTGTGCTCGCTCTTTTCCCACTCGATCTTGAGTTTCTTTTTGCCTTCGAACGCCGCCCACGTGTTGTCTGCAATCACCGCCACGCCGCCCAGCGGCTGCATCATCACCGGTGGCTTGAACGCTTCGAGCGTTGCCGTCTGCTTCACGCCCGCCACGTGCAGGGCCGCCGAATCGTCCACGCTTTTCACCGCGCTTCCAAACACCGGTGGATGCACCACGGACGCGAACAGCATCCCGTCAATCTGCACGTCCTGCCCGTACACCGCCTTGCCCGTCGTCATATCCTGGAAGTCATACCCGGACGCTGCCTTGCCGATGTACCGCCATTCGTTGCGCGGCTTCAATTGCAACTCCTCTTTTTTCGGCACGGGCAGTTTTGCTGCTGCGGATGCCAGTTCGCCGTAGCCAAGTTTCTTTCCGCTTGGCTTGTGCACGACCGTATTCAGTTCCGTCGCGCATTCCTTTTCCGGCACACCCCAGGTCTGCGCGGCCGCCCGCACCAGCATCAGCCGCGCGCTCGCCCCTGCCTCGCGCAGGGTGTCAAAGAAGCTCTTTACCGAGTGCGAGCCGTCCGTGTCCTGGTCGCCATACTTCTCATCGCCCGTGGCGGATTCCACTTTCACCTTTGTCCAGTCCGCATCCAGTTCATCGGCAACGATTCGCGGAAGCCCGGTGCGGTTCCCGCTGCCCATCTCCGCGCGGTGGGCCACGATGTAGACCGTTCCGTCTGTCGCAATTGCCAGGTAAACATTCGGCCGCAGCGCGGCGTTCGTCATCGGGTCTTCGCCCGCGCCTCCCGTTGCGCCCACAAGGCGTTCCGGCAGAATCTGAACGCTTAAGACCAGCGCGCCCGTCCCCAGCATCCCTTTAAGGAATCCTCGACGGCTCACGTTTTCGATTTGCATCATGTTCTCTCCAGGCCATCTCTCGACGAAAATCACGGAAAATTCGTCGAATCTAGCCCTCTATCCTACCCGCATTCTCGTTCCATGCAACCCCGATCACCCGCAAGGGTCCGGCACGCTGGACCCATCTCGGCAAGCGCGTTCCCTTTGGCAACCTCCGTCCCCGCCCTGCCCGCAACTAGTGCACCTTTCCTCTCCAACCTGCCTAATCCGTATTGTGTATCCTGCGCTCGCGCGGCACTCTGGAGGGCAGGAACTCTCATCCATGTCCGAAGCATTCCTCCAACGCGCCGTCGCCTTGGCCACCGAAAATGTAAACTCCGGCCAGGGTGGTCCCTTCGCTGCCCTGATCGTGAAGGACGGCAAAATCGTCGCCGAAGGCGTCAACCGCGTCACCTCTGCCAACGATGCCACTGCCCACGCTGAAATCGAAGCCATTCGCCAGGCTTGTCGCATCCTCGGCAATTTCCAGTTGTCCGGCTGCGATCTCTATGCATCCTGCGAACCGTGCCCCATGTGTCTCGGCGCGATTTATTGGGCGCGGCTTGACCGTGTCTTTTATGCCGCCACCGCTGCCGATGCCGCCGCCGCTGGTTTCGATGACGCCTTTATTTGCGACGAACTCCGTCGTGCGCCCGACGCTCGCCGCCTCCACATCACGCAACTTTCCCATCCTGACGCGCTGCGCCCTTTCCAGGTCTGGCTCTCGTCTTTCTCCAAAAAGCCCTACTGATCGCCACTTTTTTCTTTCGATCTTCCCGCACCGCCTTGCTCATCGTTCCTTCCGCTGGCATACTTCTCTTCCCGCATGACGAAAGGCTCTTTCGCATGAAACGTGAATACCACCGCTGGTACTCTCCCCGCCTCGGCCTGGACCTCGGTGTCGTTGCCTATGGACATTGGGGCCCGCCGCTTCTCGGTTTTCCCACTAGTGCAGGTGATGAATTTGAGCTCGAGGGCCAGGGCATGATTGGCGCCCTCGCCGATTTCATTGATGCCGGCCGCATCAAGTTTTACTCCGTCAATTCCATCAACGGCCTCAGCTTCTACAACAAAGGCGCTCATCCGTTTCACCGCAGCTACGTGCAATCCGTTTTCGATTCCTACCTGCGTGAAGAAGTTGTTCCCTTCATCTGGAATCACTGCCAATCACAAGTCGCCATTTCCACCATGGGTGCTTCCTTCGGCGCGTATCACGCCGCCAACACGCTCTTCAAGCACCCCGATGTATTCAAGCGTTGCTTTGCCATGTCCGGCGTTTACGATCTCCGGAATTTCATGGACGGCACGTACGACAACAATTTCTACTTCAACAATCCCGTCGATTACCTTTCCAATCTTTCCGATGGCTGGTATTTCGAGCAGTACAATTCCTGCGACATCCACCTGAGTACCGGCACCGGGCCCTGGGAAAACAGCGGTCCCACCTATCGCCTCTCCGAAGTTCTCTCCGGCAAGGGCATTCGCCACTCCGTGGATAATTGGGGCCCAGAGGGCGGCCACGACTGGCCCTTCTGGAAGCACCAGATGCGCGAATACATCGCTAAATTGTTCTGACGAGCTTCTGAATGGACTTTTCTTACTGAGGCGTGGGCTGGTTGCCCCAGGTCCGCCGTACGCGGGTGCCTGGGTCTTGGGTTCTTCATCTCTGTGGCACAGTCACTCGTGACTGTGCTCTTGGGTCTCTCCGCCTAGTTTCTCTCTTCCTCTTAAGCTGATAACCGATAACTGGTAACTTTGCTAGGCCAGCCCTAGCTGTTCGAGCTGGTAGTGCCCCTTCTCAATCACCTGATCTTCATCAATCCATACATCGCAATTTCGCGTCAACACGTCCACGTGCGTCCGCGACTTCCAATTCGCATGCGTCTGGCTTCCATAAGGATCGCCAAACGCAATGTGCACTCCGGGGAATTTCTCGTCCTGCAGCAGGATGCCAATCATCCGCGACAACCCCAGGTTCGTTCCAAACGCCAGCTCGCCCACGCGGTCGCTGTTCTCATCCGTGTGGCAATACTTCCAGAACTCCTCTTCCAAATCTTTGCGCCCGCATTCCGCGTGCTGCAACCGCCCGCCGGAAATTTCCAGCACCAGCGGCGTCGCCTGCAAATCGCCGTATTTCCCGTTGAAGTAATCTCCCGCCGTAGCGTCGCACACAAATCGGCCGTCCACGGTCGCCGGCGTCGTGAACACTTCCCCCGCCGGCAGATTGGACCAGTATCTCGGGCTGATCAATCCGCTCGTCTTTACCCAGTCCAGCCCGCGGTCAAAATGAGCGCTGATCGATGTCCCCGCTTCCGTCTTCACCCTCAGCGTTTCCGCCCGCAGCATCCGCTCTCTCAGCCGGTCGCTCAAGCGATCCACCAGCCGGTAATCTGCGCGCATGCCCTGCTGCATGATTTCGGGCGTTACCCCGATCATGTGGGCGTAGCGGATTTGCCTCCGCTCTACCACCCTCACGATCGCCATCCGGGCGGTCAATTCACCCGGTTGCGGCGTCATGCACAAAATCCCGACGTCTGCCTTCTCCATGGCTTCCAGCAGCGGTTCCGGCGCGCTATTCAGCGGGCGCGGCCCAAAATCCTCCAGCAAGAGCCCCGTGATCTCCGCTCCGCTTTCCTGTAGCGCCTTTTCCAGGCTGGCCGCCACGCCCCGGCTGGCCTCATCCGCAATCAGCGTCACGCATTCCTTTGCGCGCACACCCAGGCAAACTTCCACGGCGTTTTTCGCGCCCGGCATCAGCTCATTCGGTGCGACCCCAAAGGACATCCTTACTATTTTACCTGAACTGGCCCCTATGCCAATTCCCTGTCGGCCAGCAGTTACCTTGTTTCCAACCACCCACCAAGCGGAAGAAGCCCATGCCACCCGCCGTCCCCCCAACCGACCTCTCGAAACGAAAGGGTGGCTGCGCCCGTCTAATCGAGTCACAAGGCGGTCAAAGCCCTGCTACGCTCTTCGCACAGGGTGCAGTTGAAAACTAGTTTGGCGTATGATGGACCCCTCCTTTTGGCCGCTTCGTCCTTCCAAGCTCCACGGGAGGTCCTTAACGCATGAGATTTATTCGCCTGCTCTCACTGCTGACAGTTGGGGCTCTCTTCATTTTTGCACTGAACTTGTCCGCTCAGAATAGCCCCTCCACTCCCCAGCCTGCCAATACCCCAAATTCGGAGACGAAAGCTGCGCCCCCGCAAACCGCTGGCCCAACCATTCGAACCGCCTCCAGCCTGGTTGTGGTTGACGTCATTGTGACCGACGACGGCAAGCCCGTAAAAGGTCTGCAAAAGCAGACCTTCCAGGTCTTCGAGGACGGCCGCGAACAAGCCATCAAGGTTTTCGAGGAGCACAATTCCGCAAACGCCTCCCAGATCCAGAGCATGCCGCCCCTTCCTCCAAATACCTACAGCAACTTCCCCGAATCCACCGTGACGACTGCGGCAAACGTCCTTCTGCTGGACGCCCTTAATACTCCACTGAAAGATCAAACCTACCTCCGTCAGCAAATGATCGAATATCTGAAAACTATTCCTGATGGCACGCGCATCGCCATTTTCACGATGGCCTCAAAGCTGCGCATAGTGCAGGGTTTTACCGCAAGTCGCGCGCCTTTGCTTGCGGCCCTAAACGATAAACGAAATGCCCCGGGCGAATCGCCTTTGCTTCCCGACCCCGATGATGCCACTCCCACAAACCTCGTCAACGGAATGCAGGACATCGGCGCGTCTTCGCAAGCCGTCGCGAGCCTCAAGGAATTTCAAGCCGATCAAACGGCATTCCAGATCGACTTGCGGGTGCAGATGACCATCGATGCCTTGCAGCAATTGGCGGAGTATCTGGGTGGTATTCCCGGCCGCAAGAACCTGATTTGGTTTTCTGGCTCCTTTCCGCTCAGTCTGGATCCGGATGTTTCTCTGAACGACACGTCCTCCGTCTCGGGGGCTCGCGGTGGTCCATCCAGGAATACGTCGGGCGGCGAATTCTCTGTGGCGCGGGAGTACAGTGAACAGCTTAAAGAGACCAGTGAACTGCTGACTGCCAGCCGTGTGTCCGTCTATCCTGTGGATGCCCGCGGCTTGTTTACCGCTGCGATGTTCAACGCCGCGAATTCAAACACAAATTATTCGGGCGTCAGTCACGGCACGTCCAGCATGTCGAGTCCAGGCGGTCGCCTCGGAGGCGGCGCTCGCAACAGGAATCCCGTCGGCGGAAACAGTAGCAATCCGAACGCGTTTGCTAGCGACAACTCCAAATTCGTCCAGACGACCGCCGAAGAGCACGCCACGATGTTGCAAATCGCCGAGGAAACGGGAGGGCAAGCCTTCTTCGACAGCAACGCCATCAAAGCTGCCATAGCAAATGCGATTGAGAATGGAGAGAACTACTACACGCTGGCCTACGTTCCTGCCGACACGAATTTCGACGGTAAGTTTCGTAAGATTCAGGTTAAGATCCCCGGTCAGTCTCACCACCTCGCGTATCGCCAGGGGTATTTCGCCGACGCTCCTGATGCACATAGTTCGAATGCGCCATTGACTCTCAACGCCAACGCCATTCAACGCGGCGCACCTTCTTCTTCGCAGATTTTGTTCAAGGTGCGTGTTCTGCCTTCGGATGATCCGGCGCTAAAAGGCCTGGAGTCTCAGGCCGGTCCCGCCGGACTCTTGGCCAACAAGTTGTCTGGTCCGGTAAAACGCTATTGGATTGATTACGCTGCCGACATGCACCCGGTTGCCCGGATCGCGGGCTCCGACGGCCTTCATCACTTATCCGTTGAATTCGTTGCCATCGCCTACGACCATGACGGCAAGGTCCTCAACGTCGCGAACCGCGCCTTCAATTTCAATCTGCAATCCGCGCAATATGCCCAAATCATGCAGTCCGGCCTGCCGCTCCATCAGGAAATCGACATCCCTTCAGGTGAAGTTTATCTTCGCCTCGCTGTTCACGATCTCTCCTCCGGCCGCATTGGTTCCGTTGAAATCCCTCTGCCCGTCCCAGCTAAAACTTCCCCAAAATAGTTCAATTGACCGCCGCGTGTGATTTGGCCTTGCGTCCAACTGTCGCTTCCTGCCACTAAGCCGCTTCTGTCTTTCTTGCTTCCACCCGGAACGAGGGAATCTGCCCTCCGCCGCTCGTCACATTCGCCAATCCCGTCGCGCTCAGCCGCGTCAGAAATCCCGCCAGCTTCCCGCGGAACAGATACGGCGCGAAATCCACCAGCATGTCCCGGAAATCCACTTTGTTGCCCGCGCCGATGTGGGGAAAAACGTCGCGACTAACCGGGATGCGCTCTTGAACGATCCAACATCCGTGCGCCTTGGCCTTCGTCCCACCGGGCAGTGCTTCATCAATGGCGCGCTCCCAATGTTTCGCGTCCGTTTCCCATCCCAGCGTTACGCCCATTCCTCCGTACTCATCACTGGGCTTCAGCACCAGGTCCTTCCGGCGCTTCCGTATGTAATTCAATAATTCAACCGGCTTGCCGTCATAGTCGCTTTTCACGTCTTGCACCACCCGCGTCCACGGCACATGCCGCCGGATCAGTTCGCGCTCCTCCGCGGAAAACAGCGCCGCATTCTTTGCGTCCGTCAGCACCGCAAAAAACGCCTTCACGTGGGGAATCTTGCAGCGAAAATTATTCGCAACGCACACCGTGTCCGATTCGTACGCCTTCACTAGTGCTGCGCACTCTGCCGACCTTGCCACAATGTCATTGATCAGCACCCGCCGGTACACCAGATCGATCTTTTTCCCCTTCGCCGCCAGTTGCTTCCCGTCAAACTCCAACTCCCGTGGGTCGGCCAAGACAACCGGCACGCCCATGGCTTCAAATCGCGCCTGCAAAATCTCGAACTCGCTCCACGTCGGCACTTCCTTCCAATCCACGATGGCCATTTGCGGCCGGCTCGTTTTCCCGCCCCATTCCACATAGGTCGTGATCAGTGCATCCAGCAGCTTTGCGCTCAACGGGTAACTGTGCACCTCATACCGCTTCGCAAAATCCTCCATCACCGGCAATTTCTGGAAAATGTCCGTAAGCGTTTCCGAATAGCCAGCCCCCGCCGGCGATTCGCCGTTGTACTCCGTGAACTTCAGCGAGTCCGGCAAAAGAAATGCGTCCAGCCGCGACGCGGTGCTCGCGGGCCCGGGCCCCGCCGCCAAGCGAGCCAGCCGTTCTTCCTCCGGCCGCAAGTGGAATTGCACGAAAAGGGAATCGTCGTTGAGCGCGGCAGTTGTCACGCGCTCCGCCACGGCCGCGATTGTCTCGGCAACGCGCCGCACGCGCTGCTCATCGGCAGGCGACAGAAAATAAGGGCGCAAAAACGGGCAGTGCACTCGCCGCCCAAACGTCAAATTCGCCGCGCGCACATCCGCCAGGAATTTCTTCGCGAGTCCCGGCGACTTCTTCACCACGGGGCGCAATAATTCGTGCCAATGCTCCGCCGGATTGGAATGTTTTTTGGCCGGCTTTCTGGCTTTCATCGCGCCGCAGTTCCCAACGGAGTAGTCTGCGCTGCTTGCGCCATGCGCGGCGCTCCCGTGAATCCGCCGGGCGCCCCAATTCCCAGCATCTCTTCCCAGCGCGGCCACGTGTTCGCCGCATTTCCGTTCAGAGCGCGATCGATCACCAGCCGCGCCATCTTTTCCACCACATGCGTGAAGTAGAACTCCGTGATCCGGTCTTTCTCAAAATCTGGCGCGGGATTCAGGAAATCGATCGCGTACGGCACCCCATCCTTCACCGCAAACTCGATCGTATTCATTTCGTAGCCCAATGCCAGGTTGATCGTCTGCGCGTCCTTTACCACACGCGCCCCCAGCTCATCCGACAAATACTTATGCTCTACCAGGTACTTCCGTTCCTTTGGGTCGTACGCCACCGGCAATATGTCGGATTTCCCGAACGTGAAGCACCGCACGTACTGCTCGAAATCGATGAACTCCTGCAGCGTCATGCAATACGGCGAAGTTTTGTCAAACGCCTCCAGCAGTTCTTCCTCATTATTCACCTTGTACACGTGCTTCCATCCGCCGCCGGAAAATGGTTTCAAGATCGCCGGCCGCCCCACGGAATCCAGCAGCCCTACCCAGTCCATGGGATATTTCAGATTGCGCAGCGATTCGGAGGTGATGTCCACATCCGCGGGATAGCCCTTCTGCGGCAGCAGGATCGTCTTGGGAATCGCGATGCCCAGTTTTGCAGCAATGCTGTAATTGAAAAACTTATCGTCCGCCGTCCACCAGAACGGATTGTTGATGACGTATGTCCCCTGCAGCACCGCATGCTTCAGGAAGCCCCGATAATAATCCACTTCGTGCGAAATCCGGTCCACGATCACGCGGTATTCCGCCGGCTCCTCCATCCGCGTCCCGCCCAGCTTCACGAACTCCGCCGTCACTCCTTCTTTTTTCCCGAGTTCGCTTACCCGTGCCAGAAACGCTGGAGGGAAACTGTACTCCCGCCCGCACAGCAAGCCCACTTTCATCATCGCCCACCTCCCCAACCAGCCGTTCCGGTTATCCCCATGGAAAATTCTGCGCCCGCCATTTGTCTCACAGTTTGCTCTTAATTGATCACTCCCGCCGCCGTGGACATCCCATCCGTTGTGCTTCCTCGCGTTTCCATCACCAGATGCCGCACCACATCTTTCAAGTCTCTCGTCTGCTGGAAGACGCGCAGTTGCCGGTCCGCGCTCGTCCCCTCATTCATGATCGTGTGCACGTACTCCACCGCGCTCCGGCTTCCCAGATCATCCAGCACGTCATCCACAAACTCGAGCAGTTCCGGGACCAACTGCCTCATCGGCACTTCCGCTTCCTTCCCGAAATCGATCAGCTTCCCTTCAATTCCATAACGCGCCGCGCGCCACTTGTTCTCTTCGATCAGCGCCCGCCGGTACAGCCGCCAGCCCATATTCCCGGTGTAGAGCCGGTGGATCTTCACCACAATCGCCTGTGTCAACGCCGCAATCGCCACGGCTTCTTCCACTTTCGTGGCCACGTCGCACATCCGGAACTCCAGCGTCCCAAACGTCGGGTGCGGGCGCACGTCCCACCAGATCTTTTTCCCGTTATCGATGCTGTTCAGTTTCACCAGCAGGTTCACGAAATTCTCGTACGCGCTCCAGGACTCAAATGTTTCCGGCACGCCCGTTCGCGGGAACCGCCGGAAGACCGTCGTGCGGAACGATTTCAGCCCGGTGTTCCGCCCCATCCAGAAAGGCGAACTCGTGGAAAGTGCCAGCAGATGCGGCAGGAAATAGCGCGCCATGTTCATCATGTCGATGGTCGACTGTCTGTCTGGCATGGCCACGTGGATGTGCATGCCGAAGATCAGCAGCGACCTCGCCAGTTGCCCCATCTCTTCGATGATGTGCTGGTAGCGCTCTCCCGGCGAAATCACCTGATCGATCCAGCTTGAAAACGGGTGCGTCCCCGCCGCTGCCACGTACAGCCCCGTGCTTTCCGCCGCGGCTACCAGTTCGTTCCGCGTGCGGTGAATCTCCAGCCGCAATTCGCCCACGTTTTCGCAGATCTTCGTCCCCGTCTCGACGATGGACTGGTGCATCTCGCCCTTCACCTGGTCGCCCAATCCGCGCGCCGCCGCCGACAGCAGTTGCACCACGTGCGAGCGCAATTCTAGCGTCTCAGGATCAATAATCTGGAATTCTTCTTCGACACCGATGGTGAAGCGGTGAGCCATTTCTTGGCCCTCCGGAGCGTTTGGTCTTAAGGGGGACTTCGGAGCCAGTATCATACCCTCTCCCTTCCAAAAATTACATCCATCGGGGCGCCCGGTACTGGGTCCGTTTCCGGCAACGCTGTTTAGCAGGACGTGGGCTGCTGGTGACCGATAGAGATCGCCCTTAAAAGAAACGGGACAGTCTTCGGTACGCGAGCGGGGTGGGCGAGATAGAAGTGACGACTGTCACATTCAGTAAATTAATGTGATGGCTATCACATTTAGCAATTTACTGGAGAAAGAGTTTGGATAACTCCGGCAACCATTTGCTGTGCATTTAGTGCCGGGCACTGACAAATCATTTCGTTTCAGCATGAGGAATTGGCAGCGATCATGCACGAGAAGCTTTGGTGGTGTGCCTCTCTTCTGGTCCCACACTGCCAGAAGAGGTATTAGAATGCGAAAATCATTTTGGATCTTCCCCGTACTATTACTATCCGCTGCCATCGGCTGCACAACAGCGCGCGCCGATTCCATAGTCACATCGGGTGGAAATATAATCGGGATTGACGGCATCACCATTGCTGGAATCACCTACAATGTGACCTTTGGGACGACGGATGACATGACGTTCGCGCTAGACCAGACTGACGGGCAGGCCATGGCGAGTGCGATTGCATCAGACCTTGGTTCCTATACAAGTGTTTCGGATGCTGTATCGAACACCATTGTATACATTGGTGTTGACGTGGGTACTCAGGCCGCGATCGCGCAGGGTCCAGGCGGCGCTCATGCCGATTCATGGTACACCCTCAACACTGTCAGAGTCTCTTTTCAGAACCAGATCACGGACATGCCCGATTACTCCGCCTGGGCGGAATTCACCCCGGCGGTAGCCACACCGGAGCCTGGCAGCTTTAGCTTGCTCGTTCTCGGACTGGTCGGCTTAGGGTTGTGTGGGATGATCATGCGGAAACCTATAGCCTAGGGCCCCGACAGGCAGTTGAACACATCGCGCTCTGCGACATCGCGCACACGGCTGGGCACCCACCGCTTGCACCGCTAAACGAGTAGCTCCAAGAGGAGCAGGGTCCTTACTGTGGAAGATTTGCGTTCCTAGCCGCAGATTTCACTTGGACGATTCGTGGTGTACTCGGACAAGTGGCCCACTACCGGGTGCCCGGTCCTTCCTCCGCTCAATTTGGTTCTAGACGCCCCGCCTTCCCCCTTGGCACACTCACCTTCATGCAAATCACTCCCTTTCGCATTGAAGAGTACATGGGCAAGTACGAATTCGCCGCAAAGTACCTGCTCTCCTCCTCTGACGCCGAGTCCCAGACCATTCAGGAAATCCTCTCCCTCGAACCTGGCGCACACGACGCTTTTCTCAGCCACTGGTGCGGATACACCGAATCTCCCGGCGCTCCCTGGCTTCGCGAAGTTCTCTCAACAATGTACGCGCGGATTCATCCCGATCAGCTCGTTGTTCTTTCCGCCGCCGAAGAAGCCATCTTCGTTTTCTATCACGCCCTGCTTACTCCCCAAGATCACGCCATCGTCGAAACGCCCTGCTACGAGAGCGCTCTCACCGTTCCCAAAAGCACGGGTGCCGCTGTCTCCGAATGGCGCCGCAATCCGGCAAACGGCTGGGCTCACGATTTGTCGGCCCTCGAATCGCTCGTTCGTCCCAATACCCGCGCCATTTACATCAATTCACCCCACAATCCCACTGGCCTGCTCATGCCTCCCGAAGTTTTCCGCCGCGTCCTGGAACTCGCCGCTCGCCAGGGCATTTACGTTTTCTCGGACGAGGTCTATCGCGAACTCGAGCACGATCCCGCTACTCGCCTTCCCGCTGCTTGTGATCTCTATGAACGCGCCCTCAGTTTATCTTCTGTCAGCAAAACCTATGGCCTCCCCGGACTGCGACTTGGCTGGCTTGCCTGCCGCGATTCTTCCATCCTTAAGAAAATCATCTCTTTCAAGCACTACACCACCATCTGTGCCAGCGCCCCCAGCGAATTTCTGACAGCCGTCGCCTTCCGCCACCGCCAGAAATTCATTGACCGCAGTCTTCTGATTGTTCTTCGCAATCTTCCGCAATTGAGCGCTTTCTTCTCGCGCCACGCTGATCTTTTCGATTGGACTCCTCCCAACGCCGGCACCATCGGCTTCACCCGTTTCAAGCCTGCTCAGGACGTGCAATCCTTCTGCGAGCGCCTTGTCCGCGAAGCTGGCGTGCTTCTCCTGCCCGGCGCGGTCTACGACGAGCCCCGCCACATTCGCTTCGGTTACGGCCGCCGCAACATGCCGGAATCCCTTGCCCAACTCGAATCCTGGCTCGCCACTTATAAATGAATTGCCCGGCCGGTTGACCTTCACCGGTTTTCATCTCGCGCTCCGGCCTAAAAATAAAAGAGGGCCATCAACTTCGATGGCCCTCTACTTCGTTCTCAATTGTTAGCGTTTGTTTACGCCGCGCCCATGGACCTTCTTGCTTGGAAGCATTCCCGGCAAAACACCGGGCGCCCCTGCGTCGGCCGGAAAGGAACCGTGGTCTCTTTTCCGCATTGCGAGCATGTCGTCTTGGTTTCTGCCCGCGCTTGCGTTGACCCGCCTCCTCCGCCTCCCTCCGCTCGTTTAGCCTTGCACGCCTTGCAGCGCTTCGGTTCGTTTTTGAATCCCTTGTCGGCGAAAAACATCTGTTCGCCGGCAGTGAACACGAACTCAGCGCCACACTCCGAACACTTCAGGACTCGATCGTGGTATTCCATGAGCCGCTCCCCTGGGACCCCCAGCGGGCAGTGGGGACGGGCTCATCTTGCACCATGGCCTGTTTGTAAATCTAGACCTGTACTCCGGGAACGCCGGGCACGGATCCTTGGGGCCTGCGGGCGCAGTCAATGTACAAATACCCAAAACGGCTCTGCCTGATAGGGGCCTGATCCCGGAAGTGCGGCGCTAAGCCGCGTCTCGCGCAGGTGATTAATCCTGTTCGCGACGCTGCTTCTTGCGCAGTCGCTTCCGCGAAAGCGCTTCTTTGGCCCGGCGCTTCTCACCGGGCTTCATATAGAAGCTGTGCTTCTTTATTTCCTTAATGATGTCTTCCTGCTGCACCTTACGCTTAAAGCGGCGCAGTGCATTCTCAAGAGACTCACTCTCTTGAATCACTACTTCTGCCAATGGTCTTCACCCCAATTCCGGTTCGGATTGGTCACTTGCAATACCTGCACACACTTTCAGGCATTGCCCCAGGTAGATTATCTCACGAGGGTGCTGGCTTCTTGTAGTCAATTCCAGGCTTGCAAGTCAAGCCCTCTTTCTTGTTTATCGCCCTCTCTCCGCCCCGGGCTACCTTTCTAGTTACCCCCTCACTCTGCTGGCAATCTTCTTCCTCTACTTTTTCTCATCGTGCGTCCCCCTTGCCTCTGCTGTTACACTAAATTGCTTCAGAGTCCTGCCTCGGGAGCCGACACTCATGCCTGACATGCGCGATGCCCTTGCAGTTCTCCTTGCCGGTGGCCAAGGTGAACGTCTTTGGCCGCTTACTCGAGATCGTGCCAAGCCTGCTGTCCCCTTCGGTGCCCTTTATCGCATCATTGACGTCACTCTCTCCAATTGCATCAATTCCTCGCTTCGCCGTGTCTTTGTCCTTACGCAATACAAAGCCCTCAGCCTCAATCGTCACATTCGCGCCGGCTGGTCCCATCTCATGGGCCTGGGCGAGTTCATCGAAGTGCTCCCCCCGCAGCAGCGCGTCTCTCAGCAGTGGTATCAGGGCACCGCGGACGCCGTCTATCAGAACATTTACTCCATCGGCAGCGAGCGCTCCAAGTTCGTCTTGATCCTCTCCGGCGATCAAATCTACAAAATGAACTACTCCCGTATGCTCCAGCAGCACATCGACTCCGCCGCCGATGTCACCGTCGCCACCATCGAAGTCCCCGTAGCGGAGGCCGCCAAGCAATTCGGTGTCATCGAGACCGACAAAGACTGGCGCATCGTCGGCTTTGAGGAGAAACCGCCTAAGCCCAAGCAGTCACCTCACAAAGCGGCCCATTGCAACGCCTCCATGGGCATCTACATTTTCAATACCCAGCTTCTCATCCCCATCCTCCTTGCCGACTCGGAGGATCCCAGGTCCTCCCACGATTTCGGCAAGGACATTCTTCCCCGCATCATCTCCAAGCATCGTGTCTACGCCTATAATTTCGTCGACGAAAACAGCCGGGAGACTCTCTACTGGCGCGACGTCGGCACGCTCGATGCCTACTACGAAGCCAACATGGACCTCGTCAGCGTTTCCCCGGTCTTCAATCTTTACGACAAACATTGGCCCCTCCGCGGCTGGCAACACCAATATCCCCCTGCCAAGTTCGTCTTTGCCGATTCCGACCGCATGGGCGTCGCCGTTGACTCCATTGTTGCCGGCGGCTCCATCCTCTCCGGTGGCAAGGTCCAGAATTCCGTCGTCGGTTACGATGTCCGCGTCAATAGTTATTGCGACGTCTACGATTCCATACTCTACAATCACGTCAACGTCGGCCGCCACTCGCGCGTACGCCGCGCCATCATTGACCGCCACGTCAGCCTCCCCGAAAAAACCGAAATTGGTTACGACCTCGAGGCCGACCGCCGCCGCTTCCATGTCACCCCCTCTGGCATTGTCGTCGTCGTCCGCCAGGAGTCCCTAATCGAAGAGCCCGAAGCTCAGTAGCGTGACCCGTGTCTGGTGACTGGTGAACCCATCAGGCATCATTCAATAGCCATTGTACGGCCCACCTTTTAACCCTGACCCGCGAAGGGCTGAGACGCGTTGTTTGCGCCCCGGATGGGGTTGCGGGGCGGGCCGCTTGTAGAGTTCCGCTGGTCGCTGAACACTGTCTACCGGTTGCTTCGCACGAATCACGGATCACAAGTCTCGAGTCGCCAGGCACTGTGCCTGTGTCGGCCATCACTCTCCCCCTACCCTCCCTCTGCTACAATCTTCTGTTGCAAATCACTCAGGAGACACTACCTATATGTCCACGAAAATTACCCGCGTTCGCGCCCGCCAAGTCCTTGACTCGCGCGGCAATCCCACCGTCGAAGCTGACGTCCTGCTCGAGTCCGGCGCTTTCGGCCGCGCCATCGTTCCTTCCGGCGCATCCACCGGCGAACACGAAGCCCTCGAACTTCGCGATGGAGACAAATCCAAATACCTCGGCAAAGGCGTCCTAAAGGCCGTCGCCAATGTCAATTCCGAGATCGCCAAAGCGGTCACGGGTGCCGACGCCGGCGACCAGCGCGCTCTCGATCACAAGTTGATCACTCTTGATGGCACGCCGACCAAATCCCGTCTCGGTGCCAACGCCATCCTCGCCGTCTCCATGGCCGCTGCTCGCGCCGCTGCCGTCGCAGCCAAGCAGCCGCTCTATAAGTATCTTTCCCGCTATTCCACGGATACTTCGGGCAACCTTCTTCCCGTGCCCATGATGAATATCCTCAATGGCGGCGCTCATGCCGATAGCTCCGTGGATTTTCAGGAATTCATGGCCATGCCCATTGGTGCGCCCACATTTAGCGAAGCCCTCCGCTGGGGCGTTGAAGTTTTCCACTCGCTGAAAGCCGCGCTCAAGAAGCACGGCTATTCCACCGCCGTCGGTGATGAAGGCGGTTTTGCGCCCAGTTGCAAATCCAACGAAGAAGCCATTCAAATCATTCTCGAAGCCATCGCCGCAGCCGGCTACAAACCCGGCGAGCAGGTGGCCATCGCGCTTGATCCCGCCGCCAGCGAGTTCTATGACAAGGCTTCCGGCAAGTACATTTTCAAGAAGTCTGACAAGTCCGCGCACACTTCTGCGGAAATGACGGCCTACTACGAAAAGTGGATCGAGAAATATCCTATCGTCTCCCTGGAAGACGGGCTAGCCGAGGATGACTGGGCCGGATGGAAGGAACACACGAAGGTACTGGGCAGCAAGACCTCCAAGAAGAGGATTCAGCTTGTCGGCGACGATATTTTCGTCACCAACACAGAGCGCCTCTCTCGCGGCATCAACGAAGGCATCGCCAACGCCATCCTCATCAAGCTGAATCAGATTGGCACCGTCACCGAAACCATTGACGCCATCGAGCTCGCCCGCAAGGCCGGCTACAAGTCCGTGATTTCCCACCGCTCCGGCGAAACCGAAGACACTTTCATCGCCGACTTTGCCGTCGCCACCGCCGCGGGCCAGATCAAGACCGGCTCCGCCTCCCGCACCGACCGCATCAGCAAATACAACCAACTCCTTCGCATCGAAGAGGAACTCGGCCCCGCCGCCCGCTTCAACGGCAAAGCGCCGCTGCTGTAGGTCTTTTCAAATTCAAGGCAACGCGAGGGCGGGGTTGGGATCCCGCCCTCTTTTTTCTTAATTTACACGGCAATTGGCCGCTCGCAGCTTACCCTCAAGTCATTCACTGTTTTCTTGCTGTTTAGTGACCGCCGACCGGGACGGGCCTTGTCGTCCTGCGCTGTAAGTGGACCGCCACGCGCCACACCATGACGACAGCGCCCATCAGTATCACCAGCCACCACAAAGAAACGTGCCCCTGAGATGTTGTGAAAAACTCGTTCAGCACGCTGGGCAGATAACCAAAACCTTCGAACGGAATGATCCGATCGAACGCCTCATGCGCCGTCCTAGCATCTAGGTAGGACGAGTGGGCAACGGAGAAAGGCAGATAGGCCAGCAACACAACCAGTGCCCCTGCCAGGCTCGTGATCACCCCAAGGCGAAGCAGACTCTCGAGCCTCGTGGATTTGCTCCCTCTCAAAAACAAAACGGCGGTGCAACCCGCGACCAGGAGAACCGCCAGGCATCCAATCAGAAGCCCCACCTGCACGAGAATCGCGTCTCCCGCCGCAAACGGCGAGTTTCTAAGTTGATATTCAAGTGGCACATGGCGCCGCATCCGCAAGTCGGTTGGCACCCGTATCGTCGGTGCTTTCGGAGCCACTAGTGCCAGGTCAAATTCCCTTTCCAGTACGCCAAGCGCGCGTCCTCGAATTTCTTGTCCGACGATCGCTTCTAAATCTGATTGTCCGTTTTGCATCAAGTCGCCGAATCGCGCGGCCCGCGCGCAGTCTCGCGCATCGCCAGACGCAATCAACTCGTTGCTATACCGCTCTATCTCACCGAGCTCGGGAAGTGGCCAGAAACCAGTTGACCAAGCGGCTTCGAACGGCGATTGCTTGTGCTCCCGGGCAATTTCACGGTCGAGTTGCACTTTGCGATTGAGATAGTCGTCATACGCGGGCGCGGAGAACGCCTTCTCCATGGCGGCTTCCCATTCCGCCCGCCTTGTTGCGAGCGACGGGTCCGTCCGGCGCAGCCATCCAGCAAGCAGCAGGTAGCCGAGCGCATTGTCCGGGTCCGCGGCGATGACTTCATGTACTTCCGGCCCAAACGTTTTCTTCGTTGTGTCTAGTCGCCAGTCACTCTTGATGATGAAATACTTAATCCACGCAAGCGAAGGATTCATTGCAATGGCCGTTTTCCCTAACTGCATGCCCCGCTCGGTGTCCTCCGAATTCATCGCCACAAATGCCATTGTTCGGGCATCGCCGTCCCGTTCAGCTTCGGCCGCCATTCGCCGCAATTGGCTGTCACTCAAGCCCGTCTGTCCAAAAGCGATTTTGATTGTTGTCGGGCCCATCGCAATCGCATCGCGGAAGCTCGGAATCGCAAACAGTAGTCCTACAACCAGCAGAAAAACGACGACGTAAGCTGCCGAGGTTTTGTTCATGATGATGTTCTCCTGAACGATGCCGAACGCAACCAATATCCGGCACCGGCAAGCAAAGAAGAACGCGCCCCAAGCCCACCGCAAACCCTCCCACGGTCCCTCGATGGATTCGGCTTCCGCGAGCACAGCCTCAATCCACTCGCTCTTCTCCGCAGGGCCAATGGCTGCGGCGGCTCGCAATAAACAGCGCGTCAGTCCAGCCAGAACACGCTTCATTGACTGGCTCCCTGTCCTACAGCCGCTTTCGTTGTGGACCAAGAGCGCTTCGCGCGCATATGTTCTCTTGCTGCTTTCACTCCCACTCCCGTGAGCCGGTACAAGTGCCGAGGCGGACGACCTGGCTCGGTGATATCCCAGCGCGCTTCCAACCAGCCGCGTTCGGTGAGCCGTATCAAGATGGGGTAGAGCGTGCCCGACTTTAGCCCCGTTCCACGGCTGAGGTCGTAGCCATAGTGCCAGGAGGTCGCCGGAGAAAGCAGCGCCTCCAACAGTCGAACTGTTTGCCGTGACATCCGTAGTGAACCCAGCATGCCCATAAGTCTATATATGTAGACTTGGCGTTGTCAACTCTCCTTTTGCCCGCCTTTTGCGAACTGTCATCCTGACCGAAGCGGCCCGGCTTTATCTTCCGCGCCGCACTCTGGCGCGCCGGGTCGCGTAGCGGAGGGATCGTGGCTAGACCGCAGAACGTCTCAACTCACGGTGAACACCGCTTGTTCTTGCCCGTTTTCCCAGCTTTAATCGCTAAGCCCTTCTACATGCTCTGTCAGACTTCAGATTTCTCGCTCTTGAGCTTGTCTTGGTGGCGCAACTCCGCCACCACCAATCGAATCTCGTCGTAGCTAATCTCTTGTGGCAAAGCATCTTTGATCGGCTTCAACCATTCCATTCCAACCCGCGTACTCGCCTCCTGAATCTCTTTGTATTTTGCGGTGTCGACCCACTGCGGTTTGAAATCCGTTTCGCCCTTCTCAATCAAGTCCGCGACCATCGCCACCACCGACGGCACTTTCCTTCCGCGAATCTGCGCGATCTCTTCAAAACTATGCCCCTTCTCCAGCAATTCCTTCGTCTCCAGGGATGGAGTCGAAGGTCGCGCGTGCCATTCCTTGCTGGCCCGTTCTCCTCGCCCAAATCGCCGGAACACTTCCAGGATCTCTTCTCCGTACATTTCGCACTTCTTCTCTCCTATACCGGAAACCCTCCGCAATTCCGCAACAGTTCTGGGTTGAGCCTTGCAGAGTTCATCGAGCGTGGTGTCGTGCATAACCACAAAGGCTGCCGTCATCTTTTGCCGTGCCGCATTTCTGCGCCATTCCCGCAAGAATTCCCGCAACTCCTCATTCACCTGCACGGTCGGATTCAGCTCAAATTGTTCGGTTTCTAAAACTCTGTTGGGATTCCGGTTGGCTGTCGCAATCGGTTGCGGCTTGTTTTTCCAGTCCGCTAGCCATTTCGGCAACCCGGCGCAAACATCGCACACCCCGCACCGCTCCCACTTCGTCACCTCCCCGAAGTGCGCACAAATCCCCTTCTGACGGCATTTACCTGAAGCGACGAACTCCTGCATCTGGTCATAGCGGCGCCAGGCTCGCTCTTTTTCCTTCTCATCTTGAATCTGGTTGATGAAGTATGACCGCAGTGAATTATCTTTCTTTTCCCAGAACAGATGGCAGTCTGCCGGCAACCCATCGCGCCCCGCGCGCCCCATCTCCTGATAAAGCTGCTCGATACTGTCCGGCAATCCCAACCGCACCACGGCGCGCACGTTTGGCTTGTTGATTCCCAGTCCAAACGCAATTGTGCCCACCAGCACCCGCACCTCTTCACTCATCCACTTCTCCTGATTCTCGCGGCGTGCCGTGCTATCCATTTGACCGTGGTAGCCCACTGCGGCAATGCCGCTCTCCTCCAGGAGATCGATCACTTCGCCAACCCGCGCCACGGTTGGCGCATACACGATCACGTTGCCGTCTTTCACCTGCTTCACCGCTTCCACCACGTACTCGTCCTGCATGCCCCTCTCGCATTTCTTTACGACGTACCGCAGATTCTCGCGCCTGAAGCTGGACACGGATTTCAGCGGATCCCGCAACCGCAATTGCTCCACGATGTCGTGACGCACCTGTTGCGTGGCGCTGGCAGTGAACGCGGCGATCGGACGGTCGGCAAAAAGTTCGCGCAGCCTGCTCAGTTGCCGGTATTCCGGCCGGAACTCGTGCCCCCATTCGGATATGCAGTGAGCCTCATCAATGGCGAAAAAGGAAACGGGCACTTTCTTCAGCCACGCGGCCGTGCCTTCCATCACGGCGCGCTCGGGCGAAACGTACATCAGGCGATATTCCCCGGCGGCGGCCTTGCGCTTGATTTCGCCGCGGTCTGCCTCCACCACCGCGCTGTTCAGAAACACCGCTGGAATTCCCATCTGGCGGAGTTGCGCCACCTGGTCTTGCATCAACGCGATCAGAGGCGAAATGACCACCGCCGTCCTTTTCTCCTCCAGCACCGCCGGCAACTGGTAGCACAAAGACTTGCCTCCCCCGGTCGGCATCACCACGCATACATCCCGTCCCGCAGCCAGGCTCCGCACCACCTCTTCCTGTCTCGGCCGGAATCCGTCGTAGCCCCAATACTGCTTCAGGGCCCCGAAAAACTGGTCGCCGTCCCGGCATTGCATTTCCTCAACGCCTGCTCCGTTCATATCTCTCTCCCGAGCGCCTGCCCTGCCATGTCGCGTGCAGCCCCGAGGGCCGTCCAATGTTCGCTTTCTATTCGCCTTAAGTCAAGCCCATTTTAGCTAATACACTAGGTAGTTATCCACAAACGCAACAAATTCCTGTGCAAATGCCCATTTCGGGAATCCTTCCGCTCCAGATGGCCTCCGCCTTACGCCCAAATGACGCCAACATTCTTTATAACGTGGCCTGCACCTATGGCATCCTCGGCAAACGCGAAGAAGCGCTGGAAATGCTGCGCCGGTGTTTCTCGGTGGGTTATGCCAATTTCGATTGGCCCCGCCAGGATCCCGATCTCAAAATCCTTCACGATGATCCCGACTTCAAAAAACTCTTTCCCGTCTCAAACCCTTAAGCTTCCCCCCGTAATTCCGTGATTTCGCGGTTCTTCCGTGGCTGTGACATACGCCACATTTCCGCACTTCCCCGCTGCGCTATACTTTTTGTGTAACTTCTCCGCGGTCCGTTCATGATTTTCTCACTCGCTCCTGTTAATCTTCAGCATCTCGCGGAGACGGGCCATCTTCGCTTTCCTGCTCCCGAGAACGCAGGAATTCGCCTATGAGCACTCTCGCTCGAGCCGAACTCGCCGTCCACGATGAATGGCATCCTCACATCAATCCGTGGGTGATTGCCTTCACGGTAATGCTCTCCACGTTTATGGAGGTGCTGGACACCAGCATCGCCAACGTCGCCCTTCCTCACATTGCCGGCAGCCTTTCCGCCGGCATTGACGAAAGCACCTGGGTCCTCACTTCGTATCTCGTTTCCAACGCCATCGTTCTTCCACTTACCGGATGGTTCTCCCGCCTCTTTGGACGCAAGCGCTTCTACATGAGCTGCGTCACCATCTTCATCGTCAGTTCGCTCATGTGCGGACTTGCTCCAAGCCTTCCCTTGCTCATTTTCTTCCGCGTGTTACAAGGTGCGGGCGGCGGCGGCTTGCAGCCCACATCCCAGGCCATCCTCGTCGAAAGCTTCCCGCGCGAAAAGCAAGGCATGGCCATGGCCATCTACGGCATGGGCGTCGTCGTCGCGCCGATCATTGGACCAACTTTCGGCGGCTGGCTCACAGACAACTATTCCTGGCGCTGGATCTTCTTCATCAATATTCCCATTGGGCTTCTTTCCCTCATTCTCACCGCCGCCCTCATCATCGATCCCCCCCACGTCTCTGGAAAAAGCGATGGCCGGCGCATCAAGATTGACTACATCGGCCTGGGTCTCCTCAGCGCCGGCCTCGGCTTTCTCCAGGTTTTACTCGATAAGGGCCAGCGCGACAATTGGTTTGAATCCCACTTCATGGTCTGGTGCGCCGTGATTGCCGCCGTTTGCTTGATCGGCACCATTTTCTGGGAACTTCGCCAGAAAGATCCCGTCATTGAGCTTCATCTCTTCAAGGACCGCAACTACGCCACCGCCACGTTCTTCATGTTCGCACTTGGCATCGTCTTGTATGGCACCACCGTACTTCTTCCCGTCATGCTGCAAACACTCAGCGGCTATACCGCGCAGCTCAGCGGGCTGGTACTTTCTCCCGGCGGCTTTCTCACGTTGATCATGCTCCCGGTGGTTGGGCGTCTGCTGGTGAAGTATGATCCGCGTTGGCTCGTGGTCGCCGGTCTACTCATTCTCTCCTTCGGGATGTTCCAGCTCTCCGAACTCAATCTCTACACTAGCTTCTGGACGTTTGTGTTCGTATGGTCGATTTCCCGTGGCGGCATGCCCTTTATGTTTGTGCCCATTAACGTCATGGCGTTTTCCTATGTGCCCAAGGAGCGCATGAACAACGCCACTGGCCTGATCAACCTGGCGCGCAACCTGGGCGGCAGTGTAGGCATTTCCCTCGTCATCACGATGCAGGCGCGCCTCGCCCAGCGCCACCAGAGCATGCTCGTCAGCCACATGACGCCGTTCGACGCCCGCTATCGCGCCGCCCTCCATGGACTCACGGCTTTACTTCACATCCGCGGCTCCAGCATGGCCGACGCCGCGCAGCAGGCCCAACTCATGTTGTACGGCGAACTGCAGCGCCAATCCGCCATGCTCTCCTTCATTGATGTGTACTGGCTCCTCGGCGTAGTCTGCCTCGCCATGATCCCGCTTATGTTCATCATGAAGCGCGGCCGCAAGCAATCCAACGCGCCCCTGTCCCATTGATGGCATTTTGGAAACTCGGATTCGCCAGTCTTAACTCGAGTCGAGACCTGCCGTTATAAAATGTAATAAGTAACACTTCCTACGCAGTTTTCATTGAGGCGGATTCCTTACTGAGGTCGAGCTTCACGGCCCGCTACTGTTCTCCGCGGTCTGTGTGCTTTGCGTGGATTCATCCCCCGCAAAGCTCTTGACGGTCGAAATGGAGTGAGATCTTCCGAGGAGTGTAACCATGAATTGGAGCCAACAAAGAAACAATGCAATTCGCGGTTTGCTGCTTTCCTTGCTGCTTTGTGCCATACCGGCTTGTGCCACGGCACAACAGAAAAAGCCTCCTGCTCCTCCACCAAGTAAACCGGCGGAGGCTCCCAAGCCCGCTCCCAAACCCGCGCCAGCTCCCAAACCAGCCGAGGCCCCCAAACCTGCGGCCAAACCTGAGCCCAAGCCCGCGACCGGCGGCGCAGCCCATCCAAGCCCGGCGTCGCGCACGAACAACACGGGCGGAGCCAGGCCGAATACGTCCGCCGCGCCGCGGGCTGGCAACACAGCTGGCGCGAGACCCGGCGGCACCACAGGCACAAGGACGCGTGGCACTGCGCCAGCGGCCAGAGCCGAAGCGGAGAGGGTATACGCACCACCCGTGGTTGTCGCTCGCCCTGGCGGCGGCAAGATTGCCACCAACGCCGCTGGCCACAAGACCGAGTACAACCCGGCGGGCAAGAAAACCACTTTTGAAACGAAGAGCGGCACCAAAGCCAATTACGACCAGAAAGGCTACATCAGGACCATTCATACCCGCAGCGGCATGACCATCAACCACGGCTCTCATGGCGAACGCCGCTACGAAACCCGCCGGCCTGATGGCGGCAGAATTGTCGGCTTCGGCCGCGGCCGCGGCTATGCCGAGCACGTATACTATCGCGGCGGCCATCCCTACATGCGGCGGACCTATTTCTATAACGGCCAACATTATGCCTATGCGTATCGCGGGTATTACTGGCACGGGCATCTTTACTACGGCTATGTTCCGCCTCACTACTACGCTTCCCCGTACTACGGCTGGGCCATCACTCCCTGGGGCGCGCGTGTAGCGTTTGGCTGGGGCTGGAACGCTGCTCCCTGGTATCGGGCTTATGGCTACTACCTTGCTCCTGCTCCTTTCTACGACTCCCCGGCTCTCTGGCTGACGGACTATTTGCTAGCAGCAAATCTACAAGCCGAATACGAAGCGCGCGCGCAAACCAATGCTGCCGCAGCTCCATCCGACGCGGCAGCCGCTGACGGCCAAGCCACAATTACTCCCGAGATGAAGCAGTTGATTGCCGATGAAGTGCGCGCGCAAATCCAAGCCGAACAGGGCGAGGAGGAGTCCGCGCCCGCCAATCCCGAGCCCGAAGCACCCGTCAGCAATACGCCGCCACCGGCAGCACAGAACGGTCCCGACGTGGCTCCCGCCGCGCTCGATCCGGCTCTCAAGACGTTCCTCGTCTCCACGGTTCTCAGTGAATCCGTGTCCGATGGAACGGAATGCTCTTTGAGCCCTGGCGACATCCTCACGCGCATCCAGGACACCCCGGACGCCAACCAGGCCGTCAAAGTGGTCGTGGCCAGCAGCCAGCGGAATGACTGCGCCGCCGGTACGCAGCTTGTCTTCGCCGTTGCGGACCTGCAAGACATGCACAACGACTTCCGCGCCAAGCTCGGCGAAGGCCTCAACCAGCTTGCGCAGAACCAGGGCAAGAACGGTATCCCCGCCGGTCCGCCGGCTGCTTCCAAACCCAATCCCAACGGTCAGGTGCAGCCCGATTTGACCGTTGAAGCCGACCTGAAAACGCAACAGGACGAAGTGGCCCAGGCGGAGAGCGATATCCAACAAGCCTCGGTAATCACTCCGGGCAGCGACGACTAGCGCGTTACGGGAGAAAGGTCCCACTGCTCAGCATGGCGAAGTATGAATTGCGTCCACCTGAAGCTCTCCCCGGCGAGAGCATGCAGTGGATCCTCGGCGTGCTCCGCCTCGCCATGATCCCCCTAATGTTCATCATGCAGCGCTCCTGCCCTCCCTCTGGCACGTCCTTCACCCACTAATCGCCCGCTCCCCTGGGAAAAGAACTAGGGAGTAGCGGGACCGTAATTGTGTAATGATATGAGTACGTGAACTTTGAACTAACACCTCAGAGACTCTTTGCCCTCCTCTCAGGAGTCTTAGAGAAGGGTAATCAGGAGCGGTGCATCCGAATATTCTATGATGTTGCGAAGATCGTCCACTACAAACAGGGACGGCTCAACAAGCCGCAATTGAAGATGAAGGAAATCACGTCGGCCCTGCTCCTCGTGGACTTCTATCACACCTCTACGTTGCGGTTCGAAGCCACCGGTGAGCTAGCAGGCAACTTTGGAGAGTTCCCAGAAGGCAAGGCAATCGAGTATTTTGAACGATCAGTCATGGGTAAAGTGACCGACGCATTTGGACGTACGATCAACATCGAAGATTCGGGCCTCAGATCGATTTACAAAGAAAAATACACAGGGAAACATATCATCGCGTCCGAGAACTACGAAGAGGTTCGCGGTAAGCGACTGCCGTGGATTCGACACGTCATTGAGAAATCCAAATCGGTCTACCAAGCGGATGAGATTGTCGGAGGTAAGTTCCGTCGCACCCTTCTCTATACTGCCATCGCGTCGGTACCGTTTAAGACTTCCGTGGATCTAGCCTATTTTGTCGTCATCGTCTCCCAAGACGCGAATGGGAACTTAAGGTTTGTGACTGCATTCCCTATCCAAAGTCACAATCGCTTCTTATCCCGAATAGAACCTTGTGTCCCGTTTATCCGCAACTAACCTGTTTTAGAACAGTAGCTTAGCTCGTACCATTGACTTGATTTCGGATCCCGAGGTAACATCCCCTCAGTCTAGGATGGTGGGTAAGAGTATCTTGTGGGCTAGCTGATGGGTCCCGCATCTAATTTCTGCCCACTGATTTCATCAGCAGATCTTAGGCGCCCGGTTAATAGCCGGGCGCCATTTTTATGCGCCCCGGATTCGCCGTCGTATATGGTCGGCTCCCAAGAATCTCTCCCAGCTCCCCTTGCCCTGCTCGCCACTCCTTACTCGCCACTCGCCACTGCTCTTCCCAACCGGCCTGGACGATTCTGCGCTCCTCGCCCTTCCTCTGTGCTCTCTACGTCCTCTGTGGTGAACTCTTCCCCGCTCCCAGCGCCGGAGGCGCGCCACAATTTAGCCCAGTGCGTAAGCGCTGGGTGCACGGTGCATAAAAATTGGTAGCGCCGTAGGTGCGGCACATATCAACGTCTTTGAGCACACCCCTCTTGTGCTTGATTGATTCTGCGTTACCCGTACGCGCCCGCTTACCTGTCCGATAACGCAGACGGCATACGACAGGACTGGCCGCGTATCCCACTTCCTGCTTCTAGTGACGCACTTCTCCCTTCCGCGGCCCTCGGCGGAAAGATCGCAGCGCTCCTCGATACTGAATCTCCTGTCAAGACTGTTACTGGAGGTGGTCTCCGACTTGAGCTAAGTCAGGTCGGTGTCCCCTCACGCGCGGGCGGCGGCAACCTCAAGGAGTCCGACCTTGCCCTGAACGCTGGATGGGGCCACTTAGGCAAAGGCGGGGTGACAATGCCTGGCAAGGGCAAACTCCTCGACCGCGACTTTTCACCCAAGGAGTACGAGGCAATCTCGACAGGTGCGAAGAAGCAGGGCCTCTCAGAGAAGGAAGCTTTCACCCACCTCGGGAACAAAACTTGCGACGTCTATCTCAATGATTCCGCCTACTGGTCTAACTTCCCCATCCGCGTCTGGGAGTACACCATTGGCGGCTATCAAGTCATCAAGAAGTGGCTCTCCTACCGCGAGGAGCCCCTCTTGGGTCGCCCTCTCACGATTGACGAGGTCCGCTATGTCCAGGAAATGGCCCGACGCATCGCCGCCATTCTCCTTCTTGAACCCGCCCTCGACGCCAACTACGAATCCATTAAGGCCCACGCCTTCCCTTGGCCTCCCAAATCCTGAGGAGCTATGTTCAAGCTCCTGTCTCCTGATCGCTGATATCTGGTCGCTGATAACCTCTCTTCTCCGAGCCAGTACCAGTTTCGAAGTTAGTACCCACTAAATAATAGTAGACAAACGGTAAATAATATGCTATGCTTCCCCAGTTATGCTGAAGGGACGCGGCTCTTGTGCCATTTCGGAACGCCCCACCCGTTTACCCAGAGAGATCTTCGCGAAGGGCCACACGTTCTTCGTCTCCCCTTCGCTCTTTCACCCGCTAACTCCTTTGTTTCCCCTTGATGCAAGCCATTCTCCCGTAAGTCCTTTGTTTCCCCTACATACGCAAAAACAGGGGGGTGGGGCTGCCCTAAACAAAGCGCGTTCTCCCTTAACTCCTTTGTCTTCTCTCGCTGTAGTAACTATATGCTAATCTATATGAATAATTATATTGTCGGCGCGCCGACATTTTTGGGTCTGCACGACAACAGCAGCCAGCAAAATCGGCCCGCCTCAGAAGGCGGCCCCTACACAAACTTTCAACCCTTAACCCTCAACTTTGAACCGCCCTTCCTTGGCTCAGGAAACATTTTGGGAGGCGGACGCGTATCATGGGGGTAGAGGCGCGCAGGTGTGTCTGCGGCGCCTAGGACGAAGTGAAAGGGGTGCCCTGTGCTGACCCTGCTTTTCCTGGTTCTTCTGTATTTCCTGCCGACGATCATTGGGCATGACAAGCGCAACGCCGCGGGAATCATCCTGCTCAACGTGTTCCTGGGATGGACGGTGATCGGCTGGTTGATTGCACTCGTGTGGGCCTGCACGTCGGAGCCGTATAGTCCGGTGAGACTGGTCGCGGTGCCTGCCGGCGGACGGTTCTGCTGCCAGTGCGGCACGTTTGCCTGTCCGGGCGCGCACTTCTGCACTGCATGTGGCCGGACGGTTTGATACTCTGAGGTCATCCGAATGCAGCCCGGAGAATGAATCGAGCGGGCCATTAAAACGATGACCGAATCCAACACACAGAATCTGCGGGAGGAGTTTAACCGCTGGGCAGAAGCGGGGCGCGGCGATGGCATGGAAGAAGACCACTTGCCGATCACGCTGCCGGTGCTGGAGAAGATGCGGCTGGGTTCGGCGGAGAATGTGCTGGACGTGGGCTGCGGCGCTGGCTGGCTCTCGCGGCGAATCGCGCGGAGGGTGCCGGAAGGGCGCGTCGTAGGCATGGATATTTCCGACGAGATGGTCCGCGTGGCGCGGCGCGGCAGCCTGGAGCACGACAACGTCCTATACGTGACCGGCGAAGTGGGCGAAATTCCTTGGGAACCCAATTTTTTCACGCACGCGATTTCGGTGGAGTCCGCGTATTACTGGCCCGAGCCCGGCAAGGGCGTGAAAGAGATATTTCGCGTGCTGCGGCCCGGCGGCATGGCGTGGATTTTGATCAACTACTACCGCGACAATCCGCATTGCCACCAGTGGGGAGAGTTGCTGCAGGTGGCGACGAAGCTGCTCTCGGCGGAGGAGTGGAGCGGGCTGTTTCGCGACGCGGGATTCGCAGAAGTTGCGCACGAGCGTGTACCTGATCCTTCGCCATCGCCGGAAACGTATACCGGGCGTTGGTTTCGAGATGCGGCGAACCTGAAGGCGTTCAAGGCAGAAGGGGCGCTGCTGGTGTATGGAAGAAAGATGTGACGCCTTAAGGCAAGCGACCAGTAAAAGCCCAATGCGATATTGCCTCTTAAGCGCAAAGCGCGCGCGGCAGTGCCCGCCGGTGGAAAGCCCCTGCTAGATTGTAAGGAAGCATGCGCCTGAGAATCAGGTGAACTTGCGCGCGGACGGTGTCCTTCGCGGCGAAAAAGGCATGAGCGCTTCTACCGCAAAATACGAAGTCCTGGTGGTTGACGATTCGCCGGTGTACCGGAAACTCGTCGAGCAGGTGCTGTACGCGGAGCCGTACTCGCTGCTGTTTGCGCGCAACGGGCAGGAAGCGGTGCGCCTGTTCGAGGAGCACGCGCCGTGCATCGTGATTACGGACTGGATGATGCCGGATATTTCCGGGCCGGAATTGTGCCAGCGCATACGCGCGGATCAGACGCGGCCTTATACCTACGTGATCCTGATGACCAGCAACACGGAAAAGGACAACGTGGTGAAAGGGCTGCAAGCCGGCGCGGACGATTACCTGACGAAGCCGTTCGATCCGGGAGAGATGCTGGCGCGCATCGGAGTGGGAAGAAGGATCGTGGACCTGAACCGCGAACTGGCGGCGAAGAGCGAGAAGCTGGAACAAGCGGCGCGCACGGATCCCCTGACGGGTTTGCCGAACCGGCGGGCGATCGAGGAATGGGCGGCGAAGCAATTGCGCGGGGCGGCGCGGCACGGATTTTCGCTGTGGGTAGTGCTGGGCGACATTGATAATTTTAAAAGCATCAACGACTCGTTTGGACACGATGCCGGCGACGCAGTGCTGAAGACGTTCGCGGAAGGGTTGAAGAAATACACCCGGGCCTCGGACATCTGCGGGCGGCTGGGCGGAGACGAATTTCTGCTGGTTGTGACGCATGTGGAGCTGGAGAATGTGGAAGCGACGGTGAACCGTTTCCGGGAACAGTTCGGCGCGCTGTGTTTTCCGCTGGCGGGGCAAAGCGTGAGCGTGACGGCAAGCTTCGGCGCAGCGGGATTTCAAGGCAAGGATATGCAGGATTTTTCGGCGCTGGTGCACAAGGCGGATCAGATGCTGTACGAAGCGAAACGCGCGGGGCGAAACCTGGTGCGCGTGGCCTATCCGGAAGATTCCGTTGAACTCGTCACCTAAAACGAAACGGTTGGCAACGTCAGGCAATCTCAGGGGCTAAAGCCAAATCGCGGACGCGGCAGTTTTAGCATGGCTGAAGCCATGCCCTGACGAATAACGCGGACGCAGAAGAGAGCCTCCATGAAGAGCGCGCTGGCTGGGCAAGCGCGAATTGTGGTATTAGAGCGCTGTGGAGCCGTTGCTTCGATGGAAGACTCCTCCAGGAAAATCGCGGTGAATTCACACATGCAGGTGCGCTGATGTCATTCTTGAGTGAAAGTGTGGCGGTAATCACGGGAGCGGGGTCGGGAATGGGGCGCTGCCTGGCGCAACAACTGGCGGCGATGGGAGCGTCGCTGGCGCTTTCGGACGTGAACGACAAAGGATTGGCGGACACGGTTGCGCTGCTGGGAAACGCGCGCGGCAAGGTGACGCAGCGCCGCGTGGATGTGGGCGACGCGGCAAGCGTAAAGGCGTTCGCGGAAGAAGTGGCGGCCCAGCACGGGCGGGCGACAGTGGTGTTCAACAATGCGGGCGTGGCGCTGCTGGGGAATTTCGAGGAGCTTTCGCTGGAGGATTTCCGCTGGCTGATGGACGTGAATTTCTGGGGCGTGATCCATGGCGTGCATTTCTTCCTGCCGCTACTGAAGAAGGAGAAGCGCGCGCACATCGTGAACACGTCGAGCCTGCTGGGATTTGTGGGAGCGATCGGGCAAAGCGCGTACTGCGCGAGCAAATTTGGGGTGCGAGGATTCTCGGAATCGCTGCAGCACGAACTGACAGGCACAAACGTTTTTGTGACTACGGTGCATCCGGGATTTGTTCGAACGGCAATTGCGAATCAGGCGCGGCTGGGGAAGAACGCAGGTGAAGGGTTGCGTCAACAGAGCCTGAATCGCTTTCACCGCATCACGCGGACGGAGCCGGAGGCGGCGGCGGCAAAGATACTGCGCGCCGTGCAAAAGCGCCTTGCGCGAGTGTTGATCGGGCCGGATGCGTATTTCGTGGATTACCTGCAGCGGCTGCGGCCGACCGGGTATTGGCCGATCCTGGCAAGGCAATTTGAGGACCCCTCCGCGAAGTGAGCCCATGACCGTGCGCCAGGCACCCCTCAGGGGTTAAAACCCCTGACCATCCACGTTCTTTCGGCACGGCTGAAGCCGTGCCCTCCCTAAAACCTCTCTCAGTTGACCTACAACCAAGCGGAATCAAACCGAGAACAACTGGTGTCCAAGAAGTAGCATCCGACTGCTCAAAGGGGGTTAGCCCATGCGTATACATTACTTGTGTGTGACGGCGTTATTTGCGGTGGCGGCGTTTGCCCAGACTGCGCCGGTTCAGCAGGCAAAGACGGAGGCGGAAGCGAAGGAGTCGACAGGCAACGCATCGCTGCCGGTGAAGAAAGTGGTGCTGTACAAGAACGGAGTCGGGTACTTCGAGCACAGCGGGCGGGTTCATGGAAACCAGGAGCTGGGGATCGAGTTCACGACGGCGCAACTGAACGATGTGCTGAAATCGCTGACGGTGGTGGACTTGAACGGGGGAAAGATCAGCGGGGTGCGCTACAATTCCGTGGCGCCGCTGAGCGAGCGGCTGAAGAGCCTGCAAATTCCCCTGAGCGAAGACGTGACCAGCGCGGCGTTCCTGATTGCGTTGCGAGGAACGCGCGTGGAAGTGCGAAACGGAACAGCGAGCACGCTGGGGAAGGTGTTCAGCGTGGAGACGGTGAAGAAGGAGACTGCCAAGGGTGGGACTCTAGACGCGACGCAACTGGCGATTGTGACGGATGCTGGCGAATTGCGGCTGTTTGAGCTTGGGCCAGGAGTTACGGTGCGCGCGGCGGAAAGCGAGATTCGCGAGGATGTGAGCCGTTACCTGAACTTGATGGGCTCGACGCGCTCGAAGGATGTGCGGCGGATGACCATCAGCGCGACGGGCAACGGCGACAGGAATTTGTTCGTGAGTTATATCAGCGAAGTGCCGGTGTGGAAGAGCACGTACCGGATCGTGTTGCCGAAAGCGCCGGGGACGCCATTTTTGCAGGGCTGGGCGATTATTGACAACACCGTGGGCGAAGATTGGAAGGATGTGCAGCTTTCGATGGTGTCCGGCGCGCCGCAGTCGTTTATCCAGAATATTTCTCAGCCGTATTATACGAGGCGGCCGGTGGTGCCGTTGCCGCAATCGGTGATGCTGACGCCGCAGGCACATGAAGCGAGCATGGAAGAGGCTTCGAGGCTGGAAGTCTTTGCGAAAATTCAAACGATGGGGGTGGCGAGCAAAGCCGACCGCATTGGATCGGGGAGCGGCGGAGGAGTGGGTTCCGGACAGGGAGGCGGCGTAGGAGGAGGCACTTTTCGGGCGGGAGTGATCGGGGGGAATCTAGCGTCGCCGAACGGGGCCATGTTGAGCGGCAGAGTGGCGGATCCCAGCGGAGCTGTGGTTCCCAATGCGGACATCGTCTTACGGAACACCGCGACAGGAGCGGTGGAGAGCGCGCGGACGGACAGCAACGGGAATTACGCATTTTCAGGAGTAGAGGCCGGGCCATATTCGCTAAGCATCAGCAGCCAAGGATTTAAAACGACGCAGTTTTCCCAGGTAAATCTGCGGCCGGGATTCAACAGCAATATCAATGCGACGCTGAATGTCGGAACTGTCTCGGAATCGATCGAGGTCTCCGGCGTGAACGCAACCCAGAACAGCATCGTAACGGCTGCGCTACGCAGCGCGACCGCCGCTGCAGAGGGCAGCGCACTCGGCGAGTTGTTTCAGTACTCGCTGAAGGAAAAGATCACGGTGCTGAAGAACCAGTCGGCGCTGGTGCCGATTGTGCAGTCGCCGATTGACGTGGAGAAGGTAACCGTGGTGACGGCCAACGAGGATGGAGACGTGGACGGGACGCCGCTACGCGCCTTGTGGATGACAAATTCGTCAGGGCTGACGCTGGATGGTGGCACGTTCAACATTTTGGAGGAGGATTCGTTTGCCGGCGAAGGAATCATGGAGGTGTTGCATCCAGGCGAGCGAAGATTGCTGTCGTATGCGGCGGACACGGCGGTGCACGTGACGACAGAGAGCGAGCCGCTGGCGAAGACGGTCAAGCGCGTAACGATCGCAAAGGGAGTGATGAAGGTGACGCGGGAGGAGCGGGACACGTCGACGTATACGATCCACAACGCGGACAGCACGCCGCGGCAGGTGGTCCTGGAACATCCGATTCGCGAAGAGTGGAAGCTGGCAGAAGAACTGAAACCGGAGGAATCGGGCACCACGCATTACCGGTTCCGGATTGCTGTCGCTCCGGGAAAAACCGAGAAGCTTGTGGTGAAGGAAAGCCGGCCCGCGGAGAGCAGCATCTTCGTCAGCACAATTACGGACAGCCAGGTGGCGGCATTTGTAGATGAGAAGACGATCAAGCCTGCGTTGGAAGAAGCCCTGCGGCGTGTGATTGCGAAAAAGAATGAGATTTCCAGCGTGGAGCAGGAGACGCGATTGCGGCAGATGGAAATGGAAGCGATTGACAAGGATCAGGCGCGTTTGCGGGAGAACATGAAGGCGCTGAAAGGCAGCCCAGAGGAGAAGGCGCTGTTGCAGCGATACACGAAGCAGTTGGATGGACAAGAGGACCGGCTGGCGGAGTTGAAGAAGGAGAATGTAGATTTGCAGGGGAAGCGCACGAAATTGCAGGGAGAGTTGGAGGGGATGGTGCAAGAGATCGCTGCGAACGAGACGTTGTGAGGAGATGGGACAAAGGGAAAATCGAAAAGCGAAAATCGAAAAGCGGAAAGACGAGAGGGCTGACAGTTTGCTCGAATGGGGCGCAGCCCCTTCGAGGCTCAGGGCAAAAGTGCTGCGCCCAAGGAAGGGGCGGAGAAACCCAAGAGCACAGTCAGGAGTGAATGTGCCACGGAAGAGTACCCCAGAACCGGTCTAAAGACCGGCCACTACAAGCCCATGAGAACCCAAGACCCAGGCACCCGCCTACGGCGGGCCTGGGGCAACCTGCAGAGAAGAGAACCCCAGGACCCAGGTACAAAACCGGTAGCTGGGGCACCCGCAAATTCAAGAATCCGACCTGAAGGTCGGCCACTGCATAGGCAATGGAAGGCCTCACCCCTGAAGGGGTGAGCTACAGATGGCGGCCCCGAGACTACAGGGAATGGACGGGGTTGGCGGTGATGTGTTTCTTGGGGGGGATGCCTTTGGGATGGCAGTCGAGGCATTTGACGAAGTGAATGTTGTGGGGGCTCTTCGTCGAGGCGAAGGTGGTGTCCATTTTTTCGACATCGCGGCCGCAATTGGAGAGGCGCGGATGACACGTGGAGCAGGACGCACGTGTGTGCTGGCCGTGTTTCTGATGGCACGATAAACAACTGAGACCTTCGTGGACGCCGACGGGCGTGCGGTCGTCGCCGGAATGCACTTCCATAGTGGCGAGAGGCGCGTGGCACTGGTAGCAGAGGGCCTGGCGGGTATCGGGGCTGATCTTCACCGGCCTGCCAGATTCCACCATCACCGGCAAAGGAAGCAGAGCGACGGAGAAACTGGAGCGTTCGCGGCGATCGAAGAAACTCAGGGACGGCCGATAGAGTTCTTCGCGGCCGGCGAATTTGGCTTTGGAATCGTCGTCATCTTCTTTGCGCAGCGGGTCGCCGGAGCGATGGATGGCGTGGCAGGTGAGGCACGGGATGACGGGATGGTGAACGACGGAAGCAGGCAAAAGCTTCCACGGGCCGTCGGTGTTGAGCGGCGCGACGAGATCGCGGATGCCGCCTTCAAAGAACATGCCGTGGCAGCGCAGGCAATCATCCATCAAAAGACGTTTGTGATTGTGCTTGGCATCGAGGAAGACAGATTCGTAGGTGAGGCCGTGCGGGCCGTTTTGCCACTGAGCGGCTTCCTGCTGATGGCACTTCTGGCAGCGACCGACCATGACGTTGACATCCATAGTGCGCAGGCGAATGGGGTCGCGATAAGCGCCGCGAATGTGCTGGACGAGACGGCGAACATTGCCCAGGTGGAAGCCGGGATCGAAGGTGAGAATTTCACCGTGACAGGCGCCGCAAGAGACGGAGCGGTGGCTGGAAGTTTGCCACGAAGAGTGCTCGGACCGAATTTCGTGGCAACGGGCGCAGGATTCTCCGGCGGAGTATTCGTAGTAAAGGCTGGCGGCGGGAAGGCCAAGAACCACCAGGAGGCCGATGGCAAGGGCGAGGAGAACCAGACGGGAGTGGAAAAAAGCCATGGCTAGACTTTTCCTTTCCAGGATTGCGCGAGGTGAGCGGAAACGCGGTAGGCGTTCGCGAGAATGGTGAGGACAGGATTGAAGCCGCCATTGGTGACGTGGACGCTGGCATCAATGACGTGGAGATTGTCAACCTCGTGGACGCGGCACCAGGAATCGACGACCGATGTTTTGGGGTCGTTGCCCATGCGGCAGGTGCCAGCCTGATGCTGGCCGCCGCTGACGCCGTTGCCGGGTAAATTGAGCCACGTTTGAACGGCACCCGCTTCCTTGAGCCAGGCTTCCGCTCTACCCGCCATGACCTTGGCAATTTCCAAGGTGTGCGGGTGCTGGTAACCAGAGAGTTGCGCGACCGGCATACCCCAAAAATCCTTGACGATGGGATCAAGTTGTACGCGCGATCCAAAGACGGGCATTTCCTGCGTGGGGCCCATAACCCCGATGGTGCGGCGGTAGGCTTTGCGCATGAAGTCCTTATGGGCTTTGCCCCAGCGGACGCCATCGGGTGGCATATTCACGGTCTGGTAGGGAAGGCGAATGAATTCGTTGGCGAGCATGGCGCCGCCACGAAGGCCGGGATTGCCGTGGTTGTAATCGCAGATGGCGATGTTGGCGCCGGGGCCGATGTCGTCGTAAGTATCGAAATCGAACAGGCCGATAGCGCCGGAATAAGCGTGCCCCTGAAGGTTGCGGCCGACCCAATCGAAGCGATTGCCTAGACCGGTGGGGAAAAGCTTGCTCTTGGAGTTCAGAAGAAGGCGCGCGGATTCGACGGCGGCACCGGAAAGGACAACAAGATCGGTGGGCTGCTCTTGAAGTCGATCGTGGGCGTCGAAATAAGTGACGCCGGTGACTTTGCCCTGATCGTTGGTGAGGATTTCCTTGACCATGCAGCCGAGACGCAAGTCGCAAAGGCCAGTGGCGAGTGCGCGAGGAATGACCGTGTTGTGAGTGCCGCACTTGGCATCCACTTCACAGATAAAACCCACGCACCAGCGGCAGCGCATGCAAGGAGGGCGTCCGTTGTAGGGAACGCTGTTGCGCAGCATGGGAATGTCAAAGGGATGGAGGCCGAGGCGCTGCGCAGCGGGCTTGAGGATTTCGTACTCGTGCGTGGGAGGAAGCGGTGGCATGGGGAGAGGCTTGGCGCGCGGGCCCTTGAAGGGATCATTGCTGACATCGCCGGAAACGCCGATTTCGTACTCGGCTTTTTCGTAGAAGGGCGCGAGGTCATCGTAAGTGATGGGCCAATCGTCAAGTGTGCTGCCCTCGAGCGCGCCATAGGTGGTGCGCATGCGGAAATCCTTGGGCTGGTAGCGCCAGGCCATGGCGCCATAGGTGAGCGTGCCACCGCCAACACAAGCGGCGTTGTTACTGTAGGCGCCTTCACTGGGAAGAACGAGGTGGCGGCTGCCATCCAAATCGAGGTAGACGCGAGGGTTACGTTCGTCATCGGGGCCGGAATTATTGCCGAGGACGGAAGTGCGCTGGTTACGAAGATCGTCCTTGCGGCAATCGTTGGCGGTGTACCAGCGGCCGCGTTCGAGAAGAGCGACGCGGAGGCCGGCTTGGGAGAGTTCTTTGGCGACAACGCCGCCCCCGGCTCCAGCTCCGATCACGACGACATTTACGCGAGGCAAAGACATGGGAGGTCGTCAACCTTTCTTGGGGAATTCGTACTGGTCGCGGCCGCGGATGGGAATCACGGGAATGCCGAGCATGCGCCAACTGACGGCGTCGCGATTGCCATTGTGGCGGGCGTCGCCGTAGAAACCCTGCATGGTGTGGGAGATGACCATGTGGAAGAAGGGTTGCAGGGAATCGGGGAGGTGATTGAGAAAGGCGGTCTGCTGGTCGAAGGGAAGATCGGCGAATGCGGCGTGGTTTGCGGAGAGACAAGCGGCGTCAAAGGATGCGAGTCCTTCGCGGTAAGCGGATTGCAGCCTACGGAAGTGGCCTACGAGTTGGGAATCGATGTAGTAGAGCGTGCCGGCCCAGGCAGCGCCGGGATCCTGGTCGGCGGGAATGATCTGATCGCAAAGGGCTTCCATGGTGTGGGCTTCGGCGGGCGTAAAGAAGCGCCACGGACCGGCGCGGCGGCCGCAGGAGATCACCGCGGAGGAAGCAGCGACGGTGGCGGCGACTTGCAGGAAGCGGCGTCGTGAAAGGGCGCCTTGTTTAGACATGGCTGGAACCTCGGGTGAGGTGCGCGGACGCGAGGCGCACTTCACAAAACGGCGCCCGAAGCGATGGACAGATCCAGTAGCTGGCGAATGAGAAAGGAACAGAGAAGCCAACCGGCGCCCAAGATCCTGGAAGGATGGTAGTGAAGGCTGGGGAGAGAAGATGTGACAGGAGTCACGCGAAAGGGGCAGTGTCTGAGCAGGCCGAACGCTCGCCTAGGAGGCACTGCGAACCATCAAGTCTTCTGGATTCCTTTCGGAACTTGGCGCTAGAGTTTGCGGAGCGCCGGTGGAAGAAAGCTGGCCAGGGAGTAGGAGCCCGGACCGGCAAGGAGAATGCCAAGAGCAAGCAGGAATTGCGCAAGAGCGTACTCCATTCCGCCTTGCGCGATGTTGTAGCCGTGGGGAAGGTGGACGAGGAAGATGGCGCCCGCCATTACGATCATGATGCAGAGAGCGCCGACGCGGATGAGGACGCCCGTGAGCAGGGCAAGTCCACCGGCGAATTGCGCCAGTCCTACCAAGAAGGCAATTGCGGGCGGGAAGTGTGTAAATGCAGCGAAGCCATGAATACCGGGGCCGCCAAAGGCGCCGAAGAGAATGGCGCTGCCGTGATAGAGAAAGGCGAGAGCACCGGACAAACGGAAGACAAGAAGGGCGAGGTCGAGCTTAGGTGAGATTTCCGAAGAAGAAGTGGGCGAAGTCATAAAACCCCCTGTAATCGGCAAGTTTTGGGGAATGTAACAAAGGGGCGAGAGAATAGCAATATTGATAAGCTGAGAATAAGAGAAGGGTAAGATGGAGTTTTGACGGGGTAAGAAGCGGGCGGTATACTCCGCGAGAGGGAAAAAGAACGGAGAAAGCCGTGGGCGTTATAGACCAAAGGTTTGAAAAGAACGTACTGATCACGTCGGTGGATTACGTATTCAATTGGGCGAGGAAGAGTTCGCTGTGGCCGCTGACGTTTGGGCTGGCGTGCTGCGCGATCGAGATGATTGCGTCCACGACGCCGCGGTTTGATATGGCGCGATTCGGGGCGGAAGTGTTCCGGCCATCGCCGCGGCAGGCGGACCTGATGATCGTGTCGGGAACGGTGACGCTGAAGATGGCGCAGGTGATCCAGCGAGTGTGGCAACAGATGCCGGACCCGAAGTGGTGCATCTCGATGGGAGCGTGCTCAAGCGTGGGCGGGCCGTTCAACGCGTATTCGGTGTTGCAGGGAGTGGACCGGATTGTGCCGGTGGATGTGTATGTGGTGGGATGCCCGCCGCGGCCGGAAGCGCTGTTTTATGCGCTGCTGAAGCTGCAGGACAAGATCGATGATATGACGCTGGCGAAGCGGCCAACGGAAGTGAAGTTGCGGCCGGAGATGGTGGAAGAGTTTAAGAAAAGCGTGATGGTGGCGCAGGTGGCGGAGCCTAGTGGACGGTGAGTGGTTAAAGGTTATCAGCGATCAGATATCAGGAAGCAAGAAGTCCGGGTTGTTAGCTTGGCCTGTTGAGAAAAGCGTGAGCGGGCTGGTTAGAGAAGATTCTGAGAGTTACAGGAGACGAGGCGGAGATGGGATTCGTTCGGACTGCTAAGGTGGGGGAGTTACCGGCGGGGACGGTGCGGGAATTCCACGTGGAAGGAAAGGCGATTGCGCTGGCAAACGTGGGAGGCACGATTTATGCGATCAACAATACGTGCCTGCACCGTGGCGGGCCGCTGGGACAAGGAGTGCTGGAGGGCAAGGTGGTCACCTGTCCGTGGCACGGATGGCAGTTTGATGTGACGAACGGGAAAGCGGTGCAGAATCCGGCGGCGGGCGTGGATTGTTACCGCACGGAAGTGCGCGGGGAAGATATATTTGTTGACGTGTAGTACGGGGAAAGGGCGGAGGGGAAGCGCGAGGCCTTTCGGGCACCCTGATCCGTAGTTAAGTTATACAAAATAAGTAACTTATTGTCGGTTTTGTCCCGAAAAGCGGGGCGTGTTGACAATTTGGGTGTGGAAAACCCTCCTATCCCTCATATTTTGTTTGGTTTTCGTCTTGCAGACGTGTATATTGCAGCCGAATCTGGTGCCGATGGTAACTGTTACTTCGCAGGCCCGACATTATTGGATCTTCAGCGCAGACCCGCATCACTATCACTGGGACACGTTATTCGTTAAAGGGAAAGAAATGTGGGATGGGGCAGGGTCAAAGCCCGATGCGATTCGTGCGTTGAAGCAGGTGAGGAAGGGGGACCGCGTGCTGTGCTATCACTCCACGCCGGAGCGGTCCTTGTATTCGATCGCGGAGGTGACACGCGATCCGTATCCCGACCCGCATGACATCAAAGGGAAAAACCTGGTGGCGGACCTGCGCGCGTACGAGAAGTTGCCGCGCCCGGTGACGCTGGGGGAAATGAGAGCGAATCCAGCGGTGAGAAAGATGAAGCTGCTCAAAAACGTGCGGCTGATCATTTCCTCTCTGAATGAGGAAGAGTACCAGGAGTTGTTGCGGATGGCGGGGATCGTGGCCATGCCGGGAGTGCCGCTGCTGTAAGACGAACGGCGGAGAGTCCACCGAAGCTTGACCTTTTCCATTAAAACGAGCGAACATTTGGCGGCAGAATCCGTCAATACAGACAGTGGTGTGTGCAAATCTCCAGTCAAAAAGCAATGGGATGAGAGATGTGTCCGGCACAGGGGATTGTAAAGTCAGGGAGATTTCTGGGGGAGCAGGATCGCGAGAGAGAAGGGTGGGACGCAAGTGGAGTTGGCAATAAAGAAGCGGAATCCCGAAGGTATGGAAGAAGCAGCAACATAGCGAAACGAGAGGCGAAGGAGGATTTGTGAGGACACGAATCACGCTGGTGGCGATGCTGGTGTTGTTGTGGACGGGAATCGGAAGTGCGGCGGAGGAGAAACCGCTGCTGGCGCAGCAACCGACGGTCAGCAAAACCTCGATTGTATTCACCTATGGTGGGTATTTGTGGAACGTGCCACGGGGGGGCGGCGTGGCGCGGCAACTGACGACGGGAGGCCACGAAGGATACGCCAGATTCTCCCCCGATGGCACTCAGATCGCATTCACTGGGCAATATGACGGGAATACGGATGTGTACGTCATGCCTGCCGACGGAGGCACGCCGAAGCGGCTAACATGGCATCCGGGCGAGGACGAGACAGTAGGATGGACACCGGATGGCAAGCGTGTGCTGTTTCTCTCCGACCGCGATGCGTACGCGGATTTTACGCGGTTCTATACCGTGCCTGCGGAAGGCGGTGTCCCGGAAGTTTTGCCAATGTGGCGAGCGTTTAACGGGCAGTATTCGCCGGATGGAGCGCGAATCGCCTATGTGCCTAATTTCCAGTGGCAGCAGGCGTGGAAGAGATACCGTGGCGGGCAAACTACGCCGATTTACCTGGTGAATCTGAAAGACCTGCAAGTGGAAAAGGTGCCGCGGGAGAACTCCAACGATGCAAGCCCGGTGTGGTTTGGAGATACCGTCTATTTTCTGTCTGACCGGAATGGGCCGGTGACGCTGTTCGCGTACGACACAAAAAGCAAAAGCGTAAAGCAAGTCCTGGAGAACAAGGGACTGGACCTGAAGAGCCTTTCGGCGGGGCCGGACGCGCTGGTTTACGAACAGTTTGGCGGGATTTATTTGTTTGATCCCCAGAGCGGAAAATCGTCGCGAGTGAACATCCAGATTGCGGGTGATTTGCCAGCGACGCGAGCACACTGGACGAAAGTGGGGGACAAGATCCAGAACGCGGGGATTTCGCCGACGGGAGCGCGCGCGGTGTTCGAGGCCCGGGGAGAGATATTGACGGTGCCGGCAGAAAAGGGAGATATACGCAACCTGACGCGGACCACGGCGGTAGCGGAGCGTGATCCAGCATGGTCACCGGACGGAAAATGGCTCGCGTATTTTTCGGACGAATCGGGGGAATATGCGTTGCACATGGCGGACCAGAGCGGACTGGGAGAGGTGAAGAAATTCAACCTGGGGACACCAGGGTCGTTTTTTTACTCGCCGACATGGTCTCCGGACAGCAAGAAGATTGCGTACGGAGACAAGCGGCTGAACCTGTGGTACGTGGACATCGAGAAGGGCATACCGGTGAAGGTGGCGACAACTTTGTTCGATGTGGGCCCTTCCTTTAACCAAGAGTGGTCTCCGGACAGCAAGTGGATAACCTACACGGAGTTTTTGCCGAACCACTATCGTGCGGTTTACGTGTATTCGGTGGAGAGCGGGAAGAGCACGCAATTGACAGATGGTTTGAGCGACGTAGCGTTTCCCGTTTTTGACCGCGGCGGGAAGTATCTCTACTTCACGGCGAGTACGGATGAAGGACTGGGCCTGAGCTTTTTGGATCTATCGGGGTTCCAGCGGCCGGTATCACGAAGCGTGTATGCCATCGTGCTGAAGAAGACCGATGCAAATCCGGTAGAACCGCAGAGCGACGACGAGAAGATTACAGAGAAGAAGGACGAAGAGAAGGGTAAGGAAGCGGACAAAGATAAAAGCAAGGAAAAGGGCAAGGATAAAGACAAAGACAAGGATAAAGACAAAGCGAAGGACGGGGATAAGGACAAGAAGGAAGAAGAGGTCAAGGTCACGATCGACTTTGAAGGGATCGGGCAGCGGATCGTGGCGATGCCAATCAAGGCGGCGAACTACGTGGGCATGGATGCAGGGAAGGCCGGAATCCTATTCCTGGGGGAGATTCCGTCGATTCCAGCACTGGACGGACCGACGCTGGCGAGCGTGTCGAAGTTTGACTTGAGCACTCGGAAGACGGAGCCGTTCGTGAGCGGGATCAGCAATTTTTCGCTTTCCGCGAACGGAGAGAAGGTGTTGTACCGGCAAGGGCCCCCGCAAGGCGGGCAGTGGTTTATTGCAGCGACGGCGACCGCGCCGAAACCAGGCGAGGGGCAACTGAAACTTGACGGAATGGAAGTGTATGTTGATCCGCGAGCGGAATGGAACCAGATGTACCACGAGGTGTGGCGCATCGAGCGGGACTTTTTCTACGCGCCGAATTTCCACGGCTTGAACATTGCGGAAGCGGAGAAGAAGTACGCGGCCTACTTGAGTGGCGTGGGAGGGCGAAACGACTTGACCCACCTGTTCGTTGAAATGCTGGGCGAACTGACGGTGGGGCACATGTTCGTTTTTGGCGGAGATGTTCCAGAAGCACCGAAGGTGAAGGGCGGGCTGCTGGGCGCGGATTACAAAGTGGAAAATGGAAGGTACCGGTTCGCGCGGATCTTCAACGGTGAGAACTGGAACCCGAATTTGCGGGCGCCGCTGACGCAGCCGGGCGTGGATGTGAAGGTGGGCGATTACCTGCTCGAAGTGAACGGAAAAGATGTGAAAGCGCCGGTGGACGTGTACAGCTTCTTTGAAAACACCGCGGGGACGCAGATCAAGATCAAGGTAGGACCGAACGCGGATGGAAAAGAGGCGCGGGAAGTGACGGTGGTGCCGGTGGGTGACGAGTTCGACCTGCGGAACCGCGCGTGGGAAGAGGACAACCGGCGGAAAGTGGATGAGCTAAGCGGTGGGAAGCTGGCGTACGTGCACGTGCCTGATACGGCGAACGGCGGGTACATAAACTTCAACCGATTCTACATGGCGCAGGAGGACAAACAAGGAGCGATCATTGACGAGCGCTATAACCACGGAGGAGCGATCGCGGACTACATCGTGGATCTGCTTGGAAGACCGCTGCGGAATTGCGTGACAACGCGCGAAGGAGAGAAGTATTGCTCCCCGATGGCGCAAATCTACGGGCCGAAGACGATGATCATCAACGAGATGAGCGGATCTGGCGGGGACGCGCTGCCATGGATGTTCCGCCAGGACAAACTCGGACCGCTGGTGGGCACGCGGACGTGGGGCGGGCTTGTGGGGATAGGCGGGTATCCGCCGTTGCTTGATGGCGGGTATGTGATGGCGCCGCGAGAGGCGATCTACGGGCTGCACGGACAATGGGAAGTGGAGAACCACGGGATCGCGCCGGATATTGAGGTGGAGAATGATCCGGCGTCCGTGGCGGCAGGCCACGATGCGCAACTGGAGAAGGCGGTGGAAGTGACGATGGAGGCGCTGAAGAGGAATCCGGTAGTGGTACCGGATCATCCGCCGTATCCGGACTATCATCAGAAATAAGGCGGAGACAGCGGACGGATATCAGATATCAGGAATCGCAGAAATTGGAATTACATTACAGGGACTTGGAGAGCAGCCAGGTCATGAGCTCGGGCTCGGCGTAGGCTTTGTCCCAGGAGTTGTGGCCGACGCCGGGATATTCGGTATAGCGAACATTGGCGCCGGCAGCTTTCAGAGCTTCAACCATGAGACGGGACTCGGCGACGGGAACAGTGGGGTCTGCGTCGCCATGAAAAACCCAGAGGGGGAGCTTCGTACCGATTTTCTTTGCGGCTTCGAGATAAGGAGTGCGGTCAGACTCTGGCTGTTTGCGGGATTCATCGGGATGGAGGATGCCGCCGCAGATGGGCACGACCGCGGCGAACTTGTGAGGATAGGCCGCAGCGAGAGCCCAGCTTCCATAACCACCCATGGAAAGCCCTGTAAGATACGTGCGCTTGGGGTCGCCCTTGAATTCCTTTGACGCGGCAGCAAGGGCGGCGAGAGCGAGTTCTTCCATATCCGGTTTATCCCAGTCGTGATCCTTCAGGCATTGCGGCAAGACGACGAGAGCGGGAAATCGCGAACGATCCCTTCGAATGGCCGTGGCGATGCCGACCTCAGTTTGGACAAGGCCGTCGGCGCCGCGCTCCCCCGCTCCATGAAGGAAAAGAATAATGGGCCATTTCTGATTGGAGGACCAGTTGTCTGGCACGAAGACCTGATACTTGTAGGTGGCGCCGTGAAGAGAGAGCGTACGATCGAGGAATCCGGTATCGTGTTTGCGGGCGAGAGCGGGAGAGCCGAGAGTAAAGGCGAGAGCGAGAAGCAGAAGAAAGCGGAAACGGGAGAAGAGCACGGGAACCTCCAAACTAGAAAATGTATCACGGATGCCGGAGGGGCGGCGAAAGACGGTTTGACAGCGCGGTGTGATAGGTTGAGCGATTGAGAGGACGATGCCGGAACTTCCAGAAGTCGAGACGGTGGCGCGGGGCCTGCAGCGGGAAATAACGGGGCGGCGAATCCTGAGCGTGACGCTGGGGAAAACGGATTTCATCGATAATCCCGAAGAAATTGAAAAAGAATTGCCGGGGCGCGCGATTCGTGAAGTGATGCGCTATGGCAAATTCCTGCTGCTGTGGCTGACGCCGAAGCAAGATGCGATCGTGATGGAAGGCGAAGCGGCGCTGCTGGTGCATCTGGGAATGACGGGGATGCTGACGCCGCAGCCGGCGGGCGAGCCGCACGCGAAACACACGCACGTGGTGGCGCTGCTGGACGATGGGCGAGAACTGAGATACAACGACCCGCGACGATTTGGCAGGATGGCGTTTCTGGCGGGAGAGTCACTGAAAGAAGAGTTGAAGAGGTTCGGCGCCGATCCGCTGGAAGCGGGGCTGGAAGAGTTCACAGCGAGGATTTGCGCAAAACGCGCAAGAATCAAGGCGCTGCTGCTGGACCAACAGGTTTTGCGCGGTGTGGGAAATATTTATGCGGACGAGAGTTTGTGGAAAGCGAAGATTCATCCCATGCGGCCGGGAGCAAATTTGCGGAAGGAGCAGGTGCGAGAGCTGTACCGCGCGCTGCAAGGGATTCTGGAGCGGGCGATTGTGATGCGCGGATCTTCGATTGCGGACTTTCTTGACGTGGAAGGCCAGCCGGGAGAATATCAGCGGCATCACCGGGTGTATGGAAGAGAAGGGAAGCCCTGTTTTCGCTGCAAGACGCGAATCAAACGCGTGATTGTGGCAGGGCGGAGCAGTTATTTTTGTCCGCTATGTCAGAAGGCACCGCGGGGTGGAAGACGGGGAAGAAAGAAATGAGAAACGGGGATAGGTGCCGGGAGACGAGAGAGGAACCACGTCTCCATCAAAAAAATTGCTAATGAATCCAGGATCAGGGAGATGGGAATGAGAATGAATCGCAAGACGATGGTTTTGGCGGCGCTGCTTGTGCTGCTGGTGGGGATGCGGGTGTGGACGGCGCGGGCCGCGGGGGACGATGCGCGCCCCTTGGCGACGACAGACCAGCAGATCTTGAGCGAAATTCGCGAGCACAGCGAGGTGATGGAAAACCTGGAGTATCTGTCTGACCGGATTGGGCCGCGATTGACGGGCACAACGCAACTGAAACAGGCGAACGATTGGACCGTGGAGATGTTCAAGAAGTACGGATTGACGAACGTGCACCTGGAGTCTTACTCGATTCCGCACGCGTGGGTGCGCGGGACGGCGACAGCCAGGATCATTGCGCCGACGGAGCATCCGTTGACGATTGCCGCCGCAGCCTGGGCGCCGGATACGAAGAAGACCGTGCGCGGCCCCGTGGTGTATTTCGATGCGAAGAAGCCGGAGGATTTCGCGAAATTCAAGGGGAAGCTGAAAGGGGCGATTGTAATCACGCAGGAGCCACAGCCGCTTTCACCGCCGAAACCCATCGACCGGAACTCGGAGATTTACCACCCGATGGAGGAGCCGCCCGCGCCGGTGGGGCAGCCAGCAGGGCCCAGGCGGTTTGAAAACCTTAGAGCCAATGCCCAAGCCGCGAGGAAATTCCTGGTGGATGAAGGAGTCGCCGCAGTGCTGCGAGATTCCGGAAAACCACACGGACTGCTGAATATGACGAGCGCGAGCGCCAAGCCGTTCGAGATGGGGCCGTTGCCAACGGCGTTTGTAACCGGGGAAGGCTACCGGATGATCTTCCGGATGCTGAAGCAGGGGCCGGTGGAAATGGAAATCGAGATCAAGAACACGTTGAGCAAGAAATCCGTGGAAGTCTACAACACCGTCGCGGAGCTGAAAGGGACGGAGAAGCCGGACGAAGTGGTGCTCCTCGGCGGGCACCTGGATTCATGGGATTTAGCAACAGGGACGACGGACGACGGAACGGGAACGATGGTGGTGCTGGAAGCAGCGCGGGCGCTGGCGAAACTGAATGTGAAACCGAAGAGGACGATCCGGTTTGTACTGTTCTCGGGTGAGGAAGAAGGACTGATCGGCTCGCGGGAATACGTGAAGGCGCACAAGAGCGAACTGGACAAGATTTCGGTGGCGCTGATTCATGACAGTGGAACGGGGCGGGTGCTGGCGTTGGGTTTGCACGATAACTATCAGGCGCGGGAAATCGTGGACCAGGCGATGGCGCCGCTGCACGAATTGAAACTGCTGGAGCCGACAATGGCGCGGGAATTTGGCATGGACAGCTTGTCGTTTGACGAGGCGGGCGTGCCGGGATTCTGGTGCGTGCAAGACATTGCGGAATATCCGCAGACGCATCACAGCCAGACGGACACTTTTGACAAGGCGTGGAAGGATGACTTGATTCAGGGAGCACAGGTGTTGGCGGCGTGGGCTTACAACACCGCGGAATTACCGGGAATGCTGCCGCGGAGGCCCTTGCCTCCAGCGGCTCCGGCAGAGGCGACGAAGACGGATACGCCGAAGGAAGAAGCAGTGAAGCGCGATCCGACGGCGGAGATGGACAAGAAGATCGTGGACCAGGTGAAGTCGGACAAAGAGCAGCTCAGGGCTGACCTGACTTACTTAACTTCACAGATCGGGCCGAGGCTGACGGGATCGCCACAAGTGGACCGGGCGAGTCATTGGACACAGGAGCAGTTCCGCGGGCTGGGGCTGGAGAATGCGCACTTGGAATCGTGGAGCATTGCGAATGCCTGGACGCGAGGGCCGGCGACCGGGCGCGTGACATCACCAGTAGTGCATGAGTTGACGATGGCGTCGGTGGGTTGGTCGCCGAGCACGAATGGAACGGTGAAGGCTGAATTGGTGGCGATAGACGCGGAAAAGCCGGAGGACCTGGAGAAATACAAAGGGAAGTTGGGCGGAAAGATCGTGCTCGTTGGAATGCCACGCGAGCTGGAGCCACCGCTCGACCCGAAGCTGACGCCTTGGGGAGAAGGAACTCTACCGCTGATGCATTTGAAGGATGACAAGCCGGGCGATGCTCAGGCGCGCATGGCGACGCGCAGAGCGGTAATTAAGATGCTCCAGGACGAAAAAGCTGTGACGTTGTTGATGGGTTCGGAAAAGATGTATGGACTGTTGAACATGTCGACGCTCAGCCGGGAATATCAGGCGGCGGTGGTGCCGGCGGCATATCTGGCGCGCGAGGACTACCTGTTGCTTTGGCAATTGCAGGCAGCGGGGACCGTGGAAATGGAAGTGAACATCCAAGGGACGCTGAGCGGAAAACCGGCGGAGGTGTACAACACCGTGGCGGAAATCCGTGGGACGGAGAAACCGGACGAGGTGGTGATTCTGGGCGCGCATCTGGATTCGTGGGATTTGGGAACCGGAGCGACGGACAATGGGACGGGATCAGCGGCTGTGATGGAAGCGGCGCGGGCGCTGCAGAAGCTGGGTGTGAAACCGAAGCGGACAATTCGATTTGTGCTGTTCACCGGAGAAGAGCAAGGGTTGAACGGATCGAGGGCGTATGTGGCGGCGCACAAGGACGAGTTGGCGAAGATTTCGGGAGTGTTGGTGCATGATACCGGAACCGGGAAAGTGCTGACGATTGGATTGATGGGGAATTACAACGTGCGAGAGACGATTGACCGCGTTATGTATCCACTCGCAGAGAGTGCGGGAATCATGGAGCCAACGCTGCGCAGCGAGGGGGGATCGGACCACGTGCCATTTGACGAAGCGGGGGTGCCGGGTTTCTGGTGCGTGCAGGATCCGGCAGACTATGACAAGACGCATCACTCGCAGGCGGATACGCTGGACCGCGTCAAGTGGGATGAATTGACGCAGGGCGCGGAAGTGCTGGCGGTGTTCGGGTACAACGTGGCGCAGTTGCCGGAGATGTTGCCGAGGAAACCGGGGAAACAGGGAGCGAAGGATTAAGAGAGACTCGATCGAGGTTCAAATATTGCTAACTGGGGCGCCCGCCTGAGGCGGGCTGCGGCCTTACGGGAGAACAATGCGACTGGTGGTGCAGAGGGTTAGCCGGGCAAAGGTGACGGTGGAGGGCCGGGCGACGGGAGAAATTGGCGCGGGGCTGATGATCCTGCTGGGAGTGGGAAAAGAAGATACTTCGGCCGTGGCGGCGGCGATGGCGGAAAAGGCGTGCAACCTGAGAATTTTCGAGGACGAGCAGGGGAAGATGAACCGTTCGCTGCTGGACGTGAAGGGTGAGGCGCTGGTGGTGTCGCAATTCACGCTTTACGGCGATGCGCGAGGGCAGCGGCGGCCGAGCTTCATCACTGCGGCGCCGCCGGAGCTGGCGAAGAGATTGTACGAAGAATTTTGTGAAGCGATGCGGGGGCTGGGAGTGAAAGTGGGGACGGGGATATTTCAGGCGATGATGTCGGTGGAGCTGGTAAATGAAGGACCGGTCACAATCCTCATCGATTCGGACAAAACGTTCTAGACGGAGCAAGAAATTGGCTCGGGCAGAGGCGAAGTGGACGGCCGCGAGAGCCGTACGGGAACTGGAGCGCCTGGGCGAGAAGCGGAACGTGGAAGGCATGGCACGCTTCGGCATACGGGCAAAGAAAGTGTTTGGCGTATCCAAGCCAAAGTTGGACGAACTTGCAAAGCGGATCGGGAAGAACCATGAGCTGGGAATGAAGCTGTGGGAGACGGGAATTCACGACGCGCGGATTCTGGGCGTTTTGATTTCGGAGGCAGAGAGGGTCAGCGCAAAGCAGATGGAGCGCTGGGTAAAGGATTTTGATAACTGGGACGTCTGCGACGGAAGTTGCTGCCATTTGTTTGTGTTTGCAAAGGCGGCTTGGAAGACGGCGTTTGCATGGACGCGGAGGAAGAGAGAGTTTGAAAAACGCGCGGGGTTTGCGCTAGGGGCATTTCTTGCGGTACACGACAAAGAAGCCGCGGATGGAATTTACGTGAAGTTCCTGAAAGCGATCGAGCGCGAAGCCTGGGATGAGCGGAACTTCGTCAGGAAGGCCGTGAACTGGGCATTGCGGAATATTGGGAAGCGGAATTTGCGATTGAACCAGGCGGCGATACTGAGCGCCGAGCGGATTCACAGGCAAAATACTTGGGCGGCACGGTGGATTGCGGGAGATGCCCTGCGTGAGTTGCGGAGCGAGGCGGTGCAAAAGCGGTTGCGACTCTAGGCAGCGTAACGAAAGATGGCGATGGCAGAGAGTAGCGTGAAAATCCGGCGAGCGCGGCAGGCGGATACAGCGCGAATCGCGGAACTGTCTGGGCAACTCGGCTATCCCACGACAGCACGCGCCATGGCTGTGCGGCTGAGGATGGTACTGCGAGAGAGGGACGGAGCTTGTTTCGTGGCGGAGACGAAAGAAGATGGCGTGGTGGGGTGGGTGCATGTGAGCGTGACGCCCCTGCTGGAAGTGAAGCGGCGCGCCGAGGTGAACGCGCTGGTGGTGGACGAAAGGGTTCGTAGCCGGGGAGCGGGATGGAGCCTGCTGCAGTCGGCGGAAGAGTGGGCGCAGAAGAAGCGATGCAAAGGGATGTCAGTCAGGCCGAACGTGACCCGGGAACGCGCGCACGGATTTTATGAGCGGCACGGATACGAGCACTACAAGACGCAGAGGGCGTACCGGAAAGAGTTGTAAGGGTACGCCCTTCGCTACAATTCCCGCCTGAGATGTCATCACACAGGAAAAATGGGCACTGGGAATTCCGGAAAGCCCTGACCGGTGGCAGAATGTATCGTGATACGATAGACTGAAGGCATGGGCGAGAAGATCACAGACGTAGAATACCGAGGGCTGGCGGAGCTGCGCTACCGGATCCGGAGATTCCTGCAGGAAGGGGATGCGACGGCGGTGCAGGCGGGACTGGAGGCGCAGCAATACCTGTTGCTGCTGGCGATCCGGGGATTGCCGGAAGGAAAAGAGGCAACGATCCGGACGGTGGCGGAAAGGCTGGCGCTGAGGCATCACAGCACGGTGGAACTGATTGACCGGATGGAAGCGCGAGGCTACGTGCGGAGAACGCGCGGGCGAGAAGACCGGAGGCAAGTGCTGGTGTCGCTGCAACCGCGAGGAGAGAAGTTGCTGGAGCAGGTAGTGGAGCAGCGCATCATTGAGTTGCGAGCGAATGGCCGCGCACTGGTAGAGGCCATTGATGCGCTGCTGGAGCGGAAGAGGGCGGGGCGGAAGCGCCGAAGGGCGAAGTAATTTTCCAGGCACAATTGAGGAACAAGGTGTTGAAAGAAACGGAAGCGGAGTTGCGTCCAGAAGAGGAACGATTGCGGCGGCGCGAGCGCGGCTAGGAGTTTAGATAACTTCACGACGACGCTGCGCGTGGTGGTGAACCGCATGGCGGAAGACGGCGTGACGCGACTACCGGTGGTGGAACGCGAGACCGGGAAGTTGCTGGGGATGGTCTCCTTGGATGACCTGCTGAAGGCCCGGACGCGGCACATGGAAGAGGAACGGCGGCGGGAGCAGACGATTAAGTTCCGGTTTCTCGCACCGCGAAGAGGGTCAGCGGAGGAGCCGCCGACGGCAATTTAGAGCGCAAAAGAATAGCTTAGAGCCTCAGCCTAAAACACAAAGCCGCAAATTAAGCACCTGCCTCAGAAGGCGGCCGCCACATAGGTCTACCCTTGACAGGTATCTTCTGCCGAGAAATGGGGTTTAGAAGCCGCCGCCACCACCGCCGCCGAAGCCACCGCCGGAGAAGCCGCCGCCACCACCTCCTCCGAAGCCAGAACCGCCTGAACTGCGGGGGGCGGAAGCCATAGCAGTCGCGGCGACGGACGACATGGAATTCAAGCTACTGACGAACATGTAGGGGTAGAAGCCCGCGCCGAAGCTGCCCTGATACCACTGCGGTGGCTGGGTATAAATGTTTTTGAAGGCGTTGCTCCAGTTCTTTTCGACGCCGAGAGCCATGGCGTAGGGGAGAAATTTCTCAAACATTTCCGGTGTCTTGATCATGCGATTGTAGCGGTCGGCTTCGACGTGATTCAGGAAATCCTCGAAACCCAAAACACCTTCGAGGGCGCGAGCGCCCACTTGCGTGTGCGCGGGCATGAACCAGCCAAAGCCGCAGATGATAACGCCGGTGAGAATTCCAGCGACGATGAACGATCCCGGGGCCATACCCATGTTGCGGGCGATGGCAGCGCCGCCCCAGACGAGAATCAGGCCCATGACGATGCCGATGCCAATATAGCTGGAGCGGACGGTGTCTGGGCGATGTGTGTAGTAACCGCGGCCGAGGAGGGAGTCGAAAATGTCGTTCCGAATGCCCGGGAGGCTGGTGTAGAAGCGATTGTGGAGTTCCGAGAGGGAGACGGAATCGCCGGCATTGCCGCCAGAGAAGAGGCCGCTGAGAAGTGCTTGTTCGTGAGGTTGTAGCGAGTTCCACTCGGCTTGTGATTTCTTCAGGTGGAAGACGTACTCCTTGCTGTGAGTCAAGCCGAGCAAGTGGTCTTTCTGCTGCTCTTCGATGACCAGATAGCCGCGGACCGCAAGATCGACGATGGAGGCGGTGATGTCCCGCATATCTGCGGAATTATCAACCAGAGTGCCGACTTCGCCCGGAGTGAGCTTATCGGGAGGTTCGTATTGCGCGGTGATGGGGCGAAGGCGCGGGTCGCGGCCCTTGGTCCACCACAGCCAGAACATCAGGACGAAGGCGACGATGGGGATGAAGAGCGCCCAGTTGCTGCGGAGATAGAGGAAGAATCTGTCGGCGGAAGTGGGCTCGCGGACGGCGCCCTTGTCGAAGGCGACGGCGACGGTGAGACCTTCGTGAATGCGAAGAGGAGCAGTGGTGTTGACGTCCACGCCGGTGCCGGCGACTTCGGCGGTGGCTTCACGGCCCGTGGAGCGGAAAGAACCGGTGAAGACGTTGGTACGGATGTTGGAGGCAGCGGGAGGCAGAACGATGTGCGCGCTGGCGGCGTCAATGGGGATGTCCCACAGGTCGCCGGTGACATTCCAGTAGAACTCATCGTGATCATCGAAGAAGCGCAGGGCGTCGCTGACGACGTAATCAATGATGACGGTCTGCGTGGAATTGTCGGCGTCGGGAACGTAGATCTTGAGTTTACGGTTTTGGCGTTCGCGGCTGGACTCGAATTTCAGCTTGTTGCCGTTGCCATCGGTGATGCTCCGGATGTCGAGGAAGAGGCTGTAATTCAAGCCGTTGGGGCCAACATATTCGACGGGGATAGTGCGGTAGACACCGTGCCAGGGGCCGCCCTTGAACTGGAACGTGATGTTTTCGGTGACGTCAACCTTGGCGTCGGGAGTGACGGTGATTTCCGACTCGAACTTCTGGATGCGAAGCTGACGGCCCTGGGCAAACAGATAGGCCGGGAAGAAAAAAAGGAGAAGCAAAACGAGCGCGGAGCGACGGTGAAGAGACATGGCACGTTTGGTCATGAATGGGCTCTCGCGGGCTCAGGCTTTGGGCGCGGCCGGAGTGTCGAAGCTGACTTTGGGAGCTTCGCGCTCGGCGGCGGCAGAGACTTCAAAGAATTCACGCTGCTTGAAACCCAGCATTCCCGCGACGATGTTCGTGGGGAACTGGAGGATCTTGGTGTTGAGGTCGCGCACGACGGCATTGTAATAACGGCGCGCGTTCTGGACAGTATCCTCGATGTCCGAGAGCGATTTCTGGAGCGAAGTGAAGCTCTCGATGGCGCGGAGTTGTGGGTAGGCCTCGGAAAGAGCGAAGAGGCTTTTGAGTGCGCCGGAAAGCATGTTTTCGGCCTGGGCCTTGTCGGCGGGGCCAGTGGCGGTCATGGCGCGGTTGCGTGCGTTGATGACGGCTTCGAGGGTGCCCTTTTCATGGCCGGCGTAACCCTTAACGGTTTCTACGAGATTGGGGATGAGATCGTAGCGGCGCTTCAGTTGCACATCGATGTCCGCCCAAGCGTTGTCGCAGGTGACCTTCAGCCGGACGAGGCTGTTGTACATGGAGATGACGATGATCACGAGGAGAACGAGGATGCCCAGAACAATGAAACCAAACATTGGTCAACCCCTTTTCGGGAGAGATGGGACAGCGGGAACAAATTCACTATACGGGCGAGGAGAGGCGGAGTAAAGGGAAGTTGCGGGGAGGAAGCACGAAAAGGGAAGCAGAAGTAATACGGTGTTCATAAAGGGAAGGGGTTTGCTTGCGGAGACGACGGCGGCAGAGTGCCGCTGGCATATAGTTAATAAATAATATATGCTCAAGCGGGAACGTCCCTCCAGGTAAAGCATGCTCTTCAAAACCGTGAGCGCGTCGGTGTACGGGATTGACGCCTACCTTGTGGAAGTCGAGGTGGACGTGGGATCGGCGCGGATGCAGGACTTCAACGTAGTGGGATTGCCGGATAACGCGGTGAAGGAGAGCCGCGAGAGGATCAAGTCCGCGCTGCGGAATTGCGGGTACGAGTTTCCGTATGGGCAAGGCGTGACGATCAACCTGGCACCGGCGGACCTGCGGAAGGAAGGCTCGGCGTTCGATCTGCCGATGGCGCTGGGGCTGGCGGGCTGCCAGGGACAGTTTTTCGGGAAGATGCTGGACAAGATGATGTTCCTGGGAGAGTTGTCGCTGGATGGGAGCGTACGTGCGGTGCGGGGAGCGCTCTCGGCGGCGATTGCGGCGAGGGACAACGGGCTGACGGCGGTGGCGGTGCCGGAGATGAACGCTCGGGAAGCAGCAGTGGTGGACGGGATCGATGTGTACGCGCTGAAGTCGCTGCCACAAGCGGTGGACCTGGTGAATTCGCCCGAGTCGTTCCAGTGCGTGAAGGTGGATGCGAAGCAAATGTTGAGCGAGGCGGCACAATACGCCGTGGATTTGCGGGATGTGCACGGGCAGCAAGCGGCAAAGCGGGCGCTGGAAGTGGCGTGCGCGGGCGGGCACAACATTTTGTTTATCGGACCGCCGGGCGCGGGAAAGACGATGCTGGCGAAGCGCATCCCGACGATCCTGCCGCCGATGTCGCTGGAAGAAGCGATTGAAACGACGCGAATACACAGCGTGGCGGGGACACTGGAAAACAGCCAGGGACTGATTGGGACGCGGCCGTTTCGCTCGCCGCACCACACCATCAGCGATGCGGGGCTGATCGGGGGCGGGGCGGTGCCGCGGCCGGGTGAAGTGTCGCTCGGGCACAACGGCGTGCTTTTTCTGGACGAGTTGCCGGAGTTCCAGCGCAATGTGCTGGAAGTGATGCGGCAGCCGCTAGAGGACGGGTCGGTGACGATCGCGCGGGCTGCGGTTTCAGTGACATTTCCCTCGCGATTCATGCTGGCAGCGGCGATGAATCCGTGTCCTTGCGGATATTTTGGTGATCCGACACGCGAATGCCACTGCACGCCGCCGATGATCCAGCGCTATGTATCGAAAATTTCGGGGCCGCTGTTGGACCGGATTGACATACATATTGAAGTGCCTGCGGTGAAGTACAAGGAATTGCGAGCGCCATCGTCTTCGGAGGATTCCGCGGCGGTGCGCGGGCGGGTGATCGCGGCGCAAGGGCGGCAACTGGAAAGGTTTAAGGGAGAGAAGAAAACGTATTGCAACGCGCAGATGGCGCCGAAGATGATCCGCAAGCACTGCGCGATATCGGCAGACGGGGAAAAACTGCTGGAGAATGCCGTGGTTAAGCTGGGGCTGTCCGCGCGTGCCCATGACCGCATCTTGAAAGTGTCGCGCACGATCGCGGACCTGGATGGCGCGGCCGACATCGAAGCGAAGCACCTGAGCGAGGCCATCCAGTACCGGACACTGGATCGGAGCTACTGGTCGTAGGAGCGCGGCACCCAGGGTTTGCTTCACGCGTCAACCTGTTTGCCACCCGCCTGTCTTCGGGGATTCTGGAGCTGCTCGGATAGTGGTCAGATGGGCACGTATTGCGAAGAAGAAAAATGATGTAGAATGCAGCAAATGGCGACAGTCTCAGTACTGAACGCGCTTCTCACCCCGCTTATAGCCATCATTACCACCTACATCGCTTGGCAGCAATGGCAGGGCAACAAACTAAAACTGAAGATGGACAAGTATGACCGCCGCCTTCGCGTCTATCAGGAGGTGGTCAAGATGTTGAAACAATGCGCCAACGGTGAGATTCGGGAGTTTTCAGTCATACTTGATTTTGGCGCTGCCACGGCGGAGGGCGATTTTCTTTTCGGCCCGGAAATCCGACAGTACATCAACGAAATATCAACGCGTGCAGCAAAGCTAAGGTCGGCCAACGTACAGTACCGGGACCTCCATCAGCCCGTTCCTGCGGGCTACGACCACGAAAAAATCGTAAATGAAATAGGAACACAAACTGCTTGGTTCGTGGAACAGCTTGTCGGATTCGTTGCAAAAGACAAATTCGGGCAGTACTTGAATATCAGTTAAGCCTTAGCCGGAGGCTCCATGCGCCTAGCCCTGATTCTGTCGTTTCTTCTGTTCGTTTGGCGGCCAGTGGCGAATGCCCAGACCGTCAATGGAAACATCGACGCCGCCTTCGCTGTTGGTAGGTGGAAGGAATCACATGAAGGGGTGACCCTGTTCTGTGTTCGCGCGACGACTCAAAAGGAAGTGGTGAAAGGCAACAGCAACGGGGAATGTTTCTTGACAGAAGCGCAAGCCAGCGCAAAAGGCGCTGTCACTATGTCCACGAATATCTTCGACGTTACAATTTGGAACGACCATACGCTGACAGCGGTTACAGAATTTTACGCGGATAAGAATGGGAAACAATCCGACAAAACTAGCCCCGGCGCAATCAAGTTTGTATTTCGCTTGGTTCTAAACTTCGAGACGCATCAGATGACAAAGTTTGTTGAGGCGAGCACTGGTAGCACCGTCGGATATCATTTGGCGGACCAGTAAGGGCGATGGCCGAGTCACTCCCAAGGCTCGTCAGAGCATTTGAAATCTTTGTTCAGATAGGCTTTCAAAACTGAGGCCGCGCTTACCGTGTAGTTTTGGTCCTTCTGGTCCAGCTTTGCACCGAAGGAGTCATTTAGCTTAGAAATCAACCAAGCCTTTTCCTCCTTCGTGATAATCAGGTGGCTCGCATGACCTTTGGAGTCAGCCTTCGTATCTATCAGTGTCGCGAAGACGCCCGGAGTGGCCTCAAACAGAGATTGGTCAATGAAATCCAATTCACCCCTTATCTGGGGCATTTCGGCTGCCAGCTTGCTATAGTCCACACCGTCCCTCGGCCCGCCGATAAAGGCGCTGCTAATCTCGCGCATCCTTCGCCACAGTACGATTTTTCGTTCATAGAACGCTGTAATGCTCGGAATGAGGAAATCGAACGGCCCATTGAGGCGCATTCCCTTGAGCATTTTGACCTGCGACCCTAATTCGAGTTCAAACAATGTGCTGGTGTGTACGGCGCTTGCGAAGGGAAGTTTGTCATCTTTTTTATCTTGATTGTTTTCCTCTTCACCCGCCGCACGTATTCGCTCAACTGCTGCCAACTCACGGATATATTCAGTCACAAATTCAAGATGCGGGGTATCGGGCTTCACAGGCCGGGCTGTCGGTCGCGCGGGCTTAGTGTTCGTTTGGGCGAAGCAGGATGAAAATTGAATGGCAAACGCTACCACGCACAGGGCGATTAATCTCACGCACGAGGCGGGTGGAGCAGAGAATTGTCTTGATTCATGGGGCACGGGGCGAGTATATCATTCACGCACGGCTCTTTGTAGGCAGCGGATGCAACCGGGGTGGGTGCCGCTCGGTAAGAGCGATTGCACCCAGGGCTTGCTCTACACGTCAACCTGTTCGCCGCCTTCCGCTCCCCGGAAGGCTCCATTGACTTGGGTTTAGGCGGTGTGTTACGAGTAAGTACGCTTTTTTTCGTGCAGCGAGCGGCCTCAGAACCGACCGGGAATGGCGCCAGAGACTAAACACCTGGAAGTCATCTTAGACACCCACGTTGAGAGCGTGAATCTCGCAGAGGAGATGTGTCTGCGGGTGGCGGAAGCAGCGGGGTTTGCGGAAGATGAGTGCTACCGAATCGGGATGTCGGTGAGAGAAGGCGTGATAAACGCTTTTCATTATGGGAACCAGGAAAGGCCCGACAAGAAGATCCATTTGGCGATTGAACTTACCGGCGAGAAGATGGTCATCCATGTGATGGACGAAGGGAAGGGTTTCCGGTTGAAGGACGTGCCGGATCCGCTGGCGGAAGAAAACCTGCTAAGTACGTCGGGGCGCGGGATATTTCTGATGCGGGCGTTCATGGATGAATTTGACGTCGTTCCGGGTCAAACGGGCGGCGCTGAGATTATCATGTCAAAGAAACTGCCGTTGTCCGGAAGCGCATCGAGCAACGGCAATCATAAGCCTTCAAATTCGGATGCGACTCCACATCAGGAAGCGTAGGAACGTTTATGCCAGCACTGTATGCCACCACGCGTGAAGTAGGGGTCATCACCCTGATCGATCTGAGCGGAAGGATCTCGCTGGGCGAGGGAAGTGCGTTGCTGCGGAAGACGATTCGGGAATTGCTCGAAAGCGGGCACAACAAGATTCTGTTGAACCTTGGCGACGTGAACTACATTGATAGTTCGGGGATTGGGGAACTGGTCAGCGGATTCACCGCGGTGCGCAGCCGTGGGGGCGAATTGAAGTTGCTGCACCTGACAAAGAAGGTGCACGACCTACTGCAGATCACCAAGTTGTTTACTGTGTTCGATGTGTATACGGACGAATCGACGGCGGTTGGAAGTTTTCAATAGATCTCTCCTTCCTGTATCAAACCTCAGTGGAGTGGTTCTAGAACCCGCTGAGTGAAATTCAGCAGGACTTGGGAATTCACTCAATTGTGTCGAGAACGAAGGGGCAATCCCACAAAGGGAGCATCGGAAACACTTTTCCTGTGCTGCAAATATTGATAATTCATCAAGTTACAACAAAAGAGAGGATGGAGGCGAGAGCCTGCGGTGCGTTTGGCAGCTATCTACTGGACCGCGACGTGCATTTAAGAGAATATAAACACCCACGGACAGGGGGAAGTACTAGTTCGGGCTTGCCCATTTCATTTTGCCGACCTATTTTCCCATGACGGCATTCCGATTCGAGGCCGTCGGCACCAAGTAGGGGGGATCGTACATGGCTCTCTTCGTTGGCTTCGACGTCGGGAGTGTCAGCGCGAAACTGGCAGCCGTGTGGATGCCGGGTGATTCTGAACAGGATACGCGAGCCCCGAGAAACGGACACTTTCTGAGGGCGAATCAAAGCGCGGAGCGGAATTGTAGTGCGCCCGTGCTGCTCTCCGGATACCGCCGCACGTACGGAAATCCCATCCAAACGGTCAAAGAGCTACTCGCGGAATTTCAGGCGTTGGTGCCGGACGAGGAAATTCGCGGCATGCGTGTGACCGGGTCTGGGGGGCGGCTAGTAGCCGAAGCCTTGGGCGCGCAGGCTGAGAATGAGTTCAAGGCCATTGCTTGCGCTGTGGGGCAACTCTATCCGGAAGTGCGGACGGTATTTGAAATAGGCGGGGAAAGCTCGAAATATTTGCAACTGGCAGAGAACGGGAACTCGCGGCACGCCGCTGGATCCAACACGCACACCTACGCGACCGGCATAACGGACTATTCAACGAGCGGCGAATGCGCGGCGGGGACCGGATCGTTTTTGGACCAGCAAGCTTCGCGTTTGAAATATCGCGTGGAAGAGATCGGGGATGTGGTGGCGCAGGCAAAGTGCGCGGCGCGAATCGCAGGGCGATGCTCCGTGTTCGCGAAGTCCGACATGATCCACGCGCAGCAGAAAGGCTACTCGACGGAGGAGGTGCTGAAGGGGCTGTGCGAAGCGGTTGCGCGGAATTTCAAAAGCAACATCGTGCGCGGGAAAGCCGTGAAGCCGCGAGTGGCTTTGATTGGGGCGGTATCGCAGAATCGCGGCGTGGTGCAGGCGTTGGCGGAAGCGTTTCGGCTTGGGGCAGAAGGTCTGTTCGTGCCGGAAGAGTACGCCTGGATTGGAGCGCTTGGTTGTGCGCTGCTGGAGCGCAGCCAGAAAGATGACCCCGCGCGCAGAAAAAACAATGGCCACTACCGATCGCAATTGCAGCTAGCCGGCGAGACGGAGCGCGACCTGGCACCGTTGTCGTTGAGCAACGTGCTGTTGCTGCGCGATCATCCGGAAGCTTCGCGCACGGAAGCGCTGCCAAAAAACGGCGAAGAGATTTCCACGTACCTGGGAATTGATGTGGGCTCGGTCAGCACAAATCTGGCGCTGCTGGACGAATCAGGCGGCTTGCTGCATGGAATCTATCTGCGCACGTCGGGCCGCCCGATTGAAGTGGTCCAGGAAGGCTTGCAGGAAATCGATCGGTTTTTTGGGGGGCGGATCGTGGTGCGAGGCGTAGGTACAACGGGATCCGGCCGCGAACTGATCGGCGAACTGGTTGGAGCGGACACGGTCAACGACGAAATCACCGCGCACAAGACGGGTGCGGTCTACGTGCACGAGAAGCTGGTAAAGAATTGCGCCAGCAGTGCGCTGGGAGAAGGCGGAGAGCCGGGCGACGTCGACACGATTTTCGAAATTGGCGGGCAGGATTCCAAGTTTATTTCCATTGACCACGGCGTCGTGGTGGATTTTGCCATGAACGAAGCGTGCGCTGCTGGCACAGGCTCCTTCCTGGAAGAACAGGCCGAGCGGATGGACATCCAGATCAAGGATGAATTCGCAGCGAAGGCCATGGCTTCAACGGCACCGGCGCGGCTCGGCGAGCGCTGCACGGTGTTTATGGAGCGGGACGTCACCGGTTGGATGCAACGTGGCAGCCGTGTGGGAGACCTCGCGGCGGGTCTGGCCTATTCGGTGGCCATGAATTACCTGAACCGCGTGGTGCGCGGGCGCAAGATCGGCAAGGTGATTTATTTCCAAGGGGGCACAGCGTACAACGATGCAGTGGCAGCGGCGTTTTCGCAATTGCTGGGGAAACGCATTATCGTGCCGCCGCACAACGGGATCATCGGGGCCATCGGGATGGCGCTCATCGCCCAGCAGGTGACACGCGCAAGAGAGAGCGTGCAGGAACGGTTGCATGGGAAAGCCATGGCGGCTGCGGCAGGAGTGGGTGGGAGCTTCGCGGGCGCCACGACGATGACAAAATGTCCCGATTCGAATTCAACGTTCCGGGGATTCGATCTGAATCGCGCCCACTTTGAGACGCGCGAGTTTGTGTGCAAAGCGTGTTCCAACTATTGCGACATGAAGGAAATCACGGTTGAGGGGCGGAAAACGTACTGGGGCGACAAGTGCTCCGACAAGTTCCGGAAACGCGCGCGCACGGAACGGCGGCCGGTGATTGATGACCTGATGGCGCTGCGGGACCGCATGTTGCGCGAGGGGTATCACGAACCGGCGCCTGGCGGGACTCAGGGGAGACTCCGCGTGGGCATCCCGCAAGCGATGTATTACTACGACCGCTTCCCATTCTGGCGAACATATCTCGAGGGAACTGGGTTCGAGGTAGTGCTGTCCGGCGCGACGGATCATCACATAGCAACGCGCGGCGCAGAGCTCAGCTTGGCAGAGCCGTGTTTTCCGGTGCAGATCGCGCATGGGCACGTGCAATCCCTTCTGCGCGGCAACGAGGAGCGGCCTCCCGTGGACTTTGTGCTTTTGCCGAATGTGATGGACATGGAGGCGCCGGAATCCTCGGTTGCCTCGCACCTCTGCCCATGGAACCAGACGCTGCCCTACGTGGTGCGATCGGCGCCGGAGTTCGAGGCGCACGCCGACGAGTTCCTTGCACCGACGCTTTATTTCCGGGCCGGCCGGAAACATGTGAAGAGGCAGCTTGCGGAGTACTTCGAACGGTTGGGTGTCAATCGGCGGCAGAGCGATCAGGCAACGGAGGCGGCTTACATCGCGCAGGCGCGCTTTGATGAACAACTGGTGGAAGAAGGTCGTCAAGCGTGCGCCACGCTGCGGGCCACGGGCGAGCCGGCGGTGCTGCTGATCGGGCGCGCTTACAACATTTATGACCGCAGCGGGAATTGCGACATCCCGCGGAAATTGCGCGACCTCTATGGTGTGAATGTCCTGCCATTCGATTTTCTTCCGCTAGATGAGCGCGCCTCGGGGGATCTCCATCCCAACATGTTCTGGCATTCCGGGCGGCGGATTCTGGAGGCGGGGCGGTTCGCCAGCGAGCACCCGAACATACACATCATTTACATCACGAACTTCAAGTGCGGGCCAGACTCGTTCATCAAGCACTTCCTGCGGGACGTGGCGGGAGTTCCGTTCCTGGTGCTTCAATTCGACGGGCACGGCAACGACGCGGGATATTTGACGCGATGCGAAGCGTACCTCGACAGCAAGGGGCTGCTGCGATGCACGAACACCCAATAGAAAATTCGCGGAGGATTCCGCCAACGCATCCGCTTTACGGGAAGAAGACGTATGTGCCGCGGATGGTGGAAGGCGGCGCGCGGGCGCTGGCAGCCGTGCTGCGTTCGCTGGGTGTCGACGCCGATGTCACGCCGCATTCCAATGCGCGGACCATGGATTTAGGGGGAAAATTCTCCAGCGGGGATGAGTGCTACCCGTTGAAGGTGACAGTGGGAGATTTCCTGCGAATTGCGGAACAACCGGGGTTTGATCCGAAAAAGACGGCGTTCTTCATGGTCACGGGGCACGGGCCTTGCCGCTTCGGGCAATATGCGTCGTATCTGCAGCACGTGCTGGCGCAGATCGGGTGTCAGGAGATCACAGTCTTTCAACCGACCACGGAGAAAGGGTACAGCGACTTCGGAGAAGCATCGAATCTGTTTACGAGGGGAGTGTGGCGGGCTATTGTGTCGGGGGACATTTTGCTGAAGCTGCTGCTGAAGACGCGTCCGTATGAGGTCACGCTGGGTTCCGCCGATGCCGCGTTTGAAGAGAATGTGCAAGCGCTTTGCAAAGTTCTCGAGATTCCTTACGACAGTCATGGCAAGCAGATGGACGCGCTTTGCGGATGCATGCTGGAGGCACGCGAGCGATTTCGCAATTTGCCCGTACAATTTGACGGCAGCAAACCGCTGATCGGAGTGGTCGGCGAAATCTTCTGCCGCTTGAATGAATTCAGCAACAACGAACTGGTGCGGCGATTGGAAGCCGCGGGCGCGGAAGTGTGGATCAACGACCTGTCCGAATGGATCTGGTACACAAACGCCGACCAGCACCGGCGATTGCAGGTTTATGGCCGGCGAATTTCGATGGAAGCGGCCGGCGCGTTCCTTCGCAATTACATCCAGCGCAAGGACGAGCACGCGCTACTGGCGATGTTCAAAGAGGATTTCCGCGGCTACGAGGAGCCGCACGAGATTCAAGTGGTTCTCGATGGCGCGGAACCTTACCTGCCCGCGATGGGGGCGAACGGCGAAATGGTGTTGAACGTCGGCAAGGCGGTCTATTTTGCGCGCAAAGGTTTGGATGGGGTGATTGATATCAGCCCATTCAGCTGCATGAACGGAATTGTGGGCGAAGCGGTCTACCCGCGCGTGAGCCGCGACCATGCCGGCATCCCCATCCGCAATTTCTATTTTGATGGCACGAATTCCGACCTGGACCGCGACATCGGCATCTTCCTGGAATTGGCCCGGTCTTACCAACGCCGCAAACCCTGGCGGCGCGAAATGCCGGCGGCCACCAGGAGCGCAACGGCCTGAAATCCGCAGGGCACTCTTCAAACTGAGCATCCGCCTGGGGCACAATCAGAGGCATGGCCACTGCTGCGGAAACTGCCTGGATCAGCGAACACGCCAAGGAATTGGGATTTGATCTCTGCGGCGTGGTGCGTGTGGAGGCCTTTCCCGAGTTGGCGCATTTCGAGGAATGGCTCGCACGGGGCTATGCGGGCGAGATGAAGTACCTGGAAGATCCGCGGCGGCGGAATCCCCACCTTGTTGAAGAGAAGTTGCAGAGCGCGATTGTCTGCGCGCTGAACTACAACACGGGACACCCCTATTCGGTGGATGCCGCTGCAGCCACTACCGGAGAGCCCCGCGGCTGGATATCGCGGTATGCGTGGGGGCGCGACTATCACGAAGCCATATGGGAAAGGCTAAATGCATTGGCAGCGGCGCTGCAGGAGAAGTTCCCGGAGCCGATTGTTGCCCGTGCGTATGCCGACACAGGGCCAGTAGCCGAGCGCATTTTCGCCAAGTACGCGGGGCTGGGCTGGATTGGGAAGAATACGCTGCTGCTGAATGAATCGCTGGGCTCGTGGTTCTTTCTCGGAGTAATCCTGACGTCCGTGGACTTGATGCCAACGGTCGCGCCGACGGAAACGCCGCCCCCGGATCTTTGCGGAAATTGCCGGCAATGCCTGGACGCGTGCCCCACGGGGGCGCTGACCGAGCCTTATGTGCTGGATGCGCGGCGCTGCATCTCCTATCTGACCATCGAATTGCGGGGCAGCATTCCGGAAGAATTTCGCGAGGCGATGGGCCGGCACGTGTTTGGCTGCGACATCTGCCAGGACGTTTGTCCATTCAACCGGGCGGCGCTCGTGACACATCTGGTGGATTTCCAGCCGCGAGGGGACAAGGCGTTATTTCGACCGAGTTTGGAATGGCTGGCCGGAATGAGCGAGGAGGAGTTTCGCGTGAACTTCCGCGGGAGCGCCATCAAGCGGGCGAAGTGGAAGGGATTGGTGCGCAACGCGTGTATTGCGCTGGGAAACAGTAAGCTTGCGCCGGATGCACCCGAACGCGAACGGATTGTGGCGCTCTTGCAGCGGCTGGCAGGGTCGCCGGAAGCAGCCATCGCGGAATCTGCCCAATGGGCCTTGGGGTGCATCCAATAGGATGCAATGCCAGGATGGGTGTTCGGCCAAAAGTCGCCCGGTCAGCTCGGTTGAGCGGCGATAGGCAGGGGAGCTATAATCCCACGCGCAAGCCGAAGGCCCACCGAAGCTGAGGAGTTCTCATGGATCGCCGCAAGTTTCTCGTAAGCAGTGGCATTGTTGGTGCAGGCCTGCTTGGGGCGGGCAAGACGGCTCCAAGTCTGCTGCAAGCCGGAACCCGGTCGGATTTCAATCCCAATCTAAAAGTGGAGGAAAAACCCGTGGCATTTACAGTGCCCCCTTTGCCGTACTCGTTTGACGCATTAGAACCATACATTGACGCCAAGACGATGGAAATCCATCACGACAAGCATCACGGCGCCTACGTCACCAACTTGAACAAGGCGCTGGATGGTCATGCCGACTTGCAGGCAAAGTCGATCGATGACCTATTGAAAGGCCTGGACAGCGTGCCGGAGAATATACGGACCGCGGTCCGCAACAATGGCGGCGGCCACTGGAACCATTCGCTCTTCTGGCAACTGATGAAGAAGGGCGGAGGCGGCGAGCCGAAGGGCGATCTGGGCGCGGCGATAACGGCGAGCTTCGGATCGTTTGTAGGCTTCAAGGATAAGTTCAAGGCCGCGGGCTTGGGACGGTTTGGCTCAGGCTGGGCGTGGCTGCTGGTGAAGGATGGCAAGCTGGCGATCGATTCGACGCCGAACCAGGACACGCAGTACTTTACTGGAGGCAAAGCCGTGCTGGGCCTGGACGTCTGGGAGCACGCCTACTACCTGAAATACCAGAATCTGCGCGGGGACTACATTGATGCGTGGTGGAATGTGGTGAACTGGGACAAGGCAGCGGAACTGTACAGCGCGGCCCGCAAGTAGAAGCGATTGGCGAATGAAATGTAAAAGCCCGCCGGGACTCGGTCCTGGCGGGCTTTTTTCATGAAGACAGTATCAAGAATCGCTATCAGGCCATCAAGCGTGGCCGAGCCAGCGGCAAAACGTTCCGGGAATTCATGGGCTTGCCATAGAGACGCGGGCGACTGGCAAAGGGTTGAGTTGCGGGAGGCGGGGTACTGACAGCCGTCGGCAAAGGTTGCATAGGATTGCGCGCGGCTTCCCGCATAAGTTCCATGCGGCCGCGCACTTTGAATTTGGCGAGCAAGGAAGAAACGTGGAACTTCACCGTGCGTTCGGAGAGGTTCAGTTCGGAAGCGATTTCCTTGTTTGCCAGACTGCGGAGAATGCCGTTGAGGACTTCCTCTTCGCGGCGGGTGAGCCGGACGGCGCTCTTGACCTTGTGTCCTGCCTGGAGAAGTTGTTCAGCTTTCTCCTCCAAGCCGCCGAGGCTTTCCTGTGGCGCGGGAACCATAATCAGGTAGTCGCTGGGAGAATGGCCCCGGACCAGACAGTGCATGGCGAGAAGTCCGGCGGCGTGGTCCACGGGGAGTTCCCCAGCGGGTCCGGCTTCCACATGAAAATGGGCTGTGCCGGAGTTCTTTTCGTAGAAGAGATAGACAGAGGGCGAGGGAGCGGTTCTGGGTTGGGTGATAGGATGCGTTGCGACTGATCTGCGGATCAACTTCACGTGCACTCCTTCGATAGTGCTTCGTGGCGGGGACGAAGCGCTCCTGTAGTTTGGACTTGTGTGTTCCTCCTAAGGAGGTCGGCCGGAATCACCGGGCAAGCGAACAGGGTGCGGGCTAGGTCAGCCAATTACCCTGATGAAGCCAGAAGCCGTCTGCAACATCAAGGGGTACGCGAGAAGGAGTCCCCGTCAAATCGCCTGCGAACGTTACACCTGACCACGATAGTGATTAGCATCCGGTGTGCCGCTGCGGAGAAATCCTATGGTTCAATTTTTCAACAAGTTAGGAAGGCTAAGAACAGAAGAGCTGCGGAAAGCCGGGTAGAAATTGCGTGGGCGGAGCATTTTTTGCCGTTTTTTCTGCGAAGTAACCGATTACGGAGTCAAGACGCGAGTCTGCTCGGGAGAGATTAGCTCGTAGTCAATGCCCCGCCAGCGAATGCGGCGGCCAAACGACGAGAAAAAATTCCACAGGTATAAAAATGGAACACCCATGGCCAAAACAATGTAGATCCAAGATTGCGCCATGATTTGCGTGCGAAGTGGAGGAAGGGCCTCTGTGACGCCGATCACACGGACAGCGCCACGAATGGCTGCCAGCAAGAACGGAAGGATGAGTAAAGACATGATCTGGAAGGCGGGGCGAGAGGCGAGTGTGAGACTAAGTGCAAGGTACAGACCCAAAACCGCAGTGAGGCAATAGAGAGAGTGCGTGCCGAAGGCCATGGCCCACATCTGGTGACGGTAGACGCGAGTGATGATGACCTGGCGATTGGTGAACTCAAGTAGACCAGTTAGGTCCGATTGGGCATAAGACGGAACCAGACATTCGGGAAGGAAGACGATGCCACGCCCGGTTTTTTCCACCGCCGCGGTCAGGGAGTAGTCATCGCTGAAGGAGTACTGCCAGACGTCCAGCATGCCAATTTCTTCAAAGAGTTTCCGGCGAATGGCGGTGCCGCCCCCCCAGCAAAAGTTTTTGTCATGATCGCCGAGCATGGTGACGACGGAGGCGTTCCAGGCGGCGAGGAGAGCGGTGGGCAGATCGGAGCGATTGGGGATGAACCAGCGCATGGTGGTGATGGCGCCAATGCGTGAATCCGTGAGGGGCGCGACCATGTGGTGCAGCCAGGATTTGCCGGGACGGCCATCGGAATCGGTGAAGACCAGGACTTCAAATTCGGGAGGGAGTTGTTCGACGGCGGTGCGGAGGTTGTTCACCTTTTCGCTGCAATTTTGCGGTTTGCCGGCGATGACAATCGTTGCTTTGACGCGCGAAGACGCCGCGACACGCTTCACGATGCTGTAGGCCGGGTCGGACTCGGAAGCGAGCACGAAGAAAACTCCGTAGTTCTGGTGATTGAATTCGCACAAGGAAACGAGATTGGCTTCGAGGCCGGGCTCCATGCCGCGGCACGGGCAGATGACGGCGGTGCGCGGTGCAAAAAATCCGGGATCCGTTTTCAGGCGGCGGCGGACGTAGACGAGCCACTGGAGGCCCTGCCAGAGCAGGTAGAGGCCCGCGGCGATTTGCAGGATCGCCAGGAGGTAATAGAGATTTTCCACGCAAGCCGAGCATAGCAGAGAGAAGAGGTGTGGGAATCGGGTTGTCCAGAGGTAGAATCGCAGAGGTAAACACCCGCAAGCGGAGGGAGAGAAAACACATGAACGGACGAGTGGATAGTTCGATGGTGACGACGGGAACGGAGTTGCAAGGATATCGCGTGGTGAGGAATTTCGGGATCGTGAGGGGAATCACCGTGCGCTCGAGGAGCGTGCTGGGCAACCTGGCGGCGGGGATACAAACGATTGTGGGCGGAAACATCACGATATTGACGGAATTGTGCGAGAAGGCGCGTGAAGAGGCGTACGAGCTGCTGCTGCAACATGCAGCACAACACGGCGCGAACGCGATTCTGGCGATGCGCTATGACGCGAACGAAGTGATGCAGGGCGTGACGGAAGTGCTGGCGTATGGCACGGCGGTGCAGGTGGAGAAGATCAGCTAGTATTGTGTCCCCAAAACGACATCAAGATGACCAGAGTCTTCAGGGGCTAAAGCCCAATGCACTTTGCAGACTTTATGTCAGAGCCCTTCGAAGCTCAGGGTAAACCGAAGCTCTGACCCCTAAGGAGAAGCGCAGCAAAATTGTGAAACGCAACTCTAGCGCGCCTTTGAAGCTTTTGCGTCAGAAGGTGATTGAAGGATTCCCTCTGTAACTTCTGAGGTGAGGGATTCGAGGCCGGTGAGGGCACGACTGGCGGCGACGCGCGCTTTTTCCAAAAACGAAGAATCGAGAAGGAAGGCGCAACGATCCACGAAGGGGTGATTGGCCACCTCGAAGGGTTTTCGTGCGCGGCGGGTGGAAGCCGCCTTCGCCAGAATCGCCTGATACATCTGCAAATCCGCTTGAAATTCCAAAGCATCACCGGCATTCCAACGCTGCTGACGCGTTAGGGCGGCCAGATATTTTTGCTGGAAGGCGGCGGTGAATTTGCGCTTTGTTTGTGCGGGGGCCTTCACAACGCCTGGAGCAGCGGCTTGTGCGGCAATTTCCAAAGCGCATGCGGACATCGCCAACAAGGCTTCGCGCTGCAACAGGGTCAGAAGATCGCGATAGAGCGCCGCGTGCACCTGGAGACCATAGCGGCCGTGTTCGACGACATAGGAATCGACAAAGCGCGGAACGATGCGTTCGCGGAGCAGGGCTTCGCCCAAGCGCTGAGCCAGAAGGGCGGCGAGATTGGCGGTGTCAGATTTGAGCGTCGAGTTCAAGGTGAACTAATGTTAGCAGGAGTCGGCGGTCAGATTGGCTGAAGAGACGGCACTATAGCTCACAGATACTGCAAGCAACCAACTTGCGTACCGTGCTGCACATCGCAACTGCGACCGCGGGCCGAGAAACGCGCGGTGCTAGTGCGGAGTCTCATTGCGGCTGGTTCAGGTTAGCAAGCCGTGTTCGTGAAGTTTCCGGTAAAGATTCCGCTCACTGATGCCGAGAATTCTTGCTGCGTTTCCACGGTGGCCGTTGCTGGCCTCAAGCGCCAGCCGAATATGCTCCCGCTCCGCTTGTTCCAGAGTCGGCAACGAAGCGCCATTCGACGAAAAACCCGACGCCACGGCGGCGCGAGAATTGCGAAAGGTAGCGGGAAGGTGCTCAGGAAGAATGCAGCTTCCTTCGCATAACACCATAGCTGCTTCGACTACGTGAAGAAGCTCGCGCACGTTCCCCGGCCAGTTGTGGCGCCGAAGCAGTTGCAAGGCTTCTTCGCTAATGCGCTTGCTGGAGCCGAACCGCTCGTTGAGCGTGGCCACAAACTGCAGCGCCAGAAGATCCACGTCAGCGCCTCTGGCCCGCAGCGGAGGAACTTCCACGGTAATTGTGCTGAGGCGATAAAAGAGATCCTCGCGGAACAGGCCTTGGCGGACCATGGAGGAAACATCGCGATTGGTCGCGGTCAGAATTCGTACATCAACGTGAATTTCGGCAGTCCCACCGACATGCCGGAAAGTGGATGAGTCCAGGACGCGCAACAACTTGATCTGGGTCGCGGGGCTGACCTCGCCGATCTCGTCCAGAAAAATCGTGCCGCCATTGGCGACTTCGAATAATCCCGGTTTCCCACGGTCCGCACCGGTGAACGCGCCACGCTCGTGGCCAAACAGTTCGCTCTCGAGCAAGCTTTCCTGCAATGTGGCACACTCCACCACCACGAACGGGCGGAATCTGCGGGGGCTGCGCGCATGAATCAGTTTGGCGACGCGTTCTTTCCCCGCTCCGGTCTCGCCCGTAATGAGCACCGTGCCATCGCTGGGTGCCACCAACTCGATCAATTTGAGCAGACGCCGGAACTCCGGGCTTTCGCCAATGAAAGAACTCCCGAGATCGGGAGGGGTCAGGCCGCGCTCAAGAAGATTCGCGCGTTGCCGCAGCGAGCGCCGCTCGATTGCCCTCTGAATACGGATGTGAAGTTCATCGAGGGGGCAGGGCTTAACGACATAATCGAAAGCGCCAATGCGGATCGATTCAATGGCAGTATCAATGGAGCCGTGGCCGGTCAGCATGACCACCTCGGTGGCTGGTGCACCTGCGTGGATAGATTTCAGGACATCGAGGCCGTTCATGCCGGGCAAGCGCAGATCAAGCAAGACGACATCGGGCTCCGACGTGGCAATGCGGCGTACGGCCTCCTCGCCGGTACCCACCGCCTCGATCTCATAGCCGAGACGACGCAGTTCGTTGGCCATTACCTGCCGAAAGGTCACGTCGTCATCAACAAGCAGGACGGAAGCCGGCTTCATTGTCTGGCCTCCTGCTGCAAGCCGGTCTGTATAGCTGGGAGAACGACTTCAAAGGTTGACCCAATTCCGGGAGTGCTCTCGACGCGGATGTCACCGCCCCAACTGCGGACGGCGTTCAACGAGAGGAAAAGGCCGAGTCCGGTACCGCCAGAGCGGAGGCTGAAGAAGGGTTCAAAGATTTTCTTCAGGTATTCCGGAGGAATGCCGCACCCTTCGTCAGAGATGCGTACGCGCACAGTGTCGCCTCCGGTGGCCCCGACGACAACCTTACCACCCGGCTTCGAGGCCTGAATGGCGTTCAGAATCAAATTGACGAGGAGGTTTTGCAATTCTGCCTCGTTCGCGCGGACGCGCAATGCCGGTGGGAACGGATGCACCTCCACGTTCACAGAATGAGCGGAAGCCGTGGGATCGATGAGCCCCTGGACTGCCGTGATCGCTTCATCGAGTTCCACCATATCCCCGGAAGAACGCTGGCCCCGAGAAAATCTCAAGAAGTGTTGCGTGATGCTCCTGCAACGCATGATTTGTTCGCGGGCGATGGCAGCACTGTCGCGAATCTTAGCCGGGTCTACCTCCGCGTTACCGTTCACCACAGCGGGAGTTTCGCGTAGGATTCCCTCGACACACATCAAAACGGTGGCCAGCGGCGTATTCAACTCGTGGGAAAAGCCGGACGCCAGCACTCCCAACGAGGCTAAGCGATGCGACTCGGCAAGGTTTGCTTCCGCGGCCCTGCGCTCAGAAATGTCACGCCAGACCTCCACCACCTGGGACAGACGGCCTGACGCATCGAGAATCGGAGAAGCGTGAATCTCTTCCCATGCCGTGGTGCCGTTGCTGGTCCTGCGTTCGCACATGCGCACCTGGCGCGCACCCGATTTCATACAAGCAAGCGTGGGGCAATCGCTAACGTTGCAGGGGCCCGAGCTGACTTCCAGACAACAGCAGCCCAGCACCTGTTCGCGATTGCTGCCCGTGCGCTGCAGGAAAGCGTCATTGGCCGCAATGATTCTTCGCTCGACGTCGAGAACGACGATTCCGTCGTCAATGCTGTTGATGACAGTCTCGAGGCGTTCCCGCTGCGTGCGAACTTCGCCGACTAAGCCAGCCACGGAGTCAGCCATGGCGTTGAACTCGCGGCCGAGCCACGCCAGTGTGTCGGAACCTTCTGAGGGGACGCGGCGTTCCAGATCGCCCTGGGAAATCAAGCGCGCCGTGGTTTCGAAACGGTTCAGGCGGCGGAGAACGGAGAACTGGATGAGAAGCAAAATGGTTCCCGCGATTACAAAGGTCAACGTACCGGCACCAGCCACCATCCAGCGAAGGTCGCGCGTCATCGCGGCGCGGACTTCTCCGGCGCTGTAATCAAGAATGAGGATGCCATTAATTTTCTGCTGTGGGTCGTGGCACCGGTGACACTCTTCGCGATTGCGAATTGGCACCACGGTTCGAAGTACCTCGCCGCCTCGAGTCTCGATCACGCGGCTGGAGCCCCGGCGGTCGGGCGGATCACGATGGCAGACCTGACAAGTGGGAGAATCGAGCCGAAAATTATCTCCGGACGTTCCGGGCTTGGAGGAATACCGTACCACGCCGTTGCGGTCCAGCAGCATGAGTTGCTCAACACGTTCTTGCTTCCCAAAACTTTCGATCATTTTCGCGATAAGAGTGCGGTCGTTTTCGATCATCTGATGCTCAAGCGCGACGCGGATCAGATCGCCTTCCGCGAGAGCCGTATGGCGTGCTGTTTCCAGTAGGCTCTGGAAATGGTGCACCGAATAAATGTAAGAGGCCGCGGTGCAGGCAATGACCACAGCCGCCGTAATTCCGAGGGCGAGGACGACTGTCATGCTGGCGGAACGCAGTTTCATGCTGTGGAGTACCGATGAGGGGGGAAGCATGTCACATGGCGCTTTGGTGCGTCAATGACTGACGGATTGTCAGGAGTGTCCTGACAATTTGTCAGGCCGCCTGCCGTCGTGCTCCCGCGTGAGCTGAAATTAAAGAACTTAGAGCTATAACACTCTGGTAAAAGACGTGCCTTTGAATTGGAGCGGGAGGTACTCGACCATGGAAATGTTCTTGATGGCATTGTGCATGAGTATGTTGGGGCTGGCGGTCACGGCCATTGCATTTGGCGCGGCGACGCGTCCGGATAAATCATCTTCGCCGGTTCAGCCTGAGCTGCGACCTGTGAAAACGGTGGGCGCCGGCCGATTCTTTTCTGACAGAGTCGCGCCTCCCAATAGTCCGGCATCCTATGTGCCTACAGAGGTCCTGCTCGCGCAGATAGAGAACCACGTACGGTTGGAGCAGGCTGCCGCGCAGTCGTTCCTTGAGTCCCCGTCGCATGCCCAGTTGCACACTAAGACGACCTCGGCATTCGTGAACTGAGATTTCCTTTATGGCTCCCGAGCAACCGGAACTGTTAAAGGATCTTGCAGCGGAGGAAGTTCAAAGGATTCTGGCCCTCGGCACCAGGATCGCCTTGCCTAGCGGGGCTTCCTTGTTCCAATTGGGAGATCCAGCCGAGCGACTCTTTCTGATTGAGCGCGGGCGAATCAGGCTCACGCTTCCGATGCGGGTGCGAGGGAGAGAAGAGAATGTGGTTGTCGAAGAGCGGATCGCAGGTCAGACTGTCGGTTGGTCAGCCCTGATTCCGCCCCATAAGTTCACCCTTGCCGCCACAGCACCACTTGAAACCGAAGTCATCGCTCTGCCCCGGGAAGAGTTACGCAAACATTTCGCCGCGCACCCGGCAGTGGGGTACAAGGTCACATTGAACTTAGCCGTGGTCATTGGCCACCGCCTGCAATTGTTCCAGGCGATGTGGCTGCGCGAAATGCAACGCACGGTGGAAAAGCATTCCGAATAAATATCAAGAGAGAGTACCATGAGCATGGTAACGCTGGCCGTTCGGACCTCCCCAGCCGGTATTGTGACGAGGGCATTCCATGGCTGCTGACGCCAAACCGAAGCCCGAACCGCCGCGCCGGCGAATGATCCAAATCCTGCTTGGCGGCGGCCTGTTCGCTTCCTTTGCATCTTTTATTTATCCCGTGCTTCGCTACCTTGTGCCCCCGCCCGTGGCGGAACTCGGTGGTGACCAGGTCACCGCCGGTAGGATCGGCGAACTAAAGCCGAACTCCGCCAAGATTTTTCGCTTTGGCAGCCGCCCGGGACTGCTCATCAGAAACACCGACGGAAGTTATCGCGCACTTTCCGCCACATGCACGCATCTGGGCTGCATCGTGCAATACCGCGGGGACCTGCAAGAGATTTGGTGCGCCTGTCACAACGGACTCTACGATCTGAATGGACGGAACGTTTCCGGTCCGCCACCCCGGCCACTCGAAGTCTATGAGGTCCACTTGCGGGGAGACGATGTGGTGGTCTCACTGAAGCGGGAGGCATAATCTTGTTTGCCGCGCTGCGCGACTGGATCGATGAACGGTTTGACTGGGCCGCCCTCACCGCGCCCTTGCGAGAGAAAGCCGTCCCTACGCACGATTTGTCGTATTGGTATTTCCTCGGGGGCATCACACTGTTTCTTTTCGGCATACAGGTTTGCACTGGCATTCTTCTGCTCCTCTATTACAGGCCCAGTGCCAGCGAGGCTTTTGAGAGCGTCCAGTACATCATGACCCGGGTGCAGTTCGGTTGGCTGGTGCGTTCTGTGCATTCCTGGGCCGCCAACCTCTTGATCTTTACCGCCTTCTGTCACATGTTCAGCGTGTTGTTTCTGGGGGCCTACCGCAAACCACGTGAGCTGACCTGGATCACCGGTATGTTGTTGCTCTTCCTGGCAATGGGATTCGGTTTCAGCGGTTATCTTCTTCCCTGGAATACTTTGGCATTTTTCGCCACCAAGGTCGGAACGGAAATCGCCGGCCAGGTTCCCGTTATCGGCCACAGCTTGAAAGTGTTCTTGCGCGGAGGTGAAGACGTAACCGGTGCCACGCTGACTCGCTTCTTCGGATTCCACGTTGCACTTTTACCCGGATTGACATTTCTCCTGCTGCTCCTTCACATCGGGTTGGTTCAGTATTTCGGCATGAGCGTCCCGCCGGGCGTAGAGGCGCGCTGGAAGGCCGCGCCCAGCGAAGCGCGCCAGATGAAGTTTTTTCCAAACTTCTTTTTGCGCGAATTAATGGCCTGGTACATCGCTCTGGGAGTTCTCGGCGCATTGGCGGCCATTCTTCCTTGGGAACTTGGAACGAAGGCGGATCCGTTTGCTCCCGCGCCGGCCGGCATCCGGCCCGAATGGTATTTCATGTTCATGTTCCAGACGCTCAAGAAAATTCCGGCAAAGATATGGTTTGCCGACGGAGATCTCTTGGGCGTCTTGGCATTTGGCTTGGCGGGACTTCTCTGGCTGCTGTTGCCGTTCTTCGATCAAGCGGGCCGCAAGCGCGGACGGAGTTTCGTTCTCGGCGCCGGGATATTCGCTCTCAGCTATATCATCGCGATGACAATCTATGGATACATGGCAAAGTAGCGGTTTTCCGCGGTTCTTAATCCTGCTGTTGACGATGGTAGGTGTTTGTGCCGGCGGAGCCCGCGCACAGGCGCCGAGTACATGCCTGGATTGCCACGCCGCCCTGGATTCTCCGCTACAGGTAACTCCTGCCCAGTTCTCCCAAGACATTCATGCTCAAAAAGGGCTGACCTGCGCCAGTTGTCATGGCGGCGATCCTGGCAAGGCCGACATGGACGCCATGAGTAAAGCCGCCGGTTTTCGCGGCAAGATTCAGCGCAATCAGATTCCGGAACTCTGCGGCCATTGCCACTCCGACGGCGCGTTCATGCGCAAATACAACCCATCACTGCGTACCGACCAGTTGAGCCAGTATAGGACCAGCGTGCATGGCAAGCGGTTGGTGCAGGGAGATACCAAGGTTGCCGTATGCATCGACTGCCATGGCGTGCACGACCTGCGTCCGGCGAGCGACCCGCGCTCCAAAATCAGCCCATTGAATGTGGCGCAAACCTGTTCCCGGTGTCACTCCGATGCCAAATACATGCAAGGGTATGACATCCCCACGGATCAATACGCCAACTACAACCGGAGCGTGCACCACGAAGCGATGACAGTTCGTGGAGATCTAAGTGCGCCGACCTGCCCGACTTGTCACGGCAATCATGGCGCCACTCCGCCCGGAGTAGACTCAGTAAGAAATGTATGCGCGAACTGCCACGTTTTTCAGGCGCAGATGTATGACAAAAGCACGCACAAGGCGGCGTTCCAATCCGCCGGTCTTCCCGGATGCGTGGTGTGTCACAGCAATCATGCCGTAAGCCTGCCCACAGACGCGAAACTCGGCACGGGCCCCGAGGCTGTCTGCATGCGATGCCATAATCCGGGTGACATCTGCGATCAGGCCCGGGCGAAAATGCTGCAGGACTTGATGCAATTGGACGGTGCGGTCAAGGCGGCAGATCGAATACTGGGTGTTGCCGAATCGTCTGGCATGGAGGTCAGTGAGGCTCGGACGGAGCAGGATCAGGCGCGGGATTCTCTTACCAAGGCGCGCGTCACCATCCATAGTTTTAAGACCGAACTTGTTGAACAGGATATTCAGGAGGGCCTCAAGATTGCCGCAAAGACGCAAGCCGAGGGCCAGGCAGCGCTCGCCGAACGTGATTGGCGCCGGAGAGGTCTGGGCTTATCCCTGGTAATCATCCTCGCTGTCTTGATTGGACTGCGCCTATACATTCGACAAATTGAAAATAATGCCGGCAAAGTGGAGACGGCGGAGTTGCGCCATTAGATCCGTTGAACGAGCAATTCAGGTTTTGAATAACGGGAGGTGTCAGAAATGACCCCCACCGAAACTCAGTCAGGGAGAGAAAAATGCAGACAACAATGAAGGACCTCGGAGCGAAGACGCTGGCCACAGCGCTGCTGGCAAGTACCTGCCTGTTCAGTTTGCCCGCGAAGGCCGACGTCGCCGCCGCAGCGGCGTCGTACAAGGCCAAGTGTGCGATGTGTCACGGGGCGGATGGCAAGGGCAAGGAATCCATGAAGACCCCTGACTTCACTTCCGCCGATGTTCAGAAGAAGAGTGATGCGGATCTGAGCGGCATTATCACGAACGGCAAACCGCCGAAGATGCCCCCCTACAAGACCATGACACCGGATCAGGTGAAGGACATGGTCGCGTTCATTCGTTCGCTGAAGAAGTAGAAAGCATAGGCCGCGTCCGATTTCGTGAGCCAGCCCGCGCTTCTGAACGGAGCGTTTCGCAAAGTACCTGCTGCCAGGCATAAGAAGAACTGCCTGATTGTGCTTCGCGCTCATGTCGTCGGCGGAGCACGCCCGAATCCCTCACACCTCAACTCTTCCAAACCGTGTTAACCGCGGCAACAAAATCAAAATCAAACCGTAAAACAGCAGCGACACCATCAGCGTCCCTGCATTTCCAAATCGCAAATCCTCCACAACTAACTTCAGCGCTCCCAATGCAATCGCTCCGTACGCCACCCATCCCAATTCCACGCGATTCCATCGTGACCCCGCGTAACCCAGCGCAAGCGCCATCACGCACGTCACCACTGTCCGCACCATGGACAATCTCGACGCGCTTAACTCCCCTGTGCCCAGCCCCGCAATCCCCGCCACTACCAGCGCTGCCACGGTGCTCCCCGCCACGGCCGCTGGCACCACCCACAGTGCCCGTGCCCTCCATCCTTCTCCCGGTACCCGTGAACCCAGCGCATAACTCACCAGCCCAGCCACCGCCACTGCCCATAAGCTCCACCTGGGCCACGCCGGCACTGTCCCGGCGAGCGCAGCCCACGCGTAGCGGAACAGCCCGCACTGCGTTCCGGCCGCCAATAAATAAAATGTCCCATGGATCCCCAGACTCAGGTATTTCGTCCGTGTGAACACGGCTACCCCGGCCATCGCCGCCAGGCTCAATGCCACCACTCGCAAATTTCCGTTGAGCAACAGCGTGCTGCTCGCCAGCACCAATGCTGCTGCATAGTTCGCACTCACCCGCCGGTTTCGTTGCGTCTCTACTCCCGCAAATCTTCTCAGCGCACCCCAGTAACACCCCGCAGCCAGCACCAGGAACACCGCTCCCAAGGCCTCGGCCGATCCTCCGTGTGTCGCTTTCAGGCTCACCCAAGTCCCCAACACAAACGCCACTGCGGCTTGCACTGATTCCGGGAACGTCAATTTGCGCTCCATCACAAATGCACGCACCGCCACGCTTCCGCCATAGATCAGCATTAGCGCAACGCAATATATATTTAACTCGCCCGCGCTCATGGCCCGGTAGCTCGCTGGCACTCCGTCCGCCGACGCCATCACCAGTCCCAGGAGAGCCAACGCAAAATCTGCCGCCAGTGCCGTCATCACTCGCAGACTCAACCATCGTCCAGAACACGCCGCCACTTCCGTTACCAGAGCCATCGTCAGCAGCGCCGCCGTCAATGGGCGCAATTCGTGCGTTGCGATAATCAACGCGATCGCTGTTCCCACCGCCGCCACCGTGCCTATCCAAGGAATCGCCTCGAGCCTTTCCTTCCAGGCCAGACTCAGCGACAGCACCACCATTCCCGCCAGCACTGCCGCGGCAAAGCCCGCCGTCAGCGCCTGAAAGCGCACTGTCCCTTCCCACAGCAACGGCGGCAGGATCGTCGCTGCCGTCAATCCAAATATCACGCTCGCAAAATGGCTCGACCGGTGACATCGCACCGCCCACACCAACCACCCGGCGGCATACACGATCCCCGCCACCAGCATCGCCCACCGGGGCGCAGCTCCCGATTCCGCAACCGCGCGCAGCAGGTAGGCGCCCGCAATCCCCAGCACCGCCTTACCCAGAACCGGGACGACGCTGGTTGATTGCGCTCGCTTCTCGTTTTCTTTTGGGATTCCACCGAGGAAGGATTCTATAGTGGCGCTCGCGGGTGATTCCTCCCGCTTCTCTAATACCGCTACGCGCCTCTCCAGTTCCTGTAGCCGCTCTAAAACCTGTTCCAACCCCTGCTCAATCTTCTCCGCCTGCCCTGCCATTGTCGTCCACCTTGCGCCGCAACCTGCACAGTTCTTACGGAAACGCGTGTTTGCCCCGGCCCTGCTCTTCTGCACACCCGTACGCAATCGCACACCGATAGCCGTTCTAGGACACTCCGGTCCATGACCATGGTCACTCTTCCCTGTGACAAATGTCACTCTTCGGCATAACAAATCGGACCACACCCCTGATAAACGCTTTAGTCGAACGGGCTACCAGCGCGGAGTCTCGGATGTACTGGTCAGGTTTTGAGCATTTAGCGGTGGCGAAGCCATAGGAGGAAGCCGAGGATTGCGCCTCCGGCGGCAGAAATCAGGAGAAGCCCGCGCGTTTCGGGCATGGCGCCAAGCCCCATGGCCATAAATCCCAAAACAATGAAAAGGCCGATGGGATGGCCTGTCCACTGCCCGCCGCCATAGGGGCCGAAGGGCACAAGGTGCTTCGGCTCGGAATCGGACGCGTGCTTGGCGGCTCTGATCATCAAGGCGAAGGTACACCTCTGTTGAGGGCGGCACAATAGAGCCGGGAGGAAAGGAAATGGCCCGGCGGACTCGGTGCCGGGCCTTCATTGATGAACGATGTGTTTCAGTGCACTGCTGTTGTCGAATCGCCGACGCCAACCGCGGGCGGTTCGGGTTCGGGGACGACGGGGGCGATGGGATCCTTTTCGAGAGCCTGCTCGAGGACCTCATCGAGCGTGCGCACGTAGGAGATCTTCAGATCGCCCAGGATGTCCGGGGGCAGATCGGCCACCGCGTTGGGCTCGTTGTCCGCAGGCAGAAGCACATGCTTGATTCCGGCACGCTTTGCGCCGAGGACTTTTTCCTTCACGCCGCCAATCGGAAGAACTACACCGGAGAGGGTCATTTCACCGGTCATCGCCAGACGATTTTTGATCGGACGGTTGGTGAGCAAGCTGACGAGCGAAGTCACCATCGCCGCGCCAGCGGATGGGCCGTCCTTCGGCACTGCGCCAGAAGGCACGTGGATGTGGATGTCGGCCTTGCGGAAGAAGTCCGGGTCAATGCCGTAGCGTTCGGCGTTGGCACGAGTCCAGGTGAGCGCGGCGGTCATGGACTCCTGCATGACTTCGCCGAGATGGCCGGTCATGGTGAACTGCTTGCCACCGCGCATGCGGCTGGCTTCGATGAAGACGATGTCGCCGCCCACGGGGGTCCAGACGAGGCCGACGGCGACGCCAGGCTTTTTGACGCGCTCCTCGACTTCCTTCTCCGTGCGGAATTTCGGCACGCCCAGGAATTCGCGCACTACTTCCGGCGTGACCACCATCTTGTCGGGCTTGCCTTCGGCGATGCGGCGAGCCTGTTTGCGGACGAGGGTGGCAATTTCGCGTTCAAGATTGCGCACACCGGCTTCGCGCGTATAGCTGTGGATGATTTCCCGAAGTCCTTCTTCGGTGAATTCGAGCTGTTCGCCTTCCTTGATGCCGTGCTCCTTGGCCTGCTTGGGAATCAAGTACTTGCGCGCGATGTGAATCTTCTCTTCGCCGGTGTAACCGGGGAGTTCGAGGATTTCCATGCGGTCGCGCAAGGGCTCCGGGATGGGATCCATCCAGTTGGCTGTGGCGATAAAGGTGACCTTGGAAAGGTCGAAGGGCACATCCAGATAGTGATCGCGGAACGTGTTGTTCTGCTCGGGATCAAGAACTTCCATGAGAGCGGAAGAAGGATCGCCGCGAAAGTCGCGGCCGAGCTTGTCCACCTCATCGAGCATGCACACGGGGTCGTTGGATTCGGCGCGCTTCAAGCCCTGAATGATCTGACCGGGCAAGGCGCCAATATAGGTGCGGCGATGGCCTCGGATTTCGGCTTCATCGTGCATACCGCCAAGGGCGATGCGTACAAATTTGCGGCCCAGCGCGCGCGCGATGGATTTGCCAAGCGAGGTCTTGCCGACGCCCGGAGGCCCGACGAAGCAAAGGATGGGCCCCTTCATGCCGGGCTGGAGTTTTTTCACAGCCAGGTAATCGAGGATGCGCTCCTTCACCTTCTGCAGGTCGTAATGGTCTTCGTCAAGGATTTCGTGCGCTTTGGTGATGTCGATTTCCGCGCTGCCCGAAGACTTGGACCAGGGCAGAGAGGTCATCCACTCGAGATAGGTGCGCGAAACCATGTATTCGGCGGAAGCAGGGGTCATTTTGGAGAGGCGCTTCAGTTCGCGGTCGCACTCTTTTTTGGCCTCCGGCGTCATGCCGGCTTCCTCGACTTTTTTGCGCAGCTCATCGATTTCGGCCTGGGCGTCATCGATCTCGCCGAGTTCCTTCTGGATGGCCTTCATCTGTTCGCGCAGAAGATATTCGCGCTGGTTCTGACTAACTTGTTCCTGAACCTGCTCGTTGATTTTGCTGCGGAGTTCGAGAACTTCCATTTCCTTGGAAAGTTCGCGAATCAGCGTTTCCAGGCGCTTGCGCACGTTGGAAGTTTCAATCAGTTCCTGGCGCAGGAGCGTGGACAGACTGGGCAGCGTTCCGGCGATGAAGTCGGCCAGGCGACCGGGGTCCTCGATGTTCAAAGCGGCATTTTGCAACTCATCGGAGAGTTGCGGCGAGCGGCTGACCACATCGCGGAAAAGCTCCTGGGCATTGCGGATCAGGGCTTCGAGTTCCGCATCGTCTTCACCAACGGTATCGGGTTCCACTTCAATGGTGGCGCGGAGGAATGGGCGCAAGCCGAGGAGTTCGACGATGCGGATACGCTGAAGCCCTTCCAGGAAGACAACGACATTGCCATTAGGCATTTTGACGGTCTTATGAACCTTCGCGAGAGTCCCAACTTTGTGGAGGTCCGCCGCAGCGGGATCCTCGATCCGAGGATCCAATTGCGCAACAACGCCGAGGAGCTTCTCTTCGCCGGAGAGCGAATTGACAAGGGCCAGAGAGCTCTCGCGGCCCACGGTCAGAGGCAGGACGGCGCCCGGGAACAGCACAGTATCCCGGACCGGAAGAATGGCGAGCGTTTCCGGTACAACAAACTTTTTGTCAGCCATAGTATCCCTCAAGTCGAGCGGCAGGATGAGCCGCCATGCCGGGTTAGATGCAGGAAGGGGGAAAAGGGTGCCCAACGCTGCGATCTCACTAGGCAGATATCCTTAGTCATTCACGCTCATATTCTAGCTTACCCCTGAGCCCAACTGCAAATTGAATACTATTTTATTGAAAATAGATACCTTATTCCAAACTTGATCCAGCCACGTGCGCCCCACCTGTCTTTATCGGGCATCTCCCGAGCGGGGATAGTGCTTCTTGACGAACTGGATGGCCTGTTCCCTGGTTTGGAGGGTTCCTTCCAGTTGGGCATCCTCCAGAGCGGTCAGCATTTTTTGAAAATCAGGCCCTGGAACATATCCCATATCCTGCAAATCGACTCCGGTCAATAGGCGGGATGGGCGGAATTGATCAAGGGGTGTTTCAGCGAGGAGATTCCTAAGCGACTGATAGGCTTCGAGGCGGCCATGGCTGGATAAGCAATCGAGGCGGTGCAACTCGAGATGCTCGGAGAAAGCGGGCAAGCGAACGAAGCGCTTGAGAGTGGATTTGCGCATCTGAGCGACGTCCTTGAACTTCATGTGATTTTCAATTAGCGCCAGGATTTGCGCGGTGTCGTCATTGGAAAAACGCAGCCTTTGGCAAATCGCGGTGGCCATTTTCACGCCAACCTCGACATGGCCATCAAAGCGGATGCGATCTCCCGTGGCGGAGGCGGGGCGAAATGTGGGTGGCTTGCCGACGTCGTGAAGGAGAACGCCCCAAGCCAGTGTAGGGGAAACACCGGCGGGGAGACCGGCGAGCATCAGGCAGGTATGAATCCAAACGTCACCCTCGGGATGATACTCGGGAGGCTGGGGAACGCCTTTCATAGCGGAGATTTCGGGCAAAAGCTGCAGCAGAAGGCCGGAATCGTCGAGGAGCTCGAAACCGCGGCGCGCGGAGCCTTCGGTAAGGAACTTGGTGAGTTCTTCACGGACGCGTTCGGCAGAAACGACGTGAATCTCTGAAGCGAGTTTCTGGATGGCAGCAAAGGTGGCGGGTTCGATGGAATAGTCGAAGCGAGCGGCAAAGCGGATTGCGCGCAGCATGCGCAATTTGTCTTCGGTGAAACGGCGTTCAGGGTCACCGATGGCGCGGACCAGGCGGGCTTGAAGATCGTTCTGGCCGCCAACATAGTCGAGGACCTCGCCGGAATCGTGGCGCATGAGCAGACCATTGATGGTGAAGTCGCGACGGGCGACGTCCTCTTCTGGAGTTTGGGAGTAAACGACTCGATCCGGATGCCTGCCGTCGGAGTAGCCTACATCGGAGCGAAACGTGGCGACTTCGACTTTGCAGGTTTCGCGGGGAACGAGAACAACGCCGAATTGCGCGCCGACTCCCACGCTTCCGGAGAAAAGCTGCAGGACACACTCGGGAGTGGCGTCAGTGGTCACGTCATAGTCAGCGGGCTCGCGATTCAGGAGAATGTCGCGCACACAGCCGCCGACGAGCAGCGCCTGGTTTCCGTGGCGGATCAGCGTATCGCAAATCGAATTGGCAAGTTCGCGGGAATTCACGGTCTGATTATGCGCCAGGCCCGGCAGAGGGCGCACAAGAATTGAGATCAAGGTGAAGTGGAGAGGTTATCTGCAGCGGAGGACCAGGCATGTGATGTCGTCGGACTGGCGGGTGGCGCCGACAAATTGTCCCACCTGCTGCATGAGGTATTGCAGGGTTGCCTGGGCGGAAAGATCGGGAAGATCCCGGATGATAGAGAGCCAGCGCGCGTCGGTGAACTCCGCGCCGGTGGAGTTGAAGGCCTCAACGACGCCATCCGTGAAAAGGACCAGAGTGTCGCCGGGCTGCAAGTCGACGGAAGCGGCGACGAAAGTAGCCTCGGGGAGAATGCCGAATGGCAAGCCGCCGGATTCGAGGCGCTCCGTGCCGCCGTTGGTGCGGCGAACCACAGGGGAATTGTGTCCAGCGTTTACATAGACGAGGCGGCGCGTTGAAGGCTCGTATTCGCCAATCACGGCAGTGGTGAAGCGACGGCCTTCGAGACTGTGGGCACAGGCGTAGTGGTTCAGACGCCGGGCAAGTTCCGTGAGGGGAAGACCTTCAGAAGCGAGGGTGTGCAGGCTGGCTTGCAGGGTGGCCATGAGGAGCGCGGCAGGGACGCTTTTGCCCGCAACATCCGCCATCACAAGTAGAAGCTTGCCGCCGGAGGCCGCATCAACCGTGGGATAAAAGGCGTCGTAGTAATCACCCGCGACGGAATTTTGCGGGCGGGTCCAGAAGGCGACCTCCGCGCCGGGAATGGCGGGAGGCTCCGAGGGCACGAGCCAGGATTGGATTTCGCGGGCAATCTCCAGATCGCGCTTCATGACGACTTTGTCGGCCAACTCGAGAGAAAGGAGAAGAAGGAACAGCAGGGCAGAGATGACTTCGAAGTCGACGTCGAAAGCGAACTGATTGCCGAATTTGAATTTCACGCCGGAAACCAGAAGTAAAGCGAGTGCGACCAGGAGCAGGACACGCCGCGCCGGCGAGAGCTTGTTCAGAAGCGCCCAGAAAAACTGTTTGATGATGGGCCAGGGCCGCCTCCAACGCGGCAGCTTGCGAATCTCGTCCCAATCGACGTCCTTACCATAAAAGCCGTAACTGGAGCGGGCGTCGGCAGCAAATTGTGACCAGAGATCGTCGACGGCGCGGCCTTCGCTGACACGCTGCCAGAAGTTGTGCAGACGTTCGATGGGCGTAGGACGCGGAACTGGAGTAGCCGGGGTTGTGGGAGCAGGAGCGCTCATGAAGTGCAAGTATAAGACATTGCGGAGGCGCGCGCAGCTGGGCGCGGGGAATTACGAGTCGTCGCGGCGCAGAGAGCCGCCAAACTGCACCGAGCCGAAGCCGAACTTATCGCGGAGGCGGTCCGTGGCTTTGGTGAGCTTTTCGAGTTTTTCGCGGCGATCGGCTTCAAGGAGATCAAGCTGTTCGGCGCCATGGGATAGTGCGGAGAGGGCCACGCCGAGGAGGCGGACCTTTCGCTTGGGGTCACGATGCTCGCGGAAGAGATCGAGAAAGACGGCAAAGATATCATTGTCCAGACGACCGGGATCCTGAAGCGTTTTGGAACGGGTATGGGTTTCGAAGCCCGCGTAGCGAATGGTGAGCGTGAGAGTACGGGCGGAGAGACCGGCTTCGCGAAGGCGTTTGCAGGTTTTCTGAGAGAGGAGACTGAGCAAGGATTCCAACTCTTCAACATTGTCCGTATCCTCGCCGAAGGTGTGATTGTGGGAGATGGATTTGGGTTCGGCGTCAATCAGGAATTCGTAGGCATCGCCGCCGCGGGCTTTGCGATAGAGCGCGGTGCCCCACTGCCCGAAGACCTTTTCCAGCTTTTCCTGGGAGAGGGAAGCGAGCTGTTCGACGGTTTCAATGCCCAGGGCACGAAGAGCACGCTCGGTGACTTCACCGATGCCAGGAATTTTGCGGATGGGCAGCGGCGCGAGGAAGCGGGCCTCCATGCCGGGCGCGACCCAGACGAGGCCACGGGGCTTGGCTTGATCCGAAGCTACTTTAGCGACAAGACGCGTGGTGGCGAGGCCGCCGGAACAGGGAAGCGAAGTAGTTTGCGTGATGGTGCGGAGGAGTTTATCGGCGGCGGCGAATGGCGGACCATGAAGACGCTCGGTGCCGGAAAAATCGAGGTAGGCTTCATCAATGGAGACCATTTCCACGATGGGAGAAAACTTGCCGAGGATGGAGGCGACGCGATCGCTCCACTCCTCGTATTTGCCGTGATGGCCATCGAGGAAGACGGCGTGCGGGCACAAGCGCGCGGCGGTGCGCAGCGGCATGGCGGAATGGATGCCGAACTTGCGCGCTTCGTAGCTGGCGGCGGAGACCACACCGCGCTGATCGGGCCTGCCACCGACTACTACGGGTTTACCGCGGAGCTCGGGGCGATGGAGGAGTTCCACGGATACGAAGAAGGCGTCCATGTCCACATGGAGGATGGAGGAGTGAAGGGGAAGTTCACGCTCTTCGCTGAGGTCGTGTTTAGCGCGGAAGCGAGCGAGGTCCGGCATGGGAGTAGGGTACGACTTCGCAGTGGCGGCGGCAATGACACGGATATGTCATCCGCGACTTTCTGCTATCGCGAAGGTGCCTGTGGTGTTGCGGACACCCCGCACAGGCATTGCGATGAGCAAATAAATCAGATATTCTGATAATCAGATTTATGAAGAAAAGGACGATCAGCGTTACGGAAGCCGCGCGCAACTTTGCCGATTGCGTCAACCGGGCCCACTATCAAAATGTTACGTTTGTACTTTTGAGGAATGGCGAGCCGGTTGCCTGCCTCATGCCAGGCAACGAGAAGATTTGTGTGGGCCGCGATTTGGCCACGGCTCTGGCGGATACTCACTTGCCGGAGGATGAAGCAAAAGCGTGGCATCGTGATCTGCTAGCGGCCCGTAAATCCCTGAAAGCACCTGCGGACAAATGGCGATAATTCTGGACGCGGACGTCATTATTCAGGGTGAGAAGGGTACCTTCGACCTCAGGAAGTGGGTGGCGTCCCGTCCGAGTGATCAATTTGAGATTGCCGCCATCACGGTGGCCGAACTCTGGCACGGCGTAGAGCGGGCAACCGGAGCACATAGGATCACGCGGGAGCGCTACCTGCAGGCTGTTCTGGAATCTGTCCCGATCATTCCCTACACGGAACAAACGGCATACGAACACGCGCGCATTTGGGCGGGATTGGAAGATGCCGGCAAAATGATAGGGTTCTATGACTTGATCGTCGGAGCAACGGCCCTGGAGCGTGGCAGTCAGGTCGCGACATTCAACAAACGCCACTTCGCACGGATTAAAGGGCTGAGCATCATCGAACCAAGGTAGCCACGTGTGCGTCAGCGGCACTGAGGGGGTGCGGAAATTAGTGTGGAATGAGCAGGCGCTCGGCGGCGAGAACGCGGGGGATACCCGCGAGGTCGTTGGTGACGGCCAGATTGGTCCAATGGCGCGAGTCGATAAGCGGTTGCACGGCGGGCAGGCTGTCGTGGCCAAGCTCGAGGACGAGCAAGCCGCTGGGCTTCAGGAATTCATGTGCTTGCACCACGAGTTCGGCGTAGAATTCGTATCCTTCTTCACCGCCGTAGAGAGCGACTTCGGGTTCATGTTCGCGGACTTCGCGGGCGAGAGTCGCGGCAGTGCGGCGGCTGATGTATGGCGGATTACTCACAATCAAATCGAACCGGACGGGAGTGAAGGCCGCGAAAAGGTTGGACTCCAGAAAACGAATGCGGTCCGCGAAGCCGTGGCGGGCGGCATTGCGCCGTGCGACGGCCAGGGCGGGAGCGGAAATATCCGCGGCGTATACGGTGGCATCCGGGAGTTCTTTGGCTAGAGCAATGGCGATGCAGCCGGAGCCGGAGCCGATGTCCACGATCGTGAGGCCGTTGCCGGTGAGGCGTGGAGGGCGGCCGGCGCGAAGTTCGCGGAGGGCGAGGCGATCGAGAGCGACTTCGATGAGATGCTCGGTCTCTGGGCGTGGGATCAGAACATCGGGAGTCACCTCGAATTCGAGGCCCCAAAATTCCTGCTTGCCGGTGAGGTGTTGCGTCGGCTCACCGCCGGTGCGGCGTTGGATCAGAGAGAAATATTGATTGGTGATTTCGGCGTCGAGAATTTCTTCTGGATGCGCGTAGAGCCAGGCACGATCGTGACCAGCGACATGCAAGAGAAGCAGCTCGGCCGCCAAGGTGAAAGATGGGACGTTGGCCGTGCGAAGCTGGCTGATGCCCTGCTTGAGCAGGGAACGCACGGAACGATCTGTGGCGACACTGCTCATAGGAGAGGGTCAGCCAATCAAGTGCTCTTTCTGGCGGCCGCTGGCTTCCACGGTGCCGTAGGCCACGCCATTCCCCGCATAGGCATATTTTCCGATGGCACAGCCACCGAGAGCGGAGTGACCGATAGCCAAGCCACCAAACGCACGCCAGCCGATTGCGACTCCAGCAAGTGCGAAGAGTCCCAGAGAAACAGCGCCTACCGAAATCACGCCGACGGCCAGGCCACCAATGGCGATAAATCCAAACGCGAGGCCGCCGAGCGCGATGACGCCGGTGGCGCGTCCACCGATGGCAATGATGCCATGAGCGGCGGGGCTGTAGGAGACAAGCGGTAAACCCGCGATGCGCGTGGAAGATTCGTGGACATAGTCTTTCGAGAGAACAACGGCGGTAACAAAGTGGGTCAAGCCAATGCACACAAGCATGTAAATGATGAAGAAGGCCCAGAAAGGCATCATCATTTTGAGCGCGCGATCGGGATCGGAAAATGAGTCGCTGATGCGGCGCATCCAAAGGGGACCGGGTTTCGAACCTGGACGGGAAAGCATGGGAACCTCCGCTAAGGAGATTATGCCTCGGCTAGCTCCTGTTTGAGGCGTTCAGCTTCGTAATGACCCACCAGGCCGTCGACGAGCGGGCCGACCTTGCCATCCATGACTTCGGTGAGCTGGTGGATGGTCAAGCCGATGCGGTGGTCGGTCACGCGGTTTTGCGGATAGTTGTAAGTGCGGATTTTCTCTGAACGGTCGCCGGTTTTGATCTGGCCGCGTCGCTCCGCGAGGATCGCGGCCTGCTGCTTCTCGAGCTCCATCTCGTAAAGACGCGCGCGGAGAACACGCATGGCCTTGGCGCGATTTTTGATTTGCGATTTTTCATCCTGCTGAGATACGACCAGGCCGCTGGGAATATGCGTGATGCGCACGGCGGAATAGGTAGTGTTGACGGATTGACCGCCGGGGCCGGAGGAGCAGAAGGTGTCAATGCGCAGATCCTTGGCTTCAATTTTGATGTCAATGTCGTCGGCTTCGGGGAGAACGGCTACGGTGGCGGCGGAAGTGTGGATGCGGCCCTGGGTCTCCGTGTCGGGCACGCGCTGCACGCGGTGAACGCCGCTTTCGTATTTCAACTTGGAATAGACTTTGTTGCCGGAGATGGCCGCGACGATTTCTTTTACGCCGCCCATCGAAGTGGGGGAGCTCTCCATGACTTCTACTTTCCAGCCTTGGGACTCGGCGTAGCGCGAATACATGCGGAAGAGATCGGCGGCGAAGATGCCGGCTTCGTCGCCGCCGGTGCCGGCGCGGATTTCCAGGATGATGTTCTTGTCGTCGATGGGGTCCTTGGGAAGGAGTAGAAGTTTTAGCTCGCGCTCGATCTGCTCCTTGCGCGCGAGGAGCAGCTTTTCTTCCTCTTGGGCCATGTGGCGCATGTCGGCGTCTTCGGATTCCACGACCATCTGGTGAGCGCCGGCGAGATCCTTTTCGACTTGCTTGAACTCGCGATGCTTGGTGACGATTTCCTCGAGTTCAGCGTGCTGCTTGGCCAGCTTCTGGAAACGCGCGGAATCGGTGACGACTTCAGGAGTGGAGAGTTCTTGAGTCATTTCCTGGTAACGGGCGTCGAGCTGATCGAGTTTTTCGCTAAGAGTAAGTACCGACATAAGAAGACCTTTCTTGGGCAAAACTTAGGGTCACGAACTAGACGTGACGGGTGTTGGGTGGCTCGTGAATCGAGAATAGGAGGCGCGGGCGCCCGCGGAGGGCGCAAGAAGTGTGGCAGCTAATAGAAGGAAGCGTACATGTAAGCTCTACCTAGAAAGAATAACGCGAAAAGTGCAGGGGCGCAATTGGGGTTGCCAAGGGGCGACGGGCGTTGCCGGAGAGAAATGTAGTGTACTAGGATGCGAAGGGCAGATTGCGGCAGAAAACGAGAGTGAAGGCATGAATGAAGAAACAAGAACAGCGATAGTCGCATTGGCAGACACTGAACAGACGAGCGCACCGCAGGCTGATGCGGGATTTTTGTGGGGCTTCTGGTACCCGGCGATGCGCAGCGATGAGCTTTACGGGAAGCACCTGGCGAAGGCGATGCTGCTAGAAGTGCCGTTAGTCATCGGCCGGACGAGCGAAGGAAAGGCGTTCGCGATGTGCGACGCCTGCCCGCACCGCGGGATTCCGCTTTCCTATGGTCACTTTGACGGGAAGACTCTGCAATGCAGCTATCACGGGTGGGAGTTCGAGGCGTGCAGCGGGCAGTGCATGCTGATACCGTCGCTGACGAGCCACGACAAATTGAAAGTGGAGCGCATCAGCGCCGCGCATTATCCCTGCGACGAGCGCGACGGATATGTGTGGGTACACATGAATGCGCAGGGATCGAAGTTGCCGGAGCAGATTCCGCCGGCTCCGGAATTACCGAAATTCAGCAAAAAATTCAGGATCACACGACTGGAATGCGAGCTGCCATCGCATATTGACCACGGGATTATCGGATTGATGGACCCCGCGCATGGGCCGTTTGTGCACCAATCGTGGTTCTGGCGAAGCAAGAAGAGCATCCACGAGAAAGCCAAACAGTTTGAGCCCATCGAGAATGGCTTCCGGATGAGCAAGCACCCGCCCTCGACGAACAGCTTGCCGTATCAATTGTTGAAGAAGATGACGGGCGAGGCGGTGAGCACGACGATTGATTTTGTGTTGCCCAACATGCGCTTTGAAGAAATACACAGCGGCAAGCTGTGGTTTTCCAGCCGCGCGACGGTAACGCCGGTGCGGCGCGATCTTTGCCGGATCGATTTCGTGGCGGCTTGGAATTTGGCGCTTCCGGTATGGATCTTCCGGGCGTTTGCGAAGGTTTTTCTGCGGCAAGATCAGGAAACGATGATCCAGCAGTCGGAGGGATTGAAACACAATCCGCGGCTGATTCTGATTGATGACGCCGACCGGCCCGCGAAGTGGTACTTCGCGCTGAAGCAAAACCTGATTGAATCGCGGCGGACGGGCGTAGCCGTGCCGCACCCTATGGCCGGGCCGGTCACATTGCACTGGAGAAGCTGATCGCTTCGCGGGATTGTTGATGTGCCGAGCGAAGAAAGCGGAAAGGACAACTCATGTTTAAGACAAATCATGCGGAGGCGATTTTATTGCCGGCCGCGTTCGCTTTTAGAGTGTTTGTTTTGCTTTGTGCTGCTGGCGCCGCGATTGCTTCATGTACGGCCGCCGAAAAATTTAACGCGACACAACTCATCGAACTCGCTAAATCCAAGAATCCCGGGCTGCGCGATGCGATCACGGCGAGCTTCGAGGCCAAGGCTTTGAACGATGGTACGGCGTGGGCGGGCCGCGGGCCGGATTTCTTTTTTGCCACAGAGGCAGCCTTAGAGCCGGCGTTGTTCGTTGACGACGGTCCCGGCCCGAAAATGCAAAATTTAGCTGGCTCGACACTTTGGTATGCCGTGGCGCGCATTGAAGGATCAGGGAAAGCGCATGCGTTTCACTACGTGCTTGAAGGCAAGGAATTCGGCGGAAGCTTGAATGTGCCCGTGTTTGGGGAGATGTCCTATCTGCAGCCGGGAGTTCCCACGGGAACGTTGTCGGGGAAAATCATTCACACCAGCAAGATATACGATGGAATGAAAAGCGAGTATTGGATCTATGTTCCGGCGCAATATGATGCGAAAAGTCCTGCAGCGCTGATGGTGTTTCAGGATGGGGGAGCGTATATCGACCGGAATGGCGGCACGCTGGCACTAAACGTGATTGACAATCTGATTGCGCAGAAGGGAATCCCGGTGATGATCTGCGTCTTCATCAATCCCGGCGACATCAGCGAATCACCCGGCACGCCAACCTATAAATTCGTGAAGGCCTACTCCGATAAGTGGCAGCGCGATTTGAAAGATTCCATGCGCAGCACACTGTATGACACGGTGAGCGACCGTTATGTCCGGTTTCTGCGCGACGAAATCCTGGCGGACGTCGCTGCAAAATACAATATCCGCAAGGACGGGTACAGCCGGGCGATTACGGGGCTGTCGTCGGGAGGAATCTGTTCGTTCAACGCGGCGTGGCAAATGCCCGAACAATTCAGCCGCGTGATTTCGTGGATCGGTAGCTACGCGAGCATTCAATGGAAGGAAGATCCAGCGAATCCCGACGGAGGACAGGATTATCCGGATAAAGTATTGCGGGAACCCAAACGCAACATTCGCGTCTGGTTGCAGGATGGTTCCGGTGACCTGGAATTGCGGTATGGAAGCTGGGCACCGGCGAATATTCGCATGGCGAACGCTCTGAAGATGACCAAATACGACTTCCACTTCAGTTTTGGAAAGGGCTCACACAGTACAGCGCATGGGGCGGCAGAATTTCCGGCAGAAATGATCTGGCTGTGGCGGGACTATGATGCGGGGAAGGCCACGCAATCGTATGAGATGGATCCTTCGGAGATGGCCAAGCCACTATTTCGCGTGTCGATTGTCAATCGCGATAGTGAATAGAATCGAAGCGACTCAGGGTTGGGGGCATCGGCGCAATGATGAATGGCGCAGTTGTTCAGCGCAGAAACGCCACCTCAAAATCCAAGTCGACGGGATCTCCCTCGGGTGGAACGATGGAGACGCGGGATGAATCCGAGGAAAAGGATTCGGCAAGGAACTCGAGCTGAATCGTTGCGCCAACGAGCGTGCAGCCGGTGTCGCCACAGATGAATGTGGGCTCGCCAGAATAGAGAAACGGCGTGAGGGGCTTATCGCCGTCGAAGACCTGCACCTGGAATTCACGCCAAAAGCCCGAGGGCCGCGGAAGAAACTCAAACGGCGTGCCCGTGGTCTGGGGAGCGGGATTGCGCATGACACTGGAGTAGCTGCCCGTAAGTTGAATCACTATAGTGATGCTCACGGTTTCCACAAGTTTGTGATGATCGATCTCAGCCTGCTGGGCACTGTAGCCGTAGGGTTTCTGGCTGGAAAGTTGAGTAAGAAGGGCATACGGAGTGAAAAAGGATACCGAGGAAATGTAGGGTCCGGTCTTGGGCGGGGGGAGATGTTTTGTGTAAGAGTCCAGGAAACGAGCGAGGGATTCATCGTGGCGCTGGCCCATGAAATAGGCTTGCCGGACGGCGGTGTCCGACAAAGGGGTAACGAAGGCCGCACAGGGCAGAACCAAGCTCAACGAAATTGCAAGAAGGCAAGAAAAAGAGCGGAGGAAGGTGAGTGGCATGGGTAGCCTCTTATTGCTTAGACGTTTGCTCATACCCTTCTGGTTTCAGATGCGACGGGGTGTGTTGGGGAAATCGAGCCAGACCTTGATGCCGCAGAAGTGGGAGCCTTCGGTGCAGATGGGGGTGGTGATGCCAGCGCGAAGGTGGCAGGGCGGGCCGATGTAGCGAGCGAACTCGGGCTGGACAGCGCGAAGCTCCGCAATTTCATCCATCGAGGCGTTGTAGATCTCTTCCTGAGCGTTGAAGCAGGTGCGCATGGTCCATTTGTGGAGCAGGTGAAGGAGCGAGCCGGTTTCGACAAGGCGAATGGACTTGGCATTGGGCAGGAGATAGAGGGCAATTTCTGGGGGCACGCCGCGGTCGAGGAGTTGATTCTTGGCGGACCAGGCATCGCGCATGGCGCGTTCGTAAACTTCCTTGGCGCGGGGATTATCCGCGAGGAGTTTTGGCGTGATGTAGTCCGGGTCGCGGGTATCGGCGAGAGTTAGAAGAGGACGCGAGCCGGGAACCATGCGATGGCGCTGATCCTGACTGTCCGCGGTGTGGCTGATTTTCTTGGCAAAGGTGTAATTGGCGTGTTGCAGCGCGCGCATCATGGGCGCGTGCACGCCGATATTCAGGGTTTCCAGGCGATAGAGATTGCGCGCGGGGTTGAGAAGGCGATCGATGGCCTCCGCGTCGGGGCAAACGGCTTCGCTGAGGCCGACGACGGCGCGATATGATTCCGCCATAACGCGAGGAGCGTTTTGCGAATAGTCAAGCAGACGCGAAGTTTTTCCATTGAGGCGAGCGTCGAATTTGCGGGCAAAATCGTCTCCCTGCGATTTTGTGGGAGTGGCGTCTTTCCATTCGGGGAGCTCTTCCAGCGGAGTGGTGCCAAAGCGATCGAAGAATTGCGGATCGAGTTGACGGGCCTGGGCCACCATTTCGCCGATGATGGCGCGGGCTTCGCTGGGCGTGTCGGAAGCCGAACACATGCGCCAGAGACGATGAAGGACAATGCCAGAGAGGGTATGAACCATTGTCGTAAAGGCGGCAACGGGGAGGACATAGCGCGCGATTTCGATGGCGCGTTTTTCGGCGGAGCGCTCGATTCTCTGAAGGCGCTTGGGATGAGACATCGGGCTGATGTGCCAGATGTCGTTCAAGATGGAGCGCGCATCGGAAATGAGGAGTGCGGAAAGCTCGCGATAGTAGGTCCAGGCGCGAGTGATGGCCTCCTCATAGATGCGGCGAGAACCTTCGTCGAAGAATAGAGAGGCGGGAGGGATATAAGCCTGGGCGCGATCGAGCCGCACATAGCGCTGACTCTGCTGTTCGGAATTGTAGAAGGGGTGAGCGTGGAGGAACGACCAGACGAATTGGCGGCTGACGTTTTCCAGCCCGAACTCGAAGTGGGCGTGCTGATAGACCGTGTGGTGGCCACTATAGAAAGTAGCGGCGCCAATGTTGAGGCGCTGTTTGTCAGTGATCTCTTCCGGAGAAATGAGGCGGGAAGAGTAGCAGGTGCGCGCGGCGGCGATGGCGGAATCGAAGGGATGAGAAAAGGCGTTGCGAAGGGTGACGCGGGGAGGAGCCGTCTCGACAGAGTCGGAGGCAGGAACGCCATCGAACATGGGAGATTGCATGGCCACGTTGAGGTTTGATTCTACACGGAGTGAGAAGGGCGAGAGACACAAAAATAGTTTGGAAAATTTACCGGCGCAGTGCGGAAAAGAAAGCGGACCGGGCAAAAGCCGGTCCGCAAGGCACAAGCAGGTCTGAGCTGCTGAAAACTACTTTTTGACGGCGGCGTTGGCGTACTTCTTCTGGAAGCGCTCGACGCGGCCGGCGGTGTCCACGAGTTTCTGCTTACCCGTGAAGAAGGGATGGCAACTGGAGCAGATTTCAACGCGCAGCATATCTCCCTTGACGGTTGAACGCGTCTGAAACGTATTCCCGCAAGCGCAATGGACGGTAACGTGGTGGTAATCGGGGTGGATCCCGGGTTTCATCGATTCTCCAATCTATCGTGGCCGGTCTGCGCGGGAACCTGAAAGTGCGGGGTCACAGCCGCGTCGCTAGGTCACGAGACAATCTGTAATTATACGAGATTTTCGCGGGAACGCAAAACCGTGGCAATTCAGGAGTTCGGAACCAGGCGCAGGGAACTACGAGGCAGGCACATTGCCGGTGGCTTGGTTCGAGTAAGTACTTTCGACGCCGCTGGCGTCCACGGCGGTGACGACGTAGTAGTAAGTGTCGCCATCGGTGACGGTCGCGTCGTCAAAGGTGAGCGCGTTGAGTGGTGTGGAGAACAGAGGGTTGTAGAGATTGCCAGAGGTAGTGCTGCGATAGACGCGATAACCAGTAACCACGCTGGGGCTGGCGTCCCAAGTGAGATGAACCGTGTACTGGGTGGTGGGAGGCGGGGATGACGTTGTGGTGCTGACCCCATCCCCGGAGAGAGAGACAGATTCCGGCGAAGTGAGACTTGGGCTCAAGATGGACACGGTGCCAAGGGCGGCGCCACCCGTCTGTGGGTGGAACCAAACCTGAAAAGTGACTTGTTGATTCGGAGAAAGCGAAAGTCCCGGTGAAAGACCAGAGTAACCAAAGCCCGAACCGACAGAGGTGACACCGCTGATGGTGATACTAACGTCGCCTGTGTTTTGCACAGTGACGTTCTTGGTCAAGGTTGATTGCAGGTTTTCATTGCCAAAGTTGATGGAAGAAGGAGTGAGCTGCAAGGAAGCCACGACTTTCTCCGCGACGCCCGCGAGGGAAATGGCGGGAAGAGATTGCGGAGCATTGCTGTTGATGGTCAGGGAAGCCGAGGCGCTTCCCGGAGTTGTGGGGGTGAAGGCCAAAGTGTAGTCGAGACTCAAGGCTGGCAGCACGGTACGAGGCAGAGAAGGGCCGCTGATAGCGAATTCTTTGTTGGAAAGCGAAATAGAAGAGATCTGCAAAGGCGCATTGCCCGAATTGGTGAGCTGGAGTGTTTGCGTGGCGCTTTGGCCGACGACGACGCTCTTAAAATTGAAGCTGAGTGCCGAGAGAGCGATATTCGGTTCAGGGAGTGGAGTATGCGGACCGTAGCTGGCACAGCCGGCGATAAAAACTGATAAGCCAGCGAGGAAGGCAAACAAGGCGCAGCCACGGACCGTGGATGCCGATGAACGGCGGAATAGCACTGCGAGAACGAACCCCCTCAGGTCCACCACTGGAAAATAGCTTTGGTACAGCTGTGCGGGCAACCTGTCCCCGGTACAGTTGTGGGACAGGGGGGAGCCTGGACGAACCTGTACCAATGGACAGTGCCGGAATCAGAGAACCGACTGCATAGCGCGGAATCAGCAGAGAATGAGGTCCAGATCGGGAGAAGGCGTAAGACCTTTCGGGAGAGTTGCTTGTGCCGATCGGAATCAGAGGCTGCGCGGCGGAGTTGCGAGGATCAAGAGACGAAGTGACATCCGAAACGGAACGTACCTTCAGCCGTACGGCGGGACCAGACGGGCTTCAGATAGACCCGGACTGGGGGAAGAATGGGGACGTGCAGGATAGCGAGGATGTTTTCGGGGAGTTCCTCCGGCTGTTCAAATTCGAGCGCGACACCGCCGAAGCCGAGATCCAGTACACGGGCGCGGCGAGCGCCTTGCTCGCCGATGATGGCGTAAGCATTCGTGCCAACCATGGAAACTCGTTCAGCTTTTCGTTGAATCGCGTAGGAAGCCGGGATTTCGGGCGTGGGTGGAGTTTGCGTCGTCAGGGAACGCGCGGCGAGGGAAGAGGCGCCGGAGAAATCGGAAGGAACCTTTTCGCCCGGACGGCCAGCAGAAATAGAGATGGGAGGGGGCGCGACAGGGGATGGAGCAGCGGCAGGTGGAGCAGTGCGTGGAGAGCCGTCGGCCGTGCGTGAGTGATTGGCGTGCTTCAGGCGGTACAAGCGTTCGTCCGCGATGCGCACCAGTTGATCAGACTGATCGCCGTCCTGAGGGAAATTGGCAACGCCGTGATCCATGGCCACGGGGAAGGCGAGTTGCAAAGGGCGCAGGGTCTCGGCAAAGACGGTTTCAATGCGACGGCTGAGGGCCAGGGCTTGAGCGGCATCGGTTTGAGGAAGAAGGAGAGCGAATTCATCTCCGCCAATGCGGAAAGCGGAGTCTGAAGTACGCAGGGCTTTTTGGAGAGTGGAGGCAGCAGCGCGAAGAACCTCGTCGCCTCTCGGGTGCCCGTACTTGTCGTTCACTTCCTTGAAGCGGTGGAGGTCCAGGATGACAATGCCCAGCGGGAGACCGTAGCGGCGAGCGCGATTGAGTTCCTTCTCGAAAGACTCCGCAAATAAACGGCGATTGTAGAGGCCGGTAAGGGGATCGGTGACAGCATTGACCTGAAGCTTCTTGTACTCGTCATATTCGAGCACAACGGGAACGCGAATTAGGCCAGCGGAAGAGAGCACATCCATGAAAATAGTTTTCAACGAAATAGGGCGGCCGAGTTGCTCCGTCAGTTCGCGGCGTCGTGTGAGAATTTCCTCCCACAACTGGAGGCATTGAGATTCACGAAGATCCAGATGAGTGGTGGTGCGAAAATAGCGCTGCAGAAACTGGCTGCGCGCTGGAATGTCCATGACGTCGAGCGTGTCGGCGAGCAGCTCGAGGTAAGCATCTTCCATGGGCAAACGCGGGGCCGCTGGGGCTCCGGGACTGGGCATGGCCGGATTTTCCTACAATCTGCCTCTCCCCGCGGGGGCTGGGGCAAGCACAATTGGATGACTGACCCTAGAAGGGAGCAAATCATGTGCCAATCAAGACCGTGTGTGCAACCTGCATCCACGGAAAGAAGAGGCGAAGGGGACGGCGGTATCCTATTACAAAACGACAAGATAAGCGAGTTCCAGAACGGTTTTTTTTCGACAAGGTGGAGGGCCAACTCTAGCGGATACGGGAGAGGCAGGCGGGGCAGCCCAAATCGGATAGGGAATTACTCAAGAGGGTGAAGGAATTCCAACCCAAAGAGACGAAGTTCACCTAAAAGACCCAATCGGCGCACTTTGGCGACAATCGGGGGCGTTTCGCTCGGTAAGAGGCTGGAGGATGCAGGGGACGGGGCGGGGATGGTGAGGTGGACCGTCTGATCAGGGCGGAGGAGGTGTTCGGAGGTAATGCAGGCTCCCGTGGCGCTAATATTGAGCGTCCTGGTGAGCTCAATAAATTCAGCACCCGACGCGTCCGAAGCCCGCAGAAAGACGGGAACCTGGATGCGAATGCGAGGCGATCGGCGTGACTCGGAGGAATCCACGCGGAGCCCCTCCTTGGAATGATCGAGGCGCAGGGCCATAGTGATAGTACTCACGAACTAGTACAGAGAGTGCAGATTGAGTGCCAGTCTCGGGCTAGATGTCCTGAAGCAAGGTCTCATTGAATCAGGAAGTTAACAGCCATCAGAGGGAGGGTGTGGGGCATGAGAACTAAGGATGGTCGACAATGGGATAGGCAATTTCCCAATTTGTGCAAATGGAACGCTTTTGCCATTGACAGGCCGGGGAGGGTCTGCAACGATGGGCAACACGACATAGGAAAATGTTTTCCACTGGTTTTGGAGACAGCCGAAGCATGAGTAGCCCAGTCACAACAGATTCGGGGAGGATACCTGCCTCGGGCCCGAATCTTACCGTTGCACACGTCCGAGCGCTTCTTGAGACAGTGGATAAGGGCGTGGTGGTGGCAAACCTCGATGGACGCGTTTTGATGGTTAATGCCCGTGGCCGCAAATGCTTGGAGGCGCATGGCAAGGAGGAAACCACCCCTCTCAACATATTTGCGGATGTGCTGAGAATCGATCCCAAGACGATCTCTCAGAGAATCGAAAGTGGCGAAAACCAAATTGACCTGCAAGGCAAAACGGGAGTCAAAGCCTATCGGGTGCGGATACGTTGGATGCCGGAATCGGACTGGTTGGCAATCCAGTTTGAGAACGATGAGGAAGATGAGAATGGAGCGGAGAGCGCCGCCCAACTGACGGTACAGGAACTGCTGCAGGAACGGGAGATCACGTACCGGAATTTACTTGCGGCCTACCTGAAATTGCAGGAAGTAAACCGCCAGAAAACCGTCTTCCTGGCGTCGGCGGCACATGAGCTGAAGACGCCCCTGGCGGTGATCAAGGGATACTACGATCTGCTGCTGACGGGGTCACTCGGAAGACTGAGCGAGAAACAAAAAGACATCCTGGAGGAGTCGAAGGAGAGCTGCGAGAGGCTGGTGCGGCTGGTGTCAATGTTCCTGAACTACTCCGCCCTGGAGAGCGGGAAGCTGGTGCTGCAGCTGCGAGAGAACGATTTGAGAGATTGTCTTGCGGAGATGGCCAGCCGATGGTCGGAGGCGTTTCAGCGAAAAGGGGTAAAGCTGGAGACGATGCTCGATCCTTCGATTCCCACTTTCCGGTTCGATTACCAGAAAGTACAACAAGCGGCGGCGAACCTGCTGGACAACGCGTTGAAGCACACGCCATCCCAAGGAACGGTAACCTTGCGAGCGCGGCCGCATTTTTGGGAGCGCCGGGTGGCGGAAATCGCGCCAGTCGAGGAGCGAAGGAGATTTCGCCTGCCGCGGCCGAACAGCGTGGAAGTGAGCGTGACGGACTCTGGAGCAGGGATTGCGCCCGAGCACCATCAGGAAATCTTCGAGGATTTTGTGCGCGTGGACCGGAATACCTCCGGTATGGGATTGGGGCTGGCCATCGCGAAAAGATTGATTCAGGCGCATCGGGGAAAGATCTGGGTGGAAAGCGAACAGAGCCGGGGAAGTACGTTCGCGTTTTTGCTGCCAATGGACCAGAACTGAGCACTGGGTGGAACGAGGAGAAAGAAACATGGCCGTGAGAGAAGTGAAAGAGAAGATCCTGGTCGTCGATGACGAGCCAAGTATTCGAAAATACCTGAAAACCCTGCTGGAGGTGGATGGGTTTGAAGTGGAAACAGTGAGCGGGGGCAGGGAAGCGCTGACGAAAATAAGCGCAGGCGAGCGGCCGGACTTCATCATTTTGGATGTGCTGATGCCCGAAATGAGCGGGCTCGATACGCTGAAGGAACTAATGCATCTGGACCGCAGCCTGAATGTGATCATGCTGTCCTGCTCGAATGAAGTGGGCACGGTGGTAGAGGCGATCCGGTTGGGAGCGCATGATTACCTGACAAAACCATTTGAAAAGACGGAACTCGACGCGGCAATGCTGAAGTCGAGGCAAAAGAAGCAGTTGACCCAGGAAAACCAGGCATTGCGGGACTATTGTGACGAGATTACGGAAGATCTCAGCTTCCTGGCAGCGAGCCCCCAAATGGTGCGAATCCGGCAGCAGATTTTGCAAATCGCTCCGGTAGACGTGCCGGTGTTCATCTGCGGAGAGAGCGGAGTGGGCAAGGAAGTGGTGGCCCGGATGATCCATCTCCGGTCGAAACGAAGGAACCAGGCGTTCGTGAAGGTGAACTGCGCGGCGCTCCCTGGGGAGCTGTTGGAGTCCGAACTATTCGGTTTTGAACAAGGAGCGTTCACGGGGGCGGTGCGCGCGAAGCCCGGAAAATTCGAGATGGCAAACAAGGGCACGATCTTCCTGGACGAAATCGCGGAGATGTCTGTGCACTTGCAAGCCAAATTGCTTCACGTTTTGCAGGATCACCAGTATTCGCGACTGGGGGGAAGACATCTGGTCGAGACAGACGTCCGCGTGCTCGCGGCGACCAACATGGATGTGCAAGAGGCCATGAAATCTGGCCGGTTCCGGGAGGACTTGTATTACCGGTTGAATGTGTTGTCGATCATGGTGCCTCCGCTGCGGGAACGCACGACCGAAATTCCCCTGCTGTTCCGGCATTTCCTGGAGAAATACAGCGAGAAGTTCGGCAAGACACTGCAAACGCCGTCGAAGCATTTGATGGATGCGGCGCTGAACTATCCGTGGCCGGGCAATTTGCGGGAACTGGAAAACTTCGTCAAGCGCTACGTGATTTTGGAGGATGACGAAGGCAGCTTGCGGGAGTTGGTGGAGATGTCTGCGACGCGGCAGAGGATTTCTCCGCGCGAGGTGACTAACATTCCAAAGGAGCAGGGATTAAAGGCGTTGGTGCGCGGGTTGAAGGACGAAGCGGAGATGGAAGCGATCGCCGACGCGCTGGAAAAGACCCGGTGGTGCCGAAAAGACGCAGCCAAAATGCTGGGAATCAGCTACAAGGCGCTTTTGTACAAGATGCGGCAATTCAATCTGGACACACCGAGGACACGGCGTAGCGCGGCAGCAAAAGCGGAAGAGACGGCACCGGCTGGAGTGGGAGTCAAAGCGCAGTAACCGGCAGGACTAGTACGACCTGATTCATCCTGAGCACGCTGCAGAAAAAGAGCCCTTGCAGGAAGAGGCAGAGCGGGGTATCTTGCGCAGCGAAACGTAATACCAAGCTGGAAAAAGCGCAGCAAACCCGCTGTTTGGTAGAAGTCTGGATGAAAGTTCAGAGAATGGCGGAGAGTTGCGCGGCGGGCAGGGAGCATAGGGGATTCCCGCAGGATCAAGACAAAGCCGGCAGGATTCTTCGTTCTAACACGTGAACGCAAGCAATTATCCAGCGAGTACCACTTAGCTAAGACAATTCTTGGGGCAGTGGCTTATGCTCTGGAGCCACGAACGGAGTCGAGGATGTCCGTAATGGAAGAACGCCGCACGGCGCGACGCTATGACTTGACATTGCCAATCAGCATCCGATTCGCCGCTGAAAAACTTGTCGGACGGCACGAGGGAACGACGAGAGATATTTCGACTCGCGGATTGTATTTTGTGATTGGCCAGGATCTGGATGCGGGTTCCGAGTTGGACATTACTCTGACGCTGCCCGCGGAGATCACCCGGGGGACGGATGTTTTTGTTCGCGCGCAGGGAAAAGTAGTTCGCGTGGAACGCCGCGTGGAGGATGGAGAGCCACGGATGGGAGTAGCGGCGGTGATCGAGCGCTATGACATTATTCGTGGAGAACACACGCGAGCCTGAAGGACGCTCTGCATTCGGGCGCATTCATGACAGTCCAGATCGCTGGTTTTGATAACTATGCGACGTAGTGGTCCTCCCTACTGTTCGTCTCCACTCCTTGCCTGCACTGTTTTTTCCGTGCCTACCCCCATCCGCGCGAGAGAACAATGCTTCCCCGTTGTGTCTGGAAGTTTTCCCATTGTTACGAAAGAGGTAAAATCCCAAGTTCAGAGCAGTTCTAGTACCCCACAGGTGATGGTTCTTCTATCTCACTGAAACACTGGTTCTTATCCTCGTGTGAGCAGTCTCTGGATGCACGGGGAATGCGTTTTCTTTGGTTGGCCATGTGCAACTGTTTTGGCACCAAGGCAAATGGCCGGAGAGTCTCCAATTCGGAACACCAGTTGGGAACGGCTGGACTCAGCCCCGCCAGACCCCGTGTTGTTCGGAAGGTCGCCGGCCATGGCGGAAGTACGCCGGAAAGCGGAGAAGATCTGCCGGACGAACGTTCCGGTTTTGTTGTGTGGCGAGGGTGGCACGGGCAAGGAAGCGCTGGCACGATGGATTCATGCGAATTCGGAGTACGCTTCCGGAGAATTCGTGAAGGTGAGTTGTGCGGCGATCCCGGGGACGCTACTTGAGAGCGAATTGTTTGGATATGAGCAAGGCGCCTTTACCGGGGCAAACGTTTCCAAGCCCGGGCGAGTGGAATTGGCGCATCGCGGCACTCTGTTTCTGGATGAGATTGCGGAACTTGATCCAAATCTCCAGAGCAAGCTTCTGCAGTTCTTGCAAGACGGCACATTTTCGCGTATCGGAGACCAGTCCGAACGGCGAATTGATGCGCGCCTTGTGTGCGCAACAAACAGGGACTTAGACCGCGAAACGGATGCCGGAAGGTTCCGGCAAGATTTGTTTTACCGCATACACGGGTTTCGATTGAACGTGCCAAGGTTACACGAGAGGCGGGAGGATATTCCTGCGCTCGCAGAGTACTTCAGGTCCCATTTTGAGAAGCAGTTCGGAACAAAGGCGGACATATTCTCGCCAGAGATGCTCGAATACCTGAAGAACCTCAACTGGCCGGGGAACCTGAGGGAACTCTCAAACGGAGTTGCACGGTACGTCCTGATCGGGCCTGAGGCTGCATTTCATCAGGAGCATGCTCGGGAAAAAACCAAGGCGATGCGGGCGGCTGAAGACAATGGGACACCCGTAACCCTGAAGCGATTGGCAAAGGACGCAATCCGGGAAATGGAACGCAACGTCATCCTAGAAGCCCTCCGCGCGAATCAGTGGAATCGCCGGAGGACGGCGCAGGCGCTAAAGATCAGTTACCGTGCCCTGATCTACAAAATCCACGATGCGGGATTGATGACCCGAAGGGCGGCGCAGCGCGGGGAGCAAGTGAGGAATCTATCGAGCAATGCGATTGGGAAGTGCGCTACAGATTAGCCAGGGGACAACGAGCGTCCTACCCGTTGCTGGCCCGGGTGAATGGGCAACCCTCTTTAAGCCAAGAGCATGGAGCTGATGTAGCTTCCCCTTAGTACTCTCTAATCTGACGACCATTGGTGGGCACGTATAGGTCCCGAGCACCAGAATAAGAAAAGTCCTGCGAACTCACTGCCAGACTGACGCCGCAGTCTCTCACGTCACCGCAGTTAAAAACTGTGGCATCAGTATGATGCTCCTACTTCGACGTGCGTAACCAGTGGACAGCTGCACCGTCCGCCAGGCAAAACTCCCAGGAGTATAAGCGCTGGTTCAGTTGAAGGGTGGCCTCCACCACTGGCTAGACCTACACGGACACAACTGTGCAGGACGGACGACCTACTACTATGTAACGACCGCTGTAGATTCCAGCGGAGTAGAAAGCTTGTACTCCAACGAAGGTCAAGCCATCCTTCCCTGAGTACTAGGGGAGAACAACTTCATTCCTTTGCGGAGTCCCTGCCGAGTGAAATAGCGGCCCGGTGAATCTGCCTCCAATTGGCATAGGCCCAGACCAGAACTTGCGCCAGCAACGCGCCTAGAGCATCGATCGTGACGTCACGGACGCTGGCTTGGCGAACCGGTACAAAGGTCTGATGCCACTCATCCAAAGCGGCAAAGGCCAGGGCGATGAAGAAGGTGCTTACGGCCCAGTCCAGACGCCAACCAGGCCGACCGCTGCGGATTCCACGAAATACCGTTACGCTGAACACGCCAAACTCCGTGACGTGCGCAAGCTTGCGGATGGCCACATGCATAAGGCGTAGCATGTGAGGTGTTGCCGCAGGGAAAAGCCAATGGAGCAGGGGGATGATGACGCGGGCGGTTTGCGCACCGCTGAAGTAATGCGTGGAGAAAAGCGAAATCAAAAGAGCAACCAGGATTGCGGGCAACCAGTATTTTAGGCGGGTTGACATAAGACGTTCGCTTTCGTTCCGTGGGGCGTCTTGTACCTTTCTTGACTTTCACAGAATGCTTCGTCTGAAACGAAAGTCGTCTGAAGAGTTGAACACTAGTTCGAGAGGAGAGTCAACCTAGGTGCGAAACGTTTCCGAGCGGCGGGTGTGATCGAGCCACATGGCGTTGACCTGATACCATTCGATTGTTCTGTGCAGACCTTCCTCGAGGCTTACGGTCGGCGCCCAACCCAGTTCGCTCTGAATTTTTGAACTGTCCAGTCCATAGCGGCGATCGTGACCGGAACGGTCTTCGACATATTGAATCAAAGATTCCGGCTTGTCCCGATGTTGCAGGATTGTGCGGACAACTTTCAGATTGGGCAGTGAGACTCCAGAAGAAACATTGCAGACTGAACCAGGCTTGGCGTTATCGAGCGCCAAGGCAATCGCACGGCAGTGGTTTTCTACAAAAAGCCAATCGCGTTCCTGCAGGCCGCCGTAGATCGGAGGGGGTCTCTCTTCGCTGGCGTTTGCGATCATCAAACGGATCAACTTTTCTGGGAATTGAGATGGGCCGTAATTGTTTGTGCAGCGCAGGATTACCGCTGGAACTCGATATGTGTTGATGTAGGCAGTCACGAGATGTTCTGCAGAGGCCTTGCTCGCTGCATGCGGGCTGCGTGGAGTAAGTGTCGCCTCTTCCGTGAAACTCACGCCGGCGGGCGCGCTGCCGTAAACCTCATCGGTGTTGCTATGAATGAAACGCATGGCGGGAAAACGCCGCGTTGCCTCGAGAAGAGTGTGGGTGCCAAGTATATTGGTCTTGAGAAAGGGAGATGCGTCCTCGATGCTGCGATCCACATGGGTTTCGGCGGCGAAATGAACGATCGCATAGAAGCCGCGTTCGAATATTCCATCGACCGCCTGCGGGTCGGCGATGTCGCCTCGGACGAAGTGATAGCGGGGATCTTGCGCAACATCCGCCAGGTTTTCCGGGTTTCTTGCGTACGTCAACTTGTCGAAGTTGAAGATTTTGAGATCTGGCGTGACTTTAGGAGATACCGCACAAGATTCGAACCGATAAAGCCGGCTCCGCCTGTAACAAGGACTTTCACTTCGCGTTTTCCTCTTCAGGGTACCACTCTGCTGATTACATCAGAGATGCTCGCAAAGCATCAATCCAAATGCTTGCGTTGATGTTGACCATCTAAGCTCGAACTCGTCAAACGAACGAGGGAGAATGGGTTCGCCGCCGAGGTCCTAGCCTAAATTTATGCGCTGCAGCGGCGGGACGATCAACCGCCAGTCAATTCAGAAAGAGCGCGGCGCGCTTGGTCAGCGAGCGTGGAGGTGGGATTCAAGGCGATGGCCTTTTCGAGCTCTACCTTGGCGCGAGAGGAATCGTTGAGCTTCTTGTAAGTCAAGCCTAGATGATAGCGGTAGGTCTGATTATTCGGCACACTTTTGACGGCATCTTCAAGAAGCGGCACCGCAACGGAGTAGGCGCCGTTGTTGTAATAAGCCCAACCCAACGTATCGGCGGAATTGGGCACCTTTGGAAGGCCCTTGCGCGCCGTCTGGGCCAGACTCAAGGCAACGTTCGGGCTCCCGCCATGCTCAAGCAATATATAGGCGAGATTGTTTGAAGCCAGGGGATTGTCGGGTTGCACGCGGAGGGCCTTCTCATAAGTGGTCTGGGCCTCTTGCCAATCACCCTTGGATTCGTGAACGCTGCCAAGCGCGATATAGAGGCGAGCGTCATTCGGAGCGATCTCGAGCGCCCGTTGATAGTTCGCAATGGCCTGATCCGGCTGGCCACGGGAGTTGTAAATCTGCGCGAGTAGAGTGAGAGCATTGACGTTCTTGCTATCCAGTTCAAGAACGCGAGTGAGCGAAGCTTGCGCTTCATCCGACTGTTTCGCGTCCAGATAAAGTTCTCCCTGAAGTAAGAAGAGGCCCGCGCTGTTGGGGTTCCGCACCAATTGGTCACGCACCAGCCTCATTGCTTCGACAGGTTTGTTTTTCTGCAGGTCTACCTGGACCACGCCACGCACGGCTTCGAGAGAATCAGGGTCGCGGCCTAAGGCTTGATGGAAAGATGTTTCGGCGTCGGCGATTCGGCGTTGGAATAGACGCAACTGACCGAGCTTGATGTAGGCCAGAGGGTTGTCTGGAAACATCTTCAACAGGTGATTCAAGTCCGCCTCTGCGCCAGAGACATCTCCCTGGTTGAGGCGAGCAGTAGCGTGATCGAGGTAGGCCTCAGCGGAATTCGGAGAGTACTTCATCAGTTGATTGCTGTAGTCTTCCAGACTTCGCCAATCGCTCTCCTGAATGGCACTGGCAGCCAGGGCCACCCACGCCTCCGATAGACCCGGGCGCAACCGTGCCGCTTCCCGCCACTCACTTTCGGCCTGCTTGCCGGCACCCTTCTCTCGGAAAGCCAGACCCAGGTGATAGTGCGCGAGCGGGTTGTTCGGTGCACCTTTCAATGCGGACTGAAGTGTGGCGATGGCCTCGTCCGCTTTTTTTTGATGCAACTGGATTTGTCCTTTGAGGACCAGAGCTTCGACATCCTGAGGTGACTTTTTGAGGACCGCGTCGTCGAGTTGAGCGGCATCGTCCGTGCGGTCGTTGAGGAGGAGTAATTGAATATACGTTTTGCGCACGGCTAGATCATTCGGATACTTCACTGACAGAGCTCCGAATTCGCTGACGGCCTTGGCCATCTGGCCACGGGCGAGATAGAAATCACCCAGCATGCGGTAGGCAGCAGGCTCACCGTTTAGCTGCTCCTTGGCATCGCTTAAGACCTGTTCCGCTTGAGCGGGCTGTCCCTCGGCGAGGTAGAGTCCGGCGAGGGCCGCTCGCGGTACGTAGTCCTTGGACGCTACTTGGATTGCAGCTTGGAACTGTTTCTCGGCTTCCTGGTAACGCTTCTGTTGTCGATACAAGGCGCCGAGTGCCATGTAGGGAATGGTCGCCTTGCTGTCCAAGGATTGCGCCTTCTTGAAGTTTTCTTCAGCTTCCAGCGGTTTACCCCCGCGCAATTGGATTTGACCCAGATCCAGATAGACAAGCGGCTTGTCAGGGGCCATGGTTGCTGCGTCGGCTGCCTCACGCAGGGCTTCGGGAAGATTTCCTAAGGCGGCGTCGGCGTTCGCCAGTAATATTTGCGCATCCGCCTGGTTTGGATTGCTGCGCAGGATGAGTAGCGCTCTGTCTTTGGCCTCCTGTCGTTTTCCTGCGGCCAGTTCCACTTGGCCGAGTTCCTGCTGTGCTTTCCAATTCTCTGGCTTTAGCTCGATGGTGCGATTGAGTTCCTGGTATGCGGCTGCCCAACTGCCCATCTTGAGGTGCGTCTGTGCCAGCTTGTAATGGGCTTCCGGATAGCCTCGATCGACCTGGAGCGCACGGCCATAAAAGATCAAAGCCTCCGCGTACTTGCCTTGGTCGAAGGCTTCGTTACCGCGCCCCATAAACTTTTGTTTCTTGGCATTCGGATCGCTGGAACAACCTGAGACAAGTAGGGCCAGCACCAACAGTATGAAACAACGCCCAAGGGGGTGTCGGCCAGGAAACGAAGTCCAGTTCAATGATCGTCGCATATTCACTCTTGACGGAAGAATAGTAGGTGCAATTCTGCACCCTCGGACCGAAGATGAGAAGGGGGCCATTCCATTTCTTCTAAGACCATCAAAAATAATGACATAGGTGGTGACCCGGAAGCCCGCGAAGTGCACGAGAGTCTGGGAATCATGGTTCGGCAAGTCAAATCGTTGAGAATGAGGCGAAAAAGAAGGACAAACGGGATAGATGATTTCCACTCGCGGCATAGGTGGGCAGGGAAAGGATGTTATGATCTTGAAGAAGTCCACGGCTGTCATATCCATGTAATTGAAATCATGGGGCTTAATGGAATGGTTGATTTAGGATGCCAAGCAGATAGCACTTCGCCGTGGCAAGGGCCGTGCTCCCTAGGGTGCGGGCGAACGCTCTTGCTGTGTTAAGTGTGGTTTGAGCCAGGACCCGAGACATTCAGAGTGAGGGCGACGCAAGATGTTGAGAAACGGCGACATAACCTTGGTGGAGGTGAAGCGCATTTTCCGCCGGTATGGGTGGATTCCGCTTGTAACGACGGTGGTCTGTGGGACATTGGGATTCGTGGCCACGCTTGTGATCCCCAAGAAGTACACATCCGCCACCATGGTTCTTGTGGAACAGCCCACGGTGCCGACGGACATCGTAAAGCCCGTTGTAAGCGATGACTTAAATCATCGTTTGGCCTCCATGCAGGAACAAATCCTGAGCCGTTCGCGGCTGCAACCCATCATCGAGAAATTCAATTTGTATTCGCAATCTGGCGGCAAAGAACACATGGAAGATCTCATCGAACGATTGAGGAGATCGATCGAGGTTGAGCTACTGCCTCCCATGCCCGGTTCCCTGAACCGTCAACCACCGGGCTTCCAAGTCAGCGTGACGTTTAATGACGGGCAACTCGCTCAGCAAATCTGCACTGAGATTACCTCGATGTTTATGGAGCAAAACGCAAAAAGGCGGGAACAGCAATCGGCCGATACCACACATTTCTTGAGCCAGCAGTTGGATGAAGCGAAAGCAAAGTTGGACGAGCAGGATGCAAAGCTGGCGCAATTTAAGCGACAGTATCTTGGTTCGCTGCCTGAGGAAGAGCAAACAAATCTGAATATCCTGACGGGAATGAACACCCAACTGGAGGCAGCAACTCAGGCGCTGAGCCGGGCGCAGCAAGAAAAAGCGTTCAATGAGACGATGTTGGGTCAGCAAGAAGCGAATTGGAAGGCCACACAAAGCGGCCAGCAAAACCCGGAAACGGAAGAACAACAACTGACGGCCCTCGAGGACCAGTTAACTGCAATGCTTTCGCGTTACACTCCGGAGCACCCCGACGTTGTTAAGCTGAAGACACAAATTGAAGATCTGAAACGAAAGATCGCGACGGCTCCAGTACAAAAATCTCCCACTAATGTGCAGGAGAGCCTTCATGAGCCTCCGCAGTTGCAACAACTTCGCGCCAAGGTCAAACAGGATGAATTGAATATCGCGGAACAGACGAAGCGACAAGCGCAAATTCAGGAGCAAATTCGAATTCTTCAGGGGCGCGTGCAAGCAAGTCCAATGGTCGAGCAGCGGTTCAAGGAACTGACAAGAAATTACCAAACGTCTCTCGAAAATTACAACGACTTGCTGAAAAAACAAGAGAATTCCGCAATGGCGACGGATTTGGAACATCAGCAGGAGAGCGAAACATTCAAGGTGCTGGATGCACCAAGCCTGCCTCTCACCCCGTCATTCCCCAAGAAGACCCTCTTCGTGGGGGGCGGATTGGGAGCTGGACTAGCGCTGGCGCTCGGAATCATGTACCTACTGGCGATGAGCGACAAGGCGATGTATACCGAGCGCGATGTGGAAGTATGCCTAAAACTGCCGGTGCTCACACTCGTGCCAAGCTTTGATCTGACTGGGTTTGGGAGAGTCGATCACAAGAATCAACGAAAAGCTGGTGTTGAGGGTCTTGCTGGTAAGGCAAGCTAAGCTTTGAGAGAAAGAGGAAAGCCAGGCGATGAGTCGCATTCATGAAGCGCTAAAACGAGCAGCACAAGAGCACTCCAAACGGTCGTCGGGAAACAATGCCCAAGAATTAATTGACGCATTGGACGAGAAACATCCTGAAACAACCCCTTTGGTTGCTCAAGTGTCTGACAAGAAAGGCTCGGTGAATGAGCCTGGGCGAGTACCCCGAAACGACTTCGATCGACTTGTATCGCAATGCCGACAGGTTCAGTGGGATGTGGAATCGAGATTCTCAGTTTTCACTAATGAAGCCCACAACCGAGTGGGCGCGGAGAAGTTCCGCACGCTGAGATCCAGGCTGTACCAAATTGCAGCCGCCCAACCACTGCGGCGCATTCTCGTGACCAGTAGTGTACCGGAAGAGGGAAAGACGTTTGTCGCCGCCAACCTGGCCCAGTCCATCATTCGCCAGACCGACCGCCGGGTACTGCTGATCGACGCCGATCTGCGTATTTCACGACTGCACATCGCCTTAGGAGCAGCGAACGAACCCGGACTGACGGAGTATCTTCGAGGTGAACTCGAGGAGACTGCGGTGATCCAGGTTGGAAAGGAAAGAAATCTCTGCTTCATTCCCGGGGGAGGTCAGGTTTCGAACCCAAGTGAGCTCTTGCACAGTGATCGCATGAACACTCTTTTGCATAAGTTCTCCCCTATGTTTGACTGGATTATCCTGGATTCCCCGCCGGCGATTGCCGTTCATGATGCAAGTATGCTTGCCGACATTTGTGATGGCGTGCTGTTCGTGGTTCGCGCCGGCACAACCGATTTTGAGCTTGCACAGAAGGCAGCGGCGGAATTTCAGGAAAAGAATCTTCTGGGGGTGGTCCTGAACCGTGTCGAGAAGAGCGACACCTATGGCGATTATTACTATGGGTACGGCAAGGACAGCCCGGAGGATTGAAGGCGGGGAGGCAGAATTCTGGAAGAATCTTGAAGGGATTTCTCAGTCAGTCAAGGCGGTTGTCGCCTGGGATTCAGGCTTTTGCAGTATAGACTCGCCTCGCCTGAGCAACCAATAGATGGGCAACAAGAAAGCAATTCCAAGCAGAAAAAAGACAACTCCTCCATCATGATGCAGCCGACCGAACGGAAAACTCGGGTCGACGTGCGTGGCTAAGAGTGTCAGGGTGGCGATGCGGATCCCGTTCTTGACCAGGATCATCACTAGACACTAGACCGGCCAGAACAAATAGCACTTTCTCCCGGAATTTCGAAGAAGAGAGATAGGCGACGAGCAGGGCCAAAATCAAAAGGGCCACCGTATGCGAACCGAAGCGGATTCCCTGTCGTTGCAGTTCGCGCACGTCACTCCAACTAAGGTAGTCCACACCTTCGACTTGCAACGGCTTATCCTTGATTCTGCTGGTTACCAGGTAGATCGTCGCAGTGAAGCCACACTGTTTCATCGTGTCGGCTGCTTTGGCATGGAAGTCGCGGTAACCGAATGCCGGCGGATTATGTCAACCTGATCACATTGTTGGTTGGAAACGGATTGAAAGGCCAGAGTGTACCGATCAGGATTCCCAAGGTCAGGAAGATAGGAAGTACGCCAAAGATCGTTTTTGCACCATTCTTTTGAGACATTTGGTCCACGAGTGCAGGCTGCACGGAAAACCCTGCCAGCTCAACCGGTGGATGCAACACCATCCAATGCGTTGATTCGGCAATGCTTCCTCGGGAGAAGCGATCTGTTTGGCTGGACTCGGTCAAAACCTAGCCAGGGTAGTGTTCCGGTTGATCTAACTCTAGCGAGCGATTTAGCCCTTGTTTTCAATGCAAGCCGCGTTCGACCTGAGTGTTGCGTCGACCTATTGAGACGACCCCTGTTAACTGACTGGAGCCAGCCGCCAGTTTGGCATCCTTATTTTCTTTCTCGTGACGAAGTCTGGGTGGGGCTTATGCGGAAGCGCGAAAGGGCTTCCCCAAGGTTCTGGATAAACGATTCAGAGTTAAAGACCTCAAGATCGGGTGTGGCGCCACCCGCTGGTGCAATCGGCTCCACCTCATCCAGTTGGAACTCCCGCGCAACATCCTCGACAATTTTCGCTTTGATAGGCCGCTGTTGATCCGCATACCCGTTCACCAGGGAGTGCTCGCACAGCAAATTCACAACGCGTGGAATGCCCAGGGAATAAAGGTGAACTGCCTCGATTGCCTCTGCGCTGAAAATCGGCTGATCGCCGGCTCCCGCAATGTTCAGACGCCTGAAAATGTATTCATGCGTCTGTTCCTTGGTCAGGGGAGTGGTCTTGCAGCGCAGCATGATCCGTTGCCGCAACTGCCTAAGCTGTGGAAGTCTCAGCTTCTCCTCAAGTTCCGGCTGCCCCGAAAGCACAATCTGCAGCAATTTGTCTGTCGATGTTTCCAGGTTTGTCAGCAGCCGTACTTCTTCCAGAACGGGGTAAGTCAGGTTCTGCGCCTCATCGAGAATCAGAACCACTGTTTCGCCGGCGCGATAGCAATCCAGGAGCCAGTGGTTGAGACGCATCAACTGCTGGCTTTTCGACTTGGAGTCGCAGGAAATATCAAATTCCGCCAGGATGAAATCGAAGAGCTGGTTCGTATTCATCCGGGAATTGAACAGGAATGCTGTTCTTACCCGCCGGTGGTGCAGCCAATCCAGCAACCGGTTTATCAGGGTCGTCTTTCCCGTCCCAACTTCCCCGGTCAGTGTGATGAAGCCCTTCCGCGTCTGGATTCCATACATCAAACCTGTCAGCGCCTCCTCGACCTGGTTTGTCAGATAGAGAAAGCGAGGATCGGGATTCGCATTGAACGGGTTTTCTTTCAGTTTGTAGAAACTCTTATACATGGCCTTGGTATTTGCCCCGCCTCTCCCTTCCTTATCTCTCGGGGTCCCTGAGAATGCAAATGTTACCTTAAGGCAATATGAATGGCCTCGTATGCCATTGCAAACTGATGGTGATCATATTTTGTGTGGAGCTCGTACTGCATCCTGAGCCCGCGCAAACTGTCGGATTCACATTCTGGATCTGGGCTGAATAAGCCAACGAAAAATTGACATCTCTCCCAATCGGGCGGTTCACCCCGCCGCCGGCGTAAATGCTGTTGTAACCATTTCCCTGCGTGCCAGACTGACTTGTAAGGGGCCGGTTTTTCGCAAAGCCTACATTTCCCTGGACGCTCCACAAACGTGTCAGACGTCTGGTCCCGGTGAATGTAACCTGATCCATATTCGAGCCAATCAGGACGCCGCTTCCACCGCTCAGCGCATGAAAGTAAGATGCGCCCAAGCCTCCCTTATCAAATGCGTAACTCAGGCTGATCCCGCCGTTCCCCTCCACCGTCTGTTTCTGATTGTTTACCAGGACCCGATAGTTCGTAATATCTGGCCCGCCATAAATCTGCAGCGCCATCCGCCTCGTGATTTTCCTTCCATACCATGCGAGTGAGACTTGGTCCCCCATCGATTGCGATTGACCCGGATAGTGGTATGAGGTAAAGCGGTAGGACACACCGAGGGAATCGTTCTTGGTCAACATGTAGTTATATCCCACGTTGCCGATGTAGCTGTCGGTGTCGATACTGCCGGATTGCGTAAAGTGCAGAAGCCCGTCTGCGCCCCCAACGGTAACCGAACCGCGCCGGCTTAGCTGATATGTGATCTGGCTCATGAAGGAATTGGTGTAGCGGGATCCAACCGCTGCATAAATACTTTGATTGGGCAGAACTGAACCGCCAATCCCCGGCACACTCGGCCCCAGCGATCCGCTAATTCCCGGCACGCCTAGCCCAGTTCCTCCTCCAAAACCAAACTGTGACTGGGGCAGATAGGAAAACTGGTCGAGGATTTGCACCTGCCAGCGTTCCCAGACCATATTCTGTCCAAGTGCCAGTTGTTGGTACCAGCCATTGTTTTGACCGGACTGCGTGGTCAGAAATCCGCCACCGGAATAATTCAGCGCCAATTGAGATCTGCTCCACTCCTCCAACAAACTCAAATTACCCACAAAATAATTGCTTGAGTACCAGTCGCCGGAAGATCCATTCCCACTGGGTTCATTCTGAATCGTGCTTCCATATTGCAGACCTGGCACCCAGTAGCTGTGCTTCAATTCCGGATTTCCGATGGATGGCGTCTGAAGTCCTGTTAAGGGGGCTGTGTCCGCTTTCCATCCTGCCAGGGGATCCTCAACTGGGTTCTCATCCTGAGTGTTCGCATCGCCCAACGATGGAATTCCTCTTCCCGCGGGCTTCGGCTGTTCGGAATTATCAGGTTCCTGGGCAGCTAGCACAGTCACGCACGCCAGCGTGACCAGAACCAATTTCCACTTCCACACGTGCAGATTCATCTTCATATATCCTACGGCACAACAATCACGTCACCGGGTTGCAGCGTGATGTTGTCTTCCGGTTTTTTCCCTTTGATAACTTCCTTGTAATTGAATGGATGCTGGACCTGTTTTCCGCTTTCGACGCGGAGGATATAGATGCTCTTAATCTTGGCAAACTGTGTAAATCCTCCGCAGCTGGATAGTGCTTGCAGGGCCGTCATGTTTGGCAACAACGCGAGGGCCCCAGGCTTCGACACCTCCCCAGTGCAGTACACCCGGCGGCTGTTGATCTCCGTCAGGGTTACGGTCACTTGCGGGTTATTGATGAACTTTCTCAGCCCTTCCCGGAGCGAAGCTGCCAGCTCCATTGTCGTCAGGCCAGCAGCTTGTACGTCATTCAGTAACGGCAAGGAAATCTTTCCATCTGGCCGCACGGGAATAGCACGCGAGATATCCGGCTCTTTCCAAACATCGATCCGTAACACATCTTGCGGCCCAATCTTATATTCAGCCTCACCCACTGGGTTTGCAGTCGTGTCTGCGATTCTTGCGGGCGCCGCTTGTGCGGCGTTCTTCTCGGGCGCTTGTGCGCAAAGTGAAGCCACCATAAATGCGCACCCTGCCATCACCAAGCACAATCTCTTGATCATCAGTTCCCTCATTTAAGCTTTCCTTTCCCGGGCTCCCCGATCTGTTTGAGTTTGTAGAGTAGAGCTTTGTAGCTGATCTGAAGCTCCTGTGCCGCCCGTTTTCGATTCCATTTTGTGTGTTCCAACGCTTCCAGAATCAACTCCCGTTCCCTTTGCCGGGAAGCAGCCCGGGCTGCGGTTTTCAAGGAAGAACCTCTGTCGGCATTGGTTGTCTGAGCCCGATCCACACTTTTTGCTCGAAGATCGTTCAGCGGTAACCTTGCATCCCCGAGTGCCACCATCCTTCGCGCCAGATTTTCTAGTTCCCGTATATTACCTGGCCAGTCATAGGCCAGGAGTGTATCAATGGTTTCTTGATCCAGCTCGGGAACGGTCTTTTTCATTTCTGGCTGGTGTTTTTGAAGAAAGTATTCCAGGAGCGCGGTGATATCCTCACGGCGCTCTCGCAGGGGCGGGAGCCGCAGGCAGGCCCCGTTGATTCGGAAATAAAACTCTCGGCGAAATCTTCCTGATTCCACTTCTTTTCCCAGATCCCGACTGGTCGCAGAGATCACGCGAACCCGAGAAGTCAGTTCGCTCCCCCACTCTACTCCATCGGGCAAGTAGGTGAGCAGCAGCTTCTGGCAGGCACCATCCAGTTCTTCAATACCATCTAGAAACAGGTGAGGCGTTCCCTCACCCTCTCCTTCGTGTGCCAACAACTTCTGAAGCTCGCCCTGTAACCGAATGGGATCGATCGTTTCACAGGATATCTTTTTCAAAGGCGTCGCTTTCTCGCCAGACAGCGAATAAATTACTCGAGCGTAAACATCTTTACCTGTGCCGCTCTCACCCACCAACAAAACAGGAATGTTGGTGGCGGCAAGCTGTTCCACCATTGCATTCAGAGTATGCATCACGGATGACTGGCTGCAGAGTATGACCGCATCCTTCAAATTGTCCCAGGGTTGGACCCCTAATATATTCATCGATTTTCCACTAGAAGGTACCCTCGCCGTCGGGAGGAGCAATCCCACGACGACCACCTGCTCACTCCTTGCTAGGTAGCAACCGCACTTCCATCATCTGCCAAATGGCCTTTTTCAAGGTCTCTTGTAACTTATTATTTTGGAATAACTTAACAAACAGGAGGGTGTGAAAGCGACTGTCCAATTCCGGGATCGTCCCAGAAAAGTTCCACCTAATGGCACTATCTTACCTCTGAATCTAGCCAGCCTTGGCCGAGCTGCGAATGAAAATGTTTGTTTTCAGCGCGATGCAAATTCTCTTCCTCTCGATAGGTCATTCAGGCCTCCGCAACTGAGCAAATTCAGAAACCAACATTCGACAAGACAGAACTAAAGTAAGTAGAGGAATTTCTGCATGGCTTCTCCGATCCCAGAGTCAATTCCTGGCGGCACCGCAAGCTATCGATACTATATTCCACTCGATCTGATGAGCCAGGATAGTTCGAACCCTGCGCCCCTCCAGCGCATCGGACTGAGAAGTCATTTCGTCCTTTAAGGGCGATGGAGATTGGCCTGCTTCCAGATAACTGTGAACAATGGAATATTTGAAGATTGTTTCGACAGCGATATCCTTCACCCGAATGAACTGTCTACCGCGGGATGAAGGTGTCAAGCTGCTGAAGAACGGATTGCGCAAAGTGTACCGCACGAGCTTCTGTTTGCGATACTTCAGCGGAATTAGGAATCGGAACTGTGATTCGGACCATAGCACCATCGGTGCGATTCAATTTTATAGCATCCGTGACCAGATATATTTTGCCCCAATATTCGCTTGGCGTGGTCCTGCCGTGTGCCTGGTACCAATACAAAACCAGGACACTATCCATCCCTTTACCTACGATATACCTATTCGCGATGAGCGTCCGGCCATCTGCCCGCGGTATTTGGATGAGACCAACCTGCAAAGGCGTCCAGCCAGCGCCAGGCAGGCAGTTCTTAGGAGAGTGGATCGTATCTCCCGTTCGCTGGGAGGGATAATAAGCAATAAAAAGTCCCATCGGAGGCTCTTCCGACGATGGATTTCTGAACTCCCGTTCAAGAAATTGGCCTGCCCCGAGAACCTCTAATACGCTTTGGTCGATTGGCAGATTTCTTCCTTGGAGATTACCAATCTGGTAGGGGAACGCATCCAGAGGTTTATGTTCGGGAATGTACTCGACCAAGCTGCGTGCTGCCAGCAGGAGCGCCGTACCAAGCAAGACCAGCCAAACACATAGGAAGCGAATCCAGGAGCCAGCGTCTTTCATGCTAGGGCATCCCGCGGATTTTGTCTCGTGATACGAACGAGAAGAAAATGAAACACCCAAAGCAAAATGCAAGACATACAAAAGATAAGCAGTCCAGAAAACTCGTGGAAGAACCCTTCGGCCTTCTCTGGACTCCAATATTGACCGAGCAACCCGCTTCCCATGATACGAAAGCCGTTGGTTACCACGACGATTGGGATGACACTGAGGACCAGAGCGACTCTTCGCCAAGTCTTTTTTTCAAAAAAGTAGCCATAGACCACAGAAATCGTGATTAAGGCCATTAACGATCGTATTCCGCTGCATGCCTCGGCGACTTCGAGCGAAATTGCCGGTAAGCGGAGGATATTGCCTTCGCGGAGAACGGGCACGCCGGTGAGATCAAGCAGACTGGTGGCGAAGCGTGAAGCCAGAAACTGCAATGGGAGAGTGATTCGATTGTAGATGATCACCGGGAGCGGAATCATCAGAAAGAGTACGGCCCACGGAAAGAATGTCAGCTGAAAAAAAGCCCACCCACAAAAATAGATCGCCATGCCGGCCAACGCAAGAAGCAGCGAAGTTCGACTCAGAAAATTCTCCGCTCCTAAGGTTCCAATGACCAAAAGGCCCATCGCGCCCCAAATGGGTAATAGCCCCCACCAACTCGGGGTTAACGTGTGCTGCTTGATCCTCTCACGACGATTCCAGAGCATCCAAAGAGACAATAAGGGTACAGCAAGGCCATACGAGAAATCGGGATCTCGCCAGCACTGTGCGAGTAGGCCCGCAATCACCCGAAAGTACAAAGCTGCGAGCGAACCAAACAGCAAGATGCTCTGCAAGACACCGCGAAGCGAGAAACCTTCGCAGAGCTTTGACACGTCTGCCATCCTTGGAATAGCTTTCATAGGAGAAAAGGCTCTGAGATTCATAGAACTATGAGCAATCTGGCTGCCAAGAGCCAAACAAGAATCGGAGTGAGACGATCCTCAAAGCCATCTCAACCTGTCTGTCCGGAATTCCCGATTTGGGCCTCTGGCTTGCGCATCATATGCTTCTCCTGACCTCGACACAACGAACTTGCCACCAGAGCAGGCCTCAGCGAGGTCGTGGGGTTACAGTTGCCGCAATTCTCATTCGCGTAGGTCATGGCAGTCACACGATGCCCTGAGGCTGGTCGTTATTCTTAGGTGGATTGCAAGGAATTAGACCCGCGCCATTCCCAGAACTGCAGGCGAAGGTTGTGCCCCTCGGCAACCAAGGCTCCGACGAAACCGCGTTCCGGATGCAGGGAATACAATCGCCATCGTTCCTCATCTGAACTATGCAAAACCTCAGCTTTGCCCGGAGTTAACGACACATCAAAACTGTTCAGCGGAATGTGTAGGCCCTCCCCCTTCGCCTTGATGTAGGCTTCCTTGCGCGTCCAGCAAAGAAAGAAACCTTCCGGGCGAAGCTCCGGAGGGAGTGTGTCTAGTTCTGTCTGTTCCTTGGGAGAGAAGAACTGGTTTTCGATCCCTTCAAAGGCTACTTCCGGTCTGATCTTTTCCACATCAATTCCCACTTCGTGCTCGAAGCAAAAAGCGAACAGAGCAAATCCATGTGAATGTGAGAGATTAAACCGCAAGGAAGGGATTCTCGAAGTAGCGGTGAGCGTTGGCTTTCCATGGGCAGGCGTTTCAAGGAGCACATCCTGCGGAGGCTCGCCGAGGTAGCTACCGAGTAGCTGACGAAGGATGGCCCTAGCCACGGCGAAACGGTTGCGATCCCGTGCGAGAGCAAACCGGGTGCCACGCTCCTGCTCTCCCAGCGAAAGAACGGCAGAAAGGCGCTCCTGAACAGTGGGATCAACATCTAAATAAGCCCGCCAGATATGCACTTCGTTTGAACTGAGCTGAATTCCAGCAGTGGCCGGAGACCAGGTAACATTTTCAGTCATAAAGCAGAGTCCAGAGCTCTCGAAACCATCCCATTCTCAAGGTTCATACGCGATTCAGGCTGTGGGAGTATACGAAATGTTCTGTGCATAGGCACCCCGCAGCAACGGCGGAATGAAGAAGAACATGACCGATCAGTCCTCACGAAGATCATTCAGACAAGAGAAGAGCGGTGCGTGGAAAAAATGTGAATCCACTCTTCAAGACCACGCCAATCATTCCACCTTCGAGTCTTGCGAAGGCAATCACGAATCAAGTCTGGTTCTTCCCATGGAATATCATGATAGGCAGAGCTTAGAAATGTGCTCTGTGGGTTCCTTAACCACTCTGCTGGAAATAGGGCGATGGTAGGATTTTCAGTGACCTTGTGGGTTTCCGGGATGGCCTTTCCAAATACAGCTGCACTCAAAGCTGCAGGGAGATCGCGTCCCGGCCCCAGCGGTAAGTGTCCCACCTGAGTTGCCCTCGGATTTATTTCGATCAAGTAGGGTTTTTCGGTGTCCTTCTCCAGCAAAAAATCAAAGCCGTGCAATCCGGAAACGTTCAGTCGTCGGACTAACCTTTCCGTGGCTGCGGCAATTTCCTCGTTTTCGATCAGGCGCAACACGCTGGCGGGACCACGCGCATGCTGTTTGTTGATGACTTCAAAATGGAGAGCCGCCAGCACCTCGCCCTTCCAGCAAGCGACTAAGCTGGTTACATCGCGGCCTGCTACAAATTCTTGTGCGTTCACAACCGAGCGACGACGCTCCAACGCCGGGCGAATCCACCTCATGTCCCGGTTTATCAGCACGCGCTTGGCAATCCGAATCAATGGCGGTGGATTTTGCAGCACCCGAAGATCGCGTTTAGCTTCGGGAAGCGTGTGCGCTATCCTTACGCCTTCGCCGCTCGAAGTGCCGTCCGCCTTGAGAACCACGGGGAAACCCATTTGCGAGGTCCATGCCTCGAGGTCACGGTCGTCAGCGACAACTTTAGTTTTTGGGGCCCGGACACCTTCCTCCCTGGCAAGCTCCATAAAGGAAGCCCTGGCATTGACGACCGGGAAGCTGTCCGGGGAACCGATGGAAAGTTCAATTAACTCGCAAATTCGGCTACCTGCTTCATCGTTCTTTTGCGCTTGAGAGTAATAAAGATCCTGAAGATGCTTGTTCGCCAGATCGTCACCTGGAACAATCAAATCTGGTTGAGAAGAATGGATGGCACGGAGAAATGAATCGAGCGGTGAAAGAGCCTGGTAGGGGTGCGTACGGCGAACCGCTTTGATCACTCCTAGAGGATGGGGAAGCGGGCAGATCGCTTCCACGTTGCATCCTAACTTCGCAAAGGCAATACCCAAGCGAGCGGTCGGGGTCCATCTCGCCGTCGTGACGATCAAAATGGTTGGTATCACTAGCGATGGAGCCTTTCGGGTACTGCCCGACTTGGCGCGATCTGGAATGACTTACCAAGGCTGGGTGCCCCCGCAAACTGCAATCCTTTAACCAAACAGTATAATTCAGAAAGGACGATAGGGCGCGTAAGTCTAGTGTTTGATGTGAGTTAGAAGTCATTCAAAAATCCCCGCGTATTTTAGGAGACCTCCAGATTGGAGCGGAGTACCCGAATATGGTAAATCCATTCTCAATCCCCAAGGAAGAACCAAACTAGGAGAGGTCCATCCTCGCACGCACGGAAGGCGACCTATTATTTCCGACAAGGAATCCGCAACTCTCCCCAGATTGCTGAACTTCTTATTTCCTTAATTCACACGTTCTAAGCAGGTTGAAGCGCAGTCACTGGTTGACCTAATATGGGAAAAGAAATTCCCATATCTCCCGACCTTTTCTCTGTATCTTACAGTAAATAAGTAACTTAGTGTGCTGGTGGAAGGCTATCGAATTGCGACGCAATTGGCAGCAGGGCGGGTCGCTTTAGCGGATTGTACGCCCTCCAAGGAGCCTGTCTGGCCCGCGCCAGGTAATCAATTCTGGGCACCCGGATGAGGCTCCATGTTCGAATCACCGAGGTCTTTCGTGCCCTATCAAGGACTATTAAAGCTTTACTAGTAACTACACCTAGGGTATTTCATTAAAGGAGTCTAAGTCATTCGCACATGTTAGAAACGGCTATTATTGGTACCGGACCCTATGGTCTTTCTATCGCTGCGCATTTCCGCCAACTGGGCATTCCCTACCGCATCTTTGGTCGTCCGATGGATAGTTGGCTGAGGCATATGCCAAAGGGCATGCTACTGAAGTCCGATGGTTTTGCTTCAAACATCTTCGATCCAGGTCGTGAATTTACGCTTAAACAGTTCTGCCTTGAGCGTGGCTCCGAATATGCCGATCTCGGAACTCCCGTACGGCTGGAGACGTTTGCAGCATATGGCCTCGCTTTCAAAGATCGTATGATCTCCGATCTTGAGGAGAAACTCGTCGTCGAGGTCGACCCTTGCCAGGATGGTTTTCTACTCAGGATCGAGACAGGCGAAACGTTAACAGCCAAGCGTGTGATACTCGCCGTAGGGATCACTCATTTCGGGTGTGTTCCTGCGAACTTGCGGCATCTGCCCTCCGAATTTGTGTCGCATAGTTTCCAACATTCGGATCCCGAATCATTTCGCGGAAGAAGTGTAGCCGTGATTGGTGCTGGTTCTTCCGCGATTGATCTGGCTGGGCTCTTGCACGGAGCTGGCGCAGACGTGCAGCTCGTCGCACGTGATGAAGCATTGAAATTTCATGAGAAAATGCCAACGGACAGGCCACGCTCGCTTTGGCAGCAGCTTCGTTCGCCTCTTTCAGGTCTTGGTCCAGGGTTGCAGTCTCGCTTCTATGCCAATGCGCCCAATATTTTTCACCGTCTACCAGAACGCTACCGACTGAAGACCGTTCGCACGTTCCTTGGTCCTTCGGGCGCATGGTTTGCGAAGGACAAAGTCATCGGAAAAGTACCACTGCTGCTTGGGTACTCCATCCTGAGCGCGGAAGTCTTGGATAATCGCGTATGCCTGCATCTGTGTGCCGTGGACGGCAAGGAGCGCAAAATCCATCCTGAGCATGTCATCGCGGCAACAGGCTATAAGGTCGATTTGAGTCGATTGCCGTTCCTTAGCCCCGCGCTTCGTACGAAGATCAGAATTGCGGATTGTTCGCCGGTGCTTTCCTCCACGTTTGAGTCTTCCGTCCCAGACCTGTACTTCACGGGATTGGCAGCTGCGAATAGCTTCGGTCCGGTGATGAGGTTTGTATTTGGCGCGGGTTATACCTCACGCCACCTCGCAGAAAAGATCGCCAAATCAGCCACCCGTGGTCGTGCCTGGAGCACCGTTCCTGGAATTCAGACGGTCAAAAAGGCGGGTAGTTCGTTGCGTTGAAGCGCATTGTTTGTCCATGTTTGTTAAAGTCTGCGAGCACATGAGAAGAGAAACTATAGCGATTCATGCAGGATTCGACGGCGACCCCACCACGAAAGCCGTGGCAGTACCCATCTACCAGACGATCGCATTTGAATTTGACAGCGCCGAGCATGGTGCAGCCTTATTTAATCTGGAAGTAGAAGGGAATATCTATACCCGCATTGGAAATCCCACAAACACGGTTCTCGAAAAGCGGGTTGCGGCGCTCGAGGGTGGAGTGGAGGCTCTCAGCGTAAGTTCGGGGATGGCCGCCATTCACTACGCACTGGCGAATATTACGGAGATGGGCAATAACATCGTTTCCGTCCCGCAGCTTTACGGGGCTACCTATACTCTTTTCGCGCACATCTTCCCCAAACAAGGAGTCACGACGCGATTTGCGGAAACTGATCAACCTCAAGCAGTTGAAAAGTTGATGGATGAAAATACGCGTGCGGTCTTTTGCGAGAGTATTGGAAATCCGGACGGAAACGTAGCAGACATTGAGGGATTGGCCAAGGTCGCTCACAAACATGGCGTTCCTCTGATTGTTGACAATACCGTGGCCACCCCCATCTTGTTGCGGCCTTTCGAATACGAGGCCGACGTTGTCGTCCACGCGATGACGAAATTTATGGGCGGTCATGGCACCACACTGGGCGGAATGATAGTGGACAGTGGAAAGTTTCCTTGGCTTCAGTATGCAGACCGTTTCCACATGTTGACCCGTCCGGAAATTGCCTATCACGGCGTGATTTATACCGAACACTATGGTGCGGCCGCCTTCGTTGCTCGCTGCCGGACAGTCTGTCAGCGAAATACAGGATCGACGCTCTCACCCTTCAACAGCTTTCTCCTTCTCCAAGGCGTCGAAACGCTCGCCCTTCGCATGGAGCGACACGTTGAAAATGCCAGAAAAGTCGCGGAGTTCTTGCGCGCTCATGAACGGGTGGAGTGGGTAAACTATGCCGGCTTTCCCGACAATCCTCGGTACGCCATCGCGCAAAAGTACATGGGCTCAAATCGTTCCTCGCTTTTGACATTCGGCGTAAAAGGTGGCCTCGAAGCCGGAACAAAATGCTTCAATGCATTCAAGCTCTTTAAGCGGATGGTAAACATGGGCGACGCAAAATCGCTGACCTGTCATCCCGCCTCTACGACGCACCGACAGCTGACTCCAGAAGAACAACTGCGAGTAGGCGTTACCCCCGAAATGATTCGACTGAGCGTCGGCATTGAACACATCGACGACATTCTGGACGATCTCGCTCAGGCACTGGAGAAAACCACCCACTGAGGTCGCGAGGACTTTGGCGGTCATCGGATTGGGAGCTAAGGCATGCCACTTGTGGTAGACAGAGGCGGAACGCCAACTCGCTGGGGCGCAGAGGGCTACGTGCGTTCAGCTATGCCACTCGGGAGTCGCTCGCCGTCGGTCGAGTGCCTCAATATTGCTCTGGTGAACAATATGCCCGATGCCGCTGTAGAGGATACTGAGTCGCAGTTTTTTGGACTTGTAGCAAGCGCGGCGAATGGGATTTCCGTGCGTGCCGGGCTCTATTCCCTGCCCAATATTCCGCGCGGCGAACGGACACAGAAGTACTTGGGTAACAATTATTCCGACATCCATGATCTCCTGAACCGCCGGTTCGATGGCGTCATCATTACGGGAACCGAACCGCGGCAGCCCGATTTGCGGCAAGAGCCCTATTGGCAGGCGATGGCGGAGGTTATTGGATGGGCGGAAGAGAATACTGCGTCGGCAGTGTTGTCCTGCTTGGCTGCCCATGCGGGCGTTCTCCATAGCGATGGCATCAGCAGAAATCCGCTCAGCGACAAGCGTTTCGGCGTCTTCGAACATGAACAAACCCGCAATCATCTATTGACGAGGGGCGCTGGCAACCCGATCCGGATTCCCCATTCGCGCTGGAACGAAGTGCGAGAGGATGACCTGGCCGCCAGCGGTTACGTTGTGCTTACAAAATCCGCCGATGCCGGGGTTGATCTCTTTGTCAGGGAAAGGAAGAAGAGCCTGTTTATTCATTTTCAAGGCCATCCGGAGTACGGGGCCTGGACTCTCCTGAAGGAATATCGGAGAGATGTGAAGAGATATTTGAGGCAGGAGCGAGACAGTTATCCCTCCGTTCCCAAAGGCTACTTTGATGAAGCGGCAATGAAGCTCCTCACGGGTTTTCAGCATTTTGCGCTCGCCAATCGTCGCGAGGGAATCATGGAAAAATTTCCAGAAGCGGACATCATCGATACCCTGCAGAACACCTGGCAGTGTGCGGCGACGCAAGTGTATCGGAATTGGCTTGCGTATCTGTTATTCAGCAAAACAGACCGGTCTACAAAACCTATGACGGCTCGCGCAGGACAGTGATGAGATAGCCCGCATTGAATCCGATCAGTCCCCACCCTAGATCTCCTGGAGCAAAAGAAGCCGACTTAACCCTTATGATCGCTAACCAGATTCCCGAGCAGTTAGAGCCGCTGCCCTCCCGGATCATCGACATCATCGAACCTTGGGTTCAGAGAGCACCGGACAGCATAGCCCTCGTAGAAGCGAGCGGCAGTTGGACGTACAGCCAACTATCGAAGGCAATCAGCCTGACTCGGACTTGGCTCGCAAGTCTCGGAGTTCGGCCTGGTGACCGCGTCATTGTTGTCTGCGAAAATAGCCGGGCCTCTGTCGCCATTTTTCTCGCCCTAGGAGCGATGAAGGCTTGGCCCGTGCTTCTGAATGCGCGGTTGTCTCCCCAAGAGATAGATCAAATTCGTGATCACTGCGGAGCACGACGGCTGATCTACACGGTAGCGGTATCCGTACACGCAAAAAAGCATGCCCTGCGTCATGGTGCCGCCTTAGAGAATATTCCAGACCTAGGCTCGCTCGGAATCGGACCTTTATACGAATTCGTTCAACCTGAACCTCTGGAGGCAAACGATTCCGACAACGTCGGCGCGTTGATTTATACTTCGGGGACTACGGGACACCCGAAGGGTGTGATGCTGACCCATCGGAACTTGATCTTCGCCGCAGCAGCGTCGTCCAGAATCAGACTGTTGGCGCCGGCCGATCGAATGTACGGCGTACTGCCGATGTCCCACGTTGCGGGTCTGTCTGTGGTCACGCTCGCGACTCTGTTCAGTGGAGCCAGTCTCTATCTCTCCGCGCGATTTGATCCGCAGGAAGTCATACACAAGTTGGATCACGAAAAAATAACCGTGATGTTGGGCGCGCCTGCGCTCTTTGCGCTACTCGTCGATTACGCAAAGCACAAGGGATTGACGTCACTAAAGTATCCGTCACTGAGAATCATTTCTTGTGCTGGCGCTCCGCTATCTCCCGCCAGTAAGTCCGAAGTCGAAGACTTCATTGGCATCGTGCTCCATAACGCGTATGGAGCCACGGAATGTTCACCGAGTATTGCTCAGACCAGGCTTGAGTTTCGAAGCCCCGCCAATTCGGTTGGACCGGTTGTTCCCGGGGTTGAAGTCAAATTAATAGGTGGTGATGGTCAAATCGTTAGAGACGGGGAAGTAGGAGAAGTTTGGGTGCGAGGGCCAAATGTAATGAAGGGATATTACCGGTCCCCGGAAGAGACGGCCACATCTGTGAGTGAAGACGGTTGGTTCAATACGCGTGATCTCGGACGATTCGAGGACGGTAATCTCTTCATCGCCGGGCGCACGAAAGACATGATTATTCGTTTTGGATTTAATGTATATCCTGCCGAGGTCGAAGCCGTGTTGAATACGCACCCCGCCGTTGCGCGTTCGGCGGTAGTTGGCCGGGTGGTTGGAGGGGAAGAAGAGATCGTTGCTTTCGTTCAGCCATATTCAAATTCTCAGGTCAGCACAAATGAAATAGCAAAGCATGCAGCCCAAAACCTGGCTGCCTATAAACAGCCCACGCAAATTGTTATTGTTGAAGATATGCCGGTTACATCCCTAGGTAAAGTCATCAAAGAGCAACTTCTCCAGAGAATTGAATAACGGGATCCTATCCCAATTTAAAGTTCCCAGCGGGAACTTGCTTCACACTGGCACTTCGATGAGGGCCGGTCCGTGAATCTCAAAACTCCGAGTCAGGGCTTTGTTGAATGCATCGAGGGAATCAACCCTTGTTCCAGATACGCCCATACCCTTCGCTAAAGAAACCCAATCGAGATCGGGGCGACCAATTTCGAATAAACTCGAAGCTGTTGCTCCGGGCTCTCCGAGACCAAGATTTGAAAATTCCCGTTTCAACACCCCATAAGCCCGATTGGCAAAGATTACCGTCGTGATCTTCAGGCCCTCACGCGCCATGGTCCAGAGCGCTTGCAGCGTATACATCCCGCTGCCATCTGCAGAAAGACATAGCACGGGACGGGTGTGGCACGCGACCGCGGCGCCCACCGCCAACGGCAGGGCAATTCCAATCGATCCGCCGGTGTTTCCTAACCAGTCGTGCGGTGCCGCACCTCTCGCCGCTGACATGATGCCGCGACCCGAAGTCATGGATTCATCAACGACAATGGCGTTTTCCGGGAGCAGCGCTGCGACGGACGCCGCCAAACCATCCAGGGTTATCGCACCGGTTGGAAGCGGAGGTCGAAAGGCCTTTTCGACCAGTCCGTGAGATGGGGATAAATTGCAGGTAGAGAGTAATGCTTCCAGAGCACCGGCACAATCCTCTTTGGGCTTTGCAAGTCGATGAATCTCGCAATCTGAGGCCGTCAATACAGCACTCTTTCCTGGGGATGCGAAATACGCGAGAGGTTCCGCCGCTCCCACGAGGATCAACTGGCGAAATTCTTTCAGTAGTTCAACGGCTTGCTGAGGGACATAAGACACACGATCCACAATCGGGCGCCCTGCGCCGCGCTCGAGGCGCGGGAAAGGGTATGGAACAAGCAGCTTCGTGTTTGTAGCAGCGGCGATGCGCCCGGCAGTTTCCAGACCAGCGCCATAGAGCGCACTACCGGAAAGCAAAATTGCCGTGCGCAATCCCGACCGCAGCATATTTGCTGCACAGTCGATATTGTCTTGCGGAGGAAGCGGCGCAGTTGGTATGGCAGGAATCGCAGCTACCTGACCGCCTGCTTCCCAAGCCACGTTTGCTGGCACGATGAGCGTTGCAATCTGTCCGGGCGGCGTCTGGGAAGCAACGAGTGCTTCCGCAGCATCGCGGCCCAGGTGAGAAGAGGACTGTGAAGTTCGGAGCCAATCTGCGTAGGGCCTGGCAATTCCCTCGATATCCGAGACTAGAGGCGTATCTTTTGCCAAATGAAAGGTGGCATGCTGCCCGACTAGATTAACCATCGGAGTGTAGGCTCGCCGCGAATTGTGAAGATTGGCAGATCCATTGGCGAGGCCTGGCCCGAGATGAAGCAACGTGCAAGCAGGCTTTCGAGCCATTCGCGCGTAGCCATCGGCCGCCGCTGTAACCACTCCTTCAAAGAGTCCAAGCACGCTCCGGATTTTGCTCTGTCGATCGAGCGCGGCAACAAGGTGCATTTCAGACGTGCCGGGATTTGAGAAGCAAACTTCGACCCCTCCACCGCTCAGCGTATCGACGAGACTCTCTGCTCCATTCATTGACGTGACAGTCCTGTATGCTGTCCAACCGGAAGTTCACGCAGATAACGCGAAATCACGGCTGCAAGGATCTCACAGTGGGTTGTAAGCATTTCATGATGATCTCCAGGCACAGTCTCCACTTCGAATAGATCGGTGAACTTTGCCCATACTTTCTCGGGGTCGTCGGGGAAATGCAACGGTGTCGCAGCCCTGACAAACCGGAGTCGACCGTGATAGTGACAAGGCTGATAATTCTTTAGAGCCTTCATAGCGCATTCTTGCACACGCTGCATCGCAGGAGTGAACACTATTCCAAGTGAGTCGTGAACTTCCGCATGCCTAGCAATAGCTTGCAGCGGGTCTGACGTCTGAACGGAGGGACTAATGCCCTGGCGAATTGCTTTCCGTGCTGGCGATCCGAGCATGCGCGATACGTAATGCCCGGCTCTCCGAGAATAGATGCGTAACCGTTGGGTGATCGGCGCACATCGGAACGGAGGATAGGAGTCGATCATCACTAGCAAGGCAATACTTTCAGCACTGTCAGCAAGACGACATGCCATCTCCAGCGCCACTAAGCCACCAAGCGAATAGCCGACAAGCACATAAGGACCTTGGTGCGGAAGTCCTTTTATCGCGTCGACGTGAAAATGCGCCATTTCTTCGATGCTCGAACAAGGCTCTTCCAAGCCGTCCGTGCCACGCGCCTGCAAACCATAAATCGGACTGGGCGTTTGGACGTATTTCAAGAATTGAAAAAATTCCATTATATTTCCACCCAACCCGTGGATGAGGAAAACAGGTGTCCCCACCGCTCCAGCCTTCAACAATACGAGAGGAGGGAATCGTGGCGGGGCAGAACTCTCCAATACGGCCGAGAGTTCGCCAATGGTGGGTGCCGCGTAGATAAATAACGGCGTCAAGTTCCGTTTGGTTGCCCTTGCGATTTCCTGGAAGAGTTCGATGGCCATCCAAGGGTCCCCTCCAAGATCAAAAAAATTGTCATGAATATCAATTGAGGACCGCTGTAATACTCGCTCCCAAATGGGCTTGAGTACCTCGATGAGATTGGAATCGGCTTGCGACGGCACAATTTCCCTCTTTGCGTGTCGCTCTTGATCATCGCACAAACTTGTACAAGGTTTATGCCGCAATCATGTGGAGTGAGCGAATGCCCAATAGAGCTCCCGAGCTTTGGCGTAGATCGCGCCGATGGGAAGCGAGCGATCGTCGATCCGGGTCACCGGCACTACCTTGGAGTAATTGCCTGTGGAAAAAATTTCCTCGGCCGTCAAGAGATCCTTGTAAGTAAATACCGTTTCAATGACGTTCACTCCGGCTCCGCGCAGAAGTCCTATGATGCGCTGACGGGTAATGCCGGCCAGAAAAGTCCCATTGGGAATTGGCGTGTAGACTGTGCCCTCCCTCGCTATGAAGAGGTTGGAGGTGGCGAACTCGGCAACATTGCCCAAGGCGTCGCACATCACTGCGTTATCAAAGCCTCGCTCCCGTGCTTCAAAAAGCGCTCGTGCGTTATTCGGATACAAGCATCCGGCCTTTGCATCCACAGGCATACTTTCAATCGTCGGCCGCCGATAGGGCGACAAGGTAGTTGAAAAGCCCGTCGGTTTCCGCATGGTTGCCTCGAAAATCACGAGGCACCAGCGAGTCGATTCTGGGTCAGGTTCCTGCACCCAGGGTCCGCCTCGCTCCGCCCAATACATCGGCCGGATATAAAGTGCAGCCTCCTTCTCGAATTTATCGATTCCTTCCTTCGCCAGCTTGATCCACGTTTCCACTGGAACTGTGGGCTTCAGGAAAAGCTTTCTGGCGGAGTCATTGACGCGCGCACAATGCAGATCCAAATCTGGTGTCACGCCCTCGAACGCCCGAGCTCCGTCGAACACCATGGAGCAGAGCCATGCGGCGTGTGTGCGAACTCCCATAATGGGCAGATTCCCTTCGTGCCACTGGTTCTCAAAGAATGTCCAAGTTTTTGATGGAGCCGGTTCCAATGCCATTTGACTCCTTCCATTTGCAGGTTTGGCGCTAGCGCATGCCTTCTGGTAGATCTCACAAACCGCTGAATCAAACGACCCAAAATACTCAATCCTCGCAAGGCTGTGTGTTCCGGCATTCTGGCATGCCGTGCGCAGACCGGCAAGATCTCTTCTAGGTTGAGATGACGCCTCCTCCGGGAGGGGCCCTCGAGATGGGTGAATGGTCCACGTTCGAGGATTCGATCGAAGATAGCGGAAGCCATACCTAAACGTCGATTCCGCGCGAGGTGAGCCTTTGAAGCCTACTTGGCGGGAAATTGCGATTTGGACTTTTGTCTAGTCTGTCATACGCTCCCACTCTCCTTGACGCGCAACGCTGCAACCAGAGTAGGTCCCTCCGAGATCAGCCAGGTTCTGGCGTTTCATTTTCGAGCATTTGAAGACTCCCGCTGACTGTTGTGATCAATTTGTCAGATGTTGCTTCGAACCCTGGCCCCAGATTTTACAACTGCGATCGGACTGCTACGCGTTCGGCCAACCAATTCGTACCTCGTGCTGTAGATTCATTGAATTCAGGTCAATTACGCTCTTTCTAAGCATACGCTTAACGTCTCTTGAGCAGGCAAACCCCAGCCCACGGATAATTGCCCGGCATGCCCTTCGGTTCCGGCAGCAAGGAAAGAAGTTCCGCAGGTGCCCGGTTCAGCTTCGCCGCGGTTTTTAGAAATCCTTGCACATCGACGGGTTCCCAGCCGTGTTGCACAAAAAACTGTGGGCCCTCGACAGGACCAAATTTGAAAGCCGCACCGGCCTCGCTGAGCTGCTTCCCCATTGTGCGTTGCATGATCTTTAGCTGACCCGGCGAAGTCAGGTCGATGATCCAGTTCAGTGCTCCCAGTTCCGAGGCCAGATCTCTGGCCAGGGCGCCAACTTCCTCGGCAGTAAGATAAAGCAGAAGGCCTTCCGTCATGACGCAAATCTTCCTCACTCGGGTTTTCAGCTCCGAAAGAAGCTTGCGTCTTGCCGACACATCAGAGAGATCAAGCGGGAATCGCTCCAGCTGGCATGCGGGCCTTTCCCCTCTTAACACTTCTTCTTTGTATGAAATGAGTTCTGGCAGATCAACTTCCACCCACTGCAGTGTGGCGGGCACTGCCAAACGATAGGGCCGGGCATCGAGTCCGGCAGCCAGGTTCACAACCATCTCCGTGCCTTGTTGAATCTCTCGATTCACGAATTGGTCGAAGAGATAGGTGCGTGCTACCCACGCCCATTCGTGTTTCGCTCCATCTTGCAGTGTATTGGCAATCTGAAATCCGCGCTCCCCGGCAAGCTTCTCGGCGTAAGGATCACGGAAGAGAGCATCGGGCCTTTGCGTCTCGCGCGCTCGAAAATAGGCTACCCAACGGGCAGTGTCCGCGATATTGCGCACAAAAGAATTCGCATCATTCATTTGGTTCACCTTTCATCTTTCCCCGAGTTTTATGATGCAATTGCATCACTCGGCATTGTTTGGAAAAGTGCGCCCTTCATTGATGGGAACGTCCCTCGGAGTCGCGCCTCAGCCTTGGGATTTGGGTCAGAGTGCAAGGGCATAAGCCCAGAACCATTCTTGACCATCAAAACCTTTGGGTTTTGGGAATGCGCCAAGCATTTCGTAAGCAACTAGAGTTTTGTGCCCCAAGATAGCTGTCGGGCTAACGATCTTTCCGCTCACGCGCACGCATCGAAATAGTGCCGAATCCTCCGTGCCATCCTCCTTCCTGATACACTACCTCCCGGAATTCTGGAGCATGATTTCATGTCCATCAACTTCGACTGCGACTACGTGATGACTATCGACGGCGAACAGGTGTCTTCTTCCGGCACTTTTGCAGTCCTCAACCCGGCTAACGAGGAAATCATTGCCCGCGTTCCCGATTGTACCCGGGAACAGCTGGACGCGACCATCTCTGCCGCGGCCAGGGTGTTTCCCTTATGGAAGGCCGCACCTATTTCCACTAGAAAAGAGATCCTTCATACCATCTCCGACCGCCTCGAAGCAAATGCCGACCAATTTATGTCACTGATGACTCGCGAGCAGGGCAAACCGCATGCGGATGCCAAAGGAGAGATGCTGCGCAGCGCACTCTGGTTCCGCGAGTTTGCAAAGAAAGATCTGCCCGTCGCCATTTATGAAGAAAACGGCCGCCGCTTCGAGAGCCGTCACGTGCCTCTCGGTGTAGTCGCAGCCATCACACCCTGGAATTTTCCCGTGGCACTCGCGGCTTGGAAAATCGCTCCAGCCCTTCTGGCGGGGAATACGGTCGTCTGGAAGCCTTCTCCATTTACTCCTCTGTGCGCTCTGAAACTCGGGGAGCTCCTGGTGGATATCCTCCCGCGGGGCGTTTTGAATGTTATCTCGGGTGGTGATCGCCTGGGCCCTTGGTTGACGGAGCATCCGAGGGTGAATAAAGTTGCCTTCACTGGATCGACGGCCACCGGGCGGCGTGTGATGCAGAGCGCGGCCATGAATTTGAAACGCATCACACTCGAATTAGGTGGTAATGATCCCGCGATCGTCCTCCCCGATGTGGACATACCGGCAACTGCGGAAAAGATATTCTGGGTGGCGTTCCGGAATTCCGCGCAGTTCTGCATCGCGGCAAAGAGAGTTTATGTCCACGAACAGATTTACGACACGTTCAGCAAGGCATTGGTCGACTATGCCAGGACGGTGAAAGTTGGGAACGGCGCGGAAGCAGGAACGAAGCTTGGTCCCATTCAGAACCGTCCTCAGTTCGAACGCGTTAATGCTCTCATCGGCGAGGCGAAAAGCACTGGCCTGAAATTCCTTCTCGGCGGCGAGACCCGCCCTGGCCCAGGCTATTTCATGCCCGTGACCATTATCGACAATCCTCCGGAAGAGTCTCGGGTCGTGACAGAGGAAGCTTTCGGACCGGTCTTGCCTCTGCTCAAATTCAAAGACGTCGATGAGGTGATCCGCCGTGCCAACAATTCCGATTACGGCCTGTCTGCATCGGTCTGGTCCAAGGACCTCGATCAGGCCAGAGCCATTGCCGAACGCCTCGAATGCGGCACCGTTTGGCTCAACACCGTCCAGATTCTCTCGCCCCATGCCGCTTTTGGCGGCCACAAGCAATCTGGCATTGGAGTTGAGCACGCGCTCGAAGGCCTGCTCGAATACACCAACATCCAAACGATCGTCATTTAAACCACTGCCCCTTTCTTGACTCCGCTGGCGCACAGGGTTTTCACACCGCCGACCGCAAAGGACCCTTCAAATATCGGCCTCGCGGTCTTGTGTTTTTCCAGGATGAAATGTTCTGCCACTTCTAGGTAGTTCACGCGCGTGAGCAAGATCACAATTTAGCCCAGGAAAATTGTGAGCGTTGTCACAACATCGCCAATACCGCTCATAACACACTATTAAGAAAAGGCTTATGCGATCTTTGGGTGCCGAAATCGAGCTCATTCGTGGCGCGGCAATTGCTCGTTATGTAAGTCTCAATATGGGAAAGCATGCCAACTGTCATCACGACGACAGCTTCCGGGACTACCCATTGGGGCGAAGCCCGCATGAGTTCATCGAGGACCAAGTTGAGCGTACTCCTGACGCTCCCGCTCTGACCTTGGGCTCGCAACAGATTTCTTACCGGGAGCTGAATTCCCGAGCGAACCTCCTGGCCCATTTTCTTCGCGAGCAAGGGGTCGGAACCGAGACCCTCGTTGGTGTCTGTCTCGATCGTTCGTTTGATTCGGTTGTGAGCCTCCTCGCCATCCTCAAATCCGGTGGGACCTACCTGCCGCTGGATCCGAAGTTTCCGAAGGACCGCCTAGGGTTCATGCTGGCGGACTCCGAAGTTTCACTCCTTTTGGCACATTCATCAATAAGGGAAAGTCTGCCGGAAACAACCACACGAGTTGTCCTGCTTGACCGAGAAAAGGAATCACTTTCCAAGGCCCCGGTGACGAATCTCCCCTCGCCCAGCAACCCGGAACATCTCGCCTACCTCATTTACACTTCGGGTTCCACCGGGAGGCCCAAGGGCGTCATGGTCCCGAGGCGTGCACTGGCCAACTTTCTTTTGTCCATGACGGAAACGCCTGGGATGGCTTCGTCCGATACGCTCTTGGCGGTCACCACAACTTCTTTTGATATCTCGATTCTAGAATTCCTTCTCCCCCTTGTGTGCGGCGCCCAGATCGTCATTGCCACCGCGGAGCAGTCTTCTCACGCCCGCGAGCTTCAAAGATTGCTTCAGCAACACGCGGTCACGGTGATGCAGGCAACGCCCACGACCTGGCGCATGCTGCTCGAAAGCAACTGGGAAGGGAAGAGCGACCTGCGAATCTTCTGCGGAGGTGAGGTCCTGACCGCAGATCTCGCTCGTCAACTGCTCCCTCGTTGCCGCGAACTTTGGAACATGTATGGCCCGACCGAAACCACCATCTGGTCCTCCACTAAACGCCTCACCTCTACTGACCACATCTCCCTCGGACCGCCCATTGCCAATACGCAATTTCATGTTTTCGATGAGAATCACAAGCCGGTATCTCTGGACACGCCGGGCGAACTCTGGATTGGCGGCACGGGCCTGGCGCGCGGCTATCTCAAGCTTCCTGAGCTGACTGCCGAAAGTTTCGTCATCGATCCCACCAGTGGGAGTCCCAATGCACATCTGTACCGAACGGGAGACGAGGTTCGTTACCGCGCCGATGGCACTCTTGAATTTCTGGGGCGACTCGACCACCAGGTGAAGCTCCACGGCTTTCGCATCGAACTGGGCGAGATCGAGAGCGCGCTCGCCAAAATCGAGGGCATTGCACAAGCCGTCGTCATCCTGCGCGAGGATCGTCCCGGTGACAAACGCTTGGTCGCCTACTACACCGGCCGCGTCGGCCTGAGTTCCACCTCTTTAGTTGAGACCCTCAAAGCCACTCTGCCGGACTACATGATCCCAGCAGTCTTCTTGCGTTTGGAGAACTTTCCCCTGACCCCGAATGCCAAACTCGATCGTAAGGCTCTGCCCCGACCGGAGGGCAATCGGCCACTTCTCGCCCAGGATTTTATCGCTCCGCGAACGGCCATAGAAAAACAGCTCGCAACCCTCTGGTGCGAATTACTTCAACTCAAAGAAGTTGGCATCGACGACAGCTTCTTTGATCTCGGCGGTAATTCGCTTGCGGCGGTTCGCATGGTGAGTCTCTTTCACACCCGTTTCGGGCGGGAGATTTCCCCGGTCAAGGTCTTTCAATACCCCACGATCGCGAAGATGTCACGATTCTTGGAAGTGAGCGAGAGCAAGTCCGATTTTCTTGCTGAAGTCGAAGACCGGGCACGTCATCAACGCTATCAGCAAAACGGGACCGGCAGTGCACGCGATGCCGTCGCGGTGATCGGCTTGGTTGGCCGCTTCCCGGGCGCGGCCAATCTCGATCAACTCTGGCACAACCTTTGCAATTCCGTCGAATCGATCACCTTCTTCAAACCCGAAGAACTGGGGCCCGGCATTGAAGAACATCTTCGCAAAGATCCGGACTACATCCGCGCTCGAGGCTTGATCGACGGTGCCGATCTTTTCGATGCCGCCTTTTTTGGCATCAGTCCGCTAGAAGCTAAGGTCATGGATCCGCAACAGCGCGTTTTTCTCGAACTGGCCCAGCAGGCCCTCGAGAACGCGGGATACGACCCGGAGCGCGCCAAAGGGCGCATTGGCGTGTTTGCGGGCATCGGCGACAACCATTACTACACGACGAACCTTTTGACCCACCCCGATCTGTTGGCCATGGCCGGCAAGCTCGCCGTCGAGTATGGCAACCAGAAGGACTACATCGCTCTTCGCACGGCCTATCTTTTGGATCTTCGGGGGCCCGCGATCAGCCTCAATACCGCCTGTTCGACCACTCTGTTGGCGGTGGACCAGGCCTACCGCTCGCTGCTCGACTTTGAGTGTGACATTGCTCTCTCCGGGGGCATTGACATCACCGTCCCGCAAAAGAGCGGTTTCCTCTATCAAGAGGGAGGGACGTTTGCAAAAGATGGCCACTGCCGTCCTTTTGATGCTGATGCAACCGGAACCATGTTTTGTGATGGTGCGGGTGTGGTCGTGCTCAAGCGGCTCGCCGAGGCTCTGGCCGATGGCGATACCATCTATGCCGTGATTTGCGGGACAGGTAAGAACAACAATGGCGCGCGTCCCGCTTCATTCCTGGCCCCCAGCGTGGATGGCCAGGCGGAAGCCATTGCGATGGCTCAAGCCAACGCGAATGTTCCTATCGAAACGATTGGCTACATCGAAGCGCACGGCACGGGCACGCCCGTCGGCGACCCTATTGAAATCGATGCGCTCCGCAAAGTCTTCGAGAGCAAAACCCACAAGCAGCAGTTCTGTTATGTCGGCTCCATCAAAGGAAATATTGGTCACCCGACCAACGCTGCCGGAGTTGCCGGCCTGATCAAGGCGGCTCTCGTTCTCCATCACGAAGAAATCCCCCCGACGCTGCATTTCAAGAAGCTCAATCCGAAGATCGATCTTGCCGGCAGTCCTTTCCTGATAAACGACAAGCTCATCCCTTTCCCCCGGGGAAAAGAAGTCCGCCGCACAGCCGTCAGCTCTTTTGGATTCGGCGGGACGAACGTCCACGCCATCCTGGAAGAGGCGCCCGAGCCGAAGAGGGGAAGTGCTTCGCGGCCGATGCAGCTTTTGCCTCTCTCCGCCAAGACTCCAGCGGCCCTCGATGCCTATGGCCGCGGGTTGGCGGGACATCTTGGAAGTGCCGCGCCGGAAGCGTTTGCGGATACGGCCTATACGTTCCAGACCGGGCGCAAGCAGATGGCCCACCGGCGCATTGTGGTTGCCGCTGATGCCAACGAAGCAGCCAGACTTCTCCTCGAACCCAATCCCTTGCGCTGCAGCAGCAAACGGTGTGAACGCCGGGATCCTCCGGTTGTTTTCCTTTTCGGCGGTCAGGGGACGCAGTATGTGAACATGGGCCTGAACCTCTATCGGGACGAGCCTCTTTTCCGTGCGGTCGTGGACGATTGTTGCGAATACCTCAAGCCTCATCTCGGCAGGGATTTGCGTGAGCTTCTCTATCCCGCGAGTGGAGATGAAAAGACGGCCCAGATCTCTTTGCAGGATACGTTTTTCACCCAGCCATCCATTTTCGTGATTGAGTACGCTCTGGCTCGTTTCTGGCAGAGCCTGGGTATCGAGCCTGCGACGATGGCGGGTCATAGTATTGGAGAATTTGTTGCCGCCACGCTCGCCGGCGTGTGGGAACTTGAAGACGCGCTGCGCATCATCGCTCTGCGGGGCCGCTTAATGCAAAACCTTCCTCCTGGTTCCATGATGGCGGTGAGCAGCAGCGCAGATTTGATCGCCAGAATTCTTCCAACTACGCTTCAGATCGCTTCCAATAATGCTCCTAATCTGTGTGTCGTCTCGGGGCCGAAGGCTGATGTCGCCCAATTCCAGAAGCAACTCGAAGCGGAGAACATCGTCTGTCGCCACCTGCATGCCTCGCATGCCTTCCACTCCGCGATGATGGATCCCATGGTTGAGCCGTTGCGTGAGGCCGTCGCCAGAATTCAGTTGCGCCCTCCAGCGAGGCCCTTTGTCTCGACGGTTACGGGACGACCCATCACCGCTCCCCAAACCACCGATCCCGCTTATTGGGCTCATCATGCCCGGGCGACCGTGGAGTTTTCGAAAGCCATCCAGTCTCTGAAAGATCAGGGACACGACCTTTTCCTCGAATGCGGACCGCGTTCCACACTATGTTCGCTTGCTCGCCAGCAGTTCACGCCCGATCATCCCTGCACAGCCATTCCCACTTTCGCCGAGACGCATGAGAACAACACCGAGTGGGCCACCCTGCTCTTTGCCCTAGGGTCTCTCTGGCAGAACGGCGTATCCATCGATTGGGATGCCTTCTACGCCAACGAAGACCGCCGTCGGATACCTTTGCCAACGTATCCCTTCGAGCGGCAGCGGTTCTGGGTCGATCCTGCCCCAGTGGCGTCCGCCGCACAGAGCCTGCCAGTCGCGAGCTCCGCTTCGGCCACTCGTCCCGCAGTTGAGCTGTCGTCCACCACCGCGCCGGCAGTGACCGTTGCCTCAGGAAGTTCGTTAGCTTCGCGCAAAGACTGTATCGCTTCGCGTCTGGTCGATCTCGTCGTACCGGTTTCCGGACGCGAACGCTCTCAAATCAGCACCTCCGCCACGTTTATGGAACAGGGATTCGACTCCTTATCCCTGACGCAGGTCGCTTTTGCCATTCGCAAAGAGTTTTCCACCAAGGTGAGTTTCAGCCAGCTCATGAATCAATTTCCGAACGTTGACATGCTTGCGGCGCATCTTGACGCGGCCCTGCCTGCTGAAATTCTCGCGGAGACGCCTGCCATCCCGGTGTCTCTGTCTGTTCCTCCCACACCCGTTGCGGTTGCCCCCGCCAGCGCCGGAATACCCACGTCAGCCACCCTTCCGAAAGACAACTCACCGGTTCCCGCCCCGGCGGCCGCAGGCTTGTTGGCCGTTGAATCTACGGTTCCGCAGCACGGCATCTATGCCTCTTCGCGGCTTTCCGAACGATTGTCGGCTTCTTATAACGAATCCATGACGTTGCGTTTTGCCGGCGCCGTCTCGATCGAGAAAATGTCCTGCGCCATGGAACGCTTAGTCGGGCGGCACGATGCTCTTCGCGCCAGCTTCGATGAATCCGGTTTGGTCATGAGAATTGTCCCCAAGCAGCAGATCGCGATGCCGGTAACCGATCTTTCCTCGATCGGAGACCAAAGCCAGCAAGAGGGGCGTCTCCGCAGGCTGATTGCTGAAGAGACCGCATCACCCTTCCCTCTGCCCGCGGGCCCGTTGTTTCGCTGTCAAATGGTTTTGCTCAGCCCCGATCGCGCTGCGGTTATTTTCACGGCGCACCACATCATCTGCGATGGTTGGTCGTTGGATGTCATGATCCATGATTTTTGCGCCTACTACTCAGAAGAAATCTCAGGCGCACCCGCATCCCTAGAGCAAGCGGAGAGTTACGCCAATTACGTCCAGAGCGTGACCCAGCGGTACCACTCCACCGGATTCAAGAAAGCGGCAAGCTATTGGCATTCGAAATTCAAAGATGGTTTCCCCGTGCTCGTGCTTCCCACCGATCACCCTCGGAGCGCCCGCCGCGAATTTAGTGCACGCCGCCTCGATTGCCCCATTCCTGCCGCGGTGGTACAAGACCTCCGAGCCCTCCGAGCAAGACAGGGTTGTAGTTTCTTCGCTATCCTTCTTAGCTCTCTGGCCATCCTTCTTGCCCGCATTTCAGGGCAGCATCGTTTTGTTATCGCTCTGCCAACTGCAGGACAACCCTTGATCGGCCAGCCCGGTCTCGTCGGCCACTGCGTAAATCTTCTCCCCTTCGCCGTTGATTTGCGCGAAGGCGAAGCCGTCAGCGCCTTTCTCGCGAGAGTACAGAACGAACTTCTTGCCGCTCTAGACCATGCCGTCTTCACGATGATCAGTCTGCTAGAGGAACTACGACCACGCGTGCCCGCGCTCGGGATCTCCCCTATTTCGGCCGGCCTGACCAACGTCAAGAAGTTCAGACCAAACGAATTGCCGCAATCTGGATTCACCGTCGACTACGATGCCAACCCCAAAGGCTACGAATCGTTCGAGTTGTATTTGAATGCGGTCGAGATGGAAGACAGCCTGGAAGTTCGCTGCCATTACGACATCAAGCTTTTTGAAGACATCACCATACGAGAATGGCTCGCAACGCTTGGCTCCATCTTTCGCGACCTTGCGGCAGATCCTTCGCGTGAAGTTCTGGATGTCGCCAGGCTTAAGTGTGACGAAGCTTCCCCTGCAACAGAAATCGTTTACACGCAGACCTCAAATCGGGAAGCAACTGCCGAATCCTCTTCCGCTGTTTTAATTTCAGCGCACAAGCCTGGTCCGCAATTCTCAAATTCACCGGCAAGTTCCGCGATGGGGGAGCCCGCCATGCTCCGAGCGCTGCTCCCTCTTTGGCAGCGCGTACTGGATGTCCCCGAGGTTTTGCCGGACGATGATTTCTTCGCCTTGGGTGGCCACTCTATCGTTGCGTCGCAGTTGTTTGCCTTGATCGAAAGCGAGTTGGGATGCAGTGCGCCGCTCGCGACTCTGTACGACGCCTCAACCCCGCGGATGTTGGCGAGTGTTCTGAGCCTGGGCACTAAAGTGGAAAATTGGCACTCCCTTGTGGCGATCAATCGGTCCGGTGATCGGCCGCCGCTTTTTCTTGTGCACGCGGCGGAAGGCAACGTCTTGCTCTATCGCTCCCTGGCTGCCCATCTTGGTGCCGATCAGCCGGTCTTCGGCTTGCGATCCGCCGGTCTCGATGGGTGTTTGCCGATCGATGGCCAACTCGAACATGCGGCACGGCGCTATGTCGACGAGATCCGCCAAGTACAACCGCATGGCCCATACATGCTTGGCGGGTACTGCCTTGGGGGTACCCTGGCCCTGGAAATGGCGCGGCAACTCATCGAAGCGGGGGAGATCGTAAGCCTGGTAGCCCTTGTTGAGACCTACAATATCCGCTCCCTCCGCTGGCCGCTCCCGTTGCACCAGAGGTTTATCAATCGTTTTATCCTCAACCCCTATTTTTATGTGCAGAATCTCATGGTCGCCGAGGACGCGGCCAAGAGCGCCTTTTCGAGGGAAAAACTGCATGCGGAGATCACCCGAATCAAAGCATCCGTTCGTTTTGGTTGGGCCCGCCTTCGGCATCGCTTCCTGCCGGTTGCCGCCGGGGCTTTGCCTCAAGCTAAAGTTGCGAATATCTACGAGGAAGCCCTCGTTCGATACGAGGTCCAGCCCTATCCCGGCGAATTAACTCTCTTCTTAGCGGAGCGGCATCTGGCGGGTTTTAGCGATCCTATGGGTGGCTGGGGAGAGGTTGCGCAAGGTGGCGTTCGGCTCTTCTCACTTCCAAGCACTCCCGGTGGCAGCCTCATCGAGCCCTATGTAGGGCAACTTGCTCCAATCCTGCGCGGTTGTCTTGACCGGGCGATCGAAAATTCGAAAAATGCAGTGCCCGAACCTAGTTTGGAACTCGAAAGTATGCATTAGACTCATCGTTTAAGCTCTTTGCGATTTTTTTGTAACCCCGGGGCACC
>Ga0074044_10000018_pt1 | contig 153597 bp, 112 predicted proteins | sample BogForMeECP23OM1_FD_94443 | JGI IMG/M metagenome (GOLD analysis project Ga0074044, IMG submission 94443) | Bog forest soil microbial communities from Calvert Island, British Columbia, Canada - Bog Forest MetaG ECP23OM1 | ecosystem: Environmental > Terrestrial > Soil > Wetlands ...
GCGAGGGCGAGCAGACTCAGGCCCGCGTGATACTGGTCGACCAGCGATATTTCACTGCGCTGCGCATCCCTCTGCTGGAGGGTCGCGTCTGGAATACGGATGAAAACGTCCGCGGAGACTTCATCGCGGTCGTCAATCACGCTTTCGCGACGCGCTATCTCTCGTCGTCGAATGCCTTGGGCCGACAGCTGCGCATTCCCGGTCTCACAAGTCAGAATCGCTACGCGGCGACCTCTCCGCAAAGCACTGCCGCGCGTGAGATCATCGGCGTCGTCGGCGATGCGCGCAACGACGGCCTCGATCGCCCGGTGGCCCCGGCGATCTACGTTCCGTACACCGCGGTGATGCTGCCCTATGAGCAGTTCTTCGTCCGCACTCAGGGCGATCCGCTCGCCTATCTGCACTCCATCCGCGGCGCTGTCGCATCCGTCGCTTCCGATCAGCAAATCTCGAACGGCGCCTTCAACGGCACCTTCAGCCTGAAGGAGGCCATCGAGCAAGACGAACAATACGGCCGCCAGCGGCTCTTCTCCATATTGTTTGCCATCTTTTCTGCCATGGCGCTCGGGCTCGCGCTGGTTGGCATCTTCAGCGTCGTCGCTTACAGCGTCGCGCAGCGCACTACAGAGTTCGGTGTCCGCCTGGCGCTCGGCGCGCCGCGCGCGCACGTCCTGTGGATCGCCGCGCGCACCGCGCTCCTCAGCGCGGCAGCTGGCGTGGTCATCGGTCTTGCGTTTGACGGCTTTCTGGGTGCCGTCCTCGCCCACTGGATGCAAAGCGCCTTTGCGGCAGGCAGTCTGTTCGTAGCAGCCGCGCTCCTCGCTCTCAGCGCGCTCCTCGCCTGCCTGTTGCCTGCCCGCCACGCTATGGGAGTCGATCCAATGGTTGCTTTAAGGTACGAGTAAGGAGAGCGGGGCGAATGAAATTCAGTCGGCGCAGACAAGAGGAACTAAACGAAGAGCTACAGAGTCATTTGCAGATGGCGACGAATGATCGGGTGCAGCGCGGAGCGCAGCCCGAGGAGGCACAGATGGCGGCGCGACGCGAGTTCGGCAACGTGGGCTTGATCAGGGAGGTCACGAGGGAAATGTGGGGAGGGGCTTCGTTCGAGCGGCTTATACAAGACCTGCGATACGGCTTGCGCATGCTTGCCAAGTCACCGGGATTTGCGGCGGTGGCGATTCTGACGCTGGCGCTCGGAATCGGAGCGAATACGGCGCTGTTTTCCGTGGTGAACGGTGTGCTGTTCAATCCTTTGCCTTATCCGCATCCGGAGCAGCTCGTCTGGCTGGCGGAGAGCAAGCCGAACTTTGCCACAGGATCGATTTCTTTCCCAAACTTTCAGGATTGGAAAAAAAACAATCAGACGTTTACGAGCATGGGCCTCTCGCGCGGCAACTCGTACAACCTCACTGGGCTTGGTGACGCGGAACAGCTGCGCGGGAGGTTTATTTCTTCTGATTTTTTTGCGGTGCTTGGCGTCCAACCGGCGATAGGGCGCTCATTCGTTGCGGGAGAAGACGCGATCGGCGCCGCTCCCATCGTCATGATCAGCGGCGGTCTGTGGAAGCGCAAATTTGGTTCCTCGCCCGATGTTTTGGGAAAGAGCCTGACGTTGGACGGCAAGGCCTACACCGTTGTGGGCGTGCTACCGGCGAGTTTTGAGCTATCGCTAGGCGGTTTCCACGACATCGATGTTTATGTGCCTATCGGGCAATGGGGAAATCCGCTCTTACCGCAACGCGGCGCAGGATTGGGTTTTCACGGCATCGGCCGGCTCAAGCCCGGTGTCACCGTTGAACAGGCACGGGCAGACATGCAGCGCGTCACGGGCGACCTTGCGGCCGCCTTTCCCGATACTGACAAGGGCATCGGAGCCGGGGTCTTTCCGCTGAAACAGACCATGGTCAAGGACCTGCAAGTATTTCTGCTGGTTTTGCTTGCCGCAGTTGGCTTTGTGCTTTTGATCGCTTGCGTGAACGTGGCCAATTTGATGCTGGCCCGGTCGTCGGTGCGCACGCGTGAATTCGCGATACGAACGGCCATGGGAGCCAGCCGAGGAAGGCTGCTTCGCCAACTTCTGACGGAAAGCCTCCTGCTCGCTTTCACGGGTGGGGCGATTGGCCTGATGTTGGCGGGGTGGGGCACGAAAGTAGCAATCGCTCAGCTGCCCGTAAATCTTCCGCGCGCGGCGGAGATCGGGCTGGATACGCGTGTGCTGCTTTTTACGCTGCTGATAACGTTGGCATGCGGGATTTTCTTTGGACTGGGTCCGGCGCTGAAATCGGCGAGTCCGAATTTGCACGATACGCTCAAGGAAGGCGGGCGCGGCGGCAGCGGTTCGCGTCACCGCGCGCAAGGCGTTTTTGTGGTGGTAGAAATGGCGATGGCGCTGGTACTGCTGATCGCCGCGGGATTGATGATCCGCAGCCTCAGCGCACTCTGGAAAGTGAACCCGGGCTTCGATTCGCACAACGTGCTGACGTTTGGCGTTGCGCTTCCCTCGTCGATGAACATGGCGGGTGCGCCCGCGGTTCGCGCCGCTCTTCGACATGTCGATCACGAGCTGGCATCGGTTCCCGGTGTTGAGTCCGTTTCGCTCTCGTGGGGAGCGACGCCGATCATCAGCGATGACGAGGATCTGTTCTGGATCGAAGGCCAGCCAAAACCGACAAGCGATAACGAAATGAACATGGCGCTGAGCTACGTGGTGGAAGAGAGTTATTTGAATGTGATGCGAACTACGCTGGAGCGCGGGAGATTTTTCACCGCGCAGGACAATGAAAACTCCTCGCACGTCGTTGTGGTCGACGATTCCTTCGCAAAACAGTATTTCCCCGACAAAGATCCCATCGGGCAGCACATCTTCTTGACGAACAAAGGCGGACGCGCGGAGATTGTCGGCGTAGTCGCGCACGTAAAGCAGTGGGGTCTGGACTCCGATGACAAGGAGAAGCTGCACGCGCAGCTTTATTTTCCGTACATGCAGCTTCCCGATGAAGCTATGGCCCTTTCTTGGAACGGGACCGGTGTCATGGTGAGATACGATCCTAAGACGTCCGGTATCGGCGAATCGATGCGGGCGGCCATCAAGGGCATCAGCGGCGAGCACGTGATGACCAGCACACAAACCATGGACTCGGTTATCTCCGACTCGCTGGCGACGCAGCAGGTTTCCCTGATTCTGCTGGGGGCATTCGCGCTGCTGGCGCTCGGGCTTGCGACGAGCGGGATTTATGGCGTCATTTCCTATGTGGTGCAGCAGCGGACGCAGGAGATTGGCGTGCGCATGGCATTGGGAGCCAAAAAAACCGACGTCATGAAGCTCGTTCTGGGAACGGGGATGACGATGGCCGGGATTGGTGTCGCCATCGGCCTCGCGGCTGCTTTTGGATTGACGCGACTCATGGCCAGCCTGCTCTTTGGCGTCAGCGCAACCGATCCACTTACATTCGCGGTGGTCGCGAGCGTGCTGGCTATCGTGGCGCTCGCGGCCTGTTATATACCTGCGCGGCGCGCCATGCGTGTCGATCCTATGGTCGCACTGCGGTATGAATAGCGGAAAGACCGCAGTTTACGGCGAGCTTACTTAGCGGCAGAAAGCCAGGCGTCGAAGCGTGGCGAAACCACCGTGCAAAACCGCGCAACACAGAGGGCCGCGAGGATGCCAGTAAAAACGTCCATGGTGTAGTGCGCGCGCAGGATGAGCACGGTGGCAATTTCAAATAGAACGATTCCCGCGGCCACGATGGTGAGCGAGCGCCTTCCGAGACGCGACAACTCGATTCCGCCAAAAACGGCGATGGCAGTATGCCCCGAGAAGAAAAAATCGTTGCCGACATTGTAGGTGACCAGCAGCGAAGGGAATCCGGGATAGTGCCAGATCATGTTAGGAGGCGCCGGCAACGCGCAGATCGCTTGCATGATCTGGCGCAGTCCAAGCAGAATCACTAGTCCCAGGAACGGCCGTACGCTCGGCCCAAAAAGCCAGCGCCCAAGCAGAAAAAGTCCGAGCCCATCGATCAATGCGGAACTAAGAATCAGCAGCGCGTTGGCGGCAGAAGGCGATTGGTAGAAGTAAGAATTGAGACCGGCAGTCAGTGTTTGAAGCTTGTCGCCAACACCGGAAGCAGGAACGGGCCGCTGCGCAATCAGCGATTGTGTCCAGAACCAGATGCCCAGCGCAATGGCCGTGATCACGAGCCGGAAGATAACGCGATTCCACTTGCGCGGGCTTTCGGCGTTCGTCATTTGCAGGGAGCGCCCATCTCTGTACCGATTATTTGCTTCGGCGGGCTCACGCCGGTTTTGCGACTTCCAGCGCGAGTTCGCGAGCCTTCCGCAGGTCCAGCTTGCCAGTGCCGAGATAAGGCAATTTCTCCACGCGGAGGAACTGATCCGGCCTGGGCCGCCAGAGCGCCGGCAAGTCGCATTTTGCGAGGAGCTCAAGAGTTTCTTTCAGCTTATCTTCCGGAAGCGTGTGCAGCACCATCAGGCGCTCGCCTTTTCTTTCGTCGGGAACGGCAGTCACCACGAAGACTTGTTCTGTCGCCTTTGCAAGTTCGTGGAGTTTGTCCTCGACCTTGATATGCGGAACCATTTCGCCGCCGATTTTGCTGAAACGGCTCAAGCGATCCGTGACGCGCAGAAATCCGTCTTCGTCGAGCATGGCGATGTCGCCGGTGTTATACCAGCCATCGCGGAGTACGGCCGCCGTTTTTTCCGGCTGGTTTAAGTAGCCCTGCATCACATTTGGTCCACGCACGAGCAGCAAGCCGGGTTGATTGACGGCCAGTGGTTGCAGGGTTTCGGGGTCGATAATTTTCACGCTCATTCCCGGCAACGGATGTCCGATGCTGCCGCGCTTTGCGCCTACCTGGCGGAAAGATGCAGCGCGAAAATCAATCGTGTTCACCGTAACGGCGGGCGAGCATTCCGTGCAGCCGTAGCCTTCCAGTGGCCGGAGGCCGAAGCGGTCTTCAAATGCCTGGGAAATTCGATCTGGCAGCTTTTCCGCGCCAGCCATCACGAAGCGCAAGCTGCCAAACTGTTCAGGTTCACAGCGGCGAGTGTAGGCATTGAGAAAGGTCGGCGTGGCGAGAAGCATCGTGACCGCATATTTGTTGACGAGCGCGCCAATGACGCGAGAATCGAGCGGGTTCGGATGAAAGACGACACCAATACCCGTCGCGGCTGGGAGGCAGAGTGTGCCGGTGAAACCGAAGGAGTGAAAGAAGGGCAGAATGCCCATGATGCGATCGTTGGAGTGCAGCAAAAAGACTTGGTTGAGCTGCTCCACATTCGACGCCACGTTGTAATGCGTCAGCACAACGCCCTTGGGCTCGCCCGTCGAGCCGCTGGAGAAAATAATCGTGGCGATGTCTTCGAGCTGGGTCTTGCGCCCGGCGCCAGCGTACTTTTCGATGAGCCGCGCCGGAAGGAAAAACGCCAAAGCGGCGCCGAGACGCTCGCTGAAGCGCGGCTTCTGCGCAAGGTCTTCTAGAAACACCGTCTCCGCCGGCGGCTGAACGTGGACGCGTTCGAGAAAGGCGCGAGCCGTGATTACCGTCTTCAGGTTGCACTGTTTCGCACAAGACTCCAGCGTTTCGTTCGATGCCGTATAGTTCAGGTTGACAGGCACTTTGCCCATTAGCATCGCTGCGAAATTCACCAGCGCACCGGGAATCGAAGGCGGCAACAGCACACCCACCATCTCCTGCCCTTGCCACGTTTTCCGCAAGCGCCGCGCCAGAAAAAGTGTTCTCGCAAGGACGGCGAAAAAAGTCAGTTTCGGCGTTTGCCCATCGGCCATAGAGAAGCGAAACGGATGGCGCCGAGCTGTGTAGAGGAAGGTCCGCGGCAGCGGCCGCATTTGAGGCTTGCGCCGCTCGAACGCTTCCGCGCCGAGATCCTGGACGGCCTGCCTGGCCTCTTGCGCCGATGACGTTGAAGGCAGCGGTGCCCCAAACGTCACGCGCACGGGATACGGCAAATGGCGCGGCAATTTCCAGAGGAAGCGTCCGCCAGAAAAACTAAAAATCGAGCCCCACACGCCGTCAAGATTCACGGGGATGATCGGAACATCGACGCCTTTGATGATGCGTTCCATGCCACGGCGGAACGGCATCATCTGGCCAATGCGCGTCATCTGCCCTTCGGGAAAAATACAAACCAGTTCGCCGTCTTGCAGCGCCTGGGTTGCGCGTCGCAAGGAATGAATCATTTCGCGAGGGCCTTGATCCGACGAAATCGGAATGACGCCTAATATTTTCGCGAATGGCTTGACCAGCGGATGATCGTACGAGCCTTTGAACATCAGGAAGCGCACGGGGCGATCCACTGCGGCGAGGAGCAATACGGCGTCGGCCATGGAAACGTGATTGGGCACGAGGAGTGCGCCGCCACGCGCCGGGACGCGCTCGCGCCCGGCGACGTCGAGCCGGTAAAGCGTGTGCGTCAGCATCCACAGCAGAAGGCGAAGCAGCGAGTCTGGCAAGAGCCACAACACGTAGGCCGTCGCCGCGAGAGACATGACCGCTGTCCAGATGAAGAAGGATTCCAATCCGACGTGCAGGTAATGCGTAAATCCGGAATAGATCGCCGACGCGGCAATGACTCCCACGAAGGACAGGAAATTTGCGAACGCAATGACGCTTCCTTTTTTGTCTTCCGCAGGCCGATGCTGGATTAACGCATTGATGGGAACGATGAAAAATCCACCGGAAAATCCCAGAGCTGCCAGTAGCACAACCACCTGAAGAAAGGTCAATCCATGGATGGATATCGCGAAAGCAAACAACGACATGCCGATGGCTCCCAGGGGGATGAGGCCATATTCGATCTTCCCCGCGGAGAGCAGGCCCGCCGCATAGCTGCCGATGCCGATACCGATCGCAAGCGCTGCTTGCAAGTAGCCGCCGTGCGTCTCATCGATATGCAAGACCTCGCGGCCGTAGAAGACAATCACGAACTGGAGTAGCGCGCCGAGGAACCAGAAGTAGGTATTACCTACGACAGCGAGATGTAGTGTGCGATCGGGGCGGACAATTTGAACTTGCTTGATCAGATCGCCGAAAATATTAAAACGGAATTTCCTGGAAGGATCGGCGGCAGGAACGCGCGAAATCGTGAAACTCGCCGTCAGGCCGATCAGGGTGCAGGCGCCAAAGATGAGACCTGCATAGAGCTCTCGTCCATGGAACCGCTGCGCCAGTAACGGGCCGGCCACTGCACCAGCGATAATCGCTACAAAAGTCGTGAGTTCGAGAATCCCGTTACCCCAGGACAGTAGTTCGTCCGGAAGCACTTCAGGGAGCAGCCCATATTTCGCGGGGCCAAAGAAGGCAGCTTGCGTGCTCGCGAGAAAAATCACGGCAAATGCCATGCGCGTGCTGCCGTTCGCAAAGGCGTAGAGCGCGAATAGCATCGCGAAAATTTCGAAAATCTTCGTGGCGATCGCGACGGTACGTTTGCTGAAGCGGTCCGCTAAATAGCCGCCCGCCATGGAAAATAGCAGGAACGGAACGGCAAACAGATTTCCGACATAGAAAACCAGGAGATCCTTTTGGGAGTCCGTCGGATTGGTTCCGAGGATGAGAAAAATGACAAAGAATTTCAGGCCATTATCATTAAATGCGCCCTGAAACTGCGTAGCTATCAGGCTCCAAAAGCCCAATCGCCACGTCCCGTTACCCTCTCGTTTCAAAGGACTTCCGTCGTCGGCCATGAAGGCGCACCCACGCGCTCAGGTGGAAGCTACAGTGATAGAACGATCTTAGCAGCCCTTCTTGCACGCAGGTGCGCGGCGGCACAGGGGTGTGCCGAAAGCGAGACGCTGGTTCGTCAGGTGCCCGGATTTACGGTTTCGTAGCGGCTGCAGGCTTTGCCGCTGCCGGCGCCGGCGTTTTCCGGCCCGCATTCAAGTGGTCATAGTTCATCGTGGCGTTGAGCAGCAGCATGAAGCTTCCCTGCGTCTCCTGCCGCCACATGGGGTTTGTGGCGAACAAAACAACGTGCCCGCGGCCAACCGGTACATCGACGATGGCTGGCGATTCCGCCAACTCCGAGCCGCCCGCGAGCATACCGCTGATCCACAAATCTTTCTCACCCGCGAAGCGCAGCACAACGCGCGGGTAAAGGGATGCCGGCGGAAGAAACGAGCTCAGATCGGACCTCAATTCGGGATTGACGTACAGCTCTTGCTCGGATTTACTGCGGTGCACGGGAGCTTCCGGCTCCGTCCACGCGCGGCCCTGCGGAATGTCCGGATCGGTCATCGAGCCGCGTCCGCTGGGGCGAGAGCCGCCTGCGTCGCCGCCGAAGAATCTGCCGAATCTCCCAGCAACGGATACGCTAAACACCGGCCCCTGATTAAAGTACACGCCGACGGAATCGTCGTAACCGTAGGTGATGGGGCTGGCCTTGTCCTCGACGGTGGCGCGAGCGATCATCCCCCGCGCTTGCAACTGATGCGTATCGTTGATGATCACGGTATCAGTGATTCCGAGCTCGACCGGCAGATGCGCGCTGGGGCCGATGGGAATAAAGAGCCCTCCGTCCTCAATGAATTTCTTGAGATGAGCCACGCCCTCGAATCCCAGGCCGCCGCGGATGTCCGCGGCCTCGTCGACGCCTCCGAAGTTCGGCGTCGTGGGAGAATTCTGCCAGGGAATCGGCCCACCGGCTTCCTTACCGTCCGGTCCCGTGCGCGCCGGTATACCGTTCAGAATTTGCTGCACTCCATAGAAAGTCGGAGGAAACAAAATTACATCGTACTTCTCGCGCAGATTCGCCGAATTGCGAACGGTGATGTCGGAAATATAGGCGTACGGCACGCCGGTCTCTTCGAGCGCAAGCCGGAACCAGCCTTCGTTCTGCGTGTCCGTCCAGTTGTGCATCAGGGCAATGCGGGGCACGCCGACTTCATGGCGCGCCACGTCCGGCACGGACTCTGCGCTCGTCACGCGAACGCCCAGCTCGCGCGCCGCTGCATTCAGCCGCAAATCCAGATCGGCCGGATTGCCTTCGAGCGGAAGAATGAAAGTTCCGGGAACGAATTTCTGGCCGGCGGCTTCGAAGGCATCTTCCGCGGCAAAAAACTTCACGTCCTTCAACCGAAAGCGCAGCGTGGCAAGGCTGGGCTCGCCAGTAGCGTTAATCACATAAAATTTTGCGGCCGCTGCGACCTTGCCCTTCTCCGAGTGCGGTGGAATCACGCCGCCGCCTTCGTACTTTGCAACCCTGTCCACAAGCGTCATGGGCGCTTTTAGGATCGCCGTATCCGTGATGCGCACCGTCTTTACGTTGCGCAAAGGTCCGAGCGTCCAACCGGTGTCATCGTAAGGACGCGGGTCGCTGGTCGAGTAATACTGAGTGTCGAGCAGCATGTCCACCATGCGGCTGTACGGCTGATCCATGCGGATGATGTAGCTGCCCAGCGGGAGCTTTGTGGCTTTCGCTTCTTCGTTCTTCTTTGCACCTGCTTCGTCTTTGGACTTTTCGGATTTCGCGTCAGCGCCCTTCGCGCCAGCAGATTTCGCGGCTGGGGATGTTGTTTCCTTCACTTCAAAGTCCTGCTCGAGCTTCTGCACTTCCGCGCCTTGTTTCTGCAGCAGGTTGGCCAGTTGTGCCGCGAGTGCGGGACGCCTGCCGTCATTCACGATAGCCCAAGCCGCCGGGCCTTCCGTAGTCGCTTTTGCAACGGAGCGTTTGCTCTTCTCATAGAAATCTTTCAGAAGCTCCTGCCCGTGTTGCGCCGTGTAATCCAAGGACAGTAGGACGCCGCTTTCCTCGAGGTTGGTGTTGTTGCGCAAGGACCACATCACTTTGGGCAGAGGGGGGTTAGGTCTGAACCATGCACGGCTCGTGGAACTTGGCGGTAGCTCCGCTTCTTTCGTGTCGGGCGTGCCGTTCCCATACGTTTCGTAAAAGCGCCCGATCGAGTTGTGGCCGTTCGCCACATAAAACATGTAGTTGGGCGCCCAGCCGTCATAGAAGCCGTGCGTCCACACGCCGACTACACCGCGCTCGGTCATGCCTTGCACATCGTTATAAGCAAACTTCTGCCACTCATTGATTACGATCGGATCGAGCCACGCGTTGTAAGGCCCTGTTCCCGTGGAAACGTAAAGGTAGGGAATCGATTCATGCAGATCGTGAAGCACCTGGGGATGCCAATAGAAAAAATTCTGCATCATCATCTGTGAAAGTTTTAGTCCCATGGCGATGCCGTCGCGGTTGTTATCGTGCTGCACGTAGTGACCCCAGTAGACGAGACCCGGCAAGGGCTTGTCGGGGTTGGCCTTTTGGTAGTTCCAGGAGTCCACCACGCGGTCGTGGCCGTCCACTTCAACGATCGGCGTAATCAAAAAAACTGCGTTCTTGCGAATGTTCTGAATGAACGGCGAATCTTCCACGGCCAAACGGTACGCCAGCTCCATCAGCATTTCCGGCGAGCCCGTCTCGGGCGAGTGTATCGAGCCGGACGCCCAGTAAAACGGCTTGCCGCCGGCGATCAACTGCTTCGCATCCGCATCAGTGATTTTGCGCGGATCGGCTAGCTTCGCGGTGATATCGCGCAGGTGGTCGAGCTGCGCGATGTTCGCTTCGTCGCTCACGGCTACGAGCAGAAAGTCGCGCCCCTCTTCCGATTTGCCCACGCGGTAGACTTTGACGCGAGGGCTGGCTTTCGCGAGCTCGTCGTAATACCGGTAAATGTCCTTCGAATAGGTGAGAAAGTCTGGCGCGCCCACGATGTGGCCGAGAATTTTGTCCGGCGAAGGGACCGTGGCGGAAGCTGGGAGGTGATCGACAAGATCGGTCAGGAAAAATGGCTCGGTCGTAAACTCCCGGATTTTCTTCCCGTACGCTTCATCGTTTGCCGGAGCGCTTTGCGCACCCGCAAACACAGCCATGAAGCTGGTGCAAAGAAAAGCCGCCAGTGCGAGCAGCGCGGTCCTTCGCAATAAATTTCGCCCCGCCTGAGCAAACTCACACAATTTCCCACTCGGAATTCTCATCTTCGCCTCACTTTTGTATTTTTCCTGGCACCCGACCCGGCGCTGCACCATGTGACGGACCGCGTGCAACAAACGTTTCAGCCGTTTTATAGCATGTCCGCTTCGCCGGAGAACCGGGGTAGCATAATGCTTCTTGGGCGTGGAGGGAAGAATGACCAACGGCACGGATCTTCAAAAATCGGTGCTCATCACCGGGGCGACGGACGGTTTGGGCAGAGCCACGGCGCTGTTGCTGGCGCAGCACGGTTATCGAGTTTTCGCCGCGGGACGTTCAGCGGAAAAACGCGCGCAACTCGATGCGGTAGCGGAAGAAAAAAAGCTGCCGCTGGAAACGCTCGAACTCGACGTTTGCGATGACGCTTCCGTCCAGCGAGCCGTGGCCGCCGTTCTCGCAAAGGCCGGCGCCATCGACGTCCTCTTCAACAATGCCGGCGTGAATTTCTCCGCCGCAGTGGAAGACTTGCGCATGGAGGACTGGAGACGGCAGTTCGAGACCAATTTCTTCGGCGTCCTCCGAGTAACGCAAGCGATACTACCGCACATGCGGCAGCGCAAGCGCGGCCGCATCGTGATGATGAGCTCCGTCTCTGGATTCGTCACCGCGCCGACGCAAGGTGCTTACAGCAGCAGCAAGTTTGCCCTCGAAGCCCTGAGCAACGCGCTGCGCCTCGAACTTTATCCCCACGGCGTGCAGGTGGTTCTGATCGAGCCGGGCTATATCGTGACCGGCATCCAGCAAGCCGCGATGGAACTCTCCAAGCCTTACCTGGATAAAATGAATAACGGCCCTTACGCTCCTCTATACGAGCGATTTCTCGCGAGCGTTACGGGTGCTCGCGCCAAATCGAAAACCACTCCGGAAGATTGCGCACGCATTGTTCTGCGGGCGATAGAAGTTCCGAATCCTAAAATTCGTTACCTGGTCACGGGATTGGCCGTCGTCGCGAAATGGTGCAAGCGGCTTTTGTCGGACAAAGTGGTGGACGCGGTCTTTCGTCGAAGGTTCGGGATTGTCCGCGAGAGCTAAGCCGGGGCCTCGCGCAATCCAGCGAATCCTGCCGCATGCATCAGAATCCTCAAGGATTCGAAATCTGAAACGATAGACTGTTTTCCCTCAGCTCCTGCCACTTTTTCGACCAAGCCTCGTGAACGGGGCTCTCCGAATAATCGGCAGCGGCTTCCGCGCTCGTGAACTCGATCGCGTAGATGCCACTAAAATCCTTGATTTGATTCCGTTCTGTCTTCAGCCACACATTCTTGATGCCAGGAATCTTGCCCGCCATCTCTTTGATTCCGTTGATGGCATTCTCGCGGTCGTTATTTGAAGTGGCGTCCTTGAATTTGTAAATCACGACATGCAGAACCGTTTTCGGCTGGCCGAACCGGTTTTGTCCTGCCACACTCCGGGCATGCAGCGAACCCGCCGCGATTCCCGCAATAAACAAACCGGTGCCCAAAGCGATTTGCGCAACGCGTTTCATGCTTAAAGTCACGTCATCCTCCCGTCGCTGCTACCCAGCCAGTCTATGAAAAGCGCGCGGGGCGAGGCAACCTGCCGTGATAGTCACCCGTGCCGTCGCCCTCCAAAATGTTTGACGCACCCGCGTGGCGACCGTTACGCTCCCAAAGCGCGTTTCTCGAGGATGAAATGGACGACTCGCCCGGCGAATTGCCAGCGGCACAACTCCTGCCGGGAAAACTTCCACCGCTCCCTCAGCTTTGGATCGGCTATCTCCTGGGATTTGCCACCATTGTTGCGGAGTTCGTCGCTGCCTCGTTCCACCCCGAGATGGCCCAGGCTCCATTTCCGATTCCTCCTTTGTATCTTTTCCTGCTGATGTTGGTAGGCTGGGTCTACTGGCTCGTTTGTGTATACCGGTATCACGAAATCATGAAGACCGTCCCCGGCTGGAAGCACCCAATTTCGCCAGCGCGCGCGGTTGGCTTTCACTTCCTTTTGGGCTACAACCTCTACTGGTTTTACAAATGGCCACAGGAAATTGCCCGGTTCGTGAACTGGAGATTCGGCCAGGCGGTGATGAGGCCCCGCATGGTTGGCCTCATGTTCTTTGCCGCTTATGTTTTGCACATTTTGTTTGATCCGGGCCTCGGCCTGATCATGCTTTTCCTGGCTGCCTCCTACGTCTCGGGCTGCCTTCGCCGGGCCTTTGCATTGCCACCAATGCCAACAGCAAGCACGCCGAGTTCAACAGAATGAATTCAAACAAGGAGCTACGAATGCCTCAAGGGAAACGGTGGACGGTGTTGCTCGCCATGGCTTCTGCTCTCGCGCCCCTTGGTGTCGTCCAGGCGCAGGAAGACACAAGGCAGCAATCGCGCGAAATCTTCAAGCAGATCATCGAAATCAACACGACGGATTCTGTTGGCAACGTGACAACCGCCGCGGAAGCTCTGGCCAAGCGCCTACGCGATGCCGGCTTTCCGGAGCAAGATGTCATCGTCGCGGGACCCCACGATCGCAAAAAAAATCTAGTTGCGCGCTTGCATGGAACCGGCCAGCAGAAACCAGTCCTGTTCCTCGCCCATCTGGACGTGGTGGAAGCGCGCCGCGAAGACTGGACCACCGATCCCTTTCAATTTGTCGAGAAAGACGGCTACTTCTACGGCCGCGGGACCGTAGACATCAAAGACGGCGCGGCCATCCTGGTGATGAATTTTATCCGCTTGAAAAAAGCGGGCTTCGTGCCCGAGCGCGACCTAATCCTCGCGCTCACCGCCGATGAAGAAGGCGGGAGCTTTAACGGCGTCGAATGGCTGCTCAAGCACCATCGTGATTGGATTGACGCGGAATATTGCGTGAATCTCGATGGCGGCGATTTTATGAGCGACAAGGGCAAGAAAATCTATGGCGCTGTGCAAGCCAGCGAAAAGGTCTACGTCGACTTTCAGTTCGAGGTAAAGAATCCCGGAGGCCACAGCTCTCGCCCGACGCGCGACAACGCCATTTATCATCTGTCCGAGGGGCTGACGCGACTGTCAAAATTCAACTTTCCCGTGGAGTTGAACGAGATCACCCGCTCCATGCTTGAAAAGAGCGCCGTCTTCGAAGGTGGTCCCCTGGCTGCGGATATGAAAGCCGCGGCGAAGCCTTCGCCTGACGTCGCAGTTCTGGTGCGGCTCTCGGAAAACGAATTTTACAATGCGATTCTCCGCACCACTTGCGTCGCTACCATGCTTTCTGGCGGGCACGCTCCGAACGCATTGCCCCAAACTGCTCGCGCCAACGTAAATTGCCGCATCCTGCCGGGCGATGATCCAAACAAAATCAAAGAGACTTTGATCAAGGTCGTGGACGACCCACAGATCAGGGTGAGCTTCGTCGAGCAGCGCGACGCCGACGGAAACGTTAGCCCGCCGGTACTTGTGCCGCCCTCCCCGCTTCGCCCGGACCTGTTGAAAGCGGTCGAAACGTCGTCCGGTAGTATTTGGGGCCCGCTTCCCATCATGCCCGTAATGGACACAGGAGCATCGGACGGCCGTTTCTTGCGCAAGGCGGGGATTCCCACTTACGGCATCGCAGGGGTGTTCCTAGACATCGACAACCGCAGGGCGCACGGCCAGGACGAACGCGTGCGAGTGCAGGATTTTTACGATGGAGTGGAGTTCAACTACAAGCTGATGCAAACCCTGTCGGTTGTGAAGTAAGCCCACACACCCCCAAAAAGAAAACGGCCCGGTGAAGAAGTCTTCACCGGGCCAAGTTTTTCCAGTTTCAGGATTTACTGGTTTGGTTTGTTTGGCGGATCGCCGGCTTTCGGATCACCTTGCGTGACGGCGCTCGCCGCGATGGGCTTGCCCGAATCAGTGCCGTAGCGCGTTAGGTAAGGCATAAATGGTGTCACCTCGAACGGCATCTTCTCGCGCTCGGCGACGGTGCCCACGGGCTTGCTCTTGATCAACGAGAGATTGTCGTTCCAGGGATCCAACTTAACCCGGCCGCCGATCGGCAGCGCCGCGATCATCTGCGGATTCTGCTTCTGATCCACCGGAGTGGTCGATTTCAAATCGCCGATCACAGGCACGCGGTTGCCCAGGTGCGGGCTTACGAGGTTTGGAATTTCCTTTTCGCGCGCAGTGAGGGCGGAAAGGAAAAGGCCCGCGTTCCCAAGCTGCCCCTTGTACGGCGAGTTGTTCAGCAGCTTGATAGCTTCTGCGTTGGCGGCATTCTCTTCATCCGGAGTCCGCGCAAAACCAAAGTGGCGGAATGTTTCCTTGTCGTCGACCAGCAACTGGTCGAAGAAGGCATACGTGGAATCCAGACGATGGCCGAGAACGATGTGGCTCAGTTCATGCGCCATCATGGTTGCCAGGCTGGCTTCATCCGGCAGCACGTCGATTAATCCGCGGCTCATTACGATGGTGTGACCGACGGTGTAGGACTCGAGAGTCGAGGTCATCATCACGCGGCAGCGAACGTCCGGCTCGACATCGATGTTGTTTGTCACTTCTAGGTTGTTCACGACAGTGTCGAGAACTTTGTCGACATCACCCTTTGGCGCAATCAATCCAATGCGCTCGAGGCGGTCGATCACGTTGTCCTCGGCTTGGCGGTCCCAAGAACGCTGCGCCTGAATCGGCGACAAGTCGTTGGCCGTCTTCGTATCATCCTGAACAGGCGTCTCAACCAAAATCTTGCTCAACTCCTGCTCCTGCTGCGAATGGCCGAGGTTGTATCCCCAGAGCCGCGTCTGCGCCTTGAAGTCCAGCTTCTTGCTCATGGCATAGTGCAGGTCTTTTTCTTCACTATAGACAAAGGACGGCATCCACAATCCCGGCTGAACGTTAGTTCGCCAGCTGTCGAAGTGGAAGTACCAGCTCGAGTGTCCTCCGCCGCTATAAGCGCCGTTGAAGCGCACAATGTTGTAGTCCTGGTCCTCAACCCAGATGCGCCCGAGGAAGCGGCCCTTGCCCGATTTTTCCTGGGGAGAGACGTCGAACACCAGGCAGCGGACTTCGCCAAGGAATTCGCGCCGCACATAATCAAACTTATAGTGCTGCTTGTCGAATCCGTTTGTGTCGATGAAAATCATCTGCAGGAAACCGTCCGGAAGAAACTGCATCGCGAACGAAAAGAAATTTCCTACCGACCCAAAAATCTTCTTGCCCTTGCTCTCCGCATCGCTCAGAGACACCAGCGCCACACCCTTCGAGAAATCGGCGCGGCCCAGGAAATACTTGTCTCCTGCGGGGACGTAGCCGAGATCCTTGTCGGGCTTCAGGTTTTGAATATACGTCTCCACCAGCGGCGAATACTGACGGATCTGCTGGTCGAGACGGTTTTCGTTCGTGATCACGCGGTCGATCACTTGATCCATCGTCCGGGCTTGCTGCGGTTCTGCCGCTGCCGCGCTGGCGATGGTCCCGGACCCGGCCAAGACGAATCCGAGGACAACTGTAGCTAGCTTACGCATTTCTCTCTCCCCTCAATAGGCCAGGCGGAACTCAATCCGCACGCGTGCCGGAAAATCGACCGGCTGGCCGTCGCGTTTTGCAGGTTTAAATTTAATTGTTTGGGCCGCACGGACCGCAGCCTCATCGAGGCCGTGGCCCAATCCGCTTACGACGTGATTCACTTGCATGGTGCCGTTTGAGAGGAACACCACGTCGATGACCACGTCGCCTTCTAACTTAAGACTACGCCCTTCGGCCGTGTACTCCGGCTTCGGCTTTTCCAATATGTCAACAGGTGTATCCGCCGGTCCTCCGGCTGCCACCTTTTTCTTGGGCGCATCCGTTGCCGCTTGGTCTCCGAATCCCGATGCCTGTACTTTTCCTTGCTTGCCACCGCTCGGCGGCGGGTTTGCAATGCCATTCCCAAATCCCGTGCTCGCCACGGTTCCTTTAATCCCTTTGTCGCCCCCGGTGCCGTTGCCATAGCCAGGCCCGCCGGGCAGCGCAGGTGAACCCTGCCGGTTCACATTTGTAGCGTGATTCGGGTCGCCCTTGCCAGCCATCCCGTTCGGATCGCCAAAGCCGCCGGTTTGTACTTTATCCACGGGCGCCTTCACCGTCGCAGGTGCTGCGCTTCCTGAATCCATATTGTTCAGCTTCACGTCTTCTTTGGGCTTCTTCGGTCCATTGTTCGTTGTATCGATCTTTGCCGCTTCCAGGTGCGCCTGCATCTCCGGCGCCAGCGCTTCCACTTTTTGAACCTTGGGCACCACGGCCTTCGGAATTTCGAAGATGTGCGGCTTCTTGGGATCCAGTTTCACGGGCTCAACTACTGCCGGTTTCGGTGTAGGGGGCGGTGTTTTTGCTTTTACCACTTTCGGAGGGGGTGGAGGTGGCGGTGCCACGGGAATCTCCGTCAACGGTGTAGCCAGCTCCACATTTTGAAAATGCAAAGCAGTCTTCAACTGGTCAGGATATATCAGCGGAATCAGCACGCAAAAAATCAGTAAGCTAAGCTGTACTCCAGCGCTGACGCCTATCCGGCTCCAGCGAGGCTTCGAGTCTGGCAGTAACGCGAGCCGAGCGGCAATGGGTTTCGTTCCAATGGCCGTCTTCCATGCGTCTGCGTTGGGTGAACGACGCCGGTCGGCGTCCAAACCGACGCCCAGCCGCGTCGAACTCCTTGGTGTACCTGCAATCATGGTTGTCATCCGCTTGCCGCCTCGAGAAATTTCATTCTTGGGAACTTCGGACATCCAGAAAGGCCCAGCATTCCCAAGTTCGCCAGTTTTTTCAGATCGTGCGCTTCACAAGTACTAGGGTACTTACGGGGCTGAGGGTGGCCTAATAGGACTTTCGTACTAGCGTCGCGAAGTCGCTAATGGTCCCGCGAGCGCACGGTTTGCACCCAATCTGCTAACCCGGCGAGGCGGTTCTTGTTGCGGGGTTGGACGCGCAACCCGTATAGGATACCGCAATCCAGCCTCTCAGGGACCGTACTTTTGCGAGCAGACCCTCCCAGGCTGGATTAAGCTCCTAGGATGCGGAGGATACCCCCGGCGTTGGATGCTCTGCGATACTGTAAATACCTGAGTTCTCGATGAAGAAAGACGTCCCAGCCCGCACAGAAGGCATAGAGCCGAGGCGGCCCCTCGGGAAGGCGCAAGCTCTGGTGCCTTCCCCGGCCAAGCTGGAGTGGCTCTACGCACAGTCTAAAGGGGGCCGCTGGGGCCTTTCCCCCGAGCGATTCGCCGCTTCCCTCAAGCGCAGCGCGGAGAAACGACTCGCCAGCGGATCCCTGACAACTGAGGAGCACGAGCAATACCTCGCCGCCCTGCATCTCGAAGACCTGGCTCTCGCCGCCGCGTGTATGGAAAATTGCGAACCAGCCTGGGAGCATTTCGTCCGCGAGTTTCGCGGTTACTTGCGTGCCGCCGCCGCCGCCGTGCTCCGTTGCAGCTCCGCTTCCCCGGAGGCCTGCGAACTCGCCGATTCTCTCTTCGCAGAACTTTACGGGCTGTCGGATGGTGCCCGCCGCGAGCGCTCTCTTTTCCGCTATTTCCACGGGCGCAGCTCGCTCAAAACCTGGCTCCGCGCCGTTCTCGCTCAGCGCCACATTGACATCATCCGCGCTGGCCGACGTTTTGAATCCCTCGAAGATGACGACGGAAAACCAAGTGACCATAAAATCCTAGCTGCCGTTTCCGTGCAAACGAGCGACCCTCATCGCGAACAGTACATCGCTCTTTTCGTGCGCGCGCTGCAAGCGGCTCTGAGTACTCTGGACGCGCGCGATGAACAGCGGCTCCGCCTTTACTACGCCAAGGAGCAAACTCTAGCCGAAATCGGCAAGCAAATCGGCGAGCACGAGTCCAGCGTTTCGCGCAATCTGGACCGCATTCGCCTCGCTCTCCGCCGGACCATTGAAGAAACTCTCCGCAACGGGTGTCCAGCAGCCAACGGTTTCACCGCTGAAGCAGGCCTCAGCGATGCCCAAATCTCTCTCTGTTTTGAGTACGCCTCCGCGGACGCTTCCTTCGATCTCGAAAAACTTTTACCACGCCGCATGGGTTCGACCCCCGCGCCCGGGAGGCCCGACCCATGAAACTCCGCTCCATCCATTCTCAATGCAAGAACCCAGTCAACCCTCGTTCTAAGAAAGGAGAAGACCATGGCGCCTGACGACCGCGACCGGACCTTTGAAAAAGCGCTCGCCCGCCATCTGCGTTCCTCCGCGCCCTCCGGCCCAGATGCCAATGTTGCTGCCGGAGGACCCACGGAACGACCGGTAGAACTTTGTCCCGACCCCGAAATACTCGCGGCCTATCACGATGGGTCGCTCTCATCCGAAGAGCGCCATCATTGGAAGCAGCACGTCTTAAGCTGCGAGAGTTGCCAGCTTGTCCTTGCGCATCTCGAAACGCCTCTCGATATTCCAGTCCATTTGGAATCCAACGAAAGTGTTGCGGTTCAGAAGCAAACCATTTCTTCCGGTAAAGACGCCGCGCCTGCGCGCATCGCTCGTCCAAGCTCTCCGCACAGTTTGCGATGGCTGTGGCTCGTTCCTGCCGGCGCCATCGCCGCAACTCTGATTGTTTGGGTGTCCCTGAATACACCGAAACCAAGCCCGCTCGCTCCGCCTCTATCCGTCGAAATAGCGGAAAATCGGCAATCCCCGAGCGTCGTGCCTTCTGCAAAACCCACACTCACTGTTCCCAGCGAAAGTAAAGATCGGAAGGAAAAGGACCAACTCGCCGCTCCATCCGCGAGGGGAGTCGCCGGGATCGCCTCTGCAACTGGCGATCTAGCCGCCAACGAGTCCCAAAACCATCTTCAGATCCCGCAACGAATTCAATCTCAGAATGCGGCGACCCCCAATCACGGACCTTCCTTGAGCCAGCAAAAACAAGAACAACAACAAAGAATGCCCCCCGCTACGAGCATCGCTGGAGCCCTCGTGCAGAAGAAGCTCGACACGCAAGTTCCGGCGACCGCAGGAGACGGAGTGGCTGGGATGGTCCCGCGTTTGAAAGTACCCGCATCCCCGCCGCCTCCTCCACCTGCCGAACCCAGCTTTATCGCGGATGACAGTGTACCGCGGCCCTCTGCGGGCCAAACGGCTTCGAGCGGAGCCGCGGCAGCGGGCGCCCCTGCGCCCACGCCCGCTCCCGCAGCAAGGGCTGCCGCGCCCAAAGTAGAGGTTACGAACGCGGACACAATTTCAGCAGTGACGGAATCCGTCGAAGTTTCTTCCGTTCCACAATCCGCCGTCAATGGACGCGCCATGATGCGTGCCGCCGCCCTTCAGAACCCGCATGTTCTCTGGTCTCCAGACGGAAAGCAGGCTTGGCGCGTCGGCCCAGCCGGCTCTCTCGAACATTCCAAGGACAAAGGTGTGAAGTGGACGCCTCAGACCAGCGGTGTCTACACCGATCTCCTTGCCGGCTCCGCTCCTTCCGGAAAAGTCTGTTGGATCGTGGGCGCTTCCGGGACGATTCTGCGCACCACCGATGGCGGAACACACTGGAGCAAGCTGGATTCGCCTGTCACAAACGACATCGCCGGAATTCGCGCCACCGATGCCATGCACGCGCAGATATGGTTTGTACTCGACCAGCAGACAGGCACCTTCAAGACCTATCAAACAGCCGATGGCGGAGTGACCTGGTCTCCGGTTTCGAACCAGTAGTAACTGGCAAGCATTTGCTAGTGCCGCTCGCAAGGAATTCTCGCCCCACCGTTCTAAGCTGGAAGCGAAATCTTGGATGAGGTGAACATCATGGAACTCCGCAAATCAAAAGCTCGGCGCCGCCTGGTTTGGATTCTATCCAGCGCAACAGCATTGGTGGCTTCTGCCGCGCTTTTTTACCCCGCGAGCCGCAGGCAGCAAGTCTTTGCAGCGCAAGAAAAGGAAGCGCCGCACGCTACCGCCTCCGATCAATCCACCAGCCTCAACGATCAAACGGATCTCAACATTACCGTCTACAATTCCAACATCGCGCTCGTACGCGATGTCCGCAATCTCACGCTGCCTGGCGGAGCGTTCCGCCTAAAATTTATGGACATCGCTGCTACCGTCAATCCGGCCACCGTCCATTTCCGCTCTCTCACCGATCCGGATAAGCTCGGCGTCATCGAGCAAAACTACGAATACGATCTCCTCGAACCAGCCAAGCTTCTGCACAAATACGTTGGCAAGGAGGTTACGCTCGTTCGTTCCTACCAAGACAACGGCACCACGAAACACGAGGAAATCAAAGCCACGCTACTGTCCGACAATAACGGCCAGGTCTGGAAAATCGGCAACGACATCGTTACCGGAGGCTATGCCGAGAGCTACCGATTCCCGGACATTCCTGCGAATCTCTACGACCGTCCCACACTCCTCATGTCGCTGGAGAATTCCGGTGCGCGCAAACAGCAGATCGAAGCCTCTTACCTTGCCAACAGCTTGTCCTGGAATTCCGACTATGTTTTGACCGTGGGGCGCGACGACAGGGCCGCCGACCTCGATGGCTGGGTCACTCTCATCAACAACAGCGGTACCGCCTTCCACAACGCCCGCCTCCAGCTCGTTGCAGGCGACCTCAACCGTCTCCCTCAAAGCACGGGAGGAGTCGCTCGAGAAATGATGGCAATGAAATCAGCGGTTGCCGCCGCCCCACAATTCCAGCAAGAGAATTTCAGCGAATACCATCTCTATACGCTCGGCCGTCGCACCTCCGTCGAGGACAAAGAAACCAAGCAAATCAGCCTTCTCGAAGGTACGGGTGTTCCCGTCGAGAAAATCTTTGTCGTCAACGGCCAGAACTTCTACTACCGCAGCGCGCAAGCCCCCGGCCAGCCGCAAAAAGATCCGGTCATGGTCTATTACAAATTTAAGAATGAAGAAAAAGCCGGACTAGGCATGCCGCTGCCAGCCGGCAATGTCCGCGTCTATCAAAAAGACTCTAAGGGCGGAATCTTGTTCGTTGGTGAAGACCGCATCGGCCACACTCCGAAGGACGAAAACGTAACCATCCACATCGGCAACGCCTTCGACGTAGTCGCCGAGCGCAAGCAAACCGACTACAAGAAAATCGACACCCACACCTGGGAGATGGAATACGAAATCACTTTGCGCAACCACAAGGACAGCCCCATCACCGTTCAGGTCAACGAGCCAATCGGCGGCGACTGGGAGATGCTGGATTCCAGCTTTAAGTACACCAAAACCGCCGCCTTCGCTGCCCAGTTTCTCGTTCCCGTGGACAAAAACGGCACGTCAGTGCTGAAGTACCGCATCCGCGCCCACTGGTGATTTCTCGAGATTTCGGTACTCGGCACGGCATGTCACGCCCAGTCACAATTCCCGCAGGGGCAGGGCATGCCGTGCCCATCTTCTCTCTCACACCGCCTCGGCCACAAAAATCATCTCGGGCGACGTATCCACCAGCCGTGACCTGTCAAAATCTCCATGAACCGCAGTAACCCGAAACCCACACCGCTCCAAAAGATGCTCCACCTCATACCGAAAAAAATATCGCAGCGTCCAGGCAAACACGAGCCGCTCTTCCTTCCCCTGCGCATCGGTCACATAAAAAATCATCTCCACATCATTCCTCTGCACGGCGCGGTGAAACGCCGTGACGCGCTCCATAATCCTCACGCGACGCCCGTCTGGCATCGAATATTCCGACACCAACCCTTCCTCCTGATACGCCGGATCATGCATGCGCTCCGCGTCGGTCTGAAAAACATCCAAAATCAAGCGGCCTCTCCGCTCTCCCGTTCGTCTTCCATCGGCCCAAAGGTGTTTCCGCACGGATTCGAGGCACGACATTTGATCTTTTACTTCGAGGAGATGCTGCATCGGCCTGAACGGAATAATCACCAACCGGAATTTTTCTCCAAGATCGAACTCTGTCATGTCACCCTGTACCAAGTGGACTCGTTCGCGCGCTTCCGTCCGCAGCCCGGCCCTCTTCTGGTTGCACCGTTCCAACATCCGCTCGGAAATATCAAGCCCGGTAACCCTGTGCCCAGCTTCCGCCAAGGCCAAAGTAATCCGCCCCGTCCCGCAACCCAATTCGAGCACCGGATCGCCATGCTCGCGCACCGCATTACGGTAAAACGCAACATCCCCCACTCGACCCCGGACAATCGGGGACTCGTCGTAATAATCCGCAATAAACCCGTCATAAAGCGCGTTGCTCATTAAGTCTTCCTAACCGCGCCAGAAGTCATCCCCAGCAATCATGCACGAATCAGAACGTTATCGCGCGGACGAAACCTCCGACGACACTCTCAACACTTGTGAACCACTATGCAGTGGGTATCGCTTGGCCTGCCATACCAGTTCCCCCGGCAAGTTTGCCGGGAGGTCCACGCGAATCGTCCAAGTTTTGAGTTCCAGTTTGTAATCGACCTGAATCTCCCCTTCCTTCCAGGGAAAGCTAGCGGTCACGTTTTGCAATTTCCCGAGATGTGGCTCGATCACAACTTTTTCAAACCCCGCCGCTGCCGGACGAATTCCAGCTACGATGGTCAACAGATCATAGTTGGGGTGCGCACTCCAAGCGTGCGCATCGGACCGCGTGGGTTCTGGAGTCTCCGCCCAAGTCGTGAGGCCCAGAGCCAGCATTTCTTTCCACGGATTTAGTAGCTCCAGATAATGGTCACCCATACCGGCGTGATCCAAGGCACGCGCGAGATAGAAGCGGTAGTAGTACGAGGCTTTTTCCATTGGCGGAAGGCTTCCGCTTGCTTGGAAGCTGGCGTCACTGACCGACAACACTCTCATCATGACCTCTCGTTGCTGCTCCTTTGGGACGACGTCCAGAAGCACCGCCATCAGGTTTGTATGCTGGCTGTATTTCGTCTGCTCCGGCGTGTCCGCAAACAGACCGAATCCTTTGTTCCAGCAAAGTTTTTGCACACCTTGCACCGCTCTTGCAGCGGCATCGAGGTATCTCTCCGACCGGTGCTTGTCCCCGTACAGAGACTCCAGTTCTGCGGCCTCCCTCAGCGCCATCACATAGTGCAGCGTAATCACCGTGGAATCTCCGTGCTCGTCCAGCGGAGGATCGCCTCCTTGAAATCCATTGGCCCAATCAATGAAGTTCCACCACGGCAGCCGTCCAACCAAACCGTTCTCGTTCTGATGCCGGACGTACCAATCCAAAACGGCTCGCGTCCCGCTTAGATGTTCGCGCACAAAGGCCCGGTCAGATCGGTACATCGCAAAGTCATGCAACATCCCCACCCATAACAACGAAAATGTGGGAATGGCCTGGAAGTGGTTGGTGGGATACCGGCTCAGCGTGATGCCATCTGGAATACGAGAGTCGTCAAACGCTTCGACAGCCTGCCGCGCCAGCCGATCATCGCCCGCCACTGCGAAGGAAACAAGCGCTTGTATCCGCGTGTCGCCGATGTATTGCAACTGCTCCCAGTAGGGCGTGTCCATGTACGTCTCATGCGCGTCTAGCCGAGCTGTCCGCCATCCAACATCCCAAATCGAGGACAACACAGGATCGTTCGAATGGAAGCGAGCGCGTTGCTGAAACGGAAATGCCGTAAACCACGAGCGCAGCCGCCGAAGCTGCAAAGTCTCGTCGTGCGTTTCAATGTCGAGTTGAAGATATCGCCACGTCCTCCATACGAGCGATTTCAGCGTTCTGTTGGCCGCGCCATCCGCAACGTATTCGTCATAAACTCCGACAATCTTCTTTCCGGCGATTTCATTTCTGTTGCCTTTTTCTCCCTTGGCATCCTTGAGTGCTTCAGCGTAAGTCACTCGAATGCTCGCGTCTTTCCCGCCGCTGATGGCGAGCTCCGAGAAAGCAGTTGTCAACTCTCCGTTATCGAGAAGAATGCTAACCTTTTGATTTGCACCAATCTCAACCGGCCCGTCGGGAAATTTCCCCGCTGTTGTTAGACCTGAGGATCTTACGACTCGGCCTCCCGGCGTATCCTGCCATTCCGTTGCTGGTAGTGGATCGCGAACCAACTGCCAGTTGTTCGGAGTATCTCCCATTCCCCGCTCGGCTGCCGGCCCGAGGGGTTCGGCCTTCTTCCAGTGCGTTGACGTGCTCGTCTCCGCATCCCAAGTCCAATCAAAGAGCCGTGCGTCGATCTTCTCGATGGGGTCAGCCGCGTAGTATCCCTGCAATTCGCTCATCGAGACGGCCGCAGCTTGAAAGCCAGGTTCTTCTTCGGACCACCACGAATCATTGGTATCCGCGCTTTGTTCAATCTCGCCTTCTCCGCGCAGCAAAAAGCCAGTCCGGTTGCTGATCTGCGCGACCGGCGCCAGCGTTCCCAGATTCCAAACCGTCGCCGCCAGCACATTTTTCCCGGGATGAAGATGGGGCGCGAGATCGTAGACTTCATATCTCCAATGAGGCAAATCTCCCCGGGCAGGCCCTGAGCCGACGCGTTCTTGATTGACCTCCAGCAGAAAACGGTTGTCTGCCGAAACATCCACAAGGAAATGCTCCGGCACTTTTTCCAGCTCCAGTTCCTTTCGGAAATGAAGCATCGTCAAATCCCTAATAGGCGCTCCGGGCGAGGTAATCCACTCGGCGGGAATGCGTCTCGCTTGTGCTTTTGGCGAGGCGTCTTGCGCGGCCGTTTCAAATTGTGGACCTGCGAACAGCTGCCAGGCCGTTAGCAAAATGAGGAGCGAGAGGCACCGTGCGGTCTTGGCGCGCATTGTTAAGAGAACCTTCCGTGAGTTAGTGTTTGAAGCGGGCAGGATTCCGTCATTTCGGCAACATCTTAGACGGAATCTCGCTTCACTCTATAACCACATCCGCTTCAATCTCCACCAGCATCTCGGGTGAAATCAATTTGCTCACTTCCACCATGCTTGTCGCTGGACGTATCGCCCCGAAAAATTCGCCATGCGCCCGCCCGACCTTTTCCCACTCGGCAATGTTTGTGACGAAAATGCGCGTCCGCACCACATCTTTCAATCCAGCCCCGGCCTTTACCAGCGCCGCTTCAATATTCCGAATCGTTTGCACCGTCTGCGCGTACGGATCTCCCACTCCCACGATTTTTCCGTCAGGCCCCGTCGCCGTCGTCCCCGAAACTGCGATTACATTTCCGATGCGCACTGCCCTCGAATAACCGACAATCGGCTCCCAAGCCGTCCCGCTCGAAATATTCTCCCGTGCCAAATGCGCCTCCTTCGCCTCACCTTGCTGTGTCGCCGCGAGGCTGCATGCTAAACTGAAAGAATTATGGCACAGCCCAAGAGCGATGTTCTCGCCGGGCCTCGCCTCGGAAAACTTCATGCTCTGTAACAACATCCTCGACGCCATTGGCCGCACGCCACTCGTGCGCCTCAATCGCATCAATCAGGGCCTTAAGCCGCAGATCTACGTCAAAGCCGATTACACCAATCCCGGCGGCTCGGTAAAAGACCGCATCGGCATCGCCATGATTGATGACGCGGAAAAGCGCGGCCTGCTCAAGCCTGGCGGCACCATCATTGAAGGCACAAGTGGCAATACCGGCATGGGACTCGCGCTCGTCGCCGCCGTTCGCGGATACAAAATGGTCTTCACCATCACGGACAAGCAGTCTAAGGAAAAAGTCGATCTTCTCAAGGCGCTTGGCGCCGAAGTCATTGTCTGCCCCACCGCCGTCGAACCCGATGATCCTCGCAGCTACTATTCCGTAGCTAAAAAGCTCGCGCGCGAAGTCCCCAATTCGTTTTATCCGAATCAGTATGACAACCCCATGAACCCGGAAGCTCATTACCTCACGACGGGGCCGGAAATCTGGGAAGACAGCGAGGGCAAAATCACGCACTTTGTGTGCGGCATGGGCACCGGCGGCACCGTCAGCGGCGTCGGAAAATATCTCAAGGAAAAGAATCCCGCCGTTAAGATTATCGGCGTCGATCCCATCGGCTCGCTCTACTACGATTTTTTCAAAAGCGGCGAGACCGTGAAGGCCAAGACTTACGTCGTCGAAGGCATCGGCGAAGACTTTTTTCCCAGCACGATGAATCTCAAGATTCTAGACGACGTCCTCCAGGTCAACGATGAGGAGTGCTTCGTTTTCGCGCGACGCCTCCTCAAGCTCGAAGGCATTTTCACCGGCGGCTCCGGGGGCGGCTGCATTTCCGGAACTCTTCGCCTCGCCAAGGACCTCGGCCCTGAAGCCTTCGTCGTCGCTTTTCTGCCGGACACCGGCATGCGCTATCTCAGCAAGGTCTACAACGACGAATGGATGCGCGAGCGTGGCTACGTCGAAGCCGCCGTTCGCATCACCGCCGCCGAGGTCGTCAACGCCAAGCACCAGGCCGGCAAAGTCCGTGAGCTAGTCATCGCGCGCCCTTATCAAACCGTTTTCCACGCATTGAAAACCATGCAGGAACAGGACATCTCGCAAATCCCAGTGTTCGAAGAAAATCTGCCGATCGGCACCATCTACGAAGACCAAATCCTAACGATGGCGCTTCAGGGCAAGGATTTGCGCAAACTCGTCGTCCGCGAGGTCATGAGCAAGCCACTGCCGCGCATTCCGGGTAACTCGCCCGTCGAGCGCGTCACCTACATTCTCAGCCACGAAAATCCAGCCGTCTTCGTCGAAATGGACGGCGCCAAATTCGAAATCCTCACTAAGTACGATTTGATGAGCACCGTCGCCAGCCTCATGGAACAAAAACGCTAAGGAGAAGCTGTGCCGGGAACTCTTCCAGGATTTCTAGGTGTGGCCGCATTCGCCGGCGCCAAATTTGTTGGCTACTCCCTCGCCGTCTCCGGGGTCAAACATTTCGAACCAACGATCGTTGCCTCCGCAACGAAAATCGCCGCGGTTCGGACCGGGATTGGGTTTGTCTTGGGACCGCCCGCGACTTTTCTCGGCGCTTGCCTTACCGGATATCTCTTCTTTCGCTCGGGATACTCGCCATTTCAGAACGTCGCTGTTTACGGAGCATTGTTTATTGCTCGTATTTTCATTTGGGCGCTCGTACTCTATCTATTCACTAAGAAGGCGCCGCTTCCGAGATCCAGCTTTTGGCTCTACGCGCTTCTTGGCGCAACCGTGTCCAGCTTGCTTGATTGGCCCGGCTACGCTTTGGCGATCGCGGCCCCAGGAAAATTTGTCTTCTGCTGATTTGAACAGAGACTAGAACACCCAATGAAAATTCTCGACTTCAATGAACGGTTAAAGGACTCCATACTCATCGCGGATGGCGCGATGGGCTCGATGCTGCACGAAGCTGTTGGCACGCAGCGTTGTTTCGACGAACTTAACGCCACCGAGCCCGAAGCCGTTTTCCGCGTGCATCAGGCGTACATCGAAGCGGGCGCGCAAATTATCGAGACCAACACGTTCGGCGCGAACCGATTCAAGCTCGCGCCGCTCGGCCTCGCTGATGAAGTACAGCGCCTCAATTCGCGAGGCGTAAAAATCGCTCGCGAAGCTCGCGAGTCTGCTTCCCGCGAAGTTTTGATTGCCGGTTCCATCGGACCGCTCGGACTCGGCGTGCAATCCCGCCATCCTGCTCCCGAAGAGATTCAGGACGTGTTTCACGAGCAGGCGCTCGCTCTTGAAGAGCGCGGCGTCGATTTCTACATTCTCGAAACCTTTTCGTACATTGAAGAAATTCTTCTCGCTGTCGATGCCATTCGCTCCTTCTCGGGCTTGCCTATCGTCGCGCAGCTCACTTACTCGGAAGAAGGCACCACCTACGGCGATCTCCGCCCCGCCGATGCCGCTGCCCAACTCAAAGCGAAGAATGTTCAGGTCATTGGCGCGAACTGCACGCTCGGCCCGCAGCCCTTACTCAAAATCTTGAGGGAGCTCACCGAAATCGACGACCTGCGCGTCAGCGGCATGCCCAACGCCGGCCTCCCAAAGCGCGAAGGCGATCGCATCGTCTATCCGAAATCGTCGCCGGAATATTTCGCGCTGTTCGCGCGCGAAGCGGCCGCTCTCGGCGTGCGGATTCTCGGTGGCTGCTGCGGCACAACGCCTGCGCACATTCGCGCGATGGCTGAAGCTGTCAAATCTTTGCGTCCAGCAAAGTCCGCGACCGCACATCATTCTGTCGAAGTTGTGGCGAAACCGGCGGCGGTTTTGCAGCGCGAGCCCGAAAGCAAATTCTGGAAAAAGCTTCAAGCCAATGAATTCACCGTCTGCGTCGAGATCGATCCGCCGAAAGGCCTTTCGCTCGACCGCATTTTCGAGCAAGTCGATAAAATCATGGCCTCGAAAAAAGTCGACGCCATTGACATCAATAGCGGCGCGATGGCTCGCGTGGGCATGGACGCGCTCATCACCGCTGGTGCCCTCGAAGCGCGCGGCGTGGAAACCGTTCCGCATCTCACCACGCGCGACTTCAATATCATCGGCTTGCAAGCCGTGCTGCTCGGCGCGTGGACCGTCGGCGGCGTTCGCAATGTGCTCGCCATCACCGGCGATCCGCCTGCCGTTGGCGACTATCCCGAGACTAGCGGCGTCTACGAGGTCGATTCCGTTGGCCTTGTAAAAGTTCTCAGCCGCCTCAACCAAGGCACGGACTGGGCCGGAAAAACTCTCGGTGGCGCCACCAATTTCGCGATCGGCGTCGCCGTCAATCCCGTCGCCGACGATCTCGACAACGAAATCGAGCGCTTCCACGCCAAGATCGAAGCGGGCGCGCACTTCGCGATGACCCAGCCGATTTTCGACCCCGAACACTGGCACGCCTTCGTCAAAAAACTCGGCGGCAAGCCGTCTATTCCTGTGCTCGTTGGCATCTGGCCGCTCAACAGTTACAAGCAAGCGCTGCGGCTAAACAACGAAGTTCCCGGCATAGTCATCCCGCAGCAGGTCCTCGCGTGGCTCGAATCCGCCGGATCCGCCGCCCGCGACCGCGGCTTCGACGTTGCCCGTCAAATGCTCGCTTGGTCTCGCACCGAGCTGGCCGGCGCGTACCTAATTCCTCCGTTCAAACGCTACGAAGAAGTCCTCGACATTCTCTAGCGGATTTTCTTGGTGGACAGACTTCAGTCTGTCGCCTTTTCTTTTGAAATTGTTCTCACCACGCGCCCCAGAGACGGCGCGAGAACTAAATACGCCAATCCCACAAACACTGGCGCGATCAAACACCACACGACAACTGCGTGCCACGTCGTCGTCCACAAGAATCGGGTGGCGCCCCAGAAGTTCGCACGCACTGTGGCCACAATCTGGGCGGCGGACAGAGGCAAATGCGGCGCGCCGAATAATAGTTCTCCCGCGCGAAAAAAGGGAATAAGCAGGACAATCTGTAACGGATACACGAAAAAATTCACAATTTGAATTGCCGGCAGATTGAGTCGCAAGATAAACGCAACCAGCGCGCAAAGCGCCGTCGTCGTCCCGAGCACGGGAAACACTCCAAGGGCCACGCCGAGTGCGATACTCAGTGCCATCTTTTCCGGCGTGACGCCCTGGTGTAGCAGTTCCACGACAGGCCGTGCAATCCGCTGGCGAAAGAATCCTCGCTCTTTGCCGCCATCCAGCTCCACGCAAAGCAACCTCGCCAACATCATATTCGGCAACATGTTTTTCAGCCATCCTCGTTGCCGCGTCCACTCTCGCGTCATCCTGAGGGACCCGCTTTTCTTTTAGTCTTCCACTGATGCCTGTGAAGGACTTGCAGAGTGTAGAAGTCCAACTTATGCTCCGTGTTTCTGTGAGGGAGAGAAACGATGGCGAAGAGCATTCGATTGGTTGCGGCGGGCGGGGCGCTGATCGTGTTGTTTGTGCTCGGCGTGCGAGCGGGGAGGCAGACTAAGGCGGCAGACGCGCGTGGGGCGGATAAGGCTGCGATTAGTGCGGTGTTGAACGCGCAGCAAGCAGCATGGAACCGCGGAGATGTGGACGCGTTTCTGGTTGGCTACTGGCATTCGCCGGATCTGACGTTCTCCGGAAGCAGCGGGATCTCGCGCGGCTGGGATGGAGTGATGGCGCGGTACAAAAAAAACTATCCGGACCGGGCGTCGATGGGACAGCTCGACTTTTCAGAGTTGGAGTTTCGATTCCTGGGGCCAGACGCGGCGCTCGTGCTGGGGCGCTGGCATCTGAAGAGAGACAAAGGAGATGTTGGCGGGGTGTTCTCGCTGGTGTGGCAGCGGTTTCCGGATGGGTGGAAAATTATTCATGACCATACCAGTGCCATAGCGCCATGAAACAGGCGAGTTTCTTTCGCTCCCAGCAAGTCACAGATAATAAATGCTTTAGATGCACGCACGCAGTCCTAGCTCGCTGGTACTTAGGTGCTATTGGCGCGGGAGGATGGCGCAGGCAGAATGCGCGTAGAGGCAAACCTGAGGGATGTTCGCCGCCATGCTACTTGCGATCTCCATAGTTGCGCTCTCGCAATTCGCCCTGTACTACTGGCGGGCGATTTTGGCGGGAGTGGCAGCCCAGCCGGTTTCTGACCGGGTTTTGGCAGCGGCCAATCTGGATGCCGCGCGCATGAAGGGCCAGGACTTTGAGAAGCTTGCCGGTCTGCACGAATTGACTCCCGAGTTGGGCCCTGGTGGCGGCGGGTTGAGCCTTGTACGGGCTTATTACCGGATTGTTGAAGGTCTGGGTGCTCTCTCTGCTATGCGCTTGCCCGCGCTCACGGAATGGTGCGAGCACGAGCGCGTGATTTGCGCGCGGTATGCGGCCGTGCAGATTGACCGCCGGTTGCAGGCGAATTTGGCCCTAGCGGCCGCCTTGCGGTCTTGCTAAAGCAGCGGATAAGATTCTCCGAATAGTTTCTTTCGTTCTCCCCTTTCAGCTAATTTCCTCGCTTGCCTTCAGGCATTCGCCTGCGTTTCTCCCACTTAGTCCAAAAAATCTGGAAATCCAGCACCCAGTAACACGAATCAACCTAATGGATTAATTGCAGAGAAAAGAGCAGCCAGGTCCGTATGCCCGGGCAAGCTAGGGTACTGCGTGCTGTGCCCCTACAAGGGCGGTTCAACGATACGAGGCGGGTGTAACCTTTTTGGGGTTTGGCGGTAATCACCTATGAAAGAGCAAGAACGGGCCCAAACGGAAAATGACCAGGCGATGAAGTTGGCTCCGGACGAGGATTTGATGCTCGAAGTGCGCAATGGCGCGGGCGAAACGCTAGGGGTGTTGTTCGACCGGTATCACGCGCCGCTTTACAACTTCTATTCGAAGCTGACGGGCGACCGGACGCTGAGCGAGGACCTGGTACAGGAAGTTTTTTTGCGGATTTTGAAGTACCGGCAAAGCTATGAGCCGGGGACGCCATTTCGGGCTTGGATCTACCAGATTGCGAGGAATGCGCGAGTGGATCATTACCGGAAAACGCCGCGGCACATCACGTTTGAACCGGAAATGGTCGCGCCGGTGATGCCGAAGGATACGGCGCAGAAATCGGAAGAAGTGGAGCTGTTGCATCGCGCCTTGATGCAGATGCCGGAAGAGAAAAGAGAGATTTTGGTTCTGAGCCGGTTTCAGGAATTGAAGTATGACGAGATTGCGCGCTTGCTGGGATGCGAGCTTGGGACAGTGAAAACGCGGATTCATCGGGCGATTCAGGAGCTGCGGCAGAATTTCAAACAGTTGGAGCGCGGGCTTGCGCCACGGGAAGCGGGCCCAGCAGTGGTGAAAACGATTCCTCCCCGGAGGTTCGGAAATGAAATGTGAAGAGATAGGAGAACTCCTGCCGGATTATTTGCAGGGGAGTTTGAGGGCCGAGCAGGACAGCTTGGTGGAGCGGCACCTCGTGGAGTGCGCGGATTGCCGCGAGGAAGTGGCGATCTGGAAAAAGCTGTCGCTTCTGCCTGTGGAGAAGCCGAGCGCCGAGTCGGGCGATCGGTTTGAAGCGATGCTGCAGGCTTACCAGACAGGACGCAACGATAAAGCGCCGGGGGGACTGGAGCGCCCGAAGCGCGGTTCCGTGTGGAACTGGCTGCGTTCGCCTGTGGGCGCGGTGGCATGGAGCGCTGCTCTGCTGGTTATCGGAGTTTTCGCGGGCAATTATTTCAGCAGCAGACCAATCCGCTCGAACGCTAACCAGGACGAAATCGCTGCGATGCACATCGAGCTTTCGAACATGAAGCAGATGGTGGTGCTCTCGATGCTACAGCAGCAGTCTGCGAGCGAGCGGCTGCAGGGAGTGAGCTACAGCAGGCGGGAAGATCAGCTCGATCCGCAAGTGATGTCGGCGCTGGTGCACACGCTGCGGTATGACGGCAGCGTGGATGTGCGGCTGGCGGCGCTCGATGCTCTGAGCAGGCACGGGGCGCAGCCGCAGGTTCACAAGGGAGTCGTGGATGCGCTGCAGGAGCAGCAGTCGCCTTTGGTGCAGGTGGCTTTAATCGACTTGATGCTGGAATGGCGCGATCCGGATGCGGCGCAGCGCCTGCGCAATTTTGTGCAGACACCGAATTTGAATCCCACGGTGAAGCAGCGGGCGGAGTGGGCCGTAAGCAAATTGAATTGAGGGAGAGCGCCATGCACAGCGAAAGGAAACGTTTCGGAGTGATTCTGGCGGCGTATGCCGTGGGTGGAATTTTATTGATGAGTTTTTGCGCGAAGCGGATCGTGGGACAGCAACCGGAAGTGAGGGTGGCCCCGGCTCCGCCGGCCGTGCACCCGGTCATAGACCCCACTCCGATGCCGCAAATCGCAATTCATGTGCCGCAGATCGGTCCAGTTCAGTTGCCCGAGTTGAACTTTGAACTGAACTCGCAACTCAACTCGGGCCTTAATTCCGATCTTAATTTCGACCTTAATTCGGGGCTAAACCTCGATATCACGCCTACGATCAACCTCGCTGTGCCGGAAGCAATTGCCGTGGTTTCGAGAGATGGCGACGACTTCGGGACGCACGACGAGGAGACGATTCAGAAGAGCTTTGCCATGCCCGCGGGGCAGAAGTCGCTGGAGATTGACAACGTGTGGGGATCGATAGAAGTCGTCGCGGATACGGCCGACAAGGTGGAGCTGTCGGTGACGAGAACGAATCAGGCTGAATCGAAAGAGAAACTCGAGAAGGCGAAGAAAGAAGTGACGCTCGATGTCACGCAGGAAGAAGGCGTGTTGAAGTTGTATGTGAATGGGCCATTCCGCTGCCAGTGCGACGATTGCCGGCATTCGCGGGATGACGATGGGTATCGGGTCAAGATGGATTTTAAGGTACACGTGCCGCGCGACATCGATATCAAAGTGAAGACCGTGAACGAGGGACGCGTGGTCGTGAAGAATACCAACGGCAGCTTCGCGGTTCGCAACGTCAATGGGGACATTGAGATGGATAACGTGGCGGGGTCGGGGACAGCGCGGACGGTGAACGGACCCGTGATCGTTTCGTTCCGGCAAAACCCTCGCGAGAATTCCGATTTCAAGACCGTGAACGGGAATGTGGAGCTGCGTTTCGCGCACGAATTGTCCGCGGATTTCCGGTTCAAGACGCTCAACGGGGGGATTTACAGCGATTTTCCGGTTACGGCTTTGCCGGTGCACGCGATTCAGGAAGAGCGGCGCGGCGGGAAGGTGGTTTACCGGGCGGACCGTTACACGGGAGCACGGGTGAATTCGGGCGGTCCAGAGATTCAGATTGAAAATCTAAATGGAGACATTCGCATTCTTGAAAATCATGAATAACCATATGCATCGGATGGGGCACGTTTTGGCAGTTGTGGGAATGTTCGGCGCGGCGTTGATTGCGCCATGCGCTGGGGCGCAGACCAACCCCGACCGTGTGTCGGTGAATCTGAGTGACCCGACGCGACCAGCGTTCGTGAAAGCAAGCTCGGTAAACGGCAGCATCACCGTGAAGGCCTACGAAGGCAAGGAAGTGATTGTCGAAGCGCGGCAGCGAAATGAGGAGAGCGAAAGACCGTCCGGCGGGCCGAAGCGGCTGAACATTTCGACGACAGGATTGACGGTTGAGGAAGAGAACAATGAGGTGCGCATTAGCACGGAATCTTATGCGCGGACGATTGACTTGACGATTTCAGTTCCGGTGCACGCCTCGGTGAAACTGCGGGCAGTGAATGATGGAGACATCGTGGTGACCGGGGTGGACGGCGAATTGGATGTGGATGATATCAACGGGGCGGTGACGCTGAATAATGTTTCCGGAAGCGCGGTGGCACATGCGCTGAACGGGCACGTCCACGCCACGTTTGTGGGAGTGAACCCACAGAAGCCAATGGCGTTCAGTTCGTTGAACGGAGATATTGACGTGACGTTTCCGGCGGACGTGAAGGCCAATGTGAGCATTCGGTCGGACCGGGGAGACGTGTTCAGCGACTTCGACGTGCAACTGCAGGCCTCCGCGCCGAAACAGGAAATAGAAGATGGCCGCGGGAAGGGCGGCAAGTACCGCGTGAAGATCGACAAGACGGTTCACGGGACGATTAACGGCGGCGGGCCGGAATTTCAATTCACAAATTTTCAAGGGCAGATCTATATCCGCAAGGCAGGCAGCCCGAAGTAAGACGCTCTGCCGTTTTTGAGAGCCAGATCGTGCGCTATGCTGGAAGAATTCACCACCCTATCCCCTACGTGTTCCTTGTGGTCCGTGATAGCCCCTCCGCTCATCCGTAGTTGCGCCACAAGATAGGGCGGAGTATCGTCTCCCCTCCGCGGCCGGAATCCGGCGTGGACAATTGCCGAGGGGGCGTCTCATGCGAATTGCGCGGTTCGGCGTTGCGATTTTTGTGGTGCTAGTGTGCGGCAGCGCTACAGCACCGCCCGTCTTAACGTGGCAAGCAGTTAGCGGGACCAAGACCACACCACTCATTCTGGAGAAGTACGAGGGAGAGCGGCGAGTTGTGAGAGGCTGGCCGGGACATCCTGAGCCTGGCGAGACGTTCATTCTGAAGGTTGACCCGAAAAATGGCGGATCCCCTAATTTGGTGCTTTTTACGGCAGACATCGCGCCTGGAGGGGCAATCGATCCTCATCGGCATCCCGGCGCAGACGAGATTTTATACTTGCAGACGGGCACCGTGCGTGTGCATTTAGGAGACGCTACTAGGGATGTGCATGCCGGCGCCACCATTTTCATTCCTGCGAACACGTGGATTTCTGCTTCCAACATTGGAAGCGACGCCGTCAGTTTTGTTTGTGTTTTTTCGGCGCCAGGTTTCGAGCAGTTTATGCGCGAAGGCTCCGTTCGCGAGGGAGAGAAAAACGTTCCGTTGACGCAAGCCGAAAACGATGCGATGGAAAAGCAGCACGCCCACGACGTGATTTACAAGGAGCCGTAATTTCCTTCCTGGCTGCGCGGAAACGGGATCGTGGCGTGAGTGCGTGATTAATAGGCCCAGCGGAGGAGAACTCCGCCGGTGGTGTAGCCCGCGCCGACGGCGACCAGCAGGACGAGATCGCCTTTGTGCAAGCGGCCTTGCGCGAGGGCGTCGCAGAGGCCCAGGGGAATCGTGCCTGCTGTCGTGTTCCCGTATTTGTCGATGTTGACCATCACCTTGCCATCGTCGATGCCGAGGCGTTCCTGCATGGCGCGAATAATGCGGAGATTGGCCTGGTGGGGAACGACGAGAGCCAAATCCTTGCTGGTAAACCCATTGCGTTCGAGGAGGCCTGTCGCGACTTCCGCCATCCGCCGCACAGCGTACTTGAACACCTGCGATCCTTCCTGATGGACGTAGTGCATCCGCTTTTCGACGGTTTCGGCAGTTGCGGGATTCAGGGAGCCACCTCCGGGCATGTACAGGAACTGGCCGCCGGAGCCATCGATATCGTGAGAGAAATCTAAGATGCCTTCGCCTGCCTCAGACGGCTCAAGGAGGACGGCTCCCGCCCCATCGCCGAAGAGGACACAGGTGGCTCGATCGGTGTAATCGAGGATGGAGGTCATCGTGTCGCTGCCGATGACCAAAACTTTTTTGTGGGCACCCGAGCCGACAAACTGAGCTCCAACGGTAAGCGCATAAGCAAAACCGGAGCACGCCGCCGAAAGATCGAAGCCCCACGCTTTTTTTGCCCCGATGCGGTCCTGGACGAGGCAGGCAGTCGCGGGAAAGAGCATGTCTGGCGTGACGCTGGCGAGAACAATCAGGTCAATGTCAGCGGGGTCGGTTTTGGTTTTGGCGAGGAGCGCTTTGGCGGCTTCCGTGGCGAGGTGGGATGTGGCAGTGCCATGTTCAACGGCATGTCGCTCGCGGATGCCCGTGCGCGTCCGAATCCATTCGTCGTTGGTCGCCACCATTTTCTCGAGGTCCGCATTGGTGAGCACTTTGGGGGGAACATAGCCTGCGACGCCCGTGATTTTTGCCGCGATGCGGTGGGACATGTCTCTCCTTGGGAGTTAGCGCAAACCAAGCGAATCCGAAATTCTATGCGATGCGCATGCGAAGTGACAAGGCGAGAGAGTAAGCAAGATGGATGCGCGATCGCTCCGCGGCGGGCCGGGAGGCCGGTAGGCAAATTGCGCCCGATGGATCATGCGGCGGGAGGAAGGATTTCATGGCGCCAGGTGAGCGTCGCCGTTTTCTGAAGCATGGCAGAGACGGAACAATATTTTTGTTCGCTCAGCTCGATGGCGTGCTTCACGGCGGCTTCGTCAAGCGAGCCGCGGAGTCGATAGAGAATTTCGAGTTTTTTCCAGACGGTAGGAGGCTCGGAAGCACGCTCGCCCGAGCAGATTACTTCCAGTGATTCGAGTTTTTGGCGCTTTTTCTTCAGGATGCTGACGACGTCGGTGGCCGTGCACGCGCCGAGCGCCATCAGGACAAGTTCCATCGGGCCGGGGGCTTTGTTGGAAACGCGGTCGGAATCGATGGCAATGGCATGGCCGGAAGGACTGGTGGCCACAAATTTTTCTTCCCCAATCCACTTTACAGATGCTGTTTGCATTTTCCCTCCAGAGAACAGTGTGTCGGTGACGAATTACAAGAATAGCAGGAGGCCATTCGATTTGGTTTTGTATGCCGCCCGACAGACTGTATCCAAGTTCGCTCTCATGGAAATGAGGTTAGGATAGGTGGCTTAGCAAGAACACCGGACGGAGGAGACTTATGTTGACAAACAAAGAGCGGGTGACGAGGTGGGCAGGAACTGCGGTACTTGTGTTGATGGCGGTTCTCTGTGTGGGACACGGCCGGGCGAAGGCATCGCAGAGCGGTGCGGGGAGCGAAGGAAGCGGCCAGCCGTTCGTAATTGAATACTACTACAAGGCAAAATGGGGACATGCCGACGAGTTCCTTGCGCTCTTCAAGAAGAATCATTACCCGGTGCTGAGGAAAGAAGTGGAGCTGGGACGCATGTTGAAAGTGAGCATGGTGGCGCCCCGCTATCACACAACGGAAGATGGACGCTGGGATTTCCGCGTGACGATCGTCTATAAGAACGCGGCGATCGCTAATGACAATTTCGACAGCGCGGCGTTAATCAAACAGCTCTATCCGGACCAGGAAACTTACAAGAAAGAAGAGCAGAGGCGATTCGAGATCCTCGACGCGCATTGGGATTTGCCAATCAAGGATGTGGATCTCGACGGGCGGTAGGAAGTGCGCGGTTTTTGGACGCCACCTACAAACAAACATGAGCCAACAGATGGTACAAGGAATCCCAAATTGGAACGGCAGGTGATAAACGGGACAGTGTTAAATCCTCAGCTTTGGACTGGCCCGGGTAGTTTATTCACCAGCTTTTTTTCAAGTTCGGGCGCCAGGGCGCCAGGTTTCTTCACAGGCGCTCTACCACCAGGCGAGTGCGGCGTCGGAGCTTTTGCATCGGGACTGCGAGGAGTCCAATCGGCTGGCGGAAAGGCGATTCGCCAGAATCGCGGAGAAGGCAGTTCAAACTCGACGCCCACCTCTCGCTTGCCAGGTTGATCGGGACCGAGATTGACTACGCGGCAGACCAGCTCTTCCAGCGTCTGCATGTTCTTGATTCCGAGCAATTGACCAATCTCAACCGTCAAAGCCAGCTGAATGAGCGCTCCGTGCGCATTTACGATGAGGGTAAAAGTCTCTTCCGAGGCCACGTTGGTTCCGGGTCCTTCTCTAAGCACCACGATGGGGAGCCTGAGACAGACACGCTGGCTTCGGCGTAATTGCAACATTTTGCTGTTAGCTTGAGGCTCAGTGGGATTCATGGTCGCAGCTTCACACCATTTCTATCGGCACTTCTGGTGCCAAACTTGGGTGAGCTATGCGTTCCCGAAATGGGAAGGTTTGCTTTGACGAAGTGGGAAGAAGAACCGACAGCAGCCCGCGAGTAGGCCAATTGCGAGACTAGGAGTTGCGCGGGGAGGTGGTCGCTACCTCAATGATTGGATTCGGGAGCTGGCGCATGGTACGGACAAAAACTTGCACTATGGCGCCGTCAAACTGCGCGTTGGCGCAGCGTTCGAGCTCGGCGAGGGCTTCGAGAGAGCTGCGGCCTTTTTTGTACGTGCGGTCGCTGGTGATGGTGTCGTAGGCATCGGCTACGGCGATGATGCGCGCGCCGAGAGGAATGCTTTCGCCCGAAAGAGCGTCAGGATAGCCGGAGCCATCGAAGAATTCATGATGATGGAGAACCATCTCGCGAATCCGGGCTAGCGGAGTGAGAGGGTCCAGAATCTTGGCTCCGAACTTTACGTGAGACTTCATGGTTTCCCATTCTTCGGGATTGAGCGGGCCGCTCTTATTTAGAATATTTTCGGGGATGGCTACCTTTCCGATGTCGTGAAGGACGCCTCCGAGACGAATCTCTTCGATCTCCGCGTCGCTCATATTCAGTGACTCGGCGATCAGTGCAGCATACGCGGAGACTTTCTGGGAATGTCCCTGGGTGTAGTGGTCCTTGGCATCGATGGCGAAAGCAAGAGAGGTAACGGTGTCGAGGACGGCTTGAGGGAGACCTTCTAGGCCGCGGGAGGATGCTGGCACCGTGGGCTTGGTGTTGGGAACCTCGGTGGTGGCGAGCGACTCAGTAAACTGTTTCAGCCGCGAATAAATTTCTTCAAAGGCTTCCGGACCGGTGGCAAAGAGGCGCTTCAGAGTTACACCGAGATAGGCTTCGAGGACATCGCGCTTCCACTTTTTTGCTTCGTTGGGGTCGAAATGGTCTGCGGTGGAAACGGCATTTCCACCTTGATGCTTGGACAAATACATAGAAGCGTCGGCCACTTGAATGAGCTCTTGCGGCGAAGAACCGTGGAGGGGGTAGCAGGCGATACCAAAGCTGGCACTGATGTTTTTCTCGCGTAGGAGGGGATCCGCGGAAACCCAGCCGCGAAGCTTGGTGGCAAGCTGACGGGCATGCTCCATGTTGGTTTCCGGCATGAGAATGACGAATTCGTCGCCGCCATAGCGAGCGACGACATCGGAGCGGCGGCAATTCGTTTCAAGAATATGGCCGACGCGCTGGAGAACGAGATCGCCTTCGAGGTGGCCGTAGAAATCGTTGACGAACTTAAAGCGGTCGAGGTCCATAAGGACGAGGGCGAACGCGCGGCCTGCGCGGGTGGATCGTTTCCACTCGGCAGAAAGGGCTTCCATAAAAAAGCGATGGGTCTTGACACCGGTGAGGCCGTCCGTGATGGCCTGCTCCTGGGCTTTCTGGAACGAGAGGGCGTTGTGCAGTGCGCCGGCAATGAGGTCGGCAAGAGTACGTAGAAGGAGAATCTCTTCTTCGGAGAACTCGACGGCGAACGAAGATTCGACATACAACACGCCGTGGAGCTGTTCGGCATAGAACACCGGCAGAGCGATTGCAGTAGTGGAATCCGGCAATAGCGGCTTGTGGGGGGATTCCATGGAGGAGGAAGACTGGTAGTCCGCCAATTGGCCGCTACGGGCGACGTGGCCTATCAGGCCGCTGCCAAGAGGAATGCGGCGGCCGAGCGCCCCGCGGCGAGCGCCGGATTCGGCTTGGACGACGAGTTCGCGCGTCGAGTATTCGAGGACGCTGATGCCGATGTGATCGTAAGTTAGTCCGGCTTCGAGCTGCTCGGCAATTTTAGCGAGCATTTCGTCGGGATTGAGAGTCGCGATGGCGTTGCGAGAGATGGTGTTGAGCAGCGAGAGATGACGCGCCTTGGTGCGCTCTTCGTGGAAGAGCCGCGCGTTTTCGATGGCGATGCTAGCTTCGCTGGCGAGCACACGCATGAGCTCGAGGTGTCCTTCATCAAAGACGCGTTCGTTCTCGGAAAAAACGGCCATGGCTCCAATGGCGTGGTCGTATGCCACGAGCGGAACGCCGCAGAAGCAGCCACTCTGGATAATAGGCTCGACGCCGAGCTTCTTGACCTCGGCAACATAGTTTTCGCGGATGAGGACAGGCTGGCGCGTGCGGATAATGTATTCAGTGAGATAGTTGCCGGCAGGTCGGCTGCGCGGAGTTTTCAAAGTACTATCAGTCACTTCTATGTCGAACTGCATTTCATCGCGCAGAGGGTTGAGTGCGCCGATGTAAAAATTCTCGACATCAAAAAGGCGGCGGAGCTCTTCCCAAACTTTGAGCAGGAGGTCTTCCTTGTTGAGGGTGGAGCTGAGGGCGCGGCCAATCTCGTTGAGAACGTGAAGCTCCTCGGAGCGGCGCGAAGTTTGCTGAATGAGGTAACTATTTTCAACGGCCATTCCGATTTGGTGGCCGAGCGCGAGAAGGAGGCGGTATTCGGCGGGAGTAAAGCGACGGCTGTCCGGCGTCCCGAGAAGAAGGACGCCAAAAGCATGCTCCTTGGCTTGGAGACTGATGGCCACGATGCTGCGAAGACCTTGCGCGAGAGCAAGCTGGCGGAAGCGGCGAATGGGTTCTTCACGCTCCAGAGCCGCGACGGTGTCGTCGTTTCGCAAATCACGGAAGCCTAGGAGGCCACCGAGGCGGGAGACGAGTCCAACGAGATAGTCATCGAGCCCTTGTTCTTGGGCGGTGCGGCAGAAATTATCGCTCAGGCCGACGGCGACGACCGAGGTGGGGCCTTGAGGATCGCCGTGATGGAGGAAAAGCGCGCCTGCGGGGAGGCGCACAACTCCCAGCACGCGATCGAGGGCCTGAGAAAGCATGCGCTGAATTTCTCCGCCGACGAAACTGGAAGTCGCGAGATTGAGGTTGGAGAGTGCGAGCATGTTGCGCTCGACGCGGCGTTTTTCTTCTTCATAGAGGGCCATGACCATGAGCATGGCGACGAACGCGGAGGGAACGGCGGCGGCGGTTTGGAAACTGATGTCGCGGAAGAAAGGAGCGGTGCGGAAGAAGGAGAAAGTTACTCCAACGGCGGCCCATACGACAAAAGAGACGGCGAGAAGCCAATCGGCGAGCGTTTCCTGGCGGCGGCTCTCTTGCCAGAAGATGTAGGCAACGGCTAGAAAAATCGCGGCTGCTGGAAGAATCAGCGGAAAGTAGAACCAAGAGAGAGAATCGGCACCCGCCCAAAACACGAGGACGCCGCCGGCGGCAGCGGCGGGAATAGTCCACAAGGGCCGCCCCGCGTAAAGTTGGGCGCCAAGAAAGAAAAAGATTCCTGCGGCGGCATAAAGAAATTGATCGAGTGCGGTCTGGAGCGGCAAAGAATGGTCGCCCTGGGAGATGGCTGGCCCGATGTAACTGAGAGCGACCATCGCCCATCCGGCTGTCCAGTAAAGCAGATAGGGCCGGCGCTTGAGCTGGTAAATGTAGGCGAAGAAGCCGGCCACCAAAGAGGTAGCCGCCAGCAATGCCAGTGCTATGAAGCTCTGGTTGGTCAAGGCCTCGGTCAATTCTCCGTCCCTAACGCGGACGGCTCCGCTGTGCCGTACAAAAACGGTGAAGCGACTTGTGCGCCAAGATGAAACTGAATCCTCGACGGTCGCACACGGAGACAACAGTGCGTCCGCGCGAGAGGGCACCTCGATGCACAAAGCAAAGTGCTTTTGATTATGAATGATGGAATTTTCAGGAAGCAAGCGTACCGGGGTACCGGTTGCGAAAGAGGCAGCAGGGAGGGGGGTAACGGTTTCCATACAAAGCGCGGAGACCGGGGCTTGGGCTGGGGGTGGTCAAGGATATTGGGAGCCAGTGGAGTGCAGATTGGACGCAATAGAGGGGGTTTCGCTAAACTGGAAGTTTGAAATTAGAGCGCGGGATGCGCCAGAAGCATGAGCGAAATGACGGACAAAACACAGCCTGGCATACGGGTGCGGTTTGCGCCCTCCCCAACGGGATATTTGCACGTCGGCGGAGCGCGAACGGCGCTGTTCAACTGGCTGTTTGCGCGGCGGCAGCACGGCAAAATGATTCTGCGGATTGAAGATACAGACGCAGAGCGAAACAAACCCGAGCTGGTAACAGGAATCCTGGATGGGTTGAAATGGCTCGGAGTCCAGTGGGACGAAGGACCGTTTTACCAGTCCCAGAGGACGGAGCTCTATCGCGAAGCTGCAAAAAAGTGCCTCGCGAATGGTAGCGCGTTTTTGTGCTACTGCCCGGCGGAAAAGTACGCCGGCGGAGACCACGCGGAACCTGGCCAGGACGAAGAGCCGAAAGGCGGCGGTGCGCGGCGTGTGACACGGTGCAGCTGCCGCGACGGCAAGCCATCGACTCCCGGTGCGAAACCTGCGGTGCGCTTCAGAGTGCCTCTCGGCGGAACCACGAAATTTACCGACGTTGTTTTTGGAGAGACGGAATTTTCGAATGACGAGATCGAGGATTTCGTGTTGCTGCGTTCAGGGAAGGGCGACGAAGAATTCGGGCAGTCGATGTATCAACTGGGCGTAGTAGTGGACGACATCGACATGCGCATCACCCACGTGATTCGCGGCGCGGACCATATTTCCAACACGCCGAAGCAAGTTCTGTTGTACCGCGCGCTGGGGGCCGAGCTCCCGTTGTTCGCGCACTTGCCGCTGATTCTCGGAGCGGACAAGAAGCGCCTTTCGAAACGCCACGGCGCAACGGACGTCAACATGTACCGCACGGAAGGATTTTTGCCAGAGGCCTTTCGCAATTTTCTGGCACTGCTGGGCTGGTCGCCGGGGAACGATGACGAGTATCTGCGCACAAACGAATTGATTGAAAGATTTTCGCTCGAGGGCGTAAGCCGGGCCAACGGAGTTTTTGACAAGCCCAAACTCGAGTGGTTCAACACCCAGTATTTACAGAAACTTCCGATCGAGGATTTGCTGCCGGAAGTGGAAGCCGAATTGAAGCGCAGCGGATTGTGGAAAGAGGAATGGGCCGCGGGTGCCGCTCCAGGCCCTGACAGACGAGACCATTCGTGGTTTTCGCGCACGGTGGATTTGTTGCGCCCAAGAATTCGACTGCTGCCGGATTTCTCGTCCTGGTCGCGCGCATTTTTCAGCGACCAGTTTCCCATCGATCCTGCGGCGAAAGAGAAGTTCTGGAAGGATCCAAAAGTTCCGGAGCTGCTCGCAAAGCTGGCGGACGCGCTTGCAGTACTACCTGAGTGGAGTCACGATCCCTGCGATCACGCTTCGCGCGCGGTCGCCGAAGCTGCCGGCGTGAAAGCCGGGCTACTGATCAACGCCTGCCGCGTGGCGATTGTAGGGCAAGCCGTCGCTCCCCCGCTCTTCGATACTATGGTCGTGCTCGGCCAACAGCGCGTCGTGAACCGTCTCCGCAACGCCTTCGCGTGATTCCCGGCGAAATTGTTTGAAAATGGCGCCGGGCATTTTTCTCAGCGGTTCTTTTTGCGAATTATTCGTTGCGCAGGGCCACGACTGGATCCACACGCGCGGCACGTTGCGCAGGAATCACGCACGCTGCAAGCGCCACCACAATCAGCGAAGCTGCTGTACCCGCATAAACAAGTGGTGCAGCCGCGGTCACGCCAAAGAGCAAAGTCCGCAGCAATATTCCCAGCATTCCGGCCAGCGCTACGCCTGCGATTAATCCGAAAGCGCTCAATTTCAATCCGCGCCCCAAGATCATCCTCGTAACATCGCCCGGCTTGGCGCCCAAGGCCATACGTACGCCGATTTCGCGGGTCCGCTGCGCCACGGAGTAAGCCAGCACGCCGTAAACTCCAATGCACGCCAAAACCAGCGCCAGCCCTGCAAAAATCCCCAGAAGCATCATCGGCCTCGACCGGTCTGCCACGCTCTCTTCCATCATCTGATCCATCGTACGAATCGCTGCCGTCGGTCGCTCGCTGTCCACTGCCCAGACCGCGCTCTGGACGTCGTGCGTCAAGCTTGCCGGATCCTGCGATGTCCTCACCGTCAAAAAATCCGCGCCCGGCTGCTCCACTTGGTTCACGGGCACGTACACCCCCGGCTTCATGTCTAGCAGCAGGCCGCGCTCGCGTATATCCTTTACCACGCCGACAATCGTCCTCCATTGCTCCTTCGACCCGCTCAGCTTGATCCTCTTCCCAATCGCGTCCTGCCCCGGCCACTCCCGTTTCGCCAGAAACTCATTGATGACCACCACTTGCTGGCTGGATTCCAGGTCGCGATCTTCCAGCAGCCGGCCGGCCCGCAACGTCCCGCCGATCGTCTCCAAATAGCCCGCGGTCACTTCGCGATACAGCGCGTCATTGTCTTGTCCCGGCAGCAGCGGCGGCGCGCCCTCCACCAAGTAGCCCGTTGTGTCGCCCACCGACGTGAACGGAACATCCGAGCCAAATCCAACCGCTTTCACTCCTGGCAGCGCGCGCACGCGATCCAGCACATCGCGGTAAAACGCGCGCAGCTTTTCATTCGTGTTGTATTTTGCGCCCGGCAGCGGCACTTCCATCGTCAGCAAATGATCGGGCCGGAAGCCCAGATCCATGCGCCGCAAGTTCCAGAGTGTCTCAATCATCAGGCTCGCGCCCACCAGCAGCGCAAACGCCATCGCGAACTGCGCCACGACCAAGCCGTCTCTCAGCCGCAATCCTCCGCGCGATTCGCCCGCGCGCGCTCCCTCTTTCAGCGATTCGCTCAGCGCGACGTCCGTCGCTCGCAAAGATGGCACTATCCCGAAGAACGCGCCTGCCAGGATGGAAACGGCCGCCGTGAATAGCAGCACTGGCGCATTCAGCGCAAATCTATTGCCGGCCATTTGCGAAGGAACGAGATTCTTGAAAACGCTCCAACAAAGGCGGCCGACCAGAAGTCCTGCTGCTCCTCCTCCAATCGAGAGCAGCAAATTTTCCGTGGCGAGCTGCGCTGCAATTTGTCCGCGGCTCGCTCCCAGCGCTATCCGGATGGCGACTTCGCGCTTTCGTCCGGTGGTTCGCGCCAGCAGAAGATTCGCCAAGTTCGAGCATGCAATCAACAGTACGAGCACTGCTGCAATCTGCAGCACCCACAATCCCGTTGCTGTGTCTCCGGCAAATTGCTCGCGCAGCGGAACGACCACGGCTCCAACCTTTGTATTCGTGTCTGGATACTGCTTCTCCAAGCGCGTCGCGATCACGTCCATGTCGTGTTGCGCTCGCACAAGCGTCACGCCCGGCTTCATTCGCGCCACGACTTCCAGGTTGTGCCGGTCGCGCCAAGCCAACTGTTCCGGCGTGAACGATGCCGGTATCCAATATTCCGCCTGCATGTCTGGAAAAAAGAATCCCCGCGGCATCACACCCACGATGGTTACCGGTTCGTCGTCCAGCAAGACCGTTCGCCCGACGACCGAAGCATCTCCGTTGTACCGCCGCTGCCACAGCACATAGCTCAACACTACAACCTTGGCTCTGGCGGCATCCTCCTCCGCGGTAAACGGTCGGCCAATGACGGGCTGCACGCCAAGCAGGTCGAAAAAGTTCGGTGTCACTCGCCGTCCAAGTGACTGCTCCGGCGCATGGCCGTCGCCCGTGAACGCGGCATCGCTGTATCGCAACGCCACCATGTCCGTGAAAACCTGGTTTTGCGCGCGCCAATCAATGTAGTTCGCGATGGCAGGCGTGTTGCGAGCAAAGCCCAGGTACGACGCGTTTTCCCAGACCATCACCAGCCGGCCTGGCTCGGCGTACGGCAGCGGACGGAGCAGCACTCCCTCTACCGCGCTGAAAATAGCCGTGTTGGCGCCGATTCCCAGAGCCAGAGCGGCGAGCGCTATGGCGAAGAAACCGGGATTGCGCTTGAATTGGCGAAATGCGGAGCGGAGATAGGCGTAGAGGTTCATGCCGTAGAAGACGCTCGAGCGGCGAAAAGGTTCCTCAAATTCCGGCAGTGGCTCAGTTCCTGGTATCGGCTGCCTGCTCAACCGGACAAGCCCTGTTGGGGAGGATTCCGGTTGTTCGTTAAGTGCGACTCGCCATTGAGTTTGCCTCGCTATTCAGGGCTTGCCACTTCTTCGCGAGTACCACGAACCAATGACCACAGGAAACTGCGCAGCATCATGGCCCCTGGAGAAATACTTCATTCTGCTTGAATGACCTTATACAACGCACCGTGTCTTGTGGGTCCTGCGAAGAGGGGGCGTTCAAGTTTCTGAGAAGCCGCATAGTTCGAACAACGTAGCAATGGCACGCTAACTTTTATGGATCAAGGAGAAAATGTTTCACGGCCTCGTTTGATTGCGATGCGGCTGGGTATTAGTGGCGAGTGTCCCGTTTTTACAACTCGGACCGGCGGTGCTAAAACGAACTACACCTGGTTGGTCGGCACAAAATTGTCGCTGACCTAGAGTTCTAACTTCGAAAGGCGATCGTTGGGGTGCGTAACCAATCGAGACTTTGGCTTCCTCGCCGGTGCCTTTAAAGGTTTCTCCGCCGGTCGCATCTGCCGCAACATATCCACGGCTCAGAGCCGCCTGCGAGGCTGGGAACCCATGGTTCCAACTCGTATAAGGAATCGGAATTGCGATCATCACTAGAATTAGAAGGATCGCAACAAAGCTCAAAACCTCAATGAATGAGAAACTTCCTTGTCTTCTGGCTCCATCTTGGTCAGTCATCTGTTTTCCCCTGAACATGCGCACAAAACAGCAATCTGGGGCCAAGTTTGGGAGCAACGATTGGATGATTGACCCGGAGATATTAGAACGATAGTGACATTCGATCTGCGAAGCTGCGACGAAGATTACGGGAGTTCGTGTCTGGCAGAATACTGACCGAGAGGACAGGTTTGCGCGTCAGCGCCCGATAAGCCGGAAATCGGAAGCCAACCCATTAGCCAAGTTTTGAGTGCGCCCCCAGGGCATGGGAAGAGGCATGTCAGCGTCAAGGAAGTGCAGCTCCGTCCCACGATTACTTCGGCGAGGATTTGGGATTGCCGATTTGTTTCTCAATTTTCTTGTGCAAGATGGAAACGCCCACCGTCGGATTTTCGCGAGTGCCGGAGATGGAAATAGGAATGACCGCACCGGCCCCATTTTTCTCGAAGAATGGATCAAGGGCCTTCAAAAAGAAAGATTTGGTTCCCGTGACCGTTTGAGACAGCTTGGCCTGAAGACGTAGATGCCCGCTGAGATCGATCTCCCCGCCAACAAGCGTGTAGGTGCCTGCCAAGTCGATGGCCGCGCCAGGAATGCTGAAGCTCAGAGTTGAAAAGTTGACGACACCTTTTTCCACGTGGAAGTTGCCGCGTAGATCGGAGACGGCGCTGCCGGCATCGTCGTCTCCGGGCTTGCCTTCAGCGTGACGGCTGAGAGACTCCAACGCTTTGCGGACTTCCGGATTGGACCAGCGCGCGTCGTCGATGCCGATTTGCCCGTCGAGAATCATTTTATCCAGCACTTTTTCTTTGCCGGGGGGCAGAAGTAATTTCGCTTTAATCTTTGCCGGGCCAGTCAAGATGGGCCTATCGGATTTCATCGCGAGGCTCAGAATGTCTTGAATGCGCGCGTTGGGAGCGCCGATATCGAGAACAATTCTGTGCCCGATATGATTGGGTTCGTTGATGACGCTGCCTTCCGCGATGATAAGTGAGCGAACCAGCGTGGCGCGCACAGGGTGGAGGATAGTATCTCCGTTTGTGCCGTTGACCGTGGCGGAGTACTCAGTGTGAAGCGGCACCGGCTTGCCGATTTTATCGAGAGAGAAATCGGGCGTGTCCGTTTCGCCTTCGACCTCGAGTTCAGAAAGTTCGCCCCTGTACTTTCCCGTCGACGACAATATCCCGGCGATGCCCGGAAAGGGCCCAAGGTCGGCGTCGGTGAATTTGTAGGAACCGGAAACCGGAGAGGCCCCCGGATCGTCGACGTCCCAGGGGCCGAACTCGCCGCTAGTATCGATTTCTCCTTTTGGTTTTGCGTTTGTCAGTATTCCGTGGAAGCGGAAAGGCTTGTCCACGCTGGCGGAACGCAAGTCGAGGTCATGGATGTCCCATTCGAGCGGCTCTTTTACGGGTTTTCCCGGATCAGGTTTTCGGGGGAGTGTAACAAGAACGGTGTTCTTGCAGACGACTTCATCAACGATCAGGGAAGTCAGAACGGTTTTCGCATTTCCGGAGTCACTGGTTTTCGGAGTCTTTTTATCGCCGCGGGGCGGAATCGTGACGGTCATGTTTTCGATAAGCGCGGTGGAGACATGGCGCGGCAGACGAAGGATCGCGAGCAATCCGAGGTCAAAGGAGAATTTATCGACATGCACGATCGGAGGAACGTCCGTGCGATCGTGAAAATAAATCGTCAGATCTTCGCCGACCACACCCAAGTTGGGGAATCCAGTGACCCGGAGTGTCGCGAGTTCGACGTGGCTTTGGAAATGATCGCTAAGCGAGCGAATGACCCAGAGGCGGATCGAGTTATCCAAGTGGCGTCCACGCCAGGCGAGAATTCCGCCAGCTGCAACAAGCACCAGCAAAAAAACTCCGAGAACGACCAACCACTTTCGCGCGGCGCTTCGAGTCTCCGTCATTAGAGCATTGTCACAGAGATGCCCCGCACGCGCACTCAGGGAAAGACTGTACGAAGTTCAGGCTGGACGTCTCCATGAAACCCGGCTACGAAGTGACGGCGGACAATCAGCTATGCGTTAGCGGTGCCGGGAAAAACTATTTCGGAGAAAAAATTTCAGGATGGACAGGCTTGCCCGCAGATGCGGCGACGTTGAACGAGGCGTCGAGTGTAAGGGTCACAGGAGGCAGGCAAATTTCCGTGCTGCAAGCTTGATAGCGCAATTTGAGCGGGATATGTTGCGCTCCAAGGGGAGCGGTTGGGAGCACTGTGACGGGAAGAAGGAGAGTAGTGGTGTCCTCATAGACGTTCAGCGGCTTTTTGGAAAATGTGAAGGAGTGCAGCGCGCCCTTGGGATAAGAAACATCTCCTAATTGAAAGCCAGCTGGAGCATCGGCGCGGAGGTCGGTGGCGATCAGATAATCTTCGGATTTTTCACGGGCGTTGATGTGGAAGCCAGGGCGGATTTTCAGAACCGCCGCAATCTGAAACGCGCTGCCGCGGCCAACGGGATCAAGCGAAACATAAATTGTGGGAGCTACGACGTCCCTGGGTGATGGAACCTGCTGCGGCGCGGAAGGCAATGCAGCCACGGCTACCAATAGCAGGATGCCGACGCAGATGCCGGCGGCGAATTTCATACTTTGACCTGGGTGCCGAGCTGTTGCGAAACAACTCGGCCAATAACTTGGAAAAGATCGTCGCCCGTTTTTTCGAGCACGAACGCGTTCTTTGCATCCGACCAGCCGAGCTTGAAGGAAGTCGAAAGCGCGGAAATCCAAATTTCGCGTATCGGCGTGTTTGGCGAAATGACGAACTTCACTTCCTCCGGCTCCTCGAAAATCACTTCGAGCTTTCCACTCTCGCCTTCGACGTCGAAGCCGTGTTCGTCGGCAACGACGAGCAGCCGTTTCTTTAGCTCTTCAAATGCGGCGTCAGCTTTTCTCTGAAAATCTTTTTCTTCCAGCATGGGTTCAGCGTATCAGAGTTGCGATTCGATGGCTTTGTTCATTTCGTCTTCGCTGATAATGCCGGTGACGCGTTTGACCTGCTTGCCATCGCGAGAGATGAGGATGCTGGTGGGGTAACCGAAAAGGCCGCCGAATTTATCCGCAGCGTCATCGTTGCCGAACAGGATCTGATAGCTCATGGGCAGCTTTTGGCCGTTGACGTCGAAGCGCTCTTTGGCAACAAAAGGTGCGACGGCGCTTTTACCTTCTTCGTCCAACGCGATCCCCAGAAGAACGAACCCCTTGGGACCGTATTTCCGCTGCATTTCGATGAGCCAGGGGATTTCGACACGGCAAGGTTCGCACCAGGTGGCCCAGAAATTCACCAGGACGACTTTGCCTTTGTATTGACTGAGGGAAACGTCTTTGCCGTCGAGGTCTTTGAGCGTGAGTTCTGGCTCGGGCAAATCGGCTTTCGGAGGGTCGGCGTTCGGGTTATCGCCCTTCATGACCGTATCGCCGGGAACCGCGGTTTTTGGCTTGATACGGGTCGCCTTATCCGCAAAATAAGTGCCAGCAACCAAAGCCAGCACAGTAGCAACGACCAACAGCGTTTTCATCTTCTATGCCTCAACTTCAATTATACCTGAACGCGGATTTTTCTCGCCTGGACCGGGAAATGCGCGGGCCTCTTACTTCACGCCCGTCAAAGATTTCTCCAGCCACAGGACAGCGTCGTTCAAAAAGCTCAGCTTGCCTGCCAGCCATGTCAGCTTATTGACAAAGACAAGACCGCCCACGAAGAGGAGCAGGACTCCGCTAAGTAGTTCGACGGCGTGGAGATACTTTCGGAAGCGCTGATAAAACTTAAGAAATTGTCCGATGCCAAGAGCCGTTAGCAAGAACGGCACGGCCAGGCCCGCGGAGTAAACAGCAAGAAGCAGAATTCCGCGAGCGATGGTATCGCTGGCCGCAGCGAGGGCAAGCACTGTGGCAAGAATCGGCCCAATGCAAGGTGTCCAGCCGAATGCGAACGCGAAGCCAAGGAAGAAGCCGCTAAAGAGGCCGGGTTTCGTGCTGGTGCTGCGCAGGTGTACATCGCGATTCAGCCATTTTGCGAGAGCCGGACCAAAAAAACCAATGAGCGAAAGCGAAAAAAAGTGGACCCATCCGAGGCCGAGGAAGAGCGGACCGTGGTGAAGAATGGAAGCGACGCCTAAGACCACGAGAAGAGTGCCAATGATCAAGCCTGTACGGAAACTGAGTCTCACCAGCGCGCCAACCAGGTGCAAGCCAAATAACAAAATCAGCGCGCCTGCAATAGGTGCCAGCATTCCACGATTCTTCAGGAGAAACGTGCCGACAGCGCTCGCCGACGCGCCAAATGAAATGAAAACGACGGAGAAGCCGACGACAAACGAAAGCGCGGAAGCGAAAAGACCCCCGCGCGGCTGCTGGCCCTGGCGCAATTGCTCCATGCCGATGCCGGAGAGCATCGAGATGTACCCCGGAACCAGAGGAAGCACGCAGGGCGATAGAAACGAAACCAACCCGGCGATAAACGCTGCTGCTAGAGAAACGTCAGTCATCTTTTTTTGAACCTAATTTTTGTGAAGTCGAGCTGATCGTAACTTCCGATCTTGAATCGTGTTACTGGCACTAGACCCACCGCGCGGTGCGATTATTCCGGTTTGAGCAGCTGATTCGTTTCTTGCTTGGACTTTTCTAATTCTCCCACAAAGACGGGAAAAGAGTGTCACGCGTTAGCGCGAGAACAGCCTCCGGCAACTCCGTTAGACGCGGTTGCGCCGCATTCGATACTTACGGGAGGGTACGGACGACAGATGATGGGTTTGGCCGACGTGCTGGGGAGTCTCGATCCGAGGCGGCGCCCGTAAGTGACAGGTAGCCAAGGCTTTGCATGGTGCACGGTTGGCATGACGGGTGCCATGTCACAAGTGGGGCGCATTCAGGCGCCCGGCTGGTTAGAGCAGGTGGCTATGCAGTGGACACCAAACAAAGTGACTGCACTGCGGGTGGCGGTGGGATTTGCCGCGGTGAGTCTGTTTGGGCGCGGGCCGTGGGCGAATCTTGCGGCGGTTGCGTTGACGGTGACGACGATTGCTTTGGATGCCCTCGATGGGCACATCGCGCGGCGGAAGAATCTTGCGACACCCGTTGGAGCGCAACTCGATATTCTCGGCGACCGCATGATCGAAAACGTGTACTTCACATATTTCGCGGTCGTGGGAATGGTCTCGCTGTGGCTGCCCGTTTTTTTCTTCGCGCGGGGTGCGGCGACGGATTTTCTGCGCGGGCTGGCCATGCGCGCAGGACACTCCGGTTGGGGCGCGAACGCGATGCTGCAGACGTGGTGGGGACGGGCGCTGGTGGCGTCGCGTTGGAGCCGCGGCTTGTATGCGGCGATGAAATGCCTGTGTTTTTGCTACCTGGGACTGGAGTTGGCGCTGACACGCGGGCCTGTGGCACTGCTGGGAGGAATGACGGCGGATTCGCACGCGCTTGTGCGCGTTGGCGCGCACGTTCTGACGTGGATGACGGCGGCGTTTTGTCTGTTGCGCGGATTACCAGTGCTGGCGGAGGGATGGCGTTTTGTTTCCGGCGTGGGGCAGGTACGCAGGGCGAAGAGAGTTGCGCAGGAGGCAATGTGATAGTGCATAGGGAGGCCAAGGAAGAATGTGAAGGAAAGAAAGTAGATGAAGTAAAGGGGAAGAACGCAGGTGTCGCTGCGTTTTTTGATTTAGATGGAACGTTGATGCCGAGGCCGTCACTGGAAAAGAGATTTTTTTTGTTGCTGCGCTATCGAAAACTAATTCGGATTCGAAATTATTTTTTGTGGTTGAGAGAAGCCGCGCGGCTCGTGCCGCGAGGGCTCAACCAGGTCATCTACGGGAACAAGATGTATCTGTGTGGGATTTCCGTTGGCGAAAAAGATTCGCTGAAGGCTTGGCCGTTTTATCCGGAGGCGATTGAGCGCGTGGCTTGGCATGTGAAACGGGGGCATTCGATTGTAATTGTCAGCGGCACTTTGGAGTTCTTGGCGGAACGAGCAGCTTGCGAGTTGGAAGCCGAGCTTGGCGCGCGAAGGTTGGCTTGCAAGATTCGGGTTTGCGCTACGCACCTAGAAGAAAAAAACGGACGATGCACTGGACGGATCGTGGGTGAGGCTATGTTTGGCGAGGCGAAGGCGAGGGCCATCCGGCGAATCGCGGCGGAGGCGGATTTGGATTTGCGGCGATGCTTCGCGTATGGAGACAGTTCGAGTGACCGGTGGATGCTCGAGGCGGTGGGAAGGCCTGCGGCGGTGAATCCATCGAACGATTTGGCACGCATCGCTCGGAGGAATGAATGGCCGGTTTTGCGGTGGGGAAAGGAAGGGAGTTTTACACAGAGGACACCAAGAGCGCAGAGGGCACAGAGAACAGGTGAGAGTGCCCACGAGTTGCAAGCAGCGCGGGTTAAGGCGGGATTCCGGGCATGAGAAACGTTGAGAGTAACGAATACAAAGGGCGTGAGTACGCGATAGCGTGGCGTGACGCAGCGCTTGGGAACGGGGAGAGCGCCGCGGCCGTTGAATTGGCGACACAGACTCTCGGTGGCCTAGTTGCGGGGGAACTTGCGGAGGCTTGGGCTGCTTGCGGGGTGTTTGAGTTTGTCGCGTTGGGATACTTGGGGTTTTCGAGTGCGCTGATAATGGTTTTTGCCGAGAGCCTTCTGCATCCGGTGAGGTTGATCGGGATGCAGGCGTTGGTGGCTACGGTGATTTTGGTTTTGTGCAGAACCGAGGCGTATGTTTCCGATCGTGCGCCGAATATCGCGGAAGAGGTCAAGGCAACAGACAAGAATGTCTGTCCTAGCGTGGTTCAGAAGTTCTGGCATTTTTGGCGGCACTGGTACCCGCATTTGTATTTTTTATTTTGCTTTGAGGAGTTGGGGCGGCTGGTGCATTTGGTTCAGCCGGGGTGGCAGGACGCGAAGCTGATTGCTTTCGATCATTGGCTGACGGGGGTGCACCCGACCGTGTGGCTCGAACAATTTGCAACGCCGGCGCGGAATGACTTCATGCAGTTTGTCTATTTGACGTACTTCACTTACCTGCTGGTGGTCGGCGGGGTTTTGTACTACCGGCGCGATTGGCGCGGGTACTGGTCGGTGATGACCTACTCGGCCGTAGGTTACGCGCTCGGCTATGTGATTGCGATTTCTTTTCCGATCGAGAGCCCGTGGTTTTCGATGGCTGGAGCGTGGCATGGGGAATTGCGCGGCGGCGCGGCGACTTCGGTGATCAATTTCATAGAGCACTACGGGCGCGTGCGCGGGGCGGCGTTTCCTTCGGAGCATGTGGCGGGAGCGGTGGCGGCGACCTGGGGAGCGTGGCGGCACAGGAGATGGCTGTTCTGGGTGATGCTGCCGCTCGTGGCTTGCATGTGTGTGTCAACGATTTGGGGACGGTATCATTATGTGGCCGACGTTTTCGCAGGGATGATTACCGGGACGCTTGGGTACGCGATTGGTAGGTGGTTAGTCCAGCGGCGGCTGCCAGTTGAGGAGGCAAAGACTGAAGTCTGTGCCACCCCGACGTTTGGTTAACCACATCGACCCCACCCCTAGGTTTTGCGTAAACGTTGATTCCAAAAACGGATAAAGTCCTTTGTTTTGAAACACTTTTGTAAGTGTTCATTCTAAAGGCGTTTGAAATTGCACTGAAATTGTGCAAATTCAAAGATAGGAATGGGGCGAGGCAGCCTGAGGGCCGAAATTGCGGTGCAGAGCCTAGGGATTTTAACACTGAGCCCATAGAGATCACGGAGAGCACAAAGAACCTAGGCCAACGGCGAGAGATATCCACACCCCCAAAAGGAAAGAGCGGCAGGATAGGTGCCGCTCTTGGAAAGAATATGGACTTACCCAACCGCCACAATAGCGAATGTTATCTCAAATGTTAAAACAATCTGCAAGTATCATTTAGCCGTTTAACTGGAACTAGTTAGCGTGGGGCGGCGGTGGTCGGGGTGGGCGCGCTCGAAGAGGCGGGCGATTTGCAGGAGGAGCTGTTCATCGACGGCGGCACCGATGAGTTGGAGGCCGACGGGAAGACCGGCGAGAGTGAAACCACAGGGGATGGAGATGGCGGGAACGCCCGCGAGATTGGCGGGGCGATTGGCGCGGAGCAGGAGTGCCCGGGTCGCGTAATCTTGGCCGTTGAGTTGGATGATCTCCTGGCCGATGAGTGGGGCGGTGATGGGAGTTGTCGGGACGACCAGAGCATCGACTTTTGCGTCTTCCAAGGCCAGATGGAACTGCTGGATGAATTTTTCGCGGAGCTCGAGTGCGGACAGATAGTCTGTGGCGCTTACCTTCGTTCCCATTTCGAGGCGAGACCTAACATCGCCGCCGTAATCGGCGGAGCGAGCGGGAAACCATCCGACCTGCTGGTGATAGTGAGTGGCCTCGGCCCAGGCAATTTGATTTCCGGCGTCTTCCGTTTCCTTTAGAAGCGACACAGAGATTTCCCTCAACGTGACGGGTTGCTTTTTCAGGATACGAAGAGCTTCTTCGAAGACGGCGTGGACATCATGTGAAACAACGTCCAGAAAAAATTCCTTGGGAATGCCGAGAGCGAATTTGCGGGACTGAGCGGAAGATCTCTCGAGAGCGCGCGGATTGGGTTCGCCTTTGACGCGATGGAGAATGGGCTCGAGGAGGAGAGCTATGTCGTGCACCGTGCGAGCCAGCGGGCCAACGCAATCGAGGCGCGGGGAAAGCGGAATCACGCCATCCACACTCACGCGGCCGAGGGTGGGTTTGAGGCCGACGATGCCGCAGAGTGAAGCGGGAATGCGGATGGACCCGCCAGTGTCCGTGCCGATGCTGCCATAACAGAAACCGGCTGCGACGGCGGCAGCGGAGCCACCGCTGGAACCTCCTGGAATGCGCGAAAGATCCCAGGGATTATGGACCGGGCCATAGTGTGGGTTGTTGCTGGTGACGCCGTAGGCGAACTCATGCATGTTGGTTTTGCCAAGAATAACTGCTCCCGCTTTCTTGAGCTGCGTGACAACAGCGGCATCGTGTTGCGGAATAAACTTCCCTAGAATCCTTGAGCCGGCTGTGGTTCGGATGTCTCCCGTGTAGATGTTGTCTTTCAGCGAGATGGGGATGCCGTGAAGAGGGCCGCGCTCGCGATGGCGCCCACGCGGAGCGAAGAGCTCCGCTTCGGCTTGTTTGGCTTGCTCCAGAGCGATATCCGAGGTGACGGTGATAAAAGAACTCAGCTTAGGGTCGAGTTGTACAATGCGGGAGAGCATGAGTCGCGTTAGTTCGACGGGCGAGAGTTTGCGTTTGCGGAAGAGGTGGGCGATTTCTTCGATGGAGGCAAAGGCCAGGCCGGTGTCGGTCGTTGGGGGCATGGGAAATGGAGTGAAGTGGGGAATTTAGCACAGAGTTCGTGGAGGGCACAGAGAAGAGGGGAGAAGCGTTGATGTAATGGAATAGAGAAGTAATGAGGTAAGGAAACGGAAAGGAAGAGCTAGAAGATTTTTTCCTGGCGGCGGAGATTACCGAAGGAGCCGATGTTGGCGATGATGAAGGTGGCGGTGAAGCGATTCTCGGTGCGTACCTGGCCGAGGTTAATGCGGCGATACTCGAGAGCGAGGCCGCAGCAGTCCCCGTTGTAGCTGACTTGCACGAGTTGGCTCTGCAGGATTTGGTTGGTGAAATCGTAGCTGATTCCTGTAGTGAAATTGAATCCCTTGCGCGTGAGGTTGCCGTAGCCCATAAGGGCGCGGACCTGGTTGGAGAGTGGCTGCACAAAGGGCACAAAGTCCGGCGGGGGTATGGCAGGAAGATCGGCTTGCACGGGATTGTCGTTCAAGCGGAAGTAGGCGACGGTAGCGAAGAATTCACTGTAGGGCTTTATTTTCAGGAGCGTCCCGACGGTGACCAGCCGTTGGATTTGAGGATCGTATTGGAGGATTTGCTCGACGTCATACGGACCGCTTGGGGTGATCTTTATATCGCTAATAATGGGAGACCAATTGCGCGGACCGAAAGCGAAGGCAAACGGCGAGATTGAGTCCATCGCTGCGAACACGTTGCGCTGGCCGTCCAAGATGGCGCCGCCGAACGTGGGATCGAAATAATGGTCCTGGAGGATGCTCCAGGTGATCAGTTCCTTAGGCTGGTCGTCGCCCGTTTTGACGAAGAGCCGCTGGGTGACGCCGTATTCGACTTGGTTGGTGTTGGTCAGGGTCGCGTCGGAGTCAAAGCGAATAAAATCCGCGAAGTTGGTTACGCCTCCAACGTAGTGGTACACGATCGTAGGCTCGATAGTGTGTTTGTACCTTTTGCGCGGCTTGTTTTTGTCGAGAGAAGCGCGATCGAAAAAGCGTTCAAGGGTGGGCAGGCGCAGATCGACGGTGAGTTCGCCCGTGTTCCGAGTGATGGATTGCGTGCTCAATTGTGCCGCTGAATTTAAGGAATCGCCGTAGTAGGTCGTGCGAAAGGTTGCAGAAGTAGTGACGCCAAGCCAGGAACCGAGGTGCAGCGGAAGCGTCACGGTGGGGGCAAATTCGATGCGCGGAACGAAGGACGGTGTGTTCAGAGGAGTGTCATCCTGGCGGTGTAGCGCGTCGGCAAAAGCATCGAAGGAAAAATAGACGGGAAGATTCTCCCAGGGCGCTTGTTCGACGGAGCCGAAGCGAACTTCCGGAGCGTCACGCAGCGAAACACTGACAGCGGGAGTGGTTACTCCCGTCGTGGTACTTGTGATGGGAATGCTGAGGAAGGTTTTATCGGCCAGCGAAGCGAAGTTCAAGCTGAAACCGCGGAAATTGTTGGTGAGAAAGGTGGCGCTGCGTACTTCGGAAGTGATCGCATCGCCAAAGGTGTCGGCAAAGGCCAGCCGGAATGTCAGGGAAGAGAGTTCGTTAAGGTCGGTGACCGCGCGCCAGCCGTCAGGGAGGAGAGACTGAGCTTCGAGCTGCTGCTGGTGGCCGCCTTGTTTTTCGAGGACGGTGGTGTCGTTCGGCCCAGGCTCATTGATGCCACGGTCGATCACGCCATAGTACGTGTATCGGATGGAAGTGTTCTCGAAAGGACGTGCGCGGAACTCGCCACGCTCGGCGGAGCCGCGCTTGGTGAGCAGTTCGGCGCCGGCTGTAGCATCAAACCAAGGCCGGGGCGCTAAATAAAGGGCATCTCCCAGAACAAACCCCTTGCTGCTGCTCTGAGCAATGACAGGAAGCAAGAATCCGGACTGCCGAATCTTTTCTCCGGCCGGTGCGGTAGCGTAAGGCAACCAGCCGAGAGGCACGCGGAAGAGACGGAAGTTAGCGCTTACGAGGGCGACGGTTTTATTGAGACGAATACGCGCGTGTTGGGAGTAAAACTGCCACGTGGGATGTTGGGGATCGCAAATCGTAATCCATCCGTGGTTGACCAGGTAGATGTCCTCGGCCAAGCGTTCGACTTCGGGGGCCTCGAAATGGAGAGGATTCTGAGAAACCAGGATCAGAGGGTTAGCACGGCGCTCCATTTTCACAGTGCCGCGAACATTGGTGAACGTGCCATGGCCGGTGCTTACGTTGTAGTGCGCTTCATCGGCTTCGAGATGTTCATTGTTGTAATCAAAGCGAACATGGCCTCGAGCATAAGATTCGGAAGTTGTTTGGTTGTATTCGACGTGATCGGCCTGAAGGCGCTGGTCTCCATAGTGAATGTCCACGTCATCGTCAGCGATGAAGAGATCGCCGCGTTTTTGTTGCGGCCCGCGAGACCAGATCTCGACATTACCGGCTTTCCCGGAGTGTAGGGGAGCTTGCTGCGCGAAGCATGAGGGCAGCGCTGGTCCAAAGAAAGAAAAAAGGAGCGGCGTGAACAAGAGAAGGTACCGGAGCGCGGACATAGTCCGGGCATGGAAGTGACCATTCACGCGGAACATTTGTGCGATGAAAACAGTTGGATAGCCTAGCATGCGGCTGGAGGGATGTGTAGCCGAGCTGAGAAGTGCGGCGGGTGGCAAAGCGCCCATGGGCGATTTGCCGCTGAAATCGGGGGGACGAAACGCGAGGTTGATGTAGCGCGTCTGTCTGAGCACGGGTCTGTTTGCCATTCCAGAAACAATTGATGCACGCCGAGGCGTTGGGGAGGTATGATGCCCGGCTTTGATTACTAGGGGGGATAGTATGCGTCGTGCTTCGTGTGCGTTGAGGATTATTTTGGCTCCGGGTATATTTTGTCTCGTCCTGGCGTTCGTATGGCCCGTTGGATCAGCGGGCCAATCCAGTGTGACTGACAAGCTGAAGAATCTGGAATTTCGAGAGATCGGGCCTGCCGTGATGGGCGGGCGCATCGACGATTTCGGAGTCGTCGAGAGCAATCCAAACATTGTGTATGTGGGAACAGCGTCGGGCGGAGTGTGGAAGACGACGAACAACGGCACGACGTGGGAACCCGTGTTTGACAAGGAAGGCGTTTCGACGATTGGCGACATCGCTATCGCGCCTTCTGATCCCGCCGTGGTGTGGGTCGGCACGGGAGAGCCGAACAACAGGCAAAGCTCTTCGTGGGGAGATGGAATATACAAGTCGCTGGATGCCGGGAAGACCTGGCAAAAGATGGGACTTGCCGCGACGCACCATATCGGCCGCATCGTGATTCATCCTAAGAATCCGGAAATCGTGTACGCGGCGGCGCTCGGACATTTGTGGGGGCCGAACCCGGAGCGCGGAGTTTACAAGACGACAGATGGCGGTAAGACGTGGAATCAAACGTTGAAAATTAATGATGACACGGGCGTCAGCGATATCGCGATGGACCCGGAGAGCCCGGACACGCTGTATGCCGCGGCGTATGAGCGGCGGCGGACCCCATTTGGATTCAACGGCGGAGGGCCGGATAGTGCGATTTACAAGACGGTGGACGGCGGGGCCACCTGGAAAAAATTGACGAAAGGGCTGCCTTACGAGAACGGCGGCGAAACCGGACGAATCGGGCTGGATATTTATCGGAAGGATTCGAACATCGTCTACGCCATCGTGCAGCACGAAAAAGGTGGGACCTATCGCAGCGAGGACAAAGGCGAAACGTGGAAGAAAATGGGCGATACGAACCCACGTCCTTCTTATTACAGCCAGATCCGGATCGACCCCAACAATGATCTGCGAATCTGGGAGCTTGGCGCGCAGATGTTTTATTCGGAAGACGGGGGAAAGACGTTTTCGACGCAGCGGGTTCGCGGCATTCACGGAGATTTTCACGCAATGTGGATCGATCCAGCGGACTCGAACCACGTCATAACGGGTTCTGACGGGGGAATTCACTGGAGCTACGACAACGGACGCACCTGGGACTTTATCAACACAATTGCGATTGGACAGTTTTATGAGGTCGGGTTGGACAACGAGAAACCTTACAAGATTTGCGGCGGCTTGCAGGATAACGGAAGTTGGTGCGGGCCGAGCATGTCTCTGGCGCGCGACGGCATCATCAACTCAGACTGGACGCTGATGCCTGGCGGCGACGGATTCTACGCGCGAATCGATTATGCGGAGCCGTGGATCGTCTACACGGAGTCGCAAGATGGACATCTTTCTCGGCGCGATGAGCACACCTCGCAGCAGCGGGAGATCATGCCGGAGGCGAAAGCCGGAGAGCCACATTACCGTTTTCAGTGGAACTCTCCCGTCGAGGTTTCGGTGCACGATCACAAGACGATTTATTACGGCGGAAACTACTTGTTCAAGTCGACGGACCGTGGGGATTCGTGGACGCGGCTGGGCGGGGATCTGACCACGGGCGTGGACCGCAACAAGCTGCAAATTTTTGGCAAGACGCCAGACAAAAATACGTTGTCGCGCCATGACGGCGTCGAAGAATACCCGACGATCACGACTCTGAGCGAATCGCCGTTGACACCGAACGTGCTGTGGGTGGGAACGGACGACGGGAATGTTCAAGTGTCGCGCGACGGAGGAACGACTTGGAAGAATGTTGCGGCGCGCGTGCCGGGTGTGCCCAAGGGAACCTACGTAACGCGCGTTGTGGCATCGAAGTATGCGGAGGGCGCGGCGTTCGTGACGTTTGATGGCCACCGCACAGACGACTACAACGTATATCTGTTCCAAACGTCGGATTATGGGGAGACCTGGAAGGCGATTCGGAACGGGATTCCGGATTCGGCGGGGACCCTGCACGTGGTGCGGGAGCATCCCCGGAACGCGAACTTGCTTTTTGCGGGGACGGAGTTTGGGCTGTGGGTTTCCTGGGACCACGGCGCCAATTGGACGTCGCTGAAGAATAATTTTCCAACTGTGCCGGTGGATGACATTGAAATCCAAGCGCAGCAGAACGATTTGGTGCTGGCGACGCACGGCCGATCGATCTGGATCTTCGATGACATTACGCCGATCGAGAAGTTCGATGCCGCTGTGGCAAGCTCCGATTTGACGTTTTTCAGCCCCCGGCCCGCAACGCTGTGGGACCTGCGTAACCGCCGTTGGAGTGCTGGGCAGAAGATGTTTACGGCCAAGAATCCTCCGTACGGCGCGATCTTGAATTACTACCTCAAGGAAGCTTTGCGGCCTGAACCGCCGAAGACGGCTAAAGACGACAAAGTCACAGACAAAGAAAAACAAAAAGAAGTCGATACAAACAAACAGAAGGATCAGGAAAAGAAGGAAACCGCGGCCGCTGATCAAAAACCGAAAGCTCCTAACCCTACTGACAAAGAGGGCAAGACAAAGATCAGCGTGTACGACAAGGACGGCAAGTTGGTCCGGGAACTCGATGGACCTGGCAAGGCTGGAGTAAACCGCACAAATTGGGATTTGCGGTGGAGTTCGCCGGCGGTGCCGACACCGGAACAACTCGAGGCCGCCGCGGCTGGATTTGATTTTGGACCGCGTGGACCGCTTGTGGAGCCCGGCGAGTACACCATCAAAATAAAGGCGGGCAGCAAGGAAGAGTCGCAGAAGGTCGTGGTGGAAGACGATCCGCGGCTGCAAATTTCACCTGCTGATCGCGCGGCGCGAAGCGAAGCCATCCAGCAGCTCTATGCCATGGCCAAGACAGGAGATAAAGACCGCAAAACAATCGAAGGGATCAAGGAAGGGCTGAAGGCCGCAAGAGAGCAATGGAAGAAGGATGCTGACAAGCCGGATGCGCCAAAGATTCCCGCGGATATACAAAAGGCCGCCGATGAGCTGCAGAAGAAAGTTGACGCAGTCGCAGAGAAGTACGTGCGCGAGCAACAAGGACTAGGAAATGCGGGGCCGCCATTCGAATGGAAGCCCGAGCCGTTGCCGCAGCAGATCCAGACTCTGCTGCGAGAGCTGGATGGGTTCTGGGAAGCGCCGGGCGGGCAACAAAAGGAAAAACTGGCGGAACTTACGCCACTGGTCAGCGACGCCTCGGCGCAGGTGAAGAAAATTGCGGAAGAGGACCTGCCAGCATTGAATAAAAAAATGAATGACGCAGGAATACCGCACATCGTACCTGCTACGGTGCAGGGGCCTGGCAGGGGAGGAAATGAAGAAGAGGACGAACCGTAAGGCTGGAACGAAGCCAATCATCTGAAGAAAAGACGGAGGAAAGAGCATGAATGCGAAGCAGCTCAGCTCGCGCGGTCTGGCCGCGTGGTTAGTGGCGTTGTCAGTGATACTCACCGGAATTGGAGGGCTCGCTCAGGCAAAGCTTCAGGCCGCCACGGCCCAGGATAGCCAGGAAAAGAAAGACGAAAAGAAAGGCGAGAAAAAGGACGAGAAGAAGGGCTTGCCGCTGAAGCCTGCTCGAAAAATCGAGTTCACGACCGACGAAGGAACTTGGCTTTCCTTGGATGTTTCGCCGGACGGCAAGACGATTGTATTCGAGTTGCTTGGCGATATTTACACACTGCCGATCGAAGGGGGAGCTGCGAAACTGATCGATGGGGGGATGGCGTTCGACAGCCAGCCCAGATTCTCACCTGATGGAAAATGGATCGCGGTTATTTCTGACCGCGAGGGGAGCGAAAACGTCTGGATCATGCATCCGGACGGCAGCGGCGTGAAGCAGGTTTCGAAGGATCCCAACAACGAGTTTGTTTCGCCGAGTTGGTCGCCGGATGGGAACTATATTTTTGTTTCAAAGGCAGGATTTGGAATCGGGTCGAGTGAAATCTGGATGTACCACGTTGACGGCGGCTCCGGCGTGCAAATTACGAAGTCCAAGCCGACACCTACCACGAAAAGATCTGAGCGGCCCAACGCAATGGGCGTCGTGGCCTCGCCCGACGGAAAATATCTCTATTATGCGACGAAGCTCGGATCATTGAACTACAACGCACAATTCCCCCTGTGGCATATCGCCCGGCGCGACAGGAAGACAGGGGACGAAGACGACGTCATTAGTCAGCCTGAGAGCGCGTTCCGCCCAGTACTCTCGCCGGATGGGAAGGAGATCGTGTATGTGACCCGTTATGAAACTGAAACGGGCCTGCGTTTACGAAATCTTGAGACCGGGGAAGACCGCTGGGTTAGGTATCCCGTGACGCGCGACGACCAGGAATCGCTTTTCACTCGCGACGTTTTTCCTGGGTACGCATTTCTTCCGGACGGCAAGGAAATTGTCTACAACCAAGACGGAAAAATACGCCGGCTCAACCTCGCGACAGGGGCGGAAAGCGTAATTCCGTTTACTGCGCAGGTGTCGCAAGAGCTGGGACCAAAGTTGGATTTTCCACAAATCGTTGAGCAGGGCCCCGTGAAAGTGCGCTTAATCCAGGACCCGGCGGAATCGCCTGACGGCAAGAAAATGGTTTTTTCCGGAATGACACACCTTTACACCATGGATATTTCCGGCGGCAAGCCGCAACGATTGACAAGCGGGAATGCCCGCGAATTCCAACCAGCCTGGTCGCCGGACGGAAGATCCATTGCCTACGTGACGTGGTCGAGCGCGGGAGGCCAACTCTGGAAGATACCGGCCGTGGGAGGAACGCCGCAACAGTTGTCCAAGTCGGCTGCGTTGTATAGCAACCCTGTCTGGTCGCCGGATGGGACGCGGATCGTGGCGCTGCGCGGGAATGCTTATGATCGCGAAATGAGTGAATTTGACAGCGGGCAGACACGGAATGCTGATCTCATCTGGATCCCGGCGCAAGGCGGCGATGCGAATCTGATTTTGCCGGCGCGCGGCGCGGGCTCGCCGCACTTTACCCACGATAAGGAGAGGATTTATATCTACACGCCGCAGGGGCTTGTTTCGCTGCGTTTTGACGGCACGGACCGCCGCACGCATATCGTGGTTAAGGGGAAGGGTATCTATTATGCTGAGGAGCCGGTACCCGCGGAGAACGTGAAGGCAAGCCCGGACGGACAATGGGTGCTGGCGCAGGTGATGAATCAGCTCTATGTACTAGCAATGCCGGTGGTCGGCGGCGAGGCACCCACGGTGGATGTTTCGACACCGTCCGTGCCGGTGAAGCGCCTGACGGATATCGGAGCGGATTATTTCAATTGGGCCGATGACGGAAAAACAATCACTTGGGCAGTGGGAGCCAGCCTGTTTCGCGAGCCGCTGAGCGCCATTTCCTTCGAGCCACCGAAGGAAGAGGAAAAGAAGGACGGCGACAAGAAAGACGCCGGGGCGCAATCAGCGGATGCCAGCAAGGACGAAAAGAAGGACGAGAAAAAAGAAGTCAAGAAGTTGAAGGAGGAAGACAAGAACGTTCAGGAGATCGCCGTCGACCTGGAGGTTCCACGGAAAACGCCGATGGGCACGATTGTGTTGCGGGGCGCGACCGTGGTGACGATGAAGGGCGACGAGGTTTTGAAGAACGCAGACATTGTGGTCGAAGATAATCGCATCAAGAGCGTCGGACCGAAGGGCACAGTTCCTGCCGGCGCCAAAGTGTTCGATGTAGGGGGAAAGACGATAGTGCCCGGCTTTATCGACACGCATGCGCACTGGACTGAAATTCGCCGCGGCATTCTGGACACACAGAACTGGGCCTTCCTGGCCAACCTTGCCTACGGTGTGACGGCTGGACTTGACGTGCAGACCAGCACGAACGACATGTTTGCCTATCAAGACCTGGTAGACAGCGGCGACATTCTCGGGTTGCGCGCGTTTTCCACTGGGCCTGGGGTGTTCTCGGATAACAACTTCCAGTCGGTGGAAGAAGTGAAAGGCGTGCTGACAAAGTACAGAAAATATTACGGCACGCACAACATTAAGAGCTACATCGTGGGCAACCGCAAACAGCGGCAATTCATGGTTATGGCGTCGAAAGAATTGGAAATGATGCCGACGACCGAGGGCGGATTGGACCTGAAGCTCAACCTGACTCACGTCATCGACGGCTTCCACGGGAACGAGCACACCCTTCCGATCACTCCACTTTTTAAGGATGTGCTGCAAATGTTTGCTCAATCGGGAATTTCGGAAACGCCGACGCTTATCGTGAACTATGGCGGCCCGTTCGGCCAGGAATACTGGTTCGAGAACACCGACGTGCACGACAACGCGAAGCTCAATCATTTCACGCCGCACAATCTGATAGATGAAAAGACCAACCGGCGGCCGGATTGGTTTCGCAAGGATGAATACGCCTTCCCGAAACTTGCCGCTCAGATGGCCAAGCTTTCGAGAGCGGGCGGACTAGTCGGAGTGGGCAGCCACGGGCAACTGCAGGGGTTGGGCTACCACTGGGAGATGTGGATGCTTGCGAGCGGAGGAATGACGCCGCTCGAGGTGCTGCGATGCGCGACGTTGAACGGGTCGAAAATCGTTGGGCGGCCGCAGGACCTCGGTTCGATTGAAGCGGGCAAGCTGGCGGATCTAATCATCATGGACAAAAATCCGCTGGACGACATTCACAATACAAACACAATTCACTGGGTTATGAAAAACGGCGAACTGTTTGAGGGCGATACGCTGGATCAAGTTTGGCCTGAACAGAAGAAGCTCGAGCCGCTTTATTTTTGGAATTTCGACAAGCCAAAAGCAGGGGAGCCTTTGAGCTATGGGAAGACGGTGACGCCGTAGAGGAGTGGTGGGCATTTTTTTCGCAGAGGGCGGGGCAAGCCCCGCCCCTACGAGAGGATGCGGAGAAAAAGAAAGTGGGCACGGCATGCCGTGCCCCTACGGGGATTACTCTTTTGGTTTTGCTTCTGGTTTGGTTTGTGTCGAACGATACCAGGCGAAGGTGCGGTCCAGACCTTCTTCGAAAGTAACTTGCGGATCGTAGCCGAGATATTCGCGCGCCTGCGTGATGTCGGCTTGCGAGTCGCGAATGTCGCCGTCGCGCGCCGGCTCGTACTTCGCTTCGAGTTTCTTGCCGGAAATCTTTGCAAGCAACTGAACTGTCTGGTTTAAGGTGAAACGGCCGCCAGTCCCGACGTTGAACGTCTTGCCGGAAACGTTGGGCGCTTCGCAGGCGAGAAGATTGGCCTGCACGGCGTTTTCGACGTAAGTAAAGTCGCGGGATTGCTCGCCGTCGCCGAATATTACGGGTTGCGTCTCTTCCAGAAAGCACAAACAGAATTTCGCCAACACTCCGGAATACGGCGAGCCGGGATCCTGGCGCGGGCCGAAAATGTTGAAGTAGCGGAGTGAAACATTTTCCAGACCATAGCAGCGGCCAAACGTTTGCGCATAAAGCTCGCCGACGAATTTGGTGACGCCGTAGGGTGAAATAGGCGCCGGCTGCATGGTTTCTACTTTGGGCAGTGTAGGCGTCTCACCGTAAGCGGAAGAAGAGGCGGCGAACACCACGCGCTTCACTTTGGCGTCGCGCGCGGCGACGAGGACATTGAGAGATCCATCGATGTTGATTTTGTTTGTTTCGATGGGATCTTTGACGGAGCGCGGCACCGAAGTACGGGCAGCGAGATGCAGCACGTATTCGGCTTCGTGCATGGCCTTGCGGACCACTTCGATGTCCGTGATGCTACCCTTCATAAAAGTAATTTTGTTGCGGATTTCGGCGAGGTTATCTTCTTTGCCGGACGAAAGGTCATCGAGCACAACCACGCTGTGGCCGCGCCGCACGAGTTCATCTACAGTGTTCGAGCCGATAAATCCGGCGCCGCCCGTGACGAGGTAGCGCATTCAGGAATTCCTCCTCGGTTGAGGTCCGGGAGCGGCGGAGTGCCGTCTCGGCAAATGACGCGGCGCCGGCAAAGACGCGGGCCTCGCGTTTTGGTAACCTCAGAGTTCGCGGTTAACGTCCGGCGGACTGTGCCGGGCTATCGCGGACGAATTCGTATTGTACGACGGAAGAACAAAAGGCAAAGGAATGTTTCCCATGCAGGTCACACAAAGAGCATGAGCTACCGAAAAGTCATTGGGATCGCCGGTCTGTTGGCGCTTGGATGTGCTGCGGGCGGCTATTATTGGCTGAAGGAACGAAACGCGGGATTGGCGCGGGCCTGGGCTTCCGCCCGCGCCTCAGATGCAACGAGTACCCCGGCGACGGACCTCCCCGTCATCGCGCCTAGTAGCTCCTCATCGAATTCGAATCCTAGCGCTGCTTCGACACCTGCCAAGGGTGGCGAGCCCGCAGCGGAACCCGGGCTACCATTGCGAAGGGGAGAAGCGCTGGAATACACGGCGAACGTCTCGAGCCTAAACAATGTGGCCACTCTTAAATTGCAGGTGGGCGAACACAAGGATTTTTTCGGCAAGAACGCGTGGCATCTTCAAGCGTTTGCGCATACGGAAAGCCCCCTGCGCATGGTATTCGAGCTCGACGACCAATTTGATTCCTACAGCGATGCTTCGACGATGACAAGCCTGCAGTACGAAATGCACCTCAACGAACGGGGACAAAAAGTGGACTCCGTCCAGCGTATGACCGCCACCGGAAAAGAGCCGGCGCCTCCGGATGCCACTGAAGCGCGCATCCTCCCTGGCACGCGGGATCCGCTGGGGATGCTGCAATTTTTGCGGAACGTGGATTGGACGAAGACAGCGGAAGTTCGATGCCCGGTCTACGATGGGCACAAATTGTACGACGTCAGGGCAAAGCTCGTGAGCGCGGGCGAGGCGGTCACCGTTCCTGCAGGAAGCTACAAAACCTCGAAGATTGAGATTCGTGTATTTGAGAACGGCCAAGAGATGAAGGACGCTCATTTCACGATCTACTTCGCGAACAACGTGGCGCGCACTCCTGTGCTGCTGGAAGCGATTATGCCGTTCGCGACAGCTCAGGTGCAGTTGGTGCACGCAAAGTAGAAGCGCGCTCTTCGATTGCAGGTAGCGGATAATTTCTAAAATCAAGGCAGGGAAGAAGCAGCCTATGGGCCAACCGCAGCCAGATGCTACGTTGCGGTCAACTTTTCTATCAACGCACAGGCGATATGGCCCATCGTGACGTGCGCTTCCTGGATTCGCTGAGGATCTTGCGAGGGTACATTCAGCAGAAGATCGACTTTTCCAGCGAGCGCGCCGCCTGTTTGTCCCGTGAATGCGACAAGATAAGCGCCGCGGACCCGGCCAGCCTCCACACCACGCAAAATGTTTGGGCTCGCACCGCTTGTTGAGAGGGCCGCAAGGATGTCCTGCGGAGCTACGAGCGATTCGATTTGCCGGGAGAAAATGTGCTCGAAGCCGTAGTCATTACCGGCCGCTGTGAGCACGGACGGATTGGCCGTTAACGCCAGCGCCGCGAGGCCGGCCCGGTCAGTGCGCAGCCGCACGACAAGCTCGGCCGCAAGGTGTAACGCATCGGCCGCGCTTCCACCATTCCCGAAGAAGACAATTTTTCCGCCGCCGCGCAGCGCCGCCGCGCTTCTTTCAGCAAATTGTCCGATGCGGCCGATAAGCTCGGTGGAAAAACTCTGCTTCACGCGAGCGCTTTCCTCGAGTTGCCGTCGTATCTCTTCGGCGGATGAGCCCATGGGCGCCTAGCAGAGAACTATCTTGTTGCGGTGACGCATGACCCGGCGCGTGGCGTTGCGAGTGTCCACAACAAGCTTAGCGGCGTCCACAATTGCAACGTAATCGTAGCTCGAGTGATCCGTTGCAATGATGACCCCGTCATAGCTTCCCAGGGTTTGCGCATTTAGCGGAACGGACTTCATGTTTTCGTAGTTGTAGTGCCGCATTTTGTGAAGCTGCGGGAAATAGGGATCGTTATATTCGAGGGTCGCGCCGCGCTGCTGGAGCAATTGCATAATCTTCAGAGTGGGAGACTCGCGAAGGTCATCGACATCCTTCTTGTATGCCACGCCAAGGATTAGCAGCTTCGATCCCTTGAGGCTCTTTTTGTTGTCGTTGAGCGCCGCGCCAACCGCGTCCACCACGTGATAAGGCATTGCGGTATTGACTTCGCCGGCCAGTTCGATGAAACGCGTCGAAAAGTCGAACTCGCGCGCCTTCCAGGAAAGATAATATGGATCCACCGGAATGCAGTGTCCGCCGAGCCCCGGGCCGGGGTAAAATGGCATAAAACCGAACGGCTTGGTCGCAGCCGCGTCGATCACTTCCCAGATGTCAATTCCCATCCGCAGGCTCAGCATTTTCAGTTCATTGACTAGCGCGATGTTGACGCAACGAAAAATATTTTCAAGGAGCTTGGCCATTTCCGCGGCCCGCGTCGAGCTGACCGGCACCACGCGCGCGACAACCTGCGCATAGATCGATTGTGCAGCGCGCCCGCTCGGCGGATTCACGCCTCCGACAACTTTGGGAATCTGCGCCAGCCCAAACTGTTTGTTGCCGGGATCTTCGCGTTCGGGTGAAAACGCAAGGAAGAAATCGCACGCGATATTTTCATTTTCCGAGCCGGCAGCAATCGGGCAGTGCAGGCCGCTCTTTTCGAGGATGGGAAGCACAAGTTCCTCGGTGGTGCCTGGATAGGTCGTCGATTCAAGAACGACTAGCTGCCCCCTTTGCAGATGCGGGTAAATGGAAATAGCGGTCTGCTCCACGTAGCTCAGGTCGGGTTCCCGGCGTTCATCCAAGGGCGTCGGCACGCAAATAATGACGGCGTCAGCTTCCTTGATACGCGCGAAATCGGTTGTCGCGCTGAAGTGCTTGGAGTTGACGAATTGTTGGATCTTGGTTTGCGGGATATGCTCGATGTAGGACCTGCCGGCGTTGAGCATCGTCACTTTGTTCGGATCAGTGTCGAATCCCGTGACTTTGTGGCCCGCTTCCGCAAAACGCAGGGCCAGCGGAAGCCCAACGTATCCGCAGCCAACGATGGCGACTTTCAATTGAGCGCCTTTAAAGAATTCGGGTTTCCGGTCTATTGGCATGAGTTACGTCGCTCTCCTAATCATTTTTGGGAATCAAGCAGGCCATTCGGCCGATTGGGCAAAGACATCCCAATATAGCAGGTTCCACAAGAACACAAAATCACAGGCGTGCGGAGTGTTACCGTCGGTTCAAGAGTGGTTGCGGGTCGCGTAGAGACGCGGGAAGATAGAAGCGATGCATTCGGCAGAGAGAGAGAACCGGCAAAGCACAGCTCCAATTCACCTATGACTCTCATCGTCCTGCTGCTTGGGCTCGCTGTCGGCGTGCTCGTGGGTTTGCTGGGCATTGGCGGTGGCGTGGTGCTTGTACCAGCTTTGGTTTATCTGCTGCACATGGACCAGCATCTGGCTCAGGGCACATCCCTTTTCATCCTGTTGCCTCCCGTGGGGCTTGGTGCCCTGCGCGAATACTGGAAACAAGGCCAAGTAGATTTGCGCGCTGGAATACTGTGTGCGTTGGGAATGCTCGTCGGGGGCTACCTCGGCGGATTGATTGCTGTCCCACTCGCCTCACGCGATCTCAAGGGACTGTTTGGCTGTTTTCTGATCTTGGCTGCAGTACTGCTTTGGCATAAGCCGCAGCCGCAAAATTTAAAGATTGCCTCCGCCGGGGAGGAGCCAGCGAGTGGTTGACGGTACAATACGTAATGTCGGTATTTTTGGGGCGGCGTGCCTCTGCGGTCTAGCTTCCGGACTATTCGGCATTGGAGGCGGCACTCTTTTAGTCCCGTTCCTTGCGTTGTTTTTTGCTTTTGGGCAGCATCGCGCGCAGGGCACCAGCTTGATTGCGCTGATACCGCCGACGGGCGCGCTGGCGTTTTTCGCGTATGCCAACGCAGGGTATGTTTCCTGGCAAACTGGACTACTTTTGATTCCGGGGGTCTTTGTCGGCGGGATACTCGGCGGGTGGCTGGCTAAGCGCCTGCAGCCGCGACGCATGCGGCAAGTTTTTGCCGGGCTGATGTTTGCGCTGGGTGTGTGGCAAGCTGTTTCCGCTTGGGCGCGCTAGGGAGTTTGCGAAAACCATGATTGATTTGCATTGCCACATTCTTCCGGGGCTCGACGACGGCCCGGAAAACATGGAGATTTCGCTGGCGATGGCTGAGTCAGCGATTGCGGACGGAATTACTCATGTTGTGGCGACACCCCACTCGAGCAACCAATATTTCTTCGACTACCCGCGGATACGAGTACTGCGAGAGGAACTGCAAGAAAAAATAGGCGACCGCTTAATCCTGGCTACTGGATGCGATTTTCATTTAAACCCCGAAAATCTGGACGCGCTGCGCGAGGATGCGCCCCGCTTCTGCATAAACCAGCGCGACTATTTGCTCGTCGAATTCAACGAATATTCGATTCCGCCTGCCATGGACCAGACGCTCCATGAGATTCAGCTTTTGGGACTGAGACCGGTCATAACGCATCCAGAGCGCAACGCCATCCTGCGCTTACAGACGGAACGGCTTGCGAAATGGGTCCGGCTCGGTTGCTTCATACAAGTGACGGCAGGATCTCTCACAGGAGTCTTTGGCCCTGGAGCGCAAAAAGACGCTTGGCGCTGGACGGCCGACGGATTGGTGCACCTCGTGGCCAGCGACGCTCACAACACGCGTGGCCGGCCGCTTAAGCTTCAGCCCGCATTCGACGTTGTCCGTGAACAATTTGGAGAAAAGAAGGCCCGCGCCCTGTTTGTCGAGAATCCGATGGCCGCCTTTGAGGGCCGCGACCTGCCGTATGTTCCTCAGCTGCCGGATGAATTCGTTCTGCCGCGCCGCAAACGGTTTTTCTTCTTCTAAGCTTCTAGTTCGCGGGGCGTAGCGGCATTCCGGCCCATGCATTCAATATTCCCAGAAATTCGCGAACAACATCGAGCGCATCGCCTGTTGTGCGCCACCAGCGCCGCGGTTCGAAGGGATCGTCCGAAGCAGCCCGTATCACCGCTCGTCCGCGGCCTGCGGCGAGTCGCTGCCAGAGGATTCGCACGCGGCGCGTATGCGCCTTTGTTGTCACGATGATCACACTCTTGCCCTTTTCTTCTTCAAGTGTCGCGGAAACGGCAGCGATTTCGTCAGCCGTGTTGATGATGGCAGGCTGGAGCAAGCGGATGGATCGCTCGGGCACTCCTTCGTGCATCAGCACTTGCGTATTGTAAGAATCTTCGCCTGCGTACGAGATTCCCATCGCGCCGAGTGTGGCGCCAGGCTCCGCAGAATGCGTGAGCCAGACTTCAGGTGCGTACCTTTCGCGATACAATTTCGCGGCTTCCATGGCCCGCATGGGCATACGCCCGCTAAGGACTACGATGGCCTGGGCTTTCTCGAGAGGGTCTTCCACGACGAGCCAGCGGCCGACGCGGAGAAAAAAGAGCAACGCGCTGAGAAGTACCATCCCCAGAAGAACAAGGACTATGCGCCGTGTTCGCCGCCGCTTCGGCGGAGCGGCCCCTGATTCGTTCTCGACCGGCATAGCGGCGCGATTCCCAATCGCGTGCGCGCATCGTATCGCTCGCGGGACGGGTGGTCAATCCAGCGGCCGCAAGCTAAACTAACTGCTGGCTTTTGGGGAGGGCGCATGAAGGCGGTGGTGACCGGAGGAGCTGGATTTTTGGGGTCGCATCTTTGTGACCGCCTGATTGCCGAAGGCTGGGATGTATTGGTGCTCGACAATCTCGTTACCGGAGTCGATTCCAACGTCGGACATTTGCTCGCGCATCCCAAGTTTCGCATCGCGCGGTGCGACGTTTCGAAGTACATCGATGTTCCTGGGCCGGTGGACTACGTTTTGCACTTTGCCTCGCCGGCGAGTCCTGTGGATTACCTCAAACTCCCTATTCAAACTCTCAAGGTTGGTTCTCTCGGCACGCATAACGCGCTCGGGCTGGCGCTCGCGAAGAAAGCCAAGTTTTTTCTAAGTTCGACAAGCGAATGCTACGGTGATCCGGAAATTTCCCCTCAGCATGAAGACTATTGGGGCCATGTGAATCCGATTGGGCCGCGCGGCGTTTACGATGAAGCGAAGCGTTTTTCGGAAGCTTTGACAATGGCTTATCACCGCTATCATGGTGTAGACACCCATATCGTACGGATTTTTAACACCTATGGCCCGCGCATGCGCCTCAACGACGGCCGCGCCCTGCCGAATTTCGTGCATCAGGCGCTCACCGGAAAACCCATCACCGTTTATGGAGACGGCAAGCAGACGCGCAGCTTTTGCTATGTTTCCGACCTCATTGAAGGAATCTACCGCTTGATGTTGTCAAGCGAACACTTGCCGACGAACATCGGAAATCCGCAGGAGATCACTATCCTCGAATTTGCCGAGCGGGTTCGTGCGCTCTTTGAAAATGCTCCTGCAATTGTCCTCGAACCTTTACCCCAGGATGATCCGAAACAGCGGTGCCCGGATATTAGCAAGGCGAAGCGAATTCTGAAGTGGGAGCCCAAGGTGGGGCTGGATGAGGGATTGCGGCAGACGATTGATTATTTCAAGAAGGATTTCGGGGCCAAGAAATCTTCCTAATGCCTAACGCTGAACGAGTCTCGCTTCTGCCATAAGAAGCAGGACTCCTTCTGTTTCCAGTACGCGGTGTTGCAGATCCCCTACGCCCGTCCGAATGAGTAATACTCAAATCCAAGTTCGCGCATGTGCTTGGGAGAGTAGAGATTTCTGCCGTCCACGACGAGGCCGCGCGCCATAAGCAGCTTGGCGCGTTTCCAGTCCAGATTGCGGAAAGCGTCCCACTCCGTACAAACCAGCGCTGCATCCGCCCCGCGCAAAGCCTCGTAGGGGTCTTCGTGATAGGTCGCCTTCGGCAAAAGAGCTTTCGTCCTTGATATCGCTTCCGGATCGCTTGCATGGATATTCGCGCCTTCCTCCAGCAATCTCCGGATGACTTCGAGCGCGGGCGCAAAACGCACGTCGTCCGTATTCGCTTTGAAAGCCAGGCCAAGCACGGCGATGTGCTTCCCTTTGACCACCCACAGCGCTTTGTGTACTTTTTCCAAGAAGCGATCAATGCGCTGTTTGTTGACGCGTTCCGTGGCTTTCAGAAGTTCGAAATCGACCCCAACGGAGGCTGCGAGATGAATGAAAGCCTGAACATCCTTGGGAAAGCAAAATCCGCCGAACCCCAGTCCCGCGCTGAGGAACTGCCCGCCAATTCTTGGATCCAGTCCCATCGCATGAGTCACCTCTTTGACGTCCGCGCCGATTCTTTCGCAAAGATCGGCGATGACGTTTGCGTAGCTGATTTTGAGCGCCAGAAAAGAGTTGGAAGCGTGCTTGATGAGTTCGGCGCTGTTGATGGTCGTCACGAGGAATGGCGGTTCCGGGCCCGGAGGGCAATTGCCCTCGTGCACCGGGCAGAGAAATTTGCGCTCCAGGATCGGACGGTAGATTTCTCGCAAATCAGCTGCGGCGGATTCGTCCTCGACGCCGATCACGATGCGGTCCGGATGAAAGAAATCTCCAACCGCGGTGCCCTCGCGGAGAAATTCTGGGTTCGAAGCCACGCGAAAGGTGTTTTTTCCGCCGCTGCTATAAGCAGCCAGCGCTCTCTGCAGTTCGAGCCCAGTGCGCGCCGGTACGGTACTCTTTTCGATCACCAACTTAGGCGAGTGGGCCTGCTCAGCTATCTGCCGCGCAACCTGATCAATCGCCGAAAGATCAGCCTCGCCGCTTTCTTTGGGCGGGGTGCCCACGCAAATAAAAATGGCCTCGCCTGCACGAATCGCTTCACCGGCATCAGCGGTGTACGAAATGCGCCCTGCCTTGCGAGCGCTCGTCAGGATTTCTGCCAGGTGGTGCTCATAAATAGGCACCTCGCCAGCTTGCAGCCGCTTAATGCGATCCGCATCGATATCCGTGCAGGTCACTTCATGTCCGGCCGCAGCGAGGCATGCCCCTGTCACCAATCCTACGTAACCACAACCAATCACCGAGAGACGCAAGTCAGAATCTCCTTGGGAGCGAATCAGACAACTACCCAACGCTTCCCGAAATTCACAACAAACAATTTATCTTGACCGAGCCGCCATGCGGAAGAAAGCACCTCTTCGCGAGGCGTTGCGCCGCCCGCACGATCCGTTGCGATCAGTTCAGAGACGCCACACGCTCTCCTGCGCCTCCGATGGGCTTGTTCTAGCCTTTCAATCCTCGCCCCATCAGTAGTCCGCGCAAACCGAGCAGAACCAGCCGCGGCTGACGCCGCACAACGTTCCATAATAGGCGCGTCGATTCATCGCGGTTGATCTCGCCGAGAGACTCGCGCGTGGAAGCATCAAGCAGGTCGACAAGCTGCGAATAATCCTTCTGCTGGAAATGATGCAGCGCGCGACGAATCAACCAATGCGTCCCCAGTTCGCGCCTCAGAGCGGTCAGCTCCTTGCTTCCGCCTTTCCGCAAGATGGATTGCCCGACTCCGAGAGCCCCGCGCAGCCCCGTTACGATTCCGCCAACGGTAGACACTTTCACCTGCGCAGCTGCATCGCCTACGAGAAAGACCTCGCCGTTTCCGATACGCCGCCGCACCGGCACCCAGCCTCGATACACGGGAATGCGCGCCCCTTGCCATTCGAGCGGCTCCATGTGTTTTTTCTCAAGGAACCGCGATAGACACTTCTTGGTGTCGCGCCCGTCCTCGCCGATGATTCCGAGCGCGCCTCGCTCTGAGGATTCGGGTATCAGCCAGTAGAAGTAAGGCGTATCGTCGGGGACAAACCAGACGCGCGTCGTGTCCGGCGGATGATCCTTCGGCAAGCGCACGATGGCCTGCACCAATGGGACTGTCTCCACGGGCGGCCAACCCGCGCTGCGAGCGACTCGGCTGGAAGCGCCGTCCGCTCCCACTACGCTCTCCGCATGCAATTCCTCGCGATGCCCCGCCGAATCGACTTGCACGCGCAATCCCCGGCCATTCGCAGCGAGTCCAAGAAAACGCGTATCGAAGGAAAGTTTGGCGCCGGCCTCCTGCGCACTTCGAGCCAGCGCGGGGATTAAACGAGAGCGTTCGATGATGAGATCAGCCCGTGCCAGGGCGACCTGTGCCGAGCGTCCATCCGTAAATAGCTCGAAGCGCCGGATTTCGTTGACGATGCTCTCGGACGCCGCTGCGCCAAGCTGGCTCCTGAATTGGTCTGTAACGATCAGCGAGCGCGGCGTGGGTTCGAATCCTGGCCTCGATTCCAACACGCGCACCCGACGCCCTCCGGCAGCCACTGTCGCTGCCGCAAATAGGCCCGCTGCGGATCCTCCCACAACAATGATTTCGCCACTCGCCCCTTCTGGCCGGGGCCACTGTTCAGTGCTTGGCACGATTCTGCTTTCCCAAGTCGCGCGGACACCCTGGACGTTTAAACGTCCATAGATTCGCGCTCAAGATTCTCAAGAGTATGGACTGCTTTCCGCCCGGCCCGAAGGGGTATGCACTGAAAATCGGTGAGACGGCAACCCGCTAAGTATAGCGAATCCATATCTGCGGGCAAACACGCAGGCTCCCTTCCCAAGTTTCGCGAGGAGCACAACATGAATGGGGATGGCTTCAGGAGAAAACGGCTGGTTTCTCTGCTTGGCGTTCATAGGGAGCACGTTCGAGAAATACCACTCCACACAGCACGACGACAAACGCAACCACTGCTACCAGAACTGCGGCAATCGGCTGAACGTAGCTCACGAGCACGGCAGCTCCACCGCTCAGTAGTCCCAAAACATACATGCTGACAACAGCGCCCCGATGCCCGAGTCCTAGATTCGCCAGGCGATGAGCTGCGTGGTCTTTGCCGGGCGTGGCAAATGGCAGGAGCCCGCGCCGTGCACGCGAAATCGTGACAAGTGTCGTGTCGAAAATCGTTACCCCGAGAATCAGCAGCGGCGCCAGCCAACCGGAAATGTGGTTGGCCTGCTCGAGCCTTAGTTTCAGCCCCAGTGTAGCCATCAGGAATCCTAGAAACATCGCTCCACCGTCGCCCATGAAAATCTTGGCCGGCTTAAAATTCCATCGCAGAAAACCCGTTGCAGCTCCGAGAACGGCGGCAGCGAGCGTGGTGACAAGAGTCTGGCCGTTTAGGTAAGCAAGCAGAGCGAAGAAGATGGACGCGGTGGCAGCCACGCCGGCGCAAAGGCCGTCCATGTGGTCCAGGATGCTGAAGGATGCAGTAATTCCCACGACAAAAAAGACCGTCAGGATCGCGTCTAAAACATAGCCAGTTCGTCCACCCAAGAGTATTTCAAAGACCTGCGCATGGATGCCGGTAACCAGCAAAATGCATGCGGCAAGCGGCATCGCGAGGAACAACTTCACCTGGTGGTGCAGCCAGCCTCGATCATCGAGAATGCCCACGGCCGCGACGAGCGTCGCGCCCGTCAAGATTCCAACAATCTGGGCTTGCGCTGGCCCACTAAATGTAAACAGGACCGCCAAAACCACGGCGCCGTACATGGCCAAGCCCCCCAACAGAGGTATCGGGCTCAGGTGGACTTTGCGCGGGCCGGGAAGATCCACCATGCCTACGCGCAATGCCAATGCGCGCACTGGTACCGTCAGCGTCAGAGACGCGAATAGCGCTATCAAAAACGCCAGCAGACCCGCGGGCATGTTCCCTCGTTTTGTCTGTAGGTCCTGGTCGGGACGGCGCGGCCAGTGCCTCAATCGTGTTGTGCCGGGTTGGGGGCCCGGCTCCCAAGGATAAATGGCTGCCCCACGCAGCCTTAACACGATACTTCTAAAATTGTTTCGCTTCAATCAGGATTGTTTGCGGCGCAATTAGAATGGCAGTTGACTGGGCTTGCTAGTACCGACTGTATAGAAACGCACAATCGTCTGTTTGTTTCGATTCGATTGCCTATTGCTACCTTTCGGTGAGCATCCGGCCAAACGTGCGTTTCACTTCCTCGCGATCTTTGGTCGCATAGTACCAGTCAATGGTGCGCTTCAGTCCATCGCGAAAGGCCACTTTCGGCTCCCATCCGAGCAGCTTCTTGGCCAACGAGTTGTCTGCAACGCGATTCAGCGGGCCCGTGGGCATGTCGAGCCGCAGCTTGATCTCGGCCTTATGTCCGGTGAAATCACAGACCATCTTCACTGCATCGATAACCTTTATGCGCTCCATGGTTCCCAGATTGATGGCCGTGCCGTCGTCAATTTTTTCGCCGGCAAGAATTGTCCCTTCGACGATGTCCTCAATGTACGTCCAATTGCGGATTTGCGTTCCGTCACCCCACACTTCAAATGGATTCTGCCCGAGAAAAGCCCGCGCAATCATCGCGATCACGGCATGATTCTCGACGCCCCTCGGCCCGTAAACCGTGAAGTAGCGGCAGGAAGCTGCGCCCATGCCGTGTTCCTTGGCGTAGGCGCTGAGCGTAAACTCGCCCATCAATTTCGCCCAGCCATAGGTGTTGTCGGCGTCGTTAGGACCTTTTGTGAGGTCTTCCGTGAGGTAGATTTCTTTCTTGACGTCCGACTGCAGAAAGTTTGGATACACGCAGCCCGAGGAAGCGAAAACCACCTTTCTTACTTTCGCCCGCAGGGCTTCGGCGAAGACAAGGCCATCCAGGAAAAAATTGGAAGCCGGTCCCGCCTGATGGAGGTCGACATAACCGCGGCCGCCATGATCGGCGGCCAAGTGAAATACCGTATCCACGCCCTGCATCGCCGAGCGGGTAACGCCGGGTTCGCGCAGGTCCGCTTGCGTAAATTCGATTTTCCGGCTGGCGAGATGTTCCTTGATATTGTCACGATGCCCGCTCGTCAAATCATCGACAATGCGAATTTTCGCGCCGCGGGCTAGAAGATGATCCGTCAGCGTCGAGCCGATGAAAGAAGCCCCTCCGGTCACCAGCACGAGCTTTCCGTTCCAAAAAGTCTCCGAAGACGTCACGCTTTCACGGCCTCCTCGATGATTTTCACGAATTTCTGCAATTCTTTGACTCTATCATAATCGGGCGCGGCGGCCCGGGCCGAGCGTCCCATGTTTTGTACTTTGTCAACGTCCATCGCAAGTAATCGAATTGCTTTGGCAACCTTCTCCGGGTCGTCCGGATCGGCGGAAACCGCAAACCCGAATTTCGCTCCAAGAGAAGCCGCGTCTGTCTCCGCGGGTGTAACCGCCAGGATTGGCTTTCCAGCGGCTAGAATTCCATACATCTTACTCGGTACGACGACCCCTTCGAGGCCGCGCTTCACTGTGATGACGTGCACATCGGGAGCAGCTAGCACAGAAGGAATTTTGCTTGCCGGGAAAAAAGAAAGAAATCGTACGTTCTTCGCTTCCGCGGCCAGCACCTCGAGGTGTGCGCGCTGCGCTCCTTCGCCAACGAACACGAGACCCACTCCATCCGCCTCCATATTTCGTGCCGCCGTGATCAAGCTCCCCCACGCGCCGTAGAAACCAAGATTTCCCGCGTGAAGCAGCACGAATTTATAGTCCCCGCGAATTGTCCGAATGACTTCAGTATCCAACGGAGGCTGCGGTGCCTCGGGCGCGAGAATCTCCGCACCGTCGCGGACGATTTCAATGCCTGTCGGATTAACGCCTTTCGAGACAATCCGCGCGCGCATATCCTCGCCGAGCACGATCACGCGCTTGGCGCGGCGCAGTGCCCAGCGATGCAATCTTTCCCAAATGCGCGCGAGAAGACCGGGCTTGACAATCGCACCGCCCACGGCCATATCCGGATACATGTCGCGGATGTTGTAAATATACGGCTTGCCCTTCAGCATCGTGACGATGGCTCCAACGATTCCTTCGAACGGAGGGTCGGTCATTGCCAGAACGACATCGCACCTCAGGAAAAGCGCCCGCGGAATGGCGAGCGCAACGTAGCTCAAATAATTCAGCACCCTCTTCTTCATTGCGAAACGCGGGTAGTCCGTCGAACCCACGCGTGTGATTTTCACCCTTCCCGCGAGTTCGCTTTGCCAAAGACGCCAGGGCCGTCGTTCGGTTGGGTCGTAGGAAGGGCGGCCGCAAAGCACGGTCACGTCATGCCGCGCAGAGAGGGCTTCTGCCACCGTCGCGGCCATTTTCGCCGTCGCCGAAGTGTCCGGCGGATAGTAAAGATTCATGAGCAGGATTCTCATTCGAACGGCGCTCGTGGCATGTGATTCACGATCTTGTGATCAAGAAGTCGCCGAGAACGAGAGCATCCATTTGCGTGCGTTGGAAGCAATCCAGTGCTTCGGCAGGGCGGCAGACAATCGGCTCGTTGTCGTTGAAAGAAGTGTTCAGCACTACGGGCACGCCCGTGAGCCGGTCAAACGCTTTGATCAGGCTCCAGTAGCGAAGATTCGCCTCGCGCGTCACTGTTTGCAGCCGGCCCGTTCCGTCAACGTGCGTCGGTGCAGGAATTTTCTCGCGCTTTTCGGGCCGCACAGAATATGCCAACGTCATGAACGGCGAAGGGTGCGATTTTTCGAACCACTCTCCCGTGGATTCCGCAAGTATGGAAGGCGCGAACGGCCGAAAGATTTCGCGATGTTTGATTCGCTGGTTCAGGATCTCTTTCATCTCCGGCCGCCGTGGGTCGGCCACTATGCTTCGATTGCCAAGCGCGCGCGGTCCCCATTCGGCGCGGCCTTGAAACCATCCAAGAATTTTCCCATCGGCCACAATCGCGGCTGTGCGTTGCAATAGGCTCTCGTCTGCCAGTTCCTCGACGCGGCAACCGTTCTGCGTCAATCCGTTCGCTTCGATCGCGCGTCGAATCTCGTCCCGCGTATATCCTGGCCCCCAGTAAGCATGATCCATCACGAACGTGCGCGGCTTTCCAAGAATCTGATGCCAAACATAGTAGGCTGCGCCAACAGCGAGCCCCGCATCTCCGGCCGCCGGATGAACGTAAACTTGTTCGAATCCCGTGGTGTCGAAGATCTTCCCGTTAGCTACACAATTAAACGCGACTCCACCCGCGAGGCACACCGCTTTCAATCCGGTTCGCTCTGCAAGCTTTTTCAGCATGCCCAGATAGACTTCCTCAAGCCTTGCTTGCAGCGCCGTCGCCAGATTCTTGTGCCGTTGCTCGAGCGGCTCCTCGGGATTGCGTTTGGGACCCAGTAGCTTTTCCATTTCTTCCGAAAACATCTTGCCAAGCGTGGGCGTTTTGTCCGCTTCCGCCCAGCTCATTTCCGGGCCAGAGCGGTGATGCGTAAAGTAATCGAGCTCCAGCCGGAATCCGTCCCCATGTGTGAGAACGATTTTTCGAAAAGCGTCGAGTTGGTCCGGCGCACCGTAGGCTCCCAAGCCCATGACTTTGTACTCGTCGCCGAATTTCAGAAAGCCGAGGTATTGCGTGACGGCGCTGTAAAAGAGCCCCAGTGAATGAGGAAACGCGATCGCGCCATCTATCTTCATGCGGCTGCCGTTGCCGCTTCCCCACATCGTGCTCGCGAAATCCCCAAGGCCGTCCGCGGAAAGCAGCGCTGCTCGTTCAAATGGAGAAACAAAAAACGCGCTCGCGAGATGTGCCTGGTGGTGTTCCACGCGGTGAAACCTTGCAGCGATACTGGCGGGGTCCATATCGAAGGCCTGCGCAAGCGCCTCAGGTATTCCCGTGAACTTTGCCAACACTTTCATTCGCTCTCGCGCGAACGACGGCATTCGTATCGCGTAGAAAAGCTTCGTCCCCAGCCTCGCATAGGGGTTCCGTGGTACGGCCACGTGGTCGATATCCTTGAGTTCCAGCCCCGCTTCTTTCAAGCAATAGCGAATCGCCTGGGCCGGGAAGCCCGCGGCGTATTTCACGCGGTTGAAGCGCTCCTCTTCCACCGCAGCCACAAGCCGGCCTTCGCAGACGACGGCGGCCGATGCGTTGCCGTGATAGGCATTGATCCCAAGAATGTTCATAGCGAAGGAATTCAGTCTACCTCAGGAGCGCGGATCATGCCCCGAGGTGGCGCCTGCACCACTCGTTGAGGACATACAACGCCCACGGGCGCGACCACGAGGTCCTGCCCTCGAGAAATGCAGCCCAAACGCCGCGCACGCCGGCCGCGCGAAGGTGCGGCACAAGCGATGGCGCGATGTCAGCGAAGCTTGCTTCCAACCGCGGGCGCAATGCCCCGCGAAGCCACTCTTCCCACGGCAATGTGAATGTTTTTTTGCGCTGGCCGAGAATTTCCGCTGGCAAGAGCCCCTCCAGAGCTTCCACCAACAATGCCTTCGGCGTGCCCGCGCGCTGCCGAACTGCATCAGGCAGGGAGCTGACAAATTCCACCAGCGGCGTATCCAGCAGCGGAACGCGCACCTCCAGTGAACGCGCCATGCTCACCGAATCCGTATCGCGCAAGAGTGTGCTTGCCATGTAGCAGCGCATTTCCATCCAGGCGGTCGCACTTATGGGCTCCAGTTTTCCCGCTTCACTGGCTGCGCGATCCAGCCATCCCAGCCAGGTCGGTTCGAGGGTCACGCCGTCCGCGCCCACAGTGCTCGGACGGAAACGCGGTTCGATCAGCCGTTTGAGCTGCTCGGGTGGAAAAAGCGCGCGCGCATAGAAGTAGGGATGGGGAAGTGTGTCAGGGTCGGTCCACGCAGCCAGAGCTTTGTCAGCGGCGTCCCGGGACATGCGCGCTCCGAGAGCGCTCGCGATCAGCGGCGCCACGGCGCGGCGCAACGGCCGTGGTACGAACCATGCCAGTCGAGTGAGCCGCTGAAGCAGCGCGGTATTCGCGAAGGTTGCATAGCCTGTGAACAGTTCGTCGCCTCCGAGACCGGAGAGTGCCACCTTGAGCCCGACTTCACGCGCGGCCCAGGAAACGAAGTAAGTATTGATGCCATCCATCGTCGGCTGATCGAGGGCCGCCACGGCTTCGTCAATGCGCGCAAGCATAGCCGAGCCATCAAGGGGAACTTCCGTGTGCTGCGTCCCGCATCGTTCAGCGACTTTGCTGGCCAGCGGGGCCTCGTCATACGAAGTCCCAGGGAACGACAGAGTGAAGCTGCGGATTCCCGCTTGTGTGCGCGCCGCAAGTGCGGCGATGGCGCCGGAATCGAGCCCGCTCGAAAGAAAAAGTCCCACGGGCACATCCGCGATCAGATGCACATGCACAGCATCTTCGAGAAGAGGGCGCAGCCTCTCAGCCGCTGAATCCAAATCCTTGGGTTTGCGCGAGTCGCGCGCCGCAGGGCTCGTCTGCGGATCCCACCACGGACGTGCTCGCGGCACGCGCCGCCGCTCCGGAACGTACAGCAACATGCGATGTCCGGGCGGAAGGGAAAATACTCCCTCGACGAGGCTTACCGGCTCCGATGCGCTGCCGAAAAGCAGGTAAGAAGTAAGAGCATCCTGGGAAATCTGCCTCGGCACGATCCCGCTCGCCAGCAGAGCTCGCACTTCCGATGCAAACGCAAAGCCTTCAGCAGTCTGCGCGTAATAGAGGGGCTTGATGCCTAGCGGATCACGCGCTAAAAAAAGCAAAGGCGCCGCAGCAAATCGTCCGCGCAAATCCAGCAACGCAAACGCAAACATGCCTCGGAGCTCCGACAGGCTCTCCTCGCCCCACTCCTCCCAGGCATGCACCAGAATTTCCGTATCGGATTGCGTTGCGAAGCGGTGTCCCAGCAGCGTCAAGCGCTCACGAAGTTCACGATAGTTATAAAGCTCGCCGTTATAGATGACCGCGACATCCCGCGACTCATTCCAGATGGGCTGCTGGCCCCCCCCTAGATCGATGATGCTTAAGCGCCGCATCCCAAGCGCCAGCCCCGGGGCACGCGCATCTCCGATCAGGAATCCTTCTTCATCGGGACCGCGATGCTGCATCGCGGCAGCCATCGCGCGCACACACGATTCAGCCTCTTTGCCGCTCGAAACAAAGGCGACCCCGCAAATACCACACACGCTACTGCTTGATCTCCGGAGTTGAAAAGAAGGCCACGCCAGCGCGCAATGCGTGCTCGCGCAGGTGGAAGCGGGGAATTCTCAGACGGCTGTCGGCATACCACGCCAGGATCGCGCGCAACAGCAAGAAGAAAAGCATCGCCGTCACGCTCAGCACCAGATAAAAAAAGGACTCTCGCTCGAGGAGCAGGCTCCAATCTATTGCCTCTTCCCATCCTGGAGCGATGGTGCCCAACATCTTCCTCAGCCCAAATCCTACGTACGGCAACCGCGCCAGCCGCACATGGGCAAAATGATCGTAGGTATATTCACGCGGATAATTCGGGACTTCGCTGATCGCCTCGCCAAAGACCACGGGATTCTGCAGATCTCTGCGCGTCAGATAGTGGCCCTGCGCGTCCTTCATGATCATGCGATACGTGGGATCGACAATGATCCACCGCCCACCTATCAGGACCTCGGCTACAACGTGTTTCGTATTGTTATCGGCAGTCAGCAGAAGAAGCCGGCGCGCTCGCAAATCGGAGCTTCGCACCAGATTCAAGAAGGCATTGGTCGCCGTGCCACAGACGTTCAAAAGTTGGCTGTACGTGAGAGTCATCTCCGGGTCGCGCTTCGCAAGTGCCTCCGGATCCGCAGCGGTGGCGCGCGAAGGCTCGGCGCGCATCCAGTCCAAAATCGCCTGGAGCTTTTGCTCCTCGGGCATGGAATTGGGGACTATCGCGTCCGAAAAACCGTCGAGATACCGGCGCACCGAATACTCTCGAACCCCGGCATACAGCGAGGACACTACCACGGCCACGAGCAGCAGATTTACGCCTCGCCACACTACTCGAAAGATGAGGTGCCTCGTCGTCCGCAATCCATTCACTCCGGTGTCCCGAATTTTGCACTGGGCGCCGTCTTAATTGCAAGCTTGTTATAAAGCGCTTCCATCTCGCGGACCGGCTCTTCCCAACCGAGCCGCGCGGTTACCGAACTGCACCCTGCAACCAGACTAGTGTGCAGTTTGGGATCACTAATCACAGCTTTGATGGCGCGGGCCAGCGCTCCTACTTCATGCGGCACCACCAGCCCGGCCACGTTCGCCAATAGCGGGGCAATCCCACACTGTTCCGTTACCACGACCGGCGTGCCCGCTGCTACGGCCTCCGCTGCAGTATTTCCGAAGTTCTCATTTTGCGACGGTAGCACAAACACATCGGCGTCACGGTACGCTGCCCACTTCGCTTCGCCGAAAATCGCTCCAGCAAAGTGCACTTGCCGAGCCACTCCTAGCTGTGCCGCCATTTGCGTGAGCCGCCCCTCCATTCCGCGTTCGTCTGGTCCCGCAAATATCAGATAGAGAATCTCCTCCGTCCTCTCTTTCGATAGCGAAGCAAAGGCTTCCAACAACATGTCCGGACTCTTTTTATCCGATAGCCGTCCGAGAAAGAGGATTACCTTCGCCTCCTTAGCAATTCCCAAACCCTTGCGAAAAGTTCCCTTATCCGGCCAGGACAAGGGAGCTTCCACCCCGTTCCGGCGCACCACTATTTTCTCGCGTTCCACGCCTCCGCCCGCCAGCTCTTCGACCTCTTGCTCGGAGGTGGCGACGATCGCGCTCGCTCCTGCAAAGAGCCGCTGCCCAAACAACGCGTGGTAAATCCTCTTCAACCTCAGGCTTCGCACGATCGGCACAAACATTCCAATTGGCTCTAAGACGTACGGGATTTTTCTTCTTACGCAAGCGTTCGCGACCGCTGGCCCAAGAAAGTCGTACAGCCCGTAAATGTGCGCCAGGTCAAAATTCTGCAGTCGGGCCCGGCAGAATCGTTTCACCGCGGGATTCCAGCTCACCGATCGGTACCTCAACCACGTCGGCAGGTAAATCGCTGTGACGCCGTTCTCCACCCGCCTCCATCCAAAGGGACTTCGTTCCGCAGTCCCCGCCTCTCCCTCGCTGCTTCGCGCTTCGAAGCCCCAGTCCGCCGTCAACACCGTCACTTCATTCCCGCGCTCAGCGAGGCCCTGTGCCAGCGCGCGCACCTTCACGGGCGGTCCGCCGAATTCCAGGAAAGGGGCGTAACTTTCTGTAACGCTCAGGATTCGCATTGTTCGCGAAGGATTTTCTTTAGCGACTTGGCAAAAACGCTGAACCGGAATTCCCGCTCTACCCGCTGCCGGCCGCGCCCGCCCATTTTTTGTGCCAGGGCCGGGTCCGAGAGCAGTGTCTCGATAGAGGTAGCCAGTTGCGCCGCATCTCCATGCGGCACCAGATAACCCGTCACGCCATCCTCAATCACTTCCGGGGCTCCGCCGTGCGCTCCGCCGATCACCGGTTTCCCGTGCGCCATCGCCTCAAGATATACAAGCCCGAAACCCTCGCCACGGCTCGGCAACGCAAACATCTCACATGCTTCATAGCACGCCGCAAGTTCCTCGAAACTCAAACCGCTCAGAAAGTGTACATGGCGATTCACGCCGTTTTTTTCCGCCAGTTCCTCCAGCCAGACTCGGTCATCGCCATCTCCCACGGCCACGAGCTGCAGCTCCGGCCAGCGCGTCAGAAGCCGCGGCAGCGCCGTGATCAGAGTGTCCATCCCCTTGTACCTTTCCTTCGCCAGCCACCGGCCCACGGTGAGGATCACGCGCCCCTCAGGATATCCGTGAGGCAGCTTTCCTTTCGGCGCGTTCGCCGGAATCGCTTCAAACTCCGGATCTAGCGCCCACGGCAGCACGCGGATCCGCTCTCGCTTCACATGCTGCTCGGCCACGTGATTCGCCGTATCTTTGCTAGGAGCAAGCACCACATTCGCCCGGCGCAGCGCGAGCCCTCGCATCGCTGGAAGCGGCTCCCACACTTCCACGCCGTGCGTACAAATGATGGTCCTGAGCCGCGGCGCAGCAATCTTCATCGCCTGCGCGACTGGCCCCAGGTTTGGATGCCCAGCCAAAACTACCTTTCCATGACGTCTTGCCGCCCGTATGGCCGTCGCCGCAAACCGCGCTTTGCTTCTCTCGCAGCCCGTAAAAACGAACTCCTTGTCGCCCACGGTCGTCCGGTGCAGTTCCCTCGTATCGTTCAGGCTCAGCAACCGGCAGTCCAGGTGCCTGCTCGCCGCGAATTCGCTGAGCGCGGCCGCGAGATGCCTGCTCGCCCGCTGCACCCCGCCCGTCCCATTCAATTCAGTAAACAGTCCAATCAGCACGCGCAGAGTCTGCCAAGTGCCGCGCAGGAACGCAAGAAAAAGGGACCTACAAATATCGGTTGGTTGCACTCTTGCCCCGCCCCACCGCAGGTGTTTGTATCCAGGCTAAGTTCTTCAAGAGTGAAAACCATGACGGGGCGCTCCCTGTCAGCTCGGACGCTCGGTAGGGCCGGCCTTTTGCGGCCGGGCGTTATTTCTTTCAGCAGCGAGTAATTCCTGCGTCTTATGCTTTTGAACTATCTCCCCGTCTCGCCAGTTTCCAGCGCAAGACAAGGTCCCGCGGCCAGTGCTAGGATACGGCCAAATGAAAATCTCTTCGAAAATCCGTCTTGCTTCCATTTTGTGCACGATTCTTTTGCTGACCGTGTCCGCCGTTTCTACGGCCGCCCAGACCGCTCAGGTCTTCCGTCTCGATGGCGGCAACTCCACGTACGCTTTCGGTGTCAACGAGCACGGTGAATTGCAGCCGCTCTATTGGGGCGGCCGCCTCGGTCCGCGCGATAGCTTTCCTTCCGCGCATTCGTTCCCAGAAATGGCTTCCTTTGATTCGCCATACACGACAACGCCGCAGGAGTATGCAGGCTGGGGCGCGGGTTTGTTTACCGAGCCTGCTCTCAAAGTCACCTTCACCGATGGCAATCGCGATTTGGTGCTTCATTTCGTCCGGGCCACGCAAAGCAGTGCGCAAGCCGTCGACTTGCAACTGAAGGACATTTCTCGCGAGATTTATGTGACGTTGCGTTACTCCATTGATCCGGAGACGGGCATCCTCGCGCGCTCCGCCGACATTGAAAATCGCGAAAAGCAGCCAGTCGTTATCGAACAAGCTGCTGCCGCCCAATGGACCCTCCCTCCCGCACGCTACACCTTGAGCTATCTGACGGGCCGCTGGGCCGGAGAGTGGACGCTGAATCAGGAGCCGATTCTTGGCGGAGCCCGCGTCATCGAAAGCCACCGCGGAACCACCGGCCATCAAGCCAATCCGTGGTTTGCCATTTCCCGCGACGATAGCCAAGCGTCGGTAGGACCAATTGTCGCGGGCGAGGAACATGGCGAAGTCTGGTTTGGCGCGCTGGCGTGGTCTGGTTCCTGGCGAATTACCGTGGAACACACCCAACTGGATGCGGTGCGCGTTACCGGCGGTTTCAATCCATTCGATTTTGGCTACAAACTCAAACCCGGCGAGCATCTCGAGACGCCTATTTTTTACGGCGGCTATACCGATCATGGTCTGGGCGGCGCCTCCCGCTCAATGCATCGTTTTGAAATCGCTCACATCCTGCCGCAAGCTCCGGACCCCAAGCCCCGCCCCGTAATTTACAACTCGTGGGAAGCCACGGAATTCCGCGTCGATGAAGCCGGGCAGGTAGCGATAGCGGAGAAGGCCGCCTCCATCGGCGTCGACCGTTTCGTGATGGATGATGGCTGGTTCGGCCAGCGCAAGGACGATCACGCGGGACTCGGCGACTGGTACGTGAACTCCGAGAAATTTCCTCACGGCCTGAAGCCGCTGATCGACAAGGTCCATTCCCTGGGCATGGATTTCGGTTTGTGGGTCGAGCCCGAGATGGTCAATCCGAATTCCGACCTCTATCGAAAACACCCTGACTGGGTCTTGAATTTTCCCGGGCGCCCACGCTCCGAATCGCGCAATCAGCTTGTGCTTAATCTCGCTCGCCCCGATGTGCGCGACTACGTCGAAGGATTCCTCGACAAGCTGCTCACCGAAAACGATATCGCCTTTCTCAAGTGGGATTACAACCGCAACTGGTCCGAGCCGGGCTGGGATCAAGTTCCCGTCGACGAGCAGAAGCGCGTCTACGTTGAATTCATCCGCAATCTCTATTCGATCCTCGCGGAGCTGCGCAAGAAGCATCCCAAGATCGAAATCGAGAGTTGTTCCGGCGGCGGCGGGCGCGTCGATCTGGGCATCTTGCGTTACACCGATGAAGTCTGGCCTTCGGACAACACGGATCCTTTCGATCGCCTGTCGATGCAGGATGGTTTCACCTACGCCTATACACCCCAGATCATGATGGCTTGGGTCACGGACTCGCCGCATTGGCTCAACAACAAGCGATCGACTTCGCTCGCCTACCGCATGCTCAGTTCGATGCAGGGCAGCTTGGGCATCGGCGCCAATCTCAATAATTGGACAGCCGAAGATTTCGCGACCGCCAAGCGGCTGATCGCCGCGTATCATTCCGTGCAGCGAACGATCGTGCATGGCGATCTTTACCGCCTCATCAGCCCGCGCGACGGGAGCGAATTCTCCGCCACACAAACGGTTTCGGCTGACAAAAGTCAGTCCGTGATTTTTGCGTTCGCCAACGCCACGCAGGAAGGCCGCGGCTTCCCTTTGCTACAACTCCAAGGCCTCGATCCAAACGCTGAATACAAGCTCAGCTGGATCGAAGGCAAAGCCCAGCCTGGCACTCCGGAAAGCGCCTCAGGTGCGTGGTGGATGCGCCACGGCCTCCAGCTGGACCTGCGCGGCGATTTCCAGGCCGCCGCATTCCGGCTCGATCGCCAACACTAATCCTGCAACACGCACGTAGTATTTTTCTGGAAATCTTCAAAGCGAAGCAAAGAGCGCAACTCTCTTCCTTCAACAGTTCTTCACACTCGTAATAACCGCCCGAGCTGCGATTTTATTCTAGATGGCGCCATTCTTTTTGCGCACAAGCAAAAAAATTTAAGTACCCGAATGTACTTGGAATAATCCGCGTGCCGCTCCAGTCAAAATAAATGCAAGCACGTCCCATGGAGACGCGAAGAAGTTCGCTACAAAATGCGCCGCCGATCAACGGCCCGCAAAGATAGTCAAGAGACAAAGGAGACTTACAATGAAAGCATTGAGTGGATTGTTGGCCCTGGCCTGCGTGCCAGCGGCTCTAGCAGGAAATAATGCACCTCTTCCCAAAGAGAACGTGGCTGAATTTGTCGCCGAAAAACTAGATGTCACAACGCTTCCCTCTTCCATCCGCCCAAAACCCCAGAAGAGCAAGAAGACTTTCGGTGAATACGGCTACATCATGCGGCAACTTGACGACAAGCAAGTCCTCATCGAAGCCACACCCTCGGGCTCGCAGATCAACATCCGCGTCCTCGAGCAAAAAGCATCTGCAATTTACGTTTGCGTTCAGGCACCTGGACAAGATGCGAACAGCGGCCCCATCCAGCATGTCCTCCTGCTGAAGCTCAAAAATGGGGACGGTCTTCTGAAGGGCAGAGAGTCCTGGAAAGAATTCAGCGGCTGCCCGGTTCTAGGTGCCGACCCCGCCGCCGCAGACTCCTACGGCGGATAACCAGCCATTCGCCCAAAACGCGTCCCGCGGATCAAGCTCTCATCGATGGCTGTCGGAACGGTGAGGAATGGTCCGCGGGGCTTTTTAAAATGGATCAGTGCCCAGCAGTAAGTTTCTCCGCCAGTTGCCATCGACGTTGTCCGTGCTCGCGACTAATGCTTTTGCACTATTCCCTCGCCTCCACCGCCCATATAGCCTCCACGCAATTTATTAAGTCCGCCATCTTTTCTGGCGCCAGGGGTAACTCATGTCTGTTCAAGCTTCCACTCTCGAACTTCAGCCGCCCTTTGCCGCCACAAATGCCTGGCGAAGCCGTATGCTCGCCGTGATTCTCATGGTTGCTATCGCCGGTATCTTCTGGGTAGATTCGCGCTATCCCGCTCTACTCAAGCGCTACCACGCCGGGACACAAGTCAAAGCCTCCGGCGCTCTCACGTTCGGCACCGTTTATTCAGTGGATCGCACCATGCCGCTTTCCATCCGCGTGTGGCGCACCACCGTCAACTGGCTCGATGCCAACCGCATCGGCATGACCTTCTCTTTCCTCTTCGGCCCCGCGGCACTCACTTTTCTCGCAACGCTCCGCCGCCGCCGCACCAACTCTATTTATCTGAATACTCTTTTCGGAGCCGCCGCCGGCATGCCCCTGGCTGTTTGCACTAACTGCGTCGCCCCCATCGCGCGCGGCTTTTACGCCTCGGGCATGAGCACCGAATCCGTTCTCGCCGCGATGTTTGCTTCTCCCGCGCTTAACGTCGTTGTCCTCGCCATGACGTTCGCCCTCTTTCCCGTTCCGATCGCGCTACTCAAGCTGGCCACTGTTCTCCTGCTAATCTTCGTCTTTGCGCCAGCCGTGGCATCTCGCCAAGCTAACTCCGCCGCCTTTGTCTGTCCCATCGAAATCCCCGTCTCTGAGACTTGGAGGCAAGCGCTCGTTTCCACCATTGGCTCTTTCCTGAAAAGCTTCTGGTACGTTTTTCGCGTAGCCTTTCCGCTGATGATCCTCGCTGCCATCCTCGGCGCGCTCGTCATTGAACTTCTTCCTGCTCAAGCGCTAATCGCCCAAGCCACCATCGGCGGCATTATCCTCGTCGCTCCGGTCGGCGCGTTCCTTCCCGTTCCTATGGCCTTCGATGTCGCTATCGCCTACATCGCCATGACCAAAGGCGTCCCCCTCCCCTACGTCGTAACGATTCTCTGTACCTTGGGCATCGTCAGCGTCTTCTCTCTCTCCGTAGTCGGCAAAACCATCTCGTGGAGGATAGCCGCCGGAGCCTACGCTACGGTCGCCGCCCTCGGCGCCTCTGCCGGGCTTCTCACGCGCACGCTCTTCTGATTTCAGTCTTCCTCGTACTGGTACAATTTGGAGTCGCAACCCACCGAAACCTTCCGCTACTTCCCGTGTTGTAGCCCTCAGGTGCAAAGGAAACGCGAGTGCGCACCCCGCCCGTCCCGGCTTCGACCGCCTGCCTGACCAATCTCCGACTGGCACGGCGTCGTCCCCACGAGCGAATCAGCCGTTCAACACGGAGATCCGAATATGTCCACCTCGGTCCAGCAAGTCCCGCTCTCAACTACCATCGTCGAACGCCGGTTCTATCCTCGCATCGTCCCGCAAGCACCTCTCTTCGTTGCCTTCAACGAATGTGAAGAGAGCCTCCTACTCAATGTCAGCGAGAATGGTCTCCTCGTCTCCACGCCCACCGGCTTGACACCCAATTTTGTCGCTCGCCTCTCTCTATTGCTCAAGGACCTTCCCAAGCCTGTGCAAGTCACGGTTCGCGTCCTTTGGACCAGCGAAGCCGGAAATTTAGCCGGCATTCAGTTGCTCGATCTTAGCGAGCACGATCGCCAGCAAATCCGCAAGTGGGGTGCGCGCGAGGCCGCGCGATCATCGTATTCGAACTCGTCTGATCCTTTGCTGATCGTTCCATCTTCCCCCGCGCCAGACGAATCGGCCCGCGCCGCGCGCGCCTTAGCGGAGGACGCGCCTCACTGCGCGCCTCCTGACTTTGTGCCGCTCGCGCCCCCTCTTATCGTCCGCCAGCAATCAACCTCAATCGTTGAGCGCTGCGTGATATGGGGCTTGTACCTAGCTGCGGCTTGCTTGGTGATTGTCTTCTTACTGAGAAAGGAAGCGCTAGGAAGACTCTTGTCGCATTCCAGAAATGATCTCACTCAAACCAGCGCCGCTTTACCAATACCTCAGAAAGCTCTGCTCCCTATTCAAAGTCCGAACACGTCGCAACAGGGTGCTGCCATAGCACCTGCATCGCCTGCGCCAACCGTGGACGCCGCTACCTTCAAGAGCGCCCCCAGCAAAGCCGTTTCTGCTCACCACGATTTCGCAATGAGAGTGGAGGCACTCGGCGAAGCCACTAGTGAAGGCAATCCCGCGGACGCCCAAAGTGATCTGTCCCAGACTGCCGCGCTTCCAGCCCCAAGCGAAGCCGCCCTCGGAAGCAGCAGCGATTCACCCCAATCGTCCGCTCAAACCGAAATTCCAAAAGAAGCTGTGCCTGAACCGCAAACTCCTGCTTCTCTCGATTCGCCAACTCCGACGCAGCCTCTTCCGAATCCGGCGCGCGCCAGCGACGCTTCCTCCCCCGCTTCCGCGACGATTCCACCAAATACGTCTACAAGTTCAATCGTCGCGTCCGCGCGTCCGTCGCTCTCCTCCAATTCTGACGCCACCGTCATTCGGCCCATTATTCAAATGGACCCGCCGCGAAACCAAACCCTCGAAGTCCATCTCCCCAGCGGACACCAAGCCTCGTTTCTTAGTCTCCCCGGCGAACGCGTCATCGAATCGCCCACGGCGACCATGCACATCCAGCGTTCCGTTCTCGTACCCGCGTCAGGCGGCGGATGGTTCGCCAATCGAAATAAAAAAGTAGTCATCGGCGAGCTGATTTCCCGCGTCGATCCACAAGCCGCCCAAACTCCAACCGCCTCCGCCGCTTCCGTCCGCGTGAAAGCCACCGTCACCAAAGACGGTCGCATCGAAAACGTAAGACTAATCCTCGGCCCCGCCAACCTGGCTCCCTCCGTCGCCAATGCTCTCCGCGAATGGCGCTACCAACCCACACTGGTTGACAACAAGCCAGTCGAAACCCAATGTTATGTAGTCTTCCAATTTCACGCCCCGTCCTACCACGCCGCGAAACGGTAGCCTCTCGCTCGGTGGTTCTGGACTCGAGGAAGTAGCCAGGTTGACGGGCCATCGCCCGTGGGTTATAAACAGTTTTCCTCACTTGGCTGGACGCTCATGCTCATCCGCTGCAATCGAGGCTTCACTTGACGCTACGTCCTCGACACCGGTCGGTCGTTTCGCTAATTCCTTTTTCAACCCTTACTCACGCTCAACGTCGGTGCAGCCTCTCTGCACCAAAAAGGAAGCCATGTATTCTAAGCAAATTCGCATCAAGCCTATCTTTCTTAGCTTCCTGACTGCTATCGTAGCCGCAGGAATCTCCGCTCGCATGTTTGGTGGCGCTGCCTCCAAGCCGGTGCAGCCAAAGCAGGCGTCGTTCCAGGTAAAGAATGAATTCATAGTGAAAGTACCCAAGGGCACAAAGACGGTGCGCATGTGGTTCAGCGTTCCACAAGAAGACACCGCGTCTGTGATTCGGGAATTCAGCGTCACCGCCGATTTTCCTGTCCATTACTACAGGGACGATTGGGGAAACCGCGTAGGCTACGCCGAAGTCAATGCTCCTGCCGAAGGCCCCATCACGCTCCGCGAAGAGTTTGGCCTCACACGCACCGAGTCTCGGAACGAAATCGACCCAGCCAAGACCCGTCCGCTGACCGATCAGGAACGCGCCGCCCTCTTCGCGTATCTGCAACCTTCCAGCCACGTCATCATCAACGACAAAATAAAGTCACTGTCCGCATCTATCGTCGGGGGCGAAACAAATCCGATTCTTGCAGCTCGTAAGATTTACAACTGGACGCTCGAAAACGTCGATTACTGGGTGAAAGACCCGGATCATCTGAAGGCTTCTCCGGTGGGCAGCACGGAGTATTGCCTAACGACAAAAACCGGGAACTGTACGGATTTTCATTCACTTTTTGCGTCCCTTTCCATGGCCGCCGGCATTCCTACGCGCATGGTATACGGTTCGCTTCTAAAGCCCACCTTGAATGGCGTGCAAATCGACGGCAGCTATCACTGCTGGATCCAGTTCTTCGCGCCCAACTATGGCTGGCTCCCGCTCGACGTTTCCCTTGCGAATATCTACGGCAAAGAGTTCCCTGTCACCGACAAAAATAAAAAGCTCGTCGAGCTGACGACGGCGACCGGTTACAAAGGTCTCGATCCAAGCAAAGTAGATTATTACTTCGGAAACCTCGATGAGAGACGCGTCACCTGGTCGATGGGGCGCGACCTGATCATGCAGCCTCCTCAGAATGACGGGCCGGTCAATGCCCTCGTGAAAATCTATGTGGAAGTCGATGGGAAACAATCTACGGACTGGACGCGCGAATTCACTTACACCGAGGTGACGAAGTAGGCCGCGTTCGAGCCTTTCACATTCAGCCCCGAGTAAACCCGGCCGCGACCGGAAAGATTTTGCGGTAAGGATTCATACAGGAGAGGAGAACGAACTTGGAACTTTGGAGACCTGACCCAACTTTTTACCCTTCACCGAAAATGGCAATGAAAGCGCCGCCGGAAAAGCTCGCATTCGTGGCCATGCTTAACGCCCAAAATAATGGGCGTCCCGATGCACTGGGCGTCGTGGATGTGGACCCCGCGTCCAAGTCCTATGCCGAAATCGTCGGCCGCGTGGACATGCCCACCCCCGGCGACGAATTGCACCACTTTGGCTGGAACGCTTGCAGCGCTTGCCTCTGCCCATACATGCCTCACCCGCATACCGAGCGCCGCTACCTGATCGTTCCGGGTATCAAGTCTTCCCGCATCCACATCATCGACACCAAACCGGATGCGCGTAAACCGAAGATCATCAAGGTGATTGAGCCCGAAGTCCTCGCGGAACGCACCGGTTACAGCCGTCCTCACACGATTCACTGCGGACCCGAGGGCATTTTCTGCAGCGCGCTTGGTTCAACGACGGGCGATGGACCGGGCGGCATCTTCATCATGGATCCGGACAGCTTCGAGATTTTAGGGAAGTGGGAAATTGACCGCGGCCCCCAATATCTCGCCTATGATTTCTGGTGGCATCTAGGCCAAGACACTCTAATCAGCAGCGAGTGGGGAACACCGAACATGGTCGAGACAGGCGTCAACCCCGACATCCTTCTCAAAGGCGGCTACGGCCATTCGCTTCATATCTGGGATCTGCAAAAGCGTCGCCACATCCAAGCGCTGGATTTGGGTGCCGAGCACCAAATGGCCCTCGAGCTTCGCCCCGCTCACGATCCAAGCCGCGCCTACGGATTTCTCGGTGTAGTCGTATCGCTGAAAGACCTGTCGGCCTCCATCTGGCTCTGGCATCGAGACAATGGCAAATGGGCCATTCAGAAAGTCATCGAAATCCCCGCCGAGCCAGCGGATCCCGAAAAGCTGCCGCCATTGCTCAAAGGATTCAAGGCCGTGCCTCCGCTCATCACGGATATCAATCTCTCACTCGACGACCGCTTCCTTTACATCTCCTGCTGGGGGACTGGCGAATTTCTCCAGTACGATGTTTCCGATCCTTTTCATCCGAAGAAAACCGGTTCGCTGCATCTAGGCGGTATCGTACGGCGCGCCGCTCATCCGAAGAATCCCGGCGCCCCGTTGAATGGCGGCCCACAAATGGTGGAAGTGAGCCGCGATGGACGTCGGGTCTATTTCACGAATTCCCTTTATTCTCCATGGGACGCGCAATTCTATCCAGATGGCATTCGCAGCTGGATGGTAAAAATCGACGCCCAGCCCGATGGCGGCATGGCGCTCGACCCGAGATTTTTTCTCGAGTTCGGAGATCTCCGCGGCCATCAAGTCCATCTGGAAGGGGGCGACGCCTCTTCAGATTCCTACTGTTATTCATGACCCATTTTTCGCTATGGCCCTGGGCCGCGCTGTTTCTCCTCGGGGCTTACCATGGCATCAATCCCGGAATGGGATGGCTCTTTGCCGTCGCTCTTGGCTTTCAGAAGAAGAGTGCCGCGGCGGTATGGCAATCGCTCGTGCCGATTGCGGTGGGACATTTCATAGCCATAGGGCTCGTATTGGCCGCAGCTGTGCTCGCCGGCGCTGTGCTGCCTTTGCGTTACGTCAAGATAGCCGCCGCTTGCGTTCTTCTGGCTTTTGGCGTTCACCGGTTAATACGCAAGAGTCATCCACGTTGGGGCGGAATGCAAATCGGTTTTCGCGATTTGTGCATTTGGTCTTTCCTGATGGCCTCCGCTCATGGCGCTGGCTTCATGTTGCTTCCCATCTTGCTGAAAATGTCCACGCTCCGTGCTTCGGCTGACTCTGGTGATTCCGCTCACCATCTCCACACGCTGGGTTTCGCCGGTCCGTGGACGGCGACAGCCGCCTTGTTTGTCCATACGCTCGGATATCTTCTTGTCACCGGCCTGATTGCCTTCGTGGTCTACGAGAAGTTTGGCCTCGAAGTTTTGCGGAGAGCCTGGGTTAATTTGGACCTAATCTGGGCAGTGGCACTCATCGCTACCGCTGGCTTTACACTGCTCATTCCCACATAGAATTTGAACCTCATCGCATTCGCCGGAGAGTTGCGGATTTCTCACCAACAATTCCCGGAACATGCTGATTCCCTTGTAGGGGCGCAGTACGCTGCGCCCCAGCTCGCCCAGGCGTGCTGCTCAAAGTGTCTTTTTCTATGCATCTCCTCCATCCGCCTTCTGCCCTTTCGCTCCGGCCTTTTTTTCGATCTCGCCTAGAGTCGGCGAGAAAGTCAGGCTAAAACCCGCTAATGGAAAACCGGCTCGCTACCCAAGAGGGTCGCCAGTTCGTCAAAGCGATCCAGATAGACATCCGCCGGATATGCCTCGCGATCATGCACGCCAAATCCGTAGTTCACCGCTGCGGCCAGCGTACCCGCGTTGCGCGCCGTCTGCACGTCCACTTCAGAATCGCCCACCAGCAGCGTTTCCTGGGCTGCGGCGCCCAATTCCTTCAAAATCGTCCTTGCGCCGAGCGGATCGGGCTTCTTCGTTTCAAAACTGTTTCCCCCGTAGATCGCTCGAAAATATTTCGAAAGTCCCATCGCGTCCAGAATCCGCACGCTGATGCGCATCGGCTTATTCGTCAAAACCGCCATCGGCACTTTTGCCAGTTTTTCCAGCGTCTCCGCAACTCCCGGGTACGCGCACGTCGTATCCATTTTGTGCGCTTCGTAGTAGCGAAGGAAAAAGTCCAGCGCCCGTTGCCGTTCCTCTTCCGTGCACCCATCCCCCAGAGCGCGCGCCACGAGTTTCGGTGCACCGTGCCCGATATAGCCGGAAATTGTTTCCTCCGCCAGCTCCGCGCGTCCCAATTCGCGCAGCATCGCGTTGACGGAATGGATCAAATCCACCTTGGAATCGATCAGCGTGCCATCCAAATCGAAAATCAGCGCGCGCACCGAGCTAAGTTTTGGGTCTCCCATGAATCATTCATCTTAGTATGTCTGGCGCCAGTTTCTTCGCCCGCGTTGCGATTTTTAATGCACCATGAAAACTGCATTAAAGAAAGCGCTCTATCGTTTATCAGAATCCACATCATTTCGCGTAAACTGTAAGGCTTCTCGCTCGGCACAATTCACGACCGGAGACCCACTCGACATGGCCCAGGTTCACCCCTTCCAGGCGTTCCGCTATAACCCCCAGCGCGTGCCTTTCGAACGCGTCCTCACTCAACCCTACGACAAAATCTCTCCGGCAATGCAAGACAACTATTATGCCGCCGATCCGCATAACCTCATCTCAGTCGAAAAAGGCCGCGCCTACCCAGACGATTCTCCCCAGAACAATGTATACACCCGCGCGGCCGCCGCGCTCGATAGCTGGATCAGCGAAAGCGTTGTCACTCAAGATCCCGTCCCATCTTTTTACGCCTACACGCAGGAATACACCGTTCCTGGAACCGGCGAACAACGCACGCGCCGCGGTTTTATCGGCGCCGGAAAACTTGAGGACTATTCAGCCGGTATTGTCTTCCGCCACGAGCACACCCTCTCAGGCCCGAAGGCGGATCGCCTCGAGCTTCTCCGCCACACGCGCACACACACCGGCCAGCTCTTTATGCTCTACTCGGATCCCCAGCAGCGCATCGACGCGATCTTGAAAGACGCCGAGTCCGACCCACCCGCAACCATGCTGCGCGATGAATACGGTGTTGTGCATCGCTTGCGCGTCATCGCCGACTCCGATCGCACCGCCGTGATCAAGTGTGCGATGGAGGATCACAAGCTCGTCATCGCCGACGGCCATCATCGTTACGAAACCGCATTGAACTATCGCAAAGAGCGCCGGCTCACCGCTGGCGGTCTTCATCCCTCCGCTCCGTACGCTGAAGCTCCGTACGATTTTGCTATGATGACGTTCGTCAATACGTGCAGCGAAGGCCTGACGATTCTTCCCACCCATCGTCTGGCCGCCAACATGCACGATTTTTCTTGGAGCGAAGCGCGACGCTATCTCGAGCCGTGGTTTGAAGCACTGGCTTTCCCGTTTACGGATGACGGACAGAAAGCGGAAGCGCAGAACAATTTTCTCGCGCATCTCCACCAAGTGCGCGGCCAAAGAGCCATCGGCGTCTACCCCGCGGCCGAACACGCAAAGCGCGCCTATTACGTTTTAACGCTGCGGCGCGGCGCTGACCTTTCGCAGCTTCTTCATAGCGTTTCCCCGTTGCAACGCGAACTGGATGTGGTCTTGCTGCACGACGGGATTCTCGAGCCCGCGTTTGGAATTACCCTGCAGGCCGTTACCGCCGAAAGAAATCTCAGCTACGAGCGCGAAGCCTCGGCCGCTCTTGAGGCCGTCGATCGCGGTGCCGCCCAGATCGCGTTTCTGCTGAATCCAGTGGACGTCGATCAGGTCATGCGCATCGCCACCGCCGGAGAAGTGATGCCGCAAAAGTCCACCGACTTTTATCCCAAGCTGCTGAGCGGCATCGCCATGTACCGCATAGACTGACACAAAAGAGTGCCCGCCCCACTTCATGCTCACCAGACGAGCGGGATCAGCCGATAGCGCGTGTGTTGAGAGTATTCGGAATAGCCTGCCAACTCCTGGCGAAGAATTTTTTCCTCGTTCAAAAGTCGCAGAACAATAACGGGAATGATCAGCGCAAATACTGGCACCGCCCAATACGACCCAAGTGCCAGCGGCGTGAACAAAATCGAAATCACGCCGCCGAGATACATCGGATGTCGAACGATCCGGTAAGGCCCAATCGAAATGACGCGCTGATCCTTTTCCACTTGTATGATCCGCGAAGCGTAGCTGTTCGCGCTCATGACCCAATACGTCATCAGGTATCCCGCGAGCGCTATCGTTCCTGAGCAAATCATGAGCCAGACCGGCACCGCACCGAAAGTCCTGCGCGACCATCCAAACCGGAAATCAAATCCCGGTAGCAGGAAAGCGACGATGAAAATCAGCTTCGCGAATTTCATGATCAGTTTCTGCTCGCCGATCTTTTCTTTGGCCTGCAGCCTGCGTTCGACTAACTGGGGATCGTGCTCGGAGAAATAGATGGACGCCGCCACCATCGGAATCATCAGGAGTATCAGAAAGATCCAACCCTGCCAAAATTTCCAAGTGCCCGCGGGAAGAAACAACATCCCGCCAGCCACGACGGCTGTGATCATGCATTGGACGATGACTTTGGCTTTGAGGCTCATGCGATCCCAAAGCAAAAGGGCACGCGCTCGCGTGCCCTTTCGCAAAAATCATTCTTCGTGCTACCCGTTTGGTCGGGTCCGCGAAGCATGCGACCGCCTGCTTCGCAAGTCTACGAACGCTTACTTCGCGAAGCTGGCTACGGCTTCGGCTTCGGTATTGTAGACATCGAAGACCGTGAGCAGCTTGGTAATTTGCAGCACTTCCTGGAACTTGCTGCCGAGGTGCGCCAGCTTCAAGGCGGCGCCCTGCGACTTCGCGCTGTGATGCGCGGCGACGAGAGTACCCAAGCCCGCGCTGTCGATGAACGTGATGTTGGCCATGTTCAGCACGACTTTCGTTTTTCCATCTGCAATCAAGCTCTTCACTTTTTCGCGCAGCGCGTTGCTCTCTTCGCCGAGTACGATGCGGCCGTCCAGCGCCACCACGGACACGCCGTCCACTTCCCGGTTGGTCATCTTCAAAGCCACTGTGTTTTCCTCCTCATCGGATAGCAGTTCCGGCGGCAACCCGGGCCGGGACCACAAAGCTTATCAATAATAGTCCGCGCACGACATGTAATATCCGCAGACCGGGCAAATCAATTTGCAACGCCGCGATTCCAGCCGCTGCGAGCACACCGGACAATAGCGCGAAGCATCTTCCCCCGAGACCCCTACCGACCCTTCAACTTTGGCTGGCGAGGATTCTTCCATCGAAACCTCGGCACGCTCCCGTTGAACCGGGGCAAGTTCTTGTTTCGCAGTACTATTCACGGCCCGACGTTTATAGCACATCCCCCGCCAACTGGGTAGCGCCGGGCTTTAGCCCGCCATCCGCCTATCTCTCTCACCCGTCCCCCGTAGGGGCGCGACACGGCTACCCTGAGCTTCGAAGGGTCGTGCCATCCGTTACGCTATACCCTCCGCCAACGTCGTGCCCTCCTTCGCACCGCGACCCCGGCTCCCATTTCGTCCCCGGCCTCGGTTCCCCCCACCTCAAAGGCGTGTCATCTCGAGCCCAGCGAGGGATCTGCTCTTCTCTTTCTTTCTCATCCTGTGTCTGGGATTCTCCGTGCTCCTCAGCGTACTCTGCGTCTCTGCGCTATCTTTTTTCTTTTCTCTCTTCTGCTATTCTTCTCTCTCGATCCTCATCAATACCATGCCCGCACTCGACCCCGAAATCCGCGGCCTAAGTCTCGATCCTCAAACCCGCTGCCTGCACTATCACGGACCGAACGACATCATCGCCATCAAAATGAAATGCTGCGCCACCTACTACGCCTGCAAGGATTGCCACGAAGCCCTCGCCGGACACCCCATTGAGCCTTGGTCCCAATCCGAATGGCACCACCAAGCCATCCTTTGCGGAGCCTGCCGCGTCGAATTGACGATCTCCGACTACCTCCGATGCAACTCGGTCTGCCCCGCGTGCCGGGCCGCGTTCAACCCGGCCTGCCGGAATCATTATCATTTCTATTTCGCGGTCTCACCTGGCGTTGGTTGATGAGGCACGGCGGCGATTTGTGCCGTCGAAGAAGCGTTCCCGCCTTAGTCTCTCTCTCGCCGGCCCAAATTCCGGCTGCCAGCCGAAGCAGCAGAACCGGAGTCGGCATTGGCGGTGTCCCAGGTTTTGCGGTCGATGGGCTGGATCGGTTCCAGTTTTTTCTGCGAAAGTGACTTGTTCACTGACGGCAGTTCCTTGGTAACAAACGCGTCAAACTCTCCGGCCACATCCTCCAACTCTTTCTTCAGCGAGTCGATGCGCGCGGTCTGATAATCCGTTGGGCGCCCTTCATAGTTCAAGATTTCTCCGTAAAGCTCGGTAGTTTTTTCACGGATGCGTTCTTCGCCGGTGATGGCGCCGCCTTCCGTCGTGGCCACAATCTTCTTTCGCAACGCCTCTAGATTCCCTGCGAGGTCCTCCAGATGCTTGGCGAGAGCGGCGTCTCCCTTCAATCTTGTGCTCCGCTCGAGCAGTGCATCGTGCACCCCATTGATGCGGTCGACATCGAAGCTCATATCCCCCAGCACGCGATGGAGCCGCATCGCCGCGTCGAACTCCATTTTGCGGTCTTCCAGTGTGAATTTCGCACGCGGATCGAGCACTACCGTGAGCTGCGTTGTGTAGGTCTCCTTACCGCGTGTCATCTTTACGGTGTACGTGCCTGGCAAAACTCTCGGGCCTTCCGCTGCCTCGAAAGCGGCGCTGGCAGCGGGCGGAACGTGCGGTGCCTTAAGCCTCATCGCCCATTCCACGCGGCTTATGCCGCGGCGGCTGTTCGGAGGGAGCGTATCCACGAGCCTGCCCTCAGAATCCAGTATCTCCAGTTTCATTTTTCCAAAAATGTGCCGCTTGCTCTGATAGTAGGTAATCAGAGCCGCGTCTGGAGGATTGGGCCCGGTGAACACCGCGCTTCCTTCCATCCAGCCGCCATTCGCTTGCAGCCGCTGCTGCGCAGGCTTGGCCTGGAGGAAAACTGCCTCCTGCGCCATGACGTCCGGAGTGAGCTTGCGTAACGGGCTGATGTCGTCCACGATCCAGATTCCGCGCCCGTGCGTGGCCACCACGAGATCCGATTCTCGCCGCTGGACGACGATGTCCCGGACAGCCACATCTGGGAAATCGTGTCCCTTGTACTGAGCCCAGTGTTTGCCTCCATCCAGTGAAATCCACAGACCGAATTCCGTTCCCAGGAATAACAGACTGGAACGCTCGGTATCTTCTTTGATGACGTGCGCGTAACCGCGCACACCGCTGTCTGCGGCCACGATGGGCGTCCAAGTCTTTCCGTAATCGGTTGTTTTGAAGACATGAGGCTCCATATCTCCAAACGTATGCCGATCGAACGCTGCATAAGCCGTTCCGGCGTCATATAGACTCGCTTCCACCCACGATACCCACGACGCTTTCGGCAGATTGGGAACGTTTGCCACGACGTTGGTCCAGGACTTCGCGCCGTCGCGCGTCACTTGCAGGTTTCCGTCGTCGGTCCCAACCCAAATGGTTTGGCCGTCGCGCGGCGATTCGCTGATCGAATAAATCGTCGTGTGCGTTTCCGCATAGGAATTGTCCACCGTGACCCCGCCGGATTCTTCCTGCTTCTGCTTTTCCGGATCATTGGTGGTTAGATCAGGAGAGATGCGCTCCCACGACTGGCCATGGTCGCGCGAGCGGAACAGGAATTGCGCCCCGATATAAATGGTGCCCTTCTCATTCGGGCTCATGTGGATCGGAGTGTTCCAATTGAAGCGCAGCTTTCCTTCTCCATAATTGGGCTGCGGCTTGATGAAGCGGCCCTCCAGCGTGAAGCGATTGACGCGCGCGATAAAGCCGCCCTGCGATTCGGCGTAAACGTAGCTCGCGTCGGCTGGATCGGGAAACGCCCAAAACCCATCTCCGCCACCAAGGTTTTCCCACCGGCCATTGCTGATCCCGCCTGGATACTGCGAATCGCCCATCCACACGCTGTTGTCCTGCAACCCGCCAAACACGTGATAAGGATCAGCGTTGTCCGTGCTTACGTGATAGAACTGCGAGATCGGAAGGTTGTTGCCTTTCCACCAGGTGTTCCCGCTGTCGTAGGAATACCAGATGCCTCCATCGTCGCCGGCGATAAGGTGATTGGTATTGTCGGGATTCACCCACACATCGTGGAAATCGCCGTGTGCGCCGTTGGCGATTGCGCTGAAACTCCTACCGCCATCTTCGCTCAGGATCAAAACCAGGTCGGGTTTGTAGACCTTGTTCTCGTTTTTCGGATCGACGATTAGATTGGCGAAGTAAAAGGGCCGCCAGACCATCCAATTGCTGCGGTCCCGCTCTTCCCACGTCTTGCCGCCGTCTTCGGAGCGGAATAGAGCGCTGCGCGTGGATTCGATCAAGGCATACACAACATTTGGTTTCGATGGCGCGATCGTCACCGCTATGCGGCCCCAGGGTTTTGCAGGCAGTCCTTTCGCGCTCTTTTCATCCAGCTCCGTCCAGGTCGCTCCGCCGTCTGCGGTTTGAAAAAAGCCGCTGTCGCTGGCCGCCGTCGGATTCTCGCCGCCAGAGCGGAATGTCCATCCCTTCCGTCGGAAATCCCACATGCCCGCGAATAGTACTTTCGGATCCTGCGGATTCATCGAAATCATCGAGCAGCCGGTCGAGAGGTTGGCCCCCTTCAGAATCTTGCTCCACGTTTTTCCGCCGTCTGCCGTTTTGTAAACGCCGCGGTCCTCGCTGTCGCTCCAAAGTTTTCCCGGCACGCATGCGTAAACCGTGTTGCCATCCTTGGGATCAACCATAATTTTCGAAATGCGCTCCGAATTCGGCAGACCCATGTTGGTCCAGCTGTCTCCCCCGTCCGTCGACTTGTAGATGCCGTTCCCGATCGACACGCTGTTGCGCGTCCAGGATTCGCCCGTCCCGGCCCAAATTGTTTTCGGCGCTTGCGGATCGATGGCCAGCGCGCCGATGGATTGCACCGCCTCTTTGTCGAAAACAGGCTTGAACGTCGTGCCGCCATTCGACGATTTCCACACGCCGCCGCTGGCTGATCCCACATAAACGGTCAGCCGCCCGCCTTCTTTTATGGCGGCAATCGCCGACACCCGCCCGCTCATGGTCGCCGAGCCGATGTTTCGCGCGCCGAGCCCCGAGATGGAATCCGAATCGAATTTCGTTTCCTGCGCCGGCGCGGACCCGGCAAGAATCGTCAGAATAAAAACCGTCATCGCGGTAACACGGAACCAACGCATCATTTTGCTCATATCGAGGCATTCCTCAGAACTATAGTAAAAGCCACGGCTATCTCGGGTAAGGCTCATCATGGAGATTCAGACGCGGGCAGACATTCTTGCTTGTCCTCTCGCCAAAATTCACTTTCCGGCCGGCGGTGCCTTGCTCCCCGGTTTCGAGGCTGGCATGGAGAAAATCGCGTCCTCTAACGGTATGTTTTGCTCGATCTTTTCCACCGAGATCTGTGCGCGCGACGAGCTGCCCTTTTGTGCCTGCTCAATCGTAAAGGGATAAAAAATTCCATTCACCTGCTCGTAGTCCCCGTAATACAGCTCGGATTCCTGTAGTGCTCCGCGAATTGTGGTTTGAATCTCTATCTTCAATTGCAGAAACGAATCGGCATCGAGATAGTAATAGCGGACGTCTCCGTTCTTCATGCTCAGCTTGATCTTGTAACAATCCGTTCCTTCCATCGAGTCGTGCCCGACGAGTTCCGCTTTGTGCCCCTTTTCTTTGTACTCGATCAACGGCCCATCCATATCGGCGTCCACGGCGAGGCTTTTCAAGTCGTCCTGCGACAGCAATTCCGGGTCTTTGCGCCCGCCGAAAGGAGAAATCTGCCACCCCGTCTTGCCATCGTAGGCCTGCACTTGCGCCAGTCCCTGGATGATGAATTCTTCGCGCACCTTGTCAGCGCGTTTGTTTTCTTGCCGGAATTCCGCGCGAAACGATCCTTGCGTCAATTTTGAGGTAGCACGCAAGCTGTGCACCGATTTCAGCTTTTCGAGTCCCCCGCGCGCCTGAATATTCTTGGCGATCACTTCATCCACGGTTTGTGCGCGAACGCTAAGAGAAAAGAATGTGACGACTGCCACGGCGACAAGTGAGAAACGGAAAATGCAGGGCAAAGCCATCCACGGCTTCGCTTTCAAATGTACTTTCATGAGATTCACCCCAAACGCTGCCACATCTGACCATACACCAAATGGAAGCGACCAAACTGCCGAATCATCAGAATACCCAGAATCGACGTTTTACCGTCCGCCCCGCCGGACACCTTCACTTCGTCTTCCGGGGCAGCTGCTTATCTCTTGAGGCCTTCTCTCGCGCTAATCCTTAGGCCGGCCGTTTCCCCGGCCACGCGATCTGGCCATTCCCGCGGTACGCCAGATTGGCGATTTGCCCCGCGCGAGCCGCGGCAACTCCGGTCTCCACTGGCGCGTTGGGTTCTTTGCGGCTCTTGATGCACTCGAAAAAATTCTGCATGTGATCGATGGTCCCGTCGCGGAAGCTGTCTGCCCGTAGAACCGGATTTTCTCTGCCCAGCACGCCTTCGCGATAAACGCCAAAGCCGTTCCGGTTGAGCTTCATCGTCGCGTCCGTCCCTCGGAACTCCAGCCCCCCATCGTCGATCGACGAAGCCATCATCCCCTCGTACACGACATCGAACCCCGGATACCGGAGCGCCGCCTGCACCGTGTCGGGGCAATCCCACTGCTCAAAAATATATTTGTCTCCAAGCATCTGCGCGTCGCGCGGCTGGTCCGATTTCATGGCCCAGTGCACCACGTCGATCCAGTGCGTAAACAGATCGGTCATCGCCCCGCCGCCAAAGTTCCAGAACCAGCGCCAGCGGTAGAACTTTTCTTCGCTGAACGCCTGCTCGGGTGCGCCGCCGAGCCACTGCTTCCAATCCAGAGCCTGCGTGTCGATCGCCTTGGGCGCCCCGCCAGCCCGATAGTTCTGCCACCAATACGTCCTGACCTGCGGCACGCGCCCCAGGCTTCCACCCTGGATCAACTCAACAGCATCGCGAAAGTGGGTCCAGCTCCGCTGCTGCATCCCGCACTGCAAAATCTGCTTGCTCGCGCGCACCGCATGCGTCAGCGCAGCGCCTTCCTCCAAAGTGTGCGTCACTGGCTTCTCAAGATAGACGTCTTTTCCCGCCGCCAAAGCATCCACCGCCATACGCACATGCCAGTGATCCGGCGATGCGATAAAGACCGCGTCGATCTCCTTCTGCAGCACTTCGCGATAATCCGCGTGCGTCGTCGCGATGCCTTTCGAGCGCTCCTTGATCGCGTCGCGCCGCGGCCCATAGACGTCGCTCACGGCCACGATTTGGTACTGCCCAGCCCTGTCGGCCGCATTCAGCAGGTCGCCCATGCGCCCGCCCGCTCCAAGCACTCCAATGCGCAATGTGTCGTTCGCGCCAAGCACGCGCGTTGACGCCAACGCGGTAAGTCCGCCAGCAATCAAAAAGCTTCGACGATTCGGAGGATATTCCATGCCGCCCATCTTATCGAGTTGCGCTCAACGAAGAAAGTAGGCGGTTCTAGCTAAGAGGCGGAATGGAACTCGGCGCTGACTACGGTTTTGTACTCGCATCCGGTGTGGCAGACGCGGTGCCAACAACCTCTGTGGAGGAAGAGTCCCCTTGGCGAGTGAGAAAGAGGACGAATGGAGTGATCTCGAACGGCATTTTCTCGTTCTCAGCCAGCCCGCTGACCGGCTTGGACTTTAGCATCTGCAAGCGCCCACTCCACGGGTCGATCTTCACTCGACCACCGAGCGGCAGCGCAGCAATCGCGTTCGCCGCCGTCTTTTCAGCCGGGGCCTGTTTGGAGGCCTCGGAGGCGACGGCCCAATTTGTCGGCACCCGGTCGCCGAGGTGAGGGCTGATCAGGTTAGGAATATCCTTAGACCGGTCCTTCAGCGCTTGCAGGAAGAGCCGGGCAGTCCCGCTCTGGTCCTTGTAGGGCGATTTGGTCAACAGTTCGGCGCCCTTCTGGTTCGCTGCCTGCTCTTCTTCATGTGTGCGCCCAAAGCCAAAGTGGCTGAAGGTTTCCTTCTCGTCAAACCGCAAGTGATTGAGGAACGCGAATTGCGTGTCCATGTGATGCCCCAGCAAGACGTGACCGAGCTCGTGCGCAATGATCGCCGCGAGACTGGCCTCATCGGGCAGCACATCAATCAGTCCGCGGCTCAGCACGATGGTGTGCCCGATCGTGAAAGACTCAAGCGTTGAAGTCATGAGCACGCGGCAGCGGACCTCCGGCTGAATATCGAGGTCATTCGTGACCTCGAGGTTGTTGACCACTGTCTCGAGCACCTTATCCACGTCTCCGTAGGGCGCCATCAACCCCAGCCGTTCCATGCTGTCCATGACGTTGTCTTCGGCCTGCCGGGCCCAGGACCGCTCCGCCAAAAGAGGCGAGTAGTCGTCGGCTTTCTCCGTCTGATCCTTCACCGGTGTTTCCACTAGGACCTTGGTCAGCGCTTGCCCTTCTCCATCGCCGCCAGGGGAATAACCCCATAGGCGCGTCTGCGCCTTGAATGGCTTGAATCCCATGTTCTTCGTCTGTGCGTCCTGAAAATCGCCTTGTTGGCTGTAGATGAAGGCCGGAAGCCACTGTTTCTTTCCGGCATTCACACGCCAGCTGTCGAAACTGAAGTAGTAGCTGATTAAAGACGCGGGGCCGTAGCTGCCGTTGAAACGCACGATCGAGTAATCCTGATCCTCCACCCAAATCCGCCCAACGAAGCGTCCTTTGCCGCTCTTGGGCAACGGCGTCAGGTCAAAGACCAGGCAACGCACCTCGCCCAGGAATTCACGGCGGATGAAGGTAAATTTGTAGTTCCCTTCGTTGAACCCGTCGGGGTCAATGAAGACCATCTGCAAAAATCCGGCAGGCACATACTGCTTCCCGAAGGCGAAGAAATTCCCCATCGATCCGAAAAAGTTCTTGTTTTTGCTTTGCGTGTCGTTCAGAGAGACGACTTCAATGCCACGCGAAAAATCGGCCCTGCCGAGAAGATACTTGTCGCCGTCCGGCACTGCTCCCAGTCGTTTCTCCTCGCGGAAATTTTGGACATAGGTCTCCACCAAGGGAGAGAATTGCCGGATCAATCGCATTTCCTCCTGTTCTCGAGTCACTATCTTGTCCACAACCTGGCTCTCCGTCGCCGGTTGTTGAGCTGTCGCCTGCTGCATCGTGAGTTGTTGCGCCGCGGGTTCCTGCGCTCCCGGTTCTTGGGTTCCGGGCTGTTGGCCTACTGCAGCCACCGGCATCGCCACAAGTGCGATCGTTGCAAGCAAACGCAATACGTTCAGAAGGAAACGCATGATGTCCTCGAAAACCTGAAGGCTAGAGCTGGAGTCCCTGTCAGCCACGCTACCCCCCGCAAAGTAGGCTGTCATCTGTACCGATGAGCAGTTTTGGGACAGCCGCCTCCACGTTTGTCCTCGGGGCGTGTGGGGCACGCCTAACCCGTCGAGACGATTTTGACTTTGTTTTTCCGGGGGCAGGACGGGTGGTACCTCCCTAACTTGTCGAGGCGATTTTGACTTTGGTTTTTCTGTCAGGGTGCCCCACACGTCGGTTTTACGTGTGGGGTCTTTGACCTTGCTTTTGACCCTGTCAGTCCACGTTCCCTTACTTCCGCCTCTCACGGGTTCATAGAGTATTTCAACCCATGAAATCGATCGCCACTAACCCTCCCTCTCCTTTTTCATACGACCAGAATCTGCTCCACACCCATTCACCTGGGTTTCCCACCAGCCCTCGCTTCACCGGATTGGCGTGCATGTACTCCAGCTTCTCTCGAATCTTCTTCGCGCTATACACGTTGAAGTCATAAAACCGAGGCTGCCAAAACCGCGGCAATTCTCCCTCGCCGTCTTTAAAGTCCAAGTGCATTTGTCCCTTCGGCACGCGCCTTCTCTTCTTTCGCAAATCCCGCGATACGCGCTGTTTCAGCACCTTCAGCACCAGCGACGGCGTGCATTTTGGCCCCTCGCCGATCAGCAAGTGAACGTGCTCTGGCATCACGACATATCCAACCAACAGAAAGCGATAGCGCTCGCGAATGGCCGTAAGCGCCTTAACAAATAGAGTCCGGGCACGCGCTGTTCCCAGTAGCGGCAACCGCCGGTAGCAACTAAACGTCAGAAAATGGAGGTGGCCCTGTCCGTAATAGCGCTTGAGTCCTTTAGGCATCCAACTACCCCAAAACCCCCACACGTAACCCCGACGTGTGGGGCACCCCCGCATCCTAACGCTCCGTTCACCTACAGACATGGTATATTCGCCAAAGTCTTCTCGGTCCACATGAAAAACAAACGATGGGGATACGCCGAGGCCACCCGCCTGGAATATGGGTTCGGTATAAAACTGCGGCCGTAACCGGTCTTAGAGTAATCAACTAACGAGGACAGGAGTTTCGGAACTGAACTGAGTTGGCCTATTCTAGGACTATGGCACTATATGACAGCAAGTGTCCGTCTTGCGGCAAATTGATTCCGGCGCGTAGGATTCCAGCGCGCCAATCGGGGTCAAGTGGATTCCCTTGCCCCTCCTGTGGACGACGACTACGCACCGCCCGGGTGCCTGTTAGCTTAACATTACCCTTCACGTTCGCTTTTTCCGTGGCCCTTTGCCTATATTTCGGGCTCCGAGGATTTACCGCCATCGTGGTCTCAGTGCTTGCATCCTTGCCGATCTATTTCATCGTTTATGTCGCCGTTGGATTGGTAGTTTCACCCCCGCTCGAGCTATTTCCCGGTGAGGAAGATTCCCCAAGTGAAACCACCGGCAAATCTCCAAGATAGAGCACCGGGCGGGTGACCCCGACGTAAAACTCTGGAACGAACCTGGAAACCTGGGAGCCTGGGGATAGACGGGACGTTTCCGTGTTAACTTATCGGCGGGTGGGCGACCCTTAACGCGCTGAGATGATCTTGACTTTGTTTTTTCCGGGGGTGGCCTACCCTTTGCGGTTTTGTTTCTGGCAGAGGGTGGGTCACTCCGATGTTTCTGACCTTCCCACACATCTCCACCGCGTCTCACAAAACCGTCTCAATCCCGCGAACTCCTTCCACTCTCTAGACTTCCAACCGTCTCATTCGAATGATACTTAGTTTATAATAATCCTTGACAGTAATAGAAGCGCGTGCTACCATTCCCCATGGTCGTCGCCGAACCCACCTCTCGCCCCGCCCCATCCATTCCGCCCCCATCCCCTTTTTCTGACCTCTGTGTACTCCGTGTCTCTGCGTTCAGCTCTCTCCCTTCGCCGTCCGTCTGTAACCTGCAAGTCCTTCAACTTTCCATCCTCTCAACCTCTCTATTCGCTAACTCCTTTAGATTCCGCACTTACAAAAAAGCCGGGGAGGGGGTTCCCTTACCAACCGCCCAAGTCTCCTTTCCCGTCTCGGCTCCCCAGCGCCCAGCTTTTATCAGCCGGTTCGTTTCGTTACCTCCTTTTTTCATTACCTCGTCACTTCGTTACTCTCTGTGCGCACGCAGGAATTCCCGCAACTTCAATCTCTTCATGGCTTTACTTCATAACTCGCGGACACCCCGGGGGTGGGGGGGCACTACTCACCACTCACTATTCACTACTCACTCTCTACCCCTTGAAACCCCCACTCGAAATGGCGCATCCTTATCTATGTACATGCAAGAAAGGCCCGGCGGCCCGGGAACCCAGGTACTCACCATGCGCCGCTTCCTGATGGCTATTGCTACCCTCGCGGTTCTTCCCGCGATGGCTTCCGCACAACGCGGAGGAATGTCCGGGACGGGCCACGCCGCCGTCAGCGCTCCGCACGCAAGCATGGCGATGCACGCCGCGCCCGCCAGCGGATCCCATCTCACTTCTCAAACAAACTATGGAGTCCGCCCGCCTTCGGGTATGCACTGGGTTCGCACGCGTTCCGGTGCGATCGTTGCCCGCCCGATTCAACGCTCGACCGCGGGCGTACAGCGAGCTGGCTCTAGTCGTGCGCTGCTTTCGCAGGATGTTGTGCCGGGGCTGGGCTTCGATTACGCCCACCTTGCGGCGGTGCATCCGAATGGATTTAATGGGCGGGGACGCTATAACCGCTATGCCTTCGCCTATTTCCCGTTTTACGGCGGCGGATACTATATGCCGCTCTCTTCCGTTGATGATGTAGACGAAGCCCCCGCGGCCGGCGCGCCACAGGCAGATACCGGAGAGCAGGAAGTAGCCCAAGCGCCTGACACCGATCGCCCCGCGCGTCCCTCGCGCGACTACGTGCCAGCGCCGCAGACGGCTGCCGAGCAAGAATCGGAACAGTATGTGTTTGTGCGCCGCGATGGCACGGTGTTTTTTGCCGCCGCTTACGCGTGGGAGAACGCAACGCTCCGCTACATTACCAGCGAGGGATTGCGCCGCACGGTTGCCGCCGACAAGCTGGATTTGGATGCCACGCAACAATTCAACGAACAGCGCGGCTTGAATTTCCGCCTGCCTGAATTTCGTCCTGCTGTTTGAAGCCTTATTTTTTCACGGGCTCGGGCATGACGTAGCCCGAAACTGCCGGAAGTCCGGCTCGCTCGAGTTGGACTGTGGTGTGATCAATCCTAAATTCCGTGGCGGCTTTTTCCTGAATCGCGCGCAACAAACGCTCGCACTGATCCAAGTGCATGTCGGGAATTCGCGCGTGCAGACTCAGCGCGTTGTGGCCTCCGCCGAGCGACCAGATGTGCACATCATGGACTTCCTGCACGCCTTGCACAGTGAGGATCGCGCGCGCTACTTCTTCAACGCGCATCTCCCTCGGTCGCCCTTCGAGCAGAATGTGAGAGGACTCGCGCAGAATGCCGATGCTGGACCACAACACCAGCAAACCGATGGCGATGCCGAGGAGCGGGTCGATCCACAGCGCGCCGGTCATGCGAATGGCGATGGCGCCGGCGATGATGGCGATATTCGAGAGGGCGTCGCCGAAGTTGTGAACCAAAATGCTGCGCAGATTTAGGTCTTTGCGCCCGCGGACCAGGGCGAGAGTGATGCCGCCGTTGACGGCGAGCGCTGCGAGCGACGTCCAGATCATCCAGCTTTCGACGACGTGCACGGGAGAGCGGAAGCGTTCGACGGCTTCGTAGCCAAGCCATAGCGAGAGCAACACGAGCAAAATAGCGTTGGTGAAGGCCGCGAGAATACCAGCGCGGTGATAGCCGTAGGTTTTCTCGCTGTCGGCGGGGCGCTCGGCCCAGCGCATAGCCAGCCAGGAGATCCCCAGAGCAGGAACGTCGGAGAGATTGTGGACGGCATCATTTAGTAGGGCGACGGACCTGCCGAGGACGCCGCCAAAAATTTCCGCAACGACCAGGCCGAGGGTAGCGACCATGGCCCAGCCGAGGACCGACGGGCGCAGCGGCGGGTGGACGTGACGGTGATGATCATGGGAGTGCGGATGATGCATGTGGCCGTCATGGTGGCCGTGCTCGAGGTCGTGGTTATGATCGTGGGAGTGGTCGTCCATCCGGTCCATCCGCTCCATTTTACGCGCCCTGGGGGCGCCACGCACCCCTTCGAGCTTAGTGGGAAGTTTGACACGTCCCCGGCGCGAATTCATTGACGCATTTCCCCGCGGCTGCCAACATCGAACTAGTTTCCCTTTCCGCAGGAACGGCGGCGGGAATGGCCTACGCACAGGGTGTGCGCTGAGGGACATGACGGCTCCCATCGCAAAGCTAAGTTTCTGGGGTGTTCGAGGATCGACGCCGACGGTGGATCCCGCCACTTGGCGGTACGGCGGGAATACGCCGTGCCTCGAATTAACCGCGCCGGACGGCACGCAATTTATTTTGGATTGCGGGACCGGTCTGCGCATGCTGGGCAGCCGGTGGGGCACGCCCAACGGCGGCGGAAATCCGGAAACGCATATTTTTGTGACGCATTACCACTGGGATCACATTCAAGGGATTCCGTTTTTTGCGCCGCTCTATGCGGAAAATAACGAATTTCATTTTTATAGTTTCCGCTCAAAATTTCTCGGTCGCGACAGCTTGAAGCAGGTGTTTGAAGCGCAGATGGCGCTGCCGTATTTTCCCGTGGACATGTCCGCGATGAACGCGAAGAGGAAATTCAAGGAAGTGGAGGGCGGAGACACTTTCAACATCCGGGAAAATAAAATTACGGCGCGGTGGTTGAATCATCCGCAGGGATGCCTCGGGTTTCGCATCGAGACGCCGGCGGGAACGGTGGTTTACGCGACGGACAACGAGCCGGGCGACCCGAAACTGGATGAAAGTTTGCGGGAACTGGCGGCGGGCGCGGACATATTTATTAATGATGCGCAGTTCACGCCGGACCAGCTGAAGACGACGCGAAAGGGTTGGGGGCATTCGTCGTGGAAGGAAGGCGTGAAACTGGCGCGGGAAGTTGGCGCGAAGACTCTGGTGCTGTTTCACCACGATCCGGACTCGACAGACCGCTTGGTTGATTCGATTCTGCGGCAGGCCAGGGAAGAGTTTGATTCCGTGTTTGCGGCGAGCGAAGGCATGGTGATTACGCTGGGGGCGACGGGGGATAACGTGCAGGCGCACATGCCAGGGGCGCGGACATCCTTGCGGCGAGAGGCGCAGTTCCGCGCGAAGGTAACGGGAGTGACGGAGGACGGGAAAGAGTTCCAGGAAGAAACCGTCGTGCGGGATATTTCCTTGCAGGGAGCTTTGATTTCACTGCAGAATCTGCCGCAACTGCAGTCGGAATTGCAAGTGACAATGGAGACGCCCGGCAAAGATGGTTTGCAATCCTCGATGCGGTTGAAGGGGTATGTCGTGCGGATCGATGCGGGTACGGAGAAGGGTCAAATCGCGGTTGGGGTCGTCTTCACAGATTAGGTCGCTGTAAAAAGCCGACAATATGGCGCAGGAGGCTGCGATGGATAGCGTGTTCCGGGATCTTCGGTACGCGGTGCGGAGCCTTGCGAAGGATCGAAAGTTCACATTTGTGGCGGTGTTTGCATTGGCGCTGGGAATTGGGGCGAGCACGGTGGTTTTTAGCGTTTTTTATAATTTGTTGTTCAACGCGGTGGCGGCGAAGGATGCGAGGCGGCTGGTGGTGCCGATCATCGAGGATGAGGCGAGGCCGGGGAACGCCCATCAATGGTGGGTCGAGTGGGCGGATGTGAACTATCTGCGAGAGCACAATCACACTTTCGATGGCGTGATCGGTTCGCACAGCGGTGTAACGACCGTGCAGTATGGCCCACAGATGAATCAGTTTGAAATTGGGCATGTGTGGCCGGATGCGTTCGAGCTGTACGGCGTGGCGCCGATGATGGGACGGGGAATTGCGGCTGAAGACGGGGCGCCGGGAGCGGCACCTGTTTTTGTGATGAGTTACCGAACGTGGAAGGGGGAGTTCGGGGCGGATGCGACGATTGTAGGGAAAAACTTTGTGATTGAAGGACAGCCGGCGACGTTGATCGGCGTGATGCCGGAGCGATTCCACGCGTTTGGAGCGACGCAGGAATTGTGGATGCCGGTCAACGAAGCGCGAAAGGCGACGGACACAGAAAGAAGGGCCAAGTTTAACGTGCTGGCGCGAGTGAAGCGCGGCGTGACGATGGCGGCGGCTTCGGCGGAACTTGACGTGTTGGCGCGGCAGTTAGCGGCGATGCATCCGAAGGATGACGACTATCCGAAGAAATTCACAACGCGACTGGTGACGGCGAACGAATATTTGCTGGGAGAGTCTGGAGCGGGCCAGGTTTTTGACACGGGGATCAATCTGAAGAGCATTCTTTATGACTTGCTGGCGGCGGTGCTGTTGCTGCTGCTGATTGCGTGCAGCAACGTGGCCAACCTGCTGCTCGCGCGAGCGACGGCGCGGGAGAAAGAACTGGCGGTGAGGACGGCGCTAGGCGGATCGCGTTGGCAGATTGTGCAGCAGCTGCTGATGGAAAGCCTGATTTTGGCGCTCGGCGCTTGCGCGGCGGGGTGTGGGTTGGCGTGGATGGCGATGCGTGCGGTGAACGCGACGATGCATCAGAAGGCGTGGCAACGAATGAGCTGGGAGGCGGTGGTCGGGCTGAATGTGCCGGTGCTGCTGTTTGCGATCGGGATCACGCTGGCGACGATGCTGATTTGCGGGTTAATCCCCGCTTTACGAGCAACAAGGAGAGATTTGCAGCCGCAATTGGTGGGAAGCGGAAAGGGGACGAGCGGCGGATCTGGTCATGGGAGGTTGCGCGCGGCGTTTGTGATCAGCCAAGTGGGTCTTTCGATTGTGCTGCTGGTTGGAGCCGGGCTGATGATGCGGAGCCTGTACAAGCTGACGCACATTGATATGGGATTCAATCCGCAGAATATCTTGGTGGTCGGAGTTGCGCCGCCCCGCCATGGAGACCAAATTCCGGACCGAGCCAAGATGGCGTCACCGGAAGGGCAGGCGGAATTTCGCCAGATTCAGGAGGCCTTGAGGAATCTACCGGGAGTGGCGGCCGTTGCGGTAAACAACACCATTCCTGGATATGGGCCATCTCGAGGACCGATGGTGACGGTGCCGGGCGGAACGCACGTCGAAATGGCGGGCCTCGATGAATGCGATGAGAACTGCGCCGATGCTTTGCAGATGCGGATGGTAGTGGGGAGGTGGCTAACGCGGGAGGAGGTGCGGACGAGACAATACGCGACCGTGCTGAATCAGAGATTGGCGCATGACATGTTCGGGGAGGAGAACCCGGTCGGAAAACAGCTCGAGGTGAAGGATTTCGATAAGTGGGAGAACTACCTGCAGCGAGTGTTTGAGATGAAGACCGGGCGGGCGTCAGCGGATGCGAGATTCGAAATAGTCGGTGTGGTGGGCGATGTGAAGAATTCCGGTCCACAGCAGCCGGCCGTGCCGATGGCGTTCATTCCGCCGATGATCACGGGAGAGTTCATCCTACAGGTGCGAACCACAGCGGAGCCGGCTTCCTTGATGCACGCCGTGCAGGAGCGCGTGTGGTCGGTAAATCGTAACGAGCTGTTTTGGATTTTTGATCCCCTGGCGGAGTTTCTTGAGGAGCATACCTATGCGACGCCGGAGTTTGGGGTGACGCTGTCGGGGCCACTGGCGGGGATTGGGCTGGTGCTGGTGGTGATCGGGGTGTTCAGCGTGATGGCGTATACGGTGTCGCTGCAGACGAGGGAGATTGGAGTGCGGATGGCGCTGGGGGCGCAGCAGGATGACGTGTTGCTCATGGTGCTGAGGCGTGGGGCTGCGTTGATTGGCACGGGTATAGGCCTGGGGCTGCTGGCGAGTTATGGGTTGACGCGATTTTTGGCGAACCAGATTTGGGGAGTGTCGGCGACCGATCCGTGGACGTTTGGAGCAGTGGTAGGGCTGGTGGTGATCACCGGACTAGCGGCTTGCTGGCTGCCGGCGCGGCGAGCGGCGAGTGTTGATCCGCTGGTTGCGCTGCGATACGAATGAAATTCGTGGGGACCGGCACTCGCCGAAGTTCGAACTATGAAAACGAAAGACCCACCCTTGCACGAACCAAACCCGAAAGGATGGGGCACCCTCCGGAGAAAGACAATATCAAAATCCTCTCGGTGGAACGGGCGGCCACCCGCCGACTAGGGCGTTACCGTGAGAGTGATTTTGTTGGATTTGACTACGTCGTCCTTTTTATTTTTCGAGACGGGGCGTGAAACTTGAATGAGGTACTGCCCGGGACGACTCATGTCATACAGGCGGCTGACCTCTTCCTGCTCAATGAGACTTTCCTTCGGCTTTATGAGACGGTCCATAATAAGCTTTCCGTCCGCAAGTTCCGGATGTTCATAAACTATTTTTGGAACGAGGTTGCCGGCAGCGTCGCGGACGTCAAAAACGAAGTTCGGATCAATTCCAGTTAGACTACTAATGTTTGCGCTCGTGTCGATGTCCTGGTTCGAAGTATTGGTCAAATTGACGTTCACCCAGACCCCAGTCCCGGCTTTCACGGACGGTCGCTCGGCCTTGATCACAATTGTGAAGGGTTGTCTTGGAGCGGTGCCCTGTCCTGAGACAGGTGCCACCAAGCTCGTCACTAATAACACGATAAGAAGAGTCCTCATATAGTTTAGTTCCTTCAGTTGGCGGGTGGTCCGGACTTGACAAAATAGATATTTGTGGGCATTAAGATCGCGGAGAGAATATCACTGCGGCACGTCTCGGGAAAGTATAGAGAGGCGCAGGGTGCCCCAGGTTCGTTTTCTGAACCTGGGTCTTGGGGTGGATGTCCTTTTCGTGGGGTTCGCGGTGCCAGCCGGACTGAAGCGCTACTACGGCAAAGGCCATCTACATTTCATTACGTTCAGTTGCTATCGGCGGCTGCCACTGTTGAAGACAGTGCGCGCGCGGGACGTGCTCTTGAAAGAGTTGGGGAAGGTACGTGACGAGATGGGGTTCCATCTCCTCGGATATGTGGTGATGCCAGAGCATGTGCATGTTTTGATGAGCGAGCCGAAGCAGGGGACGCCTTCGACGGTGCTGCAGAAGTTGAAGCTGCGTGTGGCGCGGAAACTGCACAAGGGCGGAAGAGCGGCGAGCACGGAGCAGATGCGATTGCCGTTTGCGGAAGCGGGAGAACCGCTGCGGGCATTTTGGCAAGCACGATTTTACGACTTCAACGTGTATAGCACGGGAAAGAAGAAAGAGAAATTAAATTATATGCACGCGAATCCGGTGATCCGCGGATTGGTAAAGCATCCGAAAGATTGGGTGTGGAGCAGCTGGGGGTTCTACTACAGAGGAGCTGGGCTACTGGCGATCGACGCGGAAGAGTGAGGGAGAACCCCAAGACCCAGGTTCAAAAAACGAACCTGGGGCACCCTCCGCCTCTCTGTACTTTTTCCCAAAATGCCGCAGAGATATTCTCTTCACAGTTCTCAAGCCCACATATGCTTATTCTCTGCTCCGGGGCCCGCCTGCCGGTGCGGCGAGTGTTGATCCGCTGGTTGCGTTGAGATACGAGTGAGATTTGCCGAGGGCTGGAATGGGCAAGCGGATGGATGATGAGTTGGACGAGGAGATGCGCCTCCATATTCAGAATCGCGCGGACGATCTGGAACGTTCCGGTCTTTCGCGGGAGGAAGCGGAGCGGCGCGCACGGATCGAATTCGGCGGCGTGGAGCGTTTCAAGGAAGAGGTGCGCGAAACAGCATGGAAAACTCACCTGGACAGCCTGTTTCGTGATTTTCGGTACGCGCTGCGGAGTCTTCGGAAGGATCGGAGATTCGTGGGGACGGCGGTGTTTGCTTTGGCGCTGGGGATCGGGGCGGCGACGGTGGCGTTCAGCGCGTTCTACAATCTTTTATTTAATGCGTTTGCGGCGAAGGATGCGGGGCGATTGGTGGTTTTGTCGGTGCAGAATGCCGAAACCAGCGGGCGTCCGGAGTTCGATCTAGAGCCGATGGGCGGTTCTTTGGCGGATATCGACGCTATACGAAACGGAACGGATGTTTTCGAGGACATCGTTGGATTGGCCACAGGCAACGAATTACTGAAGGATGGGAAGGAAAATCACCAGGTTCATGTGGCGCACGTTACGGGGAATGCGTTCGAGTTTTATGGAGTACCACCGCTTCTGGGGCGCGGGATTCTCGCGGAAGATGCAAAGCCCGAAGCCGCACCAATTTTTGTAATGAATTACAGAACGTGGGTGGCGGAGTTCGCAGCAGACTCTCGTGTTGTGGGTAAGAGTTTTCTGCTGAACGGCGAGCCGCGCACGCTAGTTGGCGTGATGCCACAGCGATTCCAAGCGTTTGGCGCTTCGCAACAACTGTGGGTTCCGATCACGGACGCGCGCGGCGCGGAGGGGAGCAGGAAGGAGCCGTACATTGGCATGATCATGGCAAGGCTGAAGCCGGGTGTGAAGGTGGATGGGGCTTCCGCGGAACTGGACGTGATCGTGAAACGGCTGGCAAAGAACAAACCCGAGGAATTTCCGAAACATTTTACGGCGCGAGTGCAGACGACGACAGATTTATTGATGGGGCCTTGGGGAATCGGCAGCGCAGGCGGTCCGGAGACGGAGCACTTTGACGTCAAGCACATGCTGTACAACTTGCTGGCTTGCGTGATGATGCTTGTTTTGATTGCGTGCAGTGGCGTGGCGAATTTGCTTTTGGCGCGAGGAGCGTCGCGGGAAAAAGAGATTGCGGTGCGGGCGGCGCTGGGCGCGTCGCGCGGAAGACTCGTGCGGCAACTTCTGGTGGAAAGCGCCGTGCTCGCCTTGTTGGCTTGCGTGTTGGGATGCGTACTTGCGTATTTCGGAGTGAAGGTCGTAGCTGCGGCGGTTCCACACAAGGGGCAAGGAGTGGGAGGAGAGGCGGTCATCGGACTGGACGCAACGGTTCTATTTTTTACGCTGGGTGTTACGGCGCTGACGACACTGCTTTGCGGCTTGGCTCCGGCGCTGCAGGCGGTGGGGCGCGATCTGCAACCGATGCTGGCGGGAAGCGGCAAGGGCACGAGCGGAGGCTTCCGGCATGGGAGACTTCGCGCGGGACTGGTGATTGCCGAGGTGGCACTCTCGATCGTGCTGCTGGCTGGCGCGGGACTCATGATTCGAAGCTTTTATGAGCTAACGCACATCGACCTGGGATTTAACGCAAAGAACCTATTCTTTCTCGTGCCGGGACTGTCGCGTGGAGCCGGGGACGCGCCGAGGCTCCAAGAAGACAATTGGAAAAAGGTTGGTGAGCGATTGAAGTCGCTGCCGGGCGTAGCGGAGGTTGCGGTGAACAACTCGCTGCCGGGCTACAACGCGGGAAGACGCTTTGAAGCGACGGTGCCGGGCTCGACGCACTCCGAAAGTGTTGGGTTTGACGGCTGCAGCGAGAATTTGCTGCGAACGCTTGAAATGCAAATGGCAAGCGGGAGATGGCTGTCGACGAGTGACGTGGACCAGAAGCAGCCGGTGGCGGTGATCAATCAGACGATGGCGGCACATTTTTTTGGCGGGGAGAACCCACTAGGACGCCAGATCGAAGCGAAGGAGTCTGGTGAGACGGTGAAGCCCGTAAGGGATGCCTATTTTCAAGTGATCGGAGTGGTGCGCGACGTGAAGGATTTTGGGCCGCAGGTGCCAGTGGTCCCGATGGCGTTCATTCCATACACGATCAAGGGAGGCGGATTGTTTTTCTTGAAGACGAAAGGCGATCCGGCATTGCTGATGAACGCAGTACGGCAAGAAGTGTGGGCCGTGGACCGCGACGCGATTTTTGCACCGCAAACGGGGCCGTATCTTGACGTGTTTTACGGGCTGACGTATTCGACGCACGAGCTGGGGTTGACGATGTTTACGGGGGTGGCGGGGATTGCGCTGTTGCTGGTGGTGATTGGGGTGTTTAGCGTGATGGCGTATACGGTGTCGCTGCGGACGCAGGAAATTGGAGTGCGGATGGCGCTGGGTGCGCAGCAGGGGGAGATATTGCGGATGGTGCTGAGCACGGGATTCGTGCTGATTGCTGCGGGGATTTGCATTGGGGTGCTGGCGAGTTTTGGGCTGACGCGATTTTTGGCTAGCCAGATATGGGGAGTGTCGGCGACCGATCCGTGGACGTTTGGAGCGGTGGTGGGGCTGGTAGTGATCACCGGATTAGCGGCTTGTTTGCTGCCGGCGCGGCGAGCGGCGAGTGTTGATCCGCTTGTTGCGCTGCGATACGAGTGAAATTCTTTTGATCGAAGAGTATGTGAACGAATGGTCTAAGGCGCCTTCGTTTATGAGTGGAGTGATTTCCAATGGCAGCACTGGGCGTCCTTGCCACGCGTTGCTATCGCGCGCACATTTGGTCTATGCTGCGAGTTCGGCGTGATTGTCGGCGTTGTCCCTTGGCCGCCTATCGCGTTTGACAGGGGCGCGAAGGCCTGGAGAAACCGCGGAAGCTGAATTCACGTCTATTCCCTCCGGCTTGGTTCTGCGTCGTAGCTATACCCGAGCATTGGATTGGCACTTACTCCACAATCAATACGGATCGAGCGGCGGCCGCGCAAGATGCTTTGTGGCATGCTGCTAGCCACAGGTTTCTTCTGCTCCCCGGGAGTGTACTTCCAGGCTATGTGGGCACAGCAGACTGATCCGGCGACGTCTGTTGTGGTGCAGCCGGGGGCGCCGGGTAAGCCGAGCAAGACGCTGCCGCCCTCGACGAAGGGCACGCTGCCGCCACGGTCGCAGGCGGACGTGGAGTTCATGCAGGGCATGATCATGCATCACGCGCAAGCGGTAGAGATGACTGCGCTAATTGCGTCGCACACGGAGAATAAGGAGTTGCGGTCGTTAGGGGCGCGAATCAGCAGCTCGCAGTCGGACGAAATTAAGTTTATGGAGAGGTGGCTGGCGGCGCGGGGAGAACCAATTTCCATGGCGATGCCGGGAATGCCGGAAATGGATCGGTCGGGTCAACCGATGGCATTGATGCCCGGTATGCTTACTGCGGAGCAGATGGAAGCACTGCGGAAGGCGAAGGGCGCCGAGTTCGACCACTTATTTTTGACAGGAATGATTCAGCACCACGAGGGTGCGCTGACCATGGTGAAGGATTTGTTCGACACCGCGGGCGCGGGTCAGGATGCGGATCTGTTTAACTTCGCGACGGATGTAGACAGCGGGCAACGGGCGGAGATCAGGATTATGCAGAATATGTTGGAGAAAAAATCGTCAGAGGAGAAACGATGAACCGAATGTCCAGTCTCGCCCTGTGTGTATTCGGGGCCGCGCTTATTCTTTGCTTCAATGTGAGCCGGATGCAGGCGCAGACGCCCGCAACTCCGCCACAGGCGCAGGCCGAGAAGCCTGCAACACCGCCGCCCGCGCAGGAATCCGAGGAAGAAGGAGGGAATCCTTTTGCTCCGCAACCGGCGCCAGCGCTGCCGCCGGGGATGACGGGGTCGGATGCTAACGATCCGCGAGCCAAGCTGAAGCCGGGACTGTATGACGCGGGCGAAGCGTCGATGGGCATCAAGCACCTCCTGCTGCTCAAGAAGCCTGACGCGTTTCAACTGGGATCTTCTGATCCAGATGATCCGAAGGTGCAGAAGACGATTGCCCAGCTCGGGATAGGGGGCAACTCGAAAATGCCGAAGCCGATGCAGTTGGTCATCGCAGAACTGGCTTTCTCGAACTCGGACTTGGCGTTCCAGGGCACCTACTTGTTCCAGGGAAATTTTTACGGCGTGAATATTTTTGACATCTCCAGTCCGGCGAACGCCACGTTGCTGACTTCGCTGGTGTGCCCGGGCGGGCAGGGCGATGTGTCGGTCTACAAGAACCTGCTGTTTATGTCGGTGGAGATGCCGAATGGACGGCTGGATTGCGGCGCGCAGGGGTTTCCGCCAGAGCCTCCTGCGCCTCCACCGGCCCCTGGGGAAGAAAGAAAACGCCGCTTGCCGGCAGCGCAAAAGGACCGTTTCCGCGGCGTCAGGATTTTCGACATTTCAGATATCAGGAACCCCAAGCAAGTGGCAGCGGTGCAGACGTGCCGCGGTTCGCATACACATACGCTGGTGCTGGATCCGAACGATAAGGGCAACGTTTATATCTACGTGTCGGGCACATCGTTCGTTCGCCAAGCTGAAGAACTGGCGGGATGCTCGGGGGAACAGCCAGACAAGGATCAGAATACGGCGCTGTTTCGTATCGACGTGATCAAGGTTCCGGTGGCTACGCCGCAGGACGCGAAAGTGGTGTCCAGCCCTCGCGTATTTATTGATCCGCGAACAGGCGCGCTGAACGGCCTGAACAACGGCGGCACTCACGGCAAGAACGGCAAAGTGGAGAAGCCGGCGGACACCAACCAGTGCCACGACATCACGGTGTACTCGGCGATTGGGTTGGCGGCAGGCGCGTGTTCCGGAAATGGACTTCTCCTGGACGTCAAGGACCCAGTACATCCAAAGCGCGTGGATGCGGTAAACGATCCGAACTATTCCTACTGGCACTCAGCGTCGTTCTCGAACGATGGGAGCAAAGTCGTGTTTACCGACGAGTGGGGCGGTGGGCTGGGGGCGCGATGCCGTCCGAACGATCCGAACAAGTGGGGCGCGGATGCGATTTTCAGTCTGAAGGACAACAAGCTGACCTTCGCGAACTATTACAAATTGCCGGCTGCGCAGGGCGACACGGAGAACTGTGTGGCACATAACGGCTCGCTGATTCCGGTCCCAGGCCGCGACATCGAGGTGCAGGCCTGGTATCAAGGCGGCATCTCCGTTGTGGACTTTACCGACGCGGCCCGTCCTTTCGAGATGGCCTACTTCGACCGCGGCCCGATTGATTCGCAGATGCTGGTGCTGGGCGGCGACTGGTCAGCTTATTGGTACAACGGCAACATCTACGGCTCGGAGATTGCGCGCGGCTTGGATGTCTTTGAACTGACGCCGAGCAAGTTCCTGACGCAGAACGAAATCGATGCGGCGAAGACGGTCCGGGTTACTGAGCTGAATGTGCAGAACCAGCAGAAGATCGAGTGGCCTGCGAAGCTGATCGTGGCGAAGGCGTATGTGGATCAGCTGGAGAGGTCGCAGGCTTTGCCTGGGGACCAGATCACAGCTTTGCGAGCGGCGATGAGCAAGAACAAGATGGGTAAGTTGAAGGGCATGGTGCCGTCCCTGGAAAAGAGCGCGGCTTCCGCGAAGAGTCCCGATGATTCGGCACGGTTGCACGCTTTGGCGGAGATCTTGAAGCGTCCGTCAGCATGACCATGACCGGTCCGCGAACGGCAAATTTTGTTCCTGCGAGCGCGCTTGACAAAAGAAAACCCTCGAAGGTTGCGCTGATCCGCGGATTGGTGCGGCAGGCGCCGTTTGTGGCGAAAAACTTCCGGCTTTATTTCCGGAATGGATGGCGGCGGCACGTTTTGCGGACGAGTGTGGTGGCGCCATACGCGGTGACGTTTTATGTGACGCACAAGTGCAATTTGGCCTGCTCGTATTGCACGCAGAAGGAGCCGGATGTATTCAGCGACGAGTTGAATACGGGAGAGACGATCCGGTTGCTGAGGAAGATTCGCAAAGAGACGGATTCGATTGTGATTACGGGCGGCGAGCCGACATTGCGGGCGGACATCGAGGAGTTGGTGGACGCGGCGCGGTTTCGCTGCAAGTTCCGGTCAGTGATTCTGATTACGAATGGGACTTTGCTGGACCGCAAGCCGGGAATTTTGCGCGGGGTGACGGGGCTGGTGGTGAGCTTGGATGCGCTGGCGGCTGATCCGTCGAATGCGCTTTCCAAGCCTGCGGCGCTGCCTAAGGTCTTGCAGAATTTGGCGATGGCGAAGGAAGTTTTGGGGAGTGCCCAGCGAATAACGATCAGCACTGTGATTGAGGAATGGAACATTGGGGAAGTGGACAAATTGCTCGATTGGTGCGCAGCAGAAGGGTTTGTTTTCGCGGCGCAATCGGCACAGATGGAGAAGATGCCGAATCTGAAGTTGCTGCAGAATCCGAAATATCAAGCGCTAGTGGATAAGATCATCGAGCGCCGTCGCCGCGCGTCTCAGCCCATCAACGGGACACCAAAGACCATAGAGACTTTGCTGCGATTCCGAAATTTTCAATGCTATCCGACGATGTTTCCGCGCGTGTATCCGAACGGGGATGTGTTCTATCCGTGCGAGCCACTGAAGAAGGTGGCGGGGAATTTGTTGCGGCATGGATCGCTCGCAAAGATATTTTCGCGGGGGAAGAAGATGTATGGGGATATTCCGCCGTGCCAGGGCATCTGCTATTTGTTTGGAAATGTGCTGTCGCACTACTACGTGAATGATTTTTGGGGATTGGCGGGGGATTTTGTGCGGTGAAGGACGGCGTGGTGGATGACGGATCGGTCTGCGTGGAGGCTGAATGAGGATTCTAACGCAGAGGACACAGAATTCACGAAGGCCGCAATAAGAAGTAATGGTTTAATGCTCCTTTAGATTTTAGCGGTGGTGGCGCGGAGGATGTGGCCGCCTCTTTCGGGGCGAGGGGTTGGCAAGTTTGGGATGTAGCGGGCGGCAATGTGCGCCGGGCCGAGGTCTTCGATTTCCGTGAAACCGAGCGAGAGCAATTTTTCCTTCAGCTTCTCTGCTTCAAAATAACTTACCCAGGATTCGCCTATCGATTCGACGCGAGCCGCGCGGCGGTCGTGGTACGCGCGCGCCTCCGCAGAAAGGGTGTGTGGAGGGTCACTGTAATCGAAGATGACATGCGCACCGCGGGGCAGGCTGGCGATGAAGGCGAGCGTGGACCAGATGGCCTCTTCGGAGAGGTAGGGAACGACACCGAGCCAGGTGAAGAATGTTTGTCGCGTGGGATCGAAGCCGGCGGCGGCTAGGCCTTCGGGAAGTGTTTGGCGCTCGAAGTCGATGGGGGCGAAGGTGAGCGAACCGGGAATGGGAATCGATGCATCGGCCAGGCGCTCGCGTTTCCAGACTTGTGTGGAGGGATGATCGACTTCGAAAATACGCAGGCGATCGACTAAGGGGCTGCGATAGGCGTAGGTGTCGAGGCCGGCGCCGAGGACGACGAGTTGACGAGCGCCTTGCTCGACGGCGGCGGCTAAAGAGTCCTCGGCAAAGCGCGTTCGGGCGGCGATGAAAAGCCGCATCGCACGGCCAGAGGAGCGTTCTTCTGCCTCACGAGCAATGGTCTCGGCGTCTTGGCCGAGGATTCGCAGCGCCAGAGGGTCGGAGAAGATGCGGCCGTGCTCGAAAACCTGATGTGCGGCGCGATGCGCGGCAGCGGCCCATGCGGTGCGGCTTGGTTGGCCGGATTGCACGCGTCCATTTTAGCAACCACGATTGAATCTTGAAGAAGGAAGACTTGGCGGAATTGGCGAACGCGGGCGGGGCCCTTCCAGGGTAAACAAGCCCGGCCCCTACAAGTTCTGGGAGTAGGTACGGCGTTAGTTCAGATCAGAGATTTTTTTGTCTAGATGAGCGAGGGCGGCTTCTAGTGACTTGCGATGGTTTGGGTTTGTCGCGGATTCCAGATCGTGGGCAATTCTAATGCGGGACAGCTGCAGGTCCTTCCGTTCTTGTTCGCGGCGGAGCTGCTCAGGGCTCTTCGTGTTGTTGCCGTAGTGGCCCTTGGGCGCCTGGCCGGACTCGACCTGCGCTTCGACGTCTTTGCTTTCCCATCCTCGCGCCATACCTATAGTCTGACACATTTTGCAGCAGGCGCGGGTGATTATAGAGAGAATTTTAAGCGGGGTGCGCCATGCGGCCATGCCAACCAGGAACGGCTGGTCCGCACCTAGGCATGCGCGCGATAAATGATCTTGCCGGCTCGCAGGGTGTACTTTACTGAGGCCAAGGATGGGACGCTTGTCGCTCGGTCTCGCTGGAAGACGGCCAGATCGGCCTGCAGCCCGGGAGCGATGCGTCCGAGTTTGCTGGCATCGCCAAAACGCTCGGCGGGGGCGGTCGTCAAGGACGTCAGAATCTGGGGGAAGGTCATCCCCGCTTGCGCCATCAAGAAGTACTCCTCGCTGGGATCGTATTCGACGGCGCCGAGATCCGTCCCGAAGAGGACTGTTCCTCCTGCGGCAAGCCAGGCGCGCAGCTGGCCGATTTCTGTTTCGGTTATTTTTTCTTGGGTAGAGAGGCGGTCGTGGCGCAGGTAGTATTTCCAGAGAGTGAGCGTGGGCGTGAGAGCTACGCGCCGCTCCTTCATGGCGGCAAGGAGCGTTTCGTCCCAAGGGCCGGAATGGGGAGTGGTGTGCGCAATGATGTCGACTCCGCCGCGAACCGCGGTAAGGACGTCCGCGGCGTTATTTGGGTGAACAAAGACGGGCTTCCCCGCACGATGGGCTTCGTTAACCGCAGCTTGGATGGCGCTTTGTGGAAGCGGAGTCCCGCGCGGAGCGGAGGCGAAGAGTTTTATGCCATCAACCCCTTCGTCGAGGAGCTTCTTGGCGGCCGCTGCAGCTTGCCCCGCGTCGGCGACTTCAGGGGCGGGCAATTTCATGACGCCCATCATGCCGAGAACTTGATCCGAAGGAAGCGCGCCGGGAGGGACAATGCCTTCGCCCGTTGAGCGAATTCTTGGGCCGGGCACCTCGCCGGACTCGATTCGGTCGCGAAGACGGCGGGTGTTTTCCCACATGGAGCCGGTGTCGAACACGCTGGTAAAGCCGTAGCGAGTCAACATGTTCTGAATCTGCCGCGTGAGTTCGGGCGCAGGAATGGTGCTTACATCAGCCCATTTTCGTTCGAAGAAGTGCACGTGGCTGTTCCACAGGCCGGCGGTGATGGTGAAGCCGAAACAATCGAGGACATGAGCGGTTTCGGGGAACTGCATTTGCGCTCTGCCGCCGACGGACACGATCTTTTCGCCCTGGATGAGCACAACGCCGTCGCGGATGGGCTCTTCCGTGGGACTGACAAAAATTGTGGCGCCTACAAGCGCGGTATATTCGGTTGGGGAGTTTGCTGGCGCGCTCAAAAGAAGTTCATCTCCTCGATGGTGCCCAAACGGGACATTTTAGCTCAGACGCTGGTTAAGCGCTGGCGGCGCGGCTTCGAGGCAGAATGGGGAGAGGCGAGTGTATCACGCCGCTGAGGGTGCTCTGGGCGACGCGAGCCAAGTGTTCTGCAAAGATTCCTTGATAGGAAAATTCGGCAGCTTGATCCGACCAGCGAACCTGCAAGATCCAACGGTCCTTTTTTTGCAACGCATTCGCCGAAGTAATTTCGACGGCAGGGATGACGACGAGTGGCTGGAAGTGCGCATCGAGCGCCCAGATGCTTTCCGCGCCAACAAAAAGCTGGACCTGTGCCGCGGCGGCATTGCTCGGCCGATATTTTCCGCCGTTTACGATGACCAAAGCGCCGAGTTCGCGAGCTTTGTCGTCAGGGATATTGTGCGGCTTGGCAGGGGGCAACAGGATTGCCGCGAGAAACATTCCGAGGCCGGCGATAGCGGCAAGCCAGCTATTCCAAAGACTTAGCGGCAGAATGACAAGTGCGGCGCCGGCAAAACCAAGTAAGACGCGGAAAACCATCCAGGATTGAGCGTTGCGGCGAATGTGGAGAAGCTTGGGAATCAGAAGAATGGCGGCGAACATGGCGCCTATTGCCAAGTTGCGCAGACGCGCACTGGTTCCTTCGTGTTGGGATGCCGCAGTGGCTGGGGCCGTGCTCATCTTACTTCCTTATGTACTTTACTTACTTAGAGTACGCGGCGCGGCTCAAGGTTTCAACGAATCTATCTCACGCATGCGGGCAAAGGCGCGGCGCACGTGCGGAATGGTGATGGAGCCGCCGACGATCAAGGCCACGTTCAAAGCGTCGATGACTTCTTCGCGCTTCCAGCCCTCCTCGCTGCAGCGAACGAGGTGATAGGTGATGCAGTCGTCGCAGCGCAGAACGGCGGAGGAGACCAGTCCCAACAGCTCTTTCGTTTTTGTGTCGAGGGCGCCGGGCTCATAGGCCTGATTATCGAGAGCGAAGAAGCGCTTCATACCGAGATGACCGCAGTTAAGGATTTCCTCGTTTATGTCCGCACGAAATTTCTGAAAATCGTCGAGGCGATCCGCCATGATTCCTCCGGAGTGGAGCGATTATTATGGACTAAATCGGGTTAGTTAGGCAGGACACGGCCGGGGCGTAAACCGGTAGCTTTGCCGGCGCCCCACACGAGCACGCCATTGACGAAAACTTTTTCGATGCCGGAAGGAAGCTCGAATGGTTTCTGGAACGTGGAGCGGTCGATGACTGTACCCGCATTGAAAAGGACTAAGTCGGCAAAAGCGCCTTCGCGAAGTATGCCGCGATCTTTCCACCCGAGGCGCTGGGCGGGGAGACCGGTCATCTTGCGAATGGCTTCGGGCAGCGTGAGCCATTTCTTTTCGCGGACGTAGAGGCCAAGCACGCGGGGAAATGTGCCGGCCCCCCGCGGATGCCGCGAGCCGATGCCGCCGTCGCTGGCGACCATAACCCAGGGCTGCTGGTAGAACGCCTGAATGTCGCGCTCGACCATGGATTGCCCGATAACCTCTGCTTCGGTATTTGCGGCGTCACCTTCGCGGATGATGCGGATGAACATTTCGACCGGAGAAATGTTGCGCTGCGTGGCGAGATCTTCGATAGTGTGGCTTTCGTAGGCGGCGTTCGGCGGGAATTCAACAATGGTGACGTGCGACGGTCCCCCAACATCGGCCAAAGCCTTCGCGACGCTCTTGGGGTCTACATATTGCTTGTCCGGCACTAGGACTTTGATGTTGGAGTGCCAGGCGTCGTAGGGATAGCAATCGGCAAGAAAATCGAGACCGCGCTTGCGTGCCGCTTCTATCACGCGGATGTATTGCGGGGCTTTGCCCCATACACTGACGGTGCCGAGCTTGATGTGCGAGTGCTCGACCGGAATGTGCGCGCGCTCGCCGATGGCAATCTCTTCGTCCAAAGCCTGGAAAGAGAGGTCGGCCTCGTCACGGATGTGTGTCATGTAGAAGCCGTGAAGCTTTGCGGCGGCGGTGGCGAGGGCGACAACTTCGTCCGTCGTGCTATAGGTGCCCATGTCGTATTCGAGGCCGCTGGAAAGGCCGATGGCGCCTTCGCGCATGGCTTGATCGACGAGCTGCGCCATTTTGTTGATTTCGGCGGGCGTTGAGGCGCGCTGGTAATCCTTGCCGAGGACCTGTTCGCGAACGGTGGCATGGCCGACGATGACTGCGAGATTTAGAGAGACGGGGTTCTTGCGGCGTGCGTCAAGCCAGGCGCCGATGGGCCAGGGCGAATCGCCGTCGGGGCCGAGAATTACCGTGGTGATGCCTTGCGCGATTTGCGTTTCCGCAAGCGGATCTTTTCCGAGGCCTTCGGTGGAATGGTTGTGAATGTCAATGAAACCTGGAGCGAGAACGAGGCCTTTCGCGTCGATGATTTGTTCGTCTTTATTTGGCTTAAAGTTTCCGACGGTGACGATGCGATCGCCGGAGATGCGGACATTGAGGTTTCGCAGAGCAGCGCCGGTGCCGTCGGCGACCTGAGCGTTAATGATCAAGGTCGAGGAGGAGCTCTCTTGCGGGCTGGCCAAAGCACAGGTGAGAGCAAAGGCGAAAATCGAAAGGATAGGCAAACACCGCGCGATGCGAAACATCGAGTTTCCTCGAAAAAATGTCATAGCAGAATGTTCCATACCTCACCTATATAACAACGAGGAGCACGGGGGAAGGGGAAGACTGTCGAAGATTTCATTCCGAGGTTGCCGCGAGAGCTTTCTCTGCCAATTCTTTAGCGCCGGGTTTGCCTGCGAGAATAAGGTTCGCCCATTCGGCGCCGACTTGCGAAAGGCGCACGGCCTCGCTCGTTAACGATTCAGGACCTCCGGAATCGTTGCCGCCAAAATAGATACGGTCCATGGGATGCGCGGCCGTGATGCGATTTTTTGTGTATTGGCCGGGCGTGGACATGAACATGGGATGGCCGCGGCGATAGATGCGAACTTCGATGGGATCGACGTTGAATTCCGGAAGCACTTTTTGAAAGTCGCTGAGAACGCGGGCGGCGAGCGTTTTGCAATCCGCTTCGTCGAGAAGAGTGGAGCGTTGCTCCTCGCGGAGCGGAGTATAGAAGGACAGGATGTTATTTTTTTGTTTGTAGCCCGGATTATTCCGGACGGTCCAATCGGCGACGATGAAATCGGTGAAGGAATTGCCGGGGCACCAATTGTCGTAGCCGCGATTGTAGACAGGTTTGTCGAAGATGAGATTGACGACGGGATAGGGAGCATAGCGCGTGCGGCGCATGGCGGTGCGCTGTTCCGCGGGCAGGCCTTGAACGATTCGCGACGTGATGTGCTTGGGCGTGCACATTAAAACGGCTTTTGCGGCGACGGTCGTGAGCTTGCCTTCGCGCAAGTAGGAAACCTTTACCGCATCTTTTTCCTGGACGACGCCGACAACGGCGGCCTCGCCGAGCATGCGTTCTTTGTATTTCGGTTGGAGGACTTCGACGAGCTTGTGGGTGATGCAGCCGAGACCGCCCGGAAGGATGGCGCGTTTGCCGTCCCCGCCGGTGAAAATGTCGTTGGCGTTATAAAGACCGATGAAAGCCGATGTATCCGGCGTGGTGGCGCCCCAGTTCGAAGGGCCGAAAATGTCCCACCATTGCTGAACTTCCGGAGCATAGCCAGCGGTAAATTGCGAGAAGGGCAGGGCATCGAGCTCGGCCATGCGTTCGTTGATCTTCATTTTCAAAACGTCTTCGCGGAATTTCTGGAAGCTGGCGACGACCTCTTTGGTGTAGGGAAGTTGTGTGATGCCTGATTTCCACGTGTCGGGGACGTAGGTTTTGTTGACGAGCGTGGGATCGGGCATGTTGACCATCGGGAGTTTCAGGCCGATCTCGGAGGCGAGCACATCGCCTTCGTCGCCGTGGTAGGCGTACGCCGAGCCGGTGGCGAAGGGCTGCCCTTCGAATTCCTCCTGATACGCATTGCCGCCGAAGTGATCTTCTTTTTCCAGCAGCAACCAATCTTTGCCACGCAGAAAATAGGCAGCGGAGAGCCCCGCGACGCCGCCACCCACGATCGCTATGTCAGCCTTTGACGTGGCTGCGGGCACATCGAAGTGATGGCCATCACGGACTTGGTGACAAATTTCGAAATGCTCGCCGTCGACGAAGGGTGAGCCGTTCGGCCTTGCACGCGATGGATGGGAAACCGGCACGGGAATGAGCGCGGTGTCGACGGGGCAGCCCGACGCAACCGAACCTGCCACCACAAACTTGATGAAATCGCGACGTGAGCCCGGCATGCCTACCTCCACAATTCCCGTAGGACAGGCCTTCTTGCCTGTCACTATCTTGATTTCTAATTCCATTCAAAGGAGACAGATAAGAATGTCTGTCCCACCAAATCAGCTTGACGCATGTTCAACGCGTGCTCTCAAGCGATACCAAATAACAATGAGCGCAACGGAAACGGCAAAGATCAATGTGGAGATAGCGTTTATCTCCGGAGTGATGCCGCGGCGCAAGCGGCCCCAAATTTCGAGGGGCAGCGTGTTGTCGCGGCCGATCAGAAAAAAGGTTACGGCGATCTCGTCCATCGAAAGAGTGAAGATGAGCAGTCCGGCAGCGATCAGGGAGAGCTTGAGATTCGGCAGGGTGATACGCCAGAAAGTTTGCCAGGGCGTGGCACCGAGATCGAGCGAGGCTTCTTCCTGTGCGCGATCGGTTTTCTGAAGGCCGGCGAAAAGCTCGGTGGTCGCTACAGAGATGAGTGCAGTGCCGTGGCCGAGAAAAACGGTCAGCAGGCTGAGTTGCAAACCCGAAAGAACGGCGAACATGAGCAAAGAAAGGCCGGTGATGATGCCGGGAAGGATCAGCGGGAGAAGAACGAGGCGGCGGAATAGCACTTTACCGGGGAAACTGGCGCGATCGAGAGCCAGGGCCGCGAGCAGGCCTAACGTAAGCGAGAGCGCCACAGCTCCGGAAGCAACGATAAGGCTGTTAAGGACGGAATCCCAGATAGGACCGTCGGCGAAGAGCTGGCGATACCAATCGAGCGTGAGGTGTTGCGGCGGAAAGCCACCGACGCCGTCGCGATTGAAGGAATAAAGAATAAGCACGGCGAGCGGCAGATAGATGAACGTGAAGACAAGCGCGGCGTAGATGGCGAGCAGTGGCGAACGGCGAGTGGAAGATTTGCGGTTCATTCGAAGGACCAGCGTTTTTCGAGGCGTTGGGTGAAGAAGAGCAGAGAGAGAGTAAGGAGCAGGATGCAGACGGAAATCGCGGCGCCGAGCGGCCAGTCATAGACGGCACCGAAAAGAGTTTGCACGATGTTGGCAATCATGGTTCCGGAGGAACCGCCAACAAGGAGCGGGGCCAGAAAATCGCCGAGAGAAAGAACAAAGGCGAAGGTGGCTCCGGCGAGTAATCCGGGCATCGACAGCGGGAGGATCACGCGAAAGAAAGTGGAAAATGGTCCGGCGCCGAGATCTTGCGAGGCTTCGACGAGGGGGCGGGGGATGTGCTCAAGCGAAGCGTAAATGGGGAGGAAAACAAAGGGCGTGTAGATGTGCGTGAGCATCAGCACGACGGCGAAGGGGCTATAGAGAAGAAAGCTGACAGGTTCGTGAGTGATGTGGAGATATTGTAGAAAGCCATTGAGGACACCTTCGCTGCCGAGAATTGTTTTCCAGGCGTAGCCGCGCACGAGATAGCTGACCCAGAGCGGGACGATGACCAATTGATAGAGCAATTCCTTGCGCGCGCCGGAATGAAACGAAAGGTAGTAGGCGAGCGGATAGCCGAGGAGCAGGGAACAGAGCATCACAGAGCCGGCGATGCGCATGGTGCGAAAGAGAACTTCGGCATAGAGAGGATTGCTGAGTAGTTTTTGGTAATTGGCGAGATTCCATTGATGGACGATGGCGCCGTCTTGCACGGCCCAAAAGCTGTGCGCGAACATCAGCGCGTAAGGCAGCAATAGGAAGAGTCCTACCCAGAGAAGCGGTGGGGCGGAGACGATCGTCTTGTAAGCGCGCGAGTACATGGCCATGTCAGTGTGTGACGCGGATGGCGTCCGCGATCGAGAAAACAAAATCGTGTTCGCCTGTCAGCGGGCCGCATGCAGGCAAGCGCACGCGCAGGAGCTGGCCACCGCCGCAATCCACTTCGAGAAGCTCGCTGGCACCGCCGTAGATTTGCTGGCGGACAGTGGCGCGAAATTTCACTTCGTTGACTTGGCGTTTGCCGTCCGGAGAAAGGCGAATCGTTTCTGGCCGCAGAGAAAAGATCACGGGGCCGTCCGGTTCTTCCAGGGGCCAGCGCAGGACGCCGCATGTGGCGATGCTGCGGCGGATTTCGCCGCTCAGGAGATTCGTTTGCCCGATGAATTGAGCGGTGTAAGCCGTCGCCGGGCGCGCGTAGATTTCGCGCGGCGAAGCAACTTGCTCGAGCGTACCATCGCGAAGCAGGGCGATGCGGTCGGAGAGGGCCATGGCCTCTTCCTGGTCGTGCGTGACGAAGAGGAAAGTGATGCCGATTTCGCGCTGCAGTGCTTTCAGTTCGCTCTGCATCTGTTTGCGCAGATTAGCGTCTAGCGCCGAGAGCGGCTCATCGAGAAGAAGAAGTTGCGGGCGATTCACCAAGGCACGCGCCAGCGCAACGCGTTGCTGCTGGCCTCCGCTCAAGCGCGACGGGCGCGCGCCAGCGAATTCCGCCATTTTCACCATGTTCAAGGCTTCGGCGACGCGTCCGGGAATTTCGTTTTTCGGGGCGCCTTGCACTCGCAGGCCGTACGCGACGTTGTCTCGGACGTTCAAGTGCGGAAATAGCGCGTAGTTTTGGAAGACTGTGTTCACTCGACGCCGGTAGGGCGGCAGCGTGTCCAGCCGCTCCCCAGACATCCAGATTTCGCCAGCGGTGGGTTGTTCGAACCCAGCGATGAGGCGCAGAAGCGTCGTCTTTCCAGAGCCGCTTTCACCGAGCAACGTGAGAAATTCTCCCGAAGCGATGTTCAGCGAAATGCTCTTCAGGACTTCGCGCGGACCGAATCGCTTGGCCACCTCGCGTACTTCGAGCAGAGGAGCGTTGGTGTCCACGGAAGCGGGCTGCGGAATGGCGGCGGAGCTCACTGCGCGGCTTTCACCTCGTTCCAGATTTCGTTGTACTTGCCGCGGCGCGGCACGTCTTGCCAAAAATAAATTCGCTGCATGTAAGCGTCGGGATCGTCCATGTGCAGGTTTTTCTTCTCGGTCTCGGTCATGAAGGTCGTGGATTGTGGATTCGCGGGAGAGTAGCCCGTCACATCCGTTACTTTCTTCTGGGTTTGCGCTTCGATCATGTATTCCAAGAACTGCGCCGCCAATTCTTTCTGATGGCTTCCCGCAGTGATCATTAGGTGATCAATCCAACCAGTTGTATTTTCTTTGGGAATAAGCTCTTTGATAGGGAATCCAAGCTTGCGAAGCTGGTTAGTCATCAGAGGCCAGCCCATGGCAATGACAATTTCGTGGCTTTGGAAGAGGTTGGTCAGTTCGCCGCCGGTGGACCAGATTTTTCGAATGTTGGGTTTCAGTTCAATCAGTTTTTTCTTGACGGCTTCGAGCTGTGCGTCCGAGAGATTGTAAAGTTGTGCTGGGTCGGGCTTGTCATAGCCAAGAACCTGGGCTGCCATATAAACGGTTGAAAGATCGTCCCACACGGAGACTTTATTTTTGAGATGAGGTTCCCAGAGAGATCCCCAGGAATCCGGCTCTTGGTCAATAGCAGTTACGTCGTAAAGAAGGGGGTTGGGGCCCCACATGAAAGGAACGCCGTAGAGTTGACCGTTTGCTTTGACTAGCGGCGAATCGCGGAGCTTGGCCGAGAGTTGTGCATAGGCGGGAAGTTTGGAGAGATCCAAAGGTGCAGCCAACCCGCTGCTGGCGATGGCGTGAGCGACGTCGCTCGAAGGCGAAATCACGTCATAGTTGGAGGCACTTCCGCCGCGCAGCTTGGCGACTAGCTCATCGCTCGAACCCATGTACGACGCCGAGATTTTGCAGTGATGCGCTTCCTCGAAGGGCCGCACAAACGAGGGATCGGCGTAGCCTTCCCAGACGAGCAAGCTGAGAGTTTCCTCTCTTTGCTTGCAAGCGCCGCAGCTCATTGCGAGCGCCAGGACTCCAAGGGCGATTGTGCGCCGGTTCATAGTGTCTCCCGCTCTCGCAGCAGCATTTGCATCCCCCTGCGCCGGAGTTTACTGGCCCGACTCCGAACAGCAGCGAACACTCTGCCTACTTTGTGCCGGCCTGATAAACCACTCTTCCGCCAACGATGGTCTTGACGACTTTCGTCTGGGCAATCGCGTGCGGGTCGATCTCGAAAATATTCTGCGACACGATGACGAGATCGGCCAGCTTGCCCGGCTCGATCGAGCCTTCTGTTTTTTCGCGGCGTCCCGCGTACGCTGCGCCGAGCGTGTAAGCTGCGACAGCCTGCGCCAGTGTTATTCGCTGCTCCGGAATCCAACCGCCCTCGGGTTTTCCTTCGATTGTTTGGCGTGTCACGGCCATTTGCAAACCCTCCCAGGGATTCAGCGTCACGACGTTCCAGTCGCTGCCGAACGCCAGATGTCCGCCGCCTTCGGCGATGCTCTTCCACACCCACGCGCGCGACGCGCGGTCCGCTCCAACGTTTCCCGCCCAAACTCGCAACGTGTCTTCGTCCGGGTATGCGTGCAACGGCTGCATGCTGGCGATGACTCCCAGCTTTCCGAAGCGAGGGATGTCCGCAGCAGTGATGGTTTCGATGTGCTCGATACGCGGGCGGCGATCCTGCGTATGGTTCACGTTTTCAGCGTTTTCGTACGCGTCCAGAGCGGTGCGCACGGCGTAATCGCCAATCGCGTGTGTGAAGAGCTGCAAACCGCGTCTATCGAGCTCCGCGACGGCCGCTTTGTATTTGTCCGGATCCCAAAATAATTTCCCCTTCGTGGATGGGTCGTCGGTGTAGGGCACCATCATGGCGGCGGTATGCGATTCAATGACGCCATCGATCATCATCTTCACTACGCCACCCGAAAGCCAGTCGCCAGTGTATTTTTCGCGCGCTTCTTCGATCGCGTCGATATCTTGGGGGCGCAACTCCGGCGGATTTAGAAAATAGGCGATGTACATGCGCAGCGTCAGCTCGCCACTGTGGCGCAGCTCGTCGTAAAGAGCGAATTCTTCAAAATCACCGCCCGCGCTGTGCACGCGCGTTAGGCCATTTTCGTTGGCCCAATGTATGCCGGCACGAAGCGCTGCGAGTTTTTCCGCATGCGTCGGTTTAGGAACGAGTTTCCCGACGAGACTGCTTGCGGATTCCTTCAAGGCTCCCGTGGCTTCTCCAGTCTTGGGATCGCGAACGATGCCGCCGTTGGCGGGATCTGGTGTGTACTTGTTGATTCCTGCGAGTGCGAGCGCCTTCGAATTCGCCCAGGAAGTGTGCCCGTCGGAGCCGAAGAGAAAAACAGGGCGATTCGGAAACAGCTCGTCGAGGTATTTCTTGTCGGGCAGATTTTCTTCGCCGAACATCGCGTAATTCCAGCCGCCGCCAAGAAGCCAACCGTCGCCGGGGTGTTTATCCGCGTATTCGCGCAAGATGCGCTGGATGCCGGCAGGATTCTTGGCGCTATCGAGATTGGCTTGGCCTAGACCGATTGAACCATCCAGGAAATGAATGTGGCAATCTACAAAGCCCGGTAGAACCAGCTTTCCGCCCGCGTCAATCAACTTCGTTTGCGGCCCGCGCAGTTTTTCGATTTCGCTGTCGTTGCCCACAGCGACGATTTTCTCTCCGCGGATGGCTACTGCCTGCGACCAGAGTTGTTTGGCGTTTACGGTGTAGACCTTGCCGTGGATGAGGATCGTGTCTGCGGGCTGGGCCTTCGTAACCTCCGCATTCTGAGCGACGGCTCTCACAGAGAATCCCAAAGCAAAGACCACGCCAAGCGCCAGCACGATCACCATCTTCCGCGGCGCAGTCATTCACAGCTCCAGGGTTGAGTTTTTTGCGGCATCGACGAACCACTGGTCACGAGCCACATCCTATTAAAATGTCGGCGGCGTATTTACCCACAGCAGCCACGTCTCGGAACGTCCCGGATTTCGCCACCGGTGAGGCGTCGAACTTTCGAAGTACAGGCTGTCTCCGGGTTTGAGCCGGTAATGTTCCTTGCCGTTCAGCCAGATTTCAAACTCACCGCGAAGAATATGCAAGAACTCTTCGCCTTCATGCGAATAAGACTCACCACTTCCGCCGCCGGGTTTGACGCGAAAAAGATGCGGCTCCATGACCGTTTGGCCCCAGGCCAGAAGCTCCATGCGGACCCCGGGAGTGGTCTCTAGGATTTTTCGCTGATTGGGGCGCACAAGGCGCGGATTTTCCGCCGCGGTTTCAAAGAGCGAAAGAATGTTCGTACGGTAGAAACGCGCGATGCGGCGCAGCGTGGAAATGGACGAGTGCATCTGCCCGCGTTCGAGCGCACTGAGAAAGCCAACCGAAACCTTCGTGGCGCGCGCCACCTGCGCGAGAGAAAGTCCGCGCCGCGTGCGCAGCCGCCGGAATCGCTGGCCGGGATGAGGAGCGCTCTCCGCCGGCGCCGGCACGACGCCTTGGCGCTTCAATACATGCACGATGGCCGCGGGATTCAGCCCCCGGGCGCGGCGCAGAAAAACGGCGCGCTGCAGCAGGCGCACATCGGCTTCTGCGTAGAGCCGGTAGCGGCTCTCGGTGCGATGCGGTGAAACCAGGCCCAGCGCTTCCCAGGCGCGCAGTGCAGAAGAGGAAATACCTACTCGGCGCGCCACTTCGCTGATGCGCAGAAACCGATGTACCGCTCGATTTGCTGATGGCTTGGAGAAATTCTTTCCGCTTGACACGGCTCCCGGCTTTCTCTAAGTTTGCGGGATTATAGTAAGGTTTCGGGGGCACAGCAACCTCGAAGAATTCACTGCCAAGGGAATTCTTCGAGACAAGGGGTGAGTTCATGAAATTGGCTGCTGGATTTTGGCGGAGCAATGCGCTCCGTCTCCGCAACATTTGTCCTTTGCTTATTCCCGCGCTGGCCATGCTTTTCGCCTCGCCGTTTGCCGGGGCGCAGAGCACCGGCGGCAGGATTCGCGGGACGGTGAGCGATCCCAGCGGCGCTTCGGTGGCCGCCGCCACGGTAACACTCGTCAATGAGGCGACACATTCCGCGCGAGAGGCGCAGAGCGGCGCCAGCGGAGAATACATCTTCATCGAAGTGCCCGTCGGCAGCTATGAGATCAATGTCAGCCAGGCAGGATTCAAGAAATTTATTCGCAAGGGAATCGCGCTGGATTTGAACGAAGTCATCAGCGTCGATATCACCTTGCAGCTCGGCGCGGCAACGGAGAGCGTGGAGGTCACTGGCGCGCCGCCCGTCGTGGATACGAGCTCGACGCAACTCGGCGCGGTGGTCAACGAACGGGCTTCGACGCAATTGCCATTGAACCAGCGCGACGTCTATCAGTTGCTGCAATTGCAGCCGGGAGTGCAGTCGCAGCTAGGCAACGATCTCTTTTACGGCTCGGACAAACCCGGAGTCGTCACGGTGAACGGCGGCCGCGGACGCGCCAACAATTATTCCGTGAATGGTGGGGACGGCAACGACCTCTTCGCCAACCTGCCGGCCATCCAGCCTTCACCGGACAGCATCGAGGAGTTCCGCGTCATCAGCAATACCTTTGATGCGGAATATGGCCGGAACTCTGGCGCCGTCGTCAACGTGGTGACCAAATCCGGGACGAACAGCATCCACGGCAGTTTTTATGAGTTTTTCCGCAACGACGTGCTGAACGCACATCCCTTCACTTTCTTTGCGGCACCGAAACCGGACTTCAAACAAAATCAGTTTGGCGGCACCATTGGCGGACCGATCAAGAAAGATAAGACATTCTTTTTCGGCTCATATGAAGGCCGCCGGATTACGCAAGGAATCGTCTCCCAGCCCATCAATGTGCCGACAGGAGCCGAACTCAATAACGGAGATTTTTCCGCCGGCCCGACATTTTCGGGATCGCTCACCGACGCGACGGTGGCAAATATCCTGCAAAACCGCTGCGGCGCCAACGCGCCCTCCTCGGTGCCTCTCAACCAAAGACTGTCTGCCACAGCGCAAACTGCCGTCGCAGGCGTGTCTGCCGGCGGTTTGCCAGTGCCGTACACTTCCATTTTTCCCGGCAACCAGATTCCCACGGGTTGCTTTGATCCGGTGGCTCTGAGCTTGCTGCAGTACGTTCCCGGATCAGGCGGGAGCGGTGGAGTGCAAGTTACGCCGAATGAGACGGATAGCGGCGACCAGTTCCAGATTCGAGTCGACCAAAATTGGTCGAACAATCAGAAAACAGCGGTCTACTATTATTTCGATGACGACGACACGGTGGACCCTTTCGCCAAGTTCCAGGCATCCGGCGCGACCACCGGCAATTTCCCCGGACAATACTCAACGCGCACGCAGCAGCTGAACATCACGCACACTTCAACGATCGGTTCTACGGCGGTGAACGAATTCCGCTTCAGCTATTTCCGGGAGGGACAGCTGATGTTTGACGCGCCGACGCGCACGAATGCCATTCAGGCTTCCTGCGGCACCGGAGCTGCTGCCGCTTTCTGCTTCACGGGCACCTCCGATACGGCGCTGACCGATGACAGCGGGAATTTGCTCGGTACCAACACCGACTACGGCCTTCATTCCGGTCTCGGCCCGAGCAAAGAGGGAGTTCCGTTCATCAGCGTGGGCGGGGGCTTTTCCATCGGCAACAATTACAACGGGCAGTTGCCGCAGACCGGCAACACCTACCAGTTCAGTGACAACTACAGCAAGATCATCGGCAAGCACAGCCTGAAGTTCGGCGCCGACGTGCGCTACCAGATGTTCAATCAGTTGCTCTATTTCGACGTCAACGGTGACTTAACGTTCCTGTCGTCCAACTCATCGCCGACCGGAGACGACCTTGGCTACTCCGATGCCTATCCCGACTATCTCCTCGGACTGGGGAACAGCTTTTTCCAGGGTTCGGCGCAACATGAACTCGTGCGCAGCACTTCCATCTACCTCTACGCGCAGGATAGCTGGAAGCTCAAATCCAACGTGACCCTGAACTATGGCCTGCGCTGGGAAATGAACACGCCGCTCACGGACATCGGTCAGAAGGTGCAGACTTTCCGCCCAGGCCAGGTGTCGACGATCTACCCCTGTACGCTTCCGACAACGAGCCCGCTCTACGTTGCCGGCAGCGTCACAAACTGCGATGAAGCCGGAGTCACGCCAGTGGGCCTGGTTTTTCCAGGTGACAAAGGTGTGCCAGAAGCCTTGACCAACACTTACTACAAGGGCTTTGCCCCCCGCCTTGGCCTCAACTGGAGCCCAGGCTGGAAAGATGGTCGGCTCAGCAAGCTGACTGGCGGTCCCTCGAAGACCAGCGTCAGCATGGGTTACGGAATTTTCTACAACCCCATCGAACAGCTCGTCCTCGAACAGTTCAGCGCAGAGCCTCCCTTCGGCGGAAGCAACTTCATCACGGCGCCGCTTTTGCAAACTCCCTACGTCAGCCAGAGCGGCAGCACGTTTCCGAATCCGTTCAATGGCATCCTGGATCCGCCGCGGGGTTCGTCGATCGATTGGGAGCAATTCCGCCCCATGACGTTCTTCGGAGAATTTCCTTCCAATCTCCGTTTGCAGTATACGGACCAGTACAATCTTACGATCAAGCGGCAGCTCCCGGGAGAGGTCCTTTTTCAAATCGGGTATGTGGGATCGCAGGGCCACCGACTCCTCGCGAGCTATGAAGTCAATCCAGGAGATCCAGCGACTTGCAACGTTCTGGCAGCCATCTCAGCGGCAACTCCCGGCGGCGGCGGCGTATTGAGTGGACCGGGGGGAAGTCCAACGACATGTGGTCCCTTTGGAGAGGACAGCGCATACTTCATTCCGAATGGAACAGTCATTCCTGCCGGTGGCCTGCCGCTGCCGTACAACGCGGGAGCCGGCGGTTTGACCGTCCCGGCGGGACCGGTTAACGCCCCAGGCGGTGGCATCAACCTCGTAGGAATTCGTACGTACTCTTCGCCGCTGTGCCAGCCGCTGACGGGTACTGGATGCCCCGCGGACGGGACACCGGTTTTTTCCGGGATCTTCAGCGAGAACACCGTCGCGAAGTCGAACTACAATTCCCTGCAAGTTTTGGTGCAGAAGAATTTCTCCCACGGCCTGCAATTCCAGGCTTCCTACACTTTCAGCAAGACGATGGACAACGCCTCGAGCTTTGAGAGCGCGCTCAACCCGCTCAACTTCGATGCAACCTACGGGCTCTCGGCCTACGATGCGAAAAACCGCCTTGTTTTCAATTACGTTTGGGATCTGCCCGTTCCGAAGTATGAAGGATTCAAAGGCAAGATGCTCGATGGCTGGGAGGCGTCCGGAATCGTAAGTTTCCAGAGCGGTTTCCCAATTCGAATCACTTCTTCGGATGACGTGGAGGAATTGGATTCCACCGATCTATTCGAATTTGCGGGTGAGCCAAATCTCACCGCTCCGTTCCACACGCAAAACATTCGGCTGAATAACGGCTTCGTGTTTAATCCGGATCTCTTTACGAATTCCACTGTTCTACCCGGCACGATCGGAAACGCTCCGCGATCGATCTGCTGCGGGCCGGGTATCAACAACTGGGACATGAGCTTCATGAAAGAAACAAACTTTGGCGAAAGGCTCCAGATGGAATTCCGGAGCGACATCTTTAACATCTGGAATCACGCGCAGTTCTATAGCGTGGATGGAAACGTGTCAGACCAGGGCAGCACGTTTGGCCAGGTGCTGCACGTTCACGATCCCCGGCTCATCCAGTTCTCACTAAAGTTCCGTTTTTGAGACAATAAAGGAGAGCAGAAACGGTTCAAGAGGCGCCCCGGTTTAGTCGGGGTGCCTTCGCACGTTCGAAGTAAGAGAGGAGCTGCTAACTCTCGAAGGTTTTATCAGCACAAACTGACCGCAGGGAACAGACCTGCTAGCGTTGGCCGCTTCGCGGCCACACCGGATATGGAATAAGGAAATGCACGACGCACTACAAATGGAAATCGCCTCTTACGAAAAGCGCACCCCAAAATCTGCGGATGCGTACAAGCGCGCTTTGCAGCGCATCCCGCTTGGTGTTGCCAGCAACTACCGCCATTACGAGCCCTACCCGCTTTTCGTGCAAGACGGAAAAGGCAGCAAAATCCACGATATCGATGGAAACGAATACATCGATCACAATCTGTGCTTCGGCGCGCTCATGGCCGGGCACTGCCATCCTGCGGTGGTGAAAGCCGTCGAGCAAAAGCTGCATGAGGGAACGACCTTCGGCATGCCGCACGACATGGAATGGGAGCTTGCCGAAGAAATCTGCAAGCGCTATCCCGTCGAGATGGTGCGGTTCGGATCGAGCGGTACGGAAGCCACCATGCACGCTTGCCGCATTGCGCGCGCTGCAACGGGCCGCGGCAAAATTCTAAAGTTCGAAGGTGCATATCACGGCCTGCATGACACCGCGCTCGTCAGCGTCAAGCCCAAAGCAGAAGACTATGGCGATCCCGACGCGCCGAATTCCGTCCCCGGCGGAGGCGGCGTACCCAAGGCATCCCTCGCCAATGTGGTCGTCGCGGCTTTTAATAATCTGCCGAGCGTCGAACGCCGATTCCGCGAGAATCCCGGGCAGATCGCCGCGATCATCCTCGAGCCTATTTTGATGAACGTCGGGCTGTGCATGCCCCAGCCTGGTTTTCTTCAAGGGTTGCGCGATATTGCCACTAAAAACGGTGCGCTGCTCATCTACGACGAGGTGAAAACCGGAGCGAAACTTGCCTGGGGCGGCGCAAGCGAATACTTCGGCGTCAAGCCGGACATGATTTGCCTTGCGAAATCCATCGGAGGCGGACTGCCGCTGGCTGCGTTTGGCGCAAGCCGCCCGGTGATGGATCTGATTGCTCAGCACAAAGTTTTTCACGGCGGCACGTACAACACGAATCGTGTGGCTATGGCCGCCGGCCTCGCCACGTTTCGCGACGTTCTTTCGCGGGAAAACTACGCGCACGTCGATAAACTGGGCAAGAAGCTCACCGAAGGCTATCGAGCCATTGTGAAGAAGACCGCTCTGCAAGCCTACGTGATAAGCGCAGGCGTGAACGGCGCGCTGATGCTTTACCCGCAGGAAATTCGCAATTATCGCGACTGGACCCATATCGACGTCGATCTTTGGCGCCACTACTGGTTCGCGATGGTCAACCGCGGCGTTCTGCCGCAGCCCTATTGGTGGGACGAGCAGTGGACCATCTCCGTCCAGCACACTGAAGCCGACATCGATGAGCATCTCGCTGTGTTCGACGAAGTTGCTCCCGCTCTCGCAAAAGCACAACTCGAACGCGGCGCGCAGTTCGTCGGTGCCGCAGGCCACTGATTCTAGGAGACCGTTCCGTTGCAGAACGAGGCCGCCATTGCTTCCGTCGCGCCTGTAGCTCAAGACACGCCTCATCTTCGGCGCGTGCTGGGACGCATGGACCTCGTTCTGCTCTTCGTTGTCGCCGTCTTCAACCTCAATGTCGTTCCGTCGATTGCTGCGAACGGCGGCGTTACCGTCTGGCTTTGGATTATTTCGCTCCTATTGTTTTTCTGGCCCCAGGGCATCGCGGTCATCGAACTGGCCCACCGCTATCCCGGCGAAGGCGGGGTTTACCTTTGGGCGAAAGAAGTCTTCGGAGACTTCCACGGTTTTCTCTCCGGCTGGTGCTACTGGACCAACAACATGATGTACGTGCCCACGGTAATGCTGTATTTCGTCGGCGTCTCCGTTTTTGCGCTCGGCTCCGGCCACGAAGCGCTGGGGGACAACAAAACATTTGCGCTAACCGCCTCGCTCGTGCTGCTGATTGTTCTCGTGGTGCTCAATATTGTCGGTCTCGGCGTGGGGAAATGGATTAACAACCTCGGCGCGATTGGCACCGGAATTGCCGCCGCCGTGCTGATTGGCCTGGGCATCGTCGTGTGTTTGCGTTTCGGTACCAGCGTTACCTGGGCTGACTTTCGAATCCCGCCCAATCCAAAATTCGTCCTCAATTCCTTCGGCGTGATTTGCTTTGGATTAGTAGGGCTCGAGCTCGCATCCGTCATGGGTGATGAAATAGAAAATCCGCAAAAGACCTTGCCCGGCGCCGTCGCGTGGGGCGGAATACTGTCCGGCTTGCTCTATATTGGCGCGACGCTGACGCTGCTCATTGCGATTAACAAAGGCGACATCAACGTGCTGCAAGGTATCGTTCAAGCAGTCGGTCACATGGCAGGCCGTGTTGGAGTCGTTTGGATCGTCGCGCCCTTTGCGTTTTTGCTGAGCTTGTCTATCGCCGGAATTGCGTCCGCGTGGCTCGGCGGCTCCGCGCGCATCCCATTCGTAGCGGGACTCGATTCCTATATGCCCGGATGGCTGGGTAAGGTGCATCCACGTTACCGCACGCCCTACGCCGCGCTCATCGTTCACGCGGCGGTATCTATGGTCCTCGTGGTGCTGAACTTTAGCGGCTGGTGGCTCTGGAATAAGCTGATCGGGTTGTCGTTCGTGGCCTACATCCTGCGGTCGTTCGGCTTTGTGGTGGCAAATCTTACGGCCAGCGAAACTGGTGTGCAGGAAACCTTCCAGAAGCTTCTCTCGCTCGCCGTCGTGCTTCAGCTGATTCCTTTTCTTTATATGTTCGGCGCGCTGCTCAAAATTGCGTGCAGCCATTCTTTCGCGAAAAGTGTCTATACCAAGACAACATTGATTCTTTCCGGCGCCAGCGGGCTTGTCACCACAATTTTGGGAATCGCTTTAGCATTCTTTCCAGCTCAGCAGGTCACTTCTCTCTTTTCGTACGAAGTCTGGATGTTTGGAGGCACCCTGTTTTTTATCGGGCTTGCCGCGTTTTTCTTTTTTATTTATGGGCGGCGCAAGACCGCGAGAAAACTCGCGGAAGCCGTGTCCGTTGTCTAAACACGCTACGCCTTAGTCGTAGTAGTGCTCAGTGGGTAGTGATTTTGGGAGGCTGTGATGTCTAGCAGTGCGACAGCAGGCGTTCGAACGTACAAGAATTACGTCAATGGCGAATGGATTGGCAGCGTCTCGGGGGAGACATTCCCCGTTTACGATCCTTCCAACGAAGAAGTCATTGCGCACGTCGCCGCAGCCGGCGCGGCCGACGTCGATCGCGCAGTAAAAGCCGCGCGCGCCGCCTTCGATAACGGGCCGTGGACCACGACCACCGCGCAAGACCGTGGCCGCATTCTCTTCAAGCTCGCCGAGGAAATTCGCCGGAACAGCGCTCAGCTTGCAGAAATCGAGTGTCGCAACACCGGCAAGCCCATCGTTGAAGCGGAATACGACATCGCCGACGTCGCCACCTGTTTCGAATACTACGGCGGCCTCGCCAACAAAGTTCTCGGCAGCGTAAATCCCGTTCCCGCCAACGCGCTCAGCTTCACGCTGCGCGAGCCTGTCGGCGTCGCCGGACAAATTATTCCCTGGAACTACCCGCTGCTTATGGCCGCATGGAAACTCGCGCCCGCGCTCGCTGCCGGCTGCACTTGTATTCTGAAGCCTGCCGAGCAAACGCCGCTCACCGCGCTCGAATTCGCGAACTATCTTACCGAAGTTGGATTACCGCCCGGCGTGGTGAACATCATCAATGGCCTCGGCGAAACGGCAGGCGCCGCCCTCGTAGCGCATCCCGGCGTGGATAAAATTGCCTTCACCGGCAGCGCCGCCGTCGGCAAAATCATAGTCAAAAGCGCCGCGGACACGCTTAAGCGTGTCACGCTCGAACTCGGCGGCAAATCTCCCAACATTTTCTTCACCGACGCTGATTGGGAAGCGTCCATCGACGGCGCGCTCTTCGGCGTGTTTATAAATCAGGGCGAAGTATGTTCCGCCGGAAGCCGCATCCTCGTCGAAAAAACAATCTACTCCAAATTTGTCGAAGCCATGACCGAGAAAGCCAAGCGCATCAAGCTAGGCCCTCCGGGCGAACGGGAAACGAAAATGGGACCGCTCGTCAGCAAAGAACAATATGATCGCGTCAGCTCGTACTTGGAAATAGGCAAGAAAGAAGCGAAGGTCGCCATCGGCGGGGGGCGCCCGAAGCAGTTCGGCAAGGGCTATTACATCGAGCCCACGATTTTCTACGACATGGATAACTCCGCGCGCATCGCCCGCGAAGAAATCTTTGGTCCGGTCGCGTCTGTGATTCCCTTCGACGGCGAAGCCGACGCGATTCGCATCGCCAACGACACGCCATACGGACTTGCAGCCGCCGTCTGGACGCGCGACATCTATAAAGCCTTTCGCGTCGTAAAATCGCTCCGCGCCGGCATCGTCTGGGTCAATCACATGCAGCCGACCTACGTCGAAGCCCCTTGGGGCGGCTACAAACAATCCGGCTTCGGCCGCGAACTCGGTCCCTGGGGCCTCGAAGAATATCTCGAAACGAAACAGGTCTTCGTCAATCTCGACGAAACACCCATAGGCTGGTATTAGCATTCGGCACGCTGGCTGTCATGTGGCCAGCGGCCAGAGAAAAAAGGACGAGAAAATGTCTACGATTCAGATTCGAACGGAAATTCCCGGACCGCGTTCGCGTGCGCTCATGGCGCGTCGTGAAGCCGCGATCCCCCGCGGACCCGCCAACGCCACACCGATTTTCGCGGCACGCGCCGATGGCGCAACGATCGAAGATGTTGACAGTAATCGTTACATCGATTTCGCTGGCGGCATCGGCTGCCTCAATATCGGCCATCGCTCCCCGCGTGTCACCTCCGCGATCCAGGCACAGCTCGAAAAGTATCTGCACCTCTGCTTCGCTGTTACGCCGTATGAAGGCTACGTTGCCGTAGCGGAAAAGCTCAACTCGCTGGCGCCCGGCAATTTCGCGAAGAAAACCATTCTTCTTAATTCCGGCGCCGAAGCCATCGAAAACTCCATCAAGATTGCTCGCGCCTACACCAAGCGTCCCGCGGTGATTTGCTTCGAGGACGCGTTCCACGGCCGCACGCTGCTCACCATGTCGTTGACCAGCAAAACGCATCCTTATAAAGCGGGCTTTCAGCCGTTCGCCAGCGATATCTACCGCATTCCCTTTGCCTATCCATATCGCAATGCTCCCGGGACGACGTCCCCTGAATTCGCGCATCATCTCGAAGACGCGTTCAAGCGCTCCGTTGCGCCTGAATCCGTCGCTGCCCTGATCGTCGAACCCGTTCTCGGCGAAGGCGGCTTCGTTATTCCGCCTCACGATTACTTCAAGCTTCTCCAAAATATTTGCCGCAAGCACGGCATTCTCTTCATTGCCGACGAAATCCAGTCCGGCTTCGCGCGCACCGGCAAATGGTTTGCTTCCGAGCATTTCGGTATCGAACCTGATCTCATCACGACGGCGAAATCGCTCGGCGGCGGAATGCCCATAGCCGCCGTCACCGGCCGTGCTGAAGTTATGGACGCGCCAGGGCCCGGCTCTCTCGGCGGCACCTACTGCGGCCACCCTGCTTCTTGCGCCGCCGCGCTTGCCGCTATCGAAACCATCGAAAAAGATGGCCTCCTTGCGCGCTCGACCGCCATCGGAGAACATTTCGAGAAACGCGCCCGCGGCTGGCAGAAAAAATGGTCCTTGATTGGCGAGGTTCGCGGCCTTGGCGCCATGTGCGCCATAGAACTCGTGCGTAACGCCAAAACTCGTGAACCCGCCGACACCGAAACAAAGGAGATCGCCAAATATTGCTACGAGCACGGCCTCATCATGATCACGGCAGGCACGTTCAACAATGTCATTCGCATTCTGGTTCCGCTCGTTGTTACCGACGAGCAGTTCAACGAAGGCCTCGACGTGCTCGAAACCGCCCTGGCAGGCGTCGCGGAACGCAAGCAAGCCGCGCTGTCTCACGCCTAATTGCATGATAGTTTATCGAGAAGCTCCAAACTACCGCCTTTCGCATCTAACTTAGGGAGATCCCCAGGAGCGTTCGATGCACGACGCGATGACAAAATCCGCGAGCGCTGCCGCTGAATTAAAAGACGCGCGCCTTTTCCGCGAAGCCTGCTACGTCGATGGACAATGGATTCAAGCCGGCTCGGGCCAAACGATCAACGTGGACAATCCCGCCACGCGAGAAGTCATCGGCAGAGTACCGACACTGAGCGGCGCTGAAACACGCCGCGCCATCGAAGCCGCCAACAACGCTTTTCCCGCGTGGAGCAAAAAAACGGCAAAAGAGCGCGCTGCGATTCTTCGCCGCTGGTTCGACCTGATGATTGCCAACCAGGAAGATCTCGCGCGGCTGATGACTCTCGAGCAAGGTAAGCCGCTCTCCGAATCGCGCGGAGAAGTCGCCTATGCTGCCGCGTTTCTCGAATGGTTCGGCGAAGAAGCCAAACGCGTGTACGGCGATACAATCCCCCAGCATCAGGCCGACAAACGAATCGTCGTCATCAAGCAGCCTATCGGCGTCGTCGCCTGCATCACTCCGTGGAATTTTCCGCTGGCCATGATTACGCGCAAAGCAGCGCCCGCCATCGGTTCTGGCTGTACCGTGGTCGTGAAGCCCGCCGAACAAACTCCGTTTTCCGCTCTCGCTCTCGCCGAGCTTGCCGAGCGCGCCGGCGTTCCAAAGGGTGTCTTCAATATTGTCACGGGCTCGCCCACGGAGATCGGAGCCGAACTCACTTCGAATCCTATTGTTCGAAAGCTCTCCTTCACCGGCTCCACGGAAGTCGGCAAAATCCTGATGGCCCAGTGCGCTGGCACAATCAAAAAGCTCTCTCTCGAGCTTGGCGGCAACGCGCCGTTCATCGTTTTTGAAGATGCGGATTTGGACGCCGCCGTGGAAGGTGCGATCGCTTCCAAGTATCGCAATACGGGGCAAACGTGCGTCTGCGCGAACCGCTTGCTGGTGCAAGATGCCGTCTATGATGCTTTCGCTGGAAAGCTAGCCGACGCCGTAAAGAAACTGAAGCCAGCCCCGGGATTGGAGGCAGGCTCAACGCAAGGTCCTCTCATTGACGACACCGCCGTCGAAAAAGTGGAAAGCCACATCCGCGACGCCCAATCAAAAGGCGCAAAAATTCTCGTTGGTGGAAAGCGTCACACTCTCGGCGGGCGTTTCTTCGAACCAACCATCCTTACCGGCGTCACAACCCAAATGCTCGTCTCCCGCGAAGAAACCTTCGGACCCGTCGCGCCGCTGTTCCGTTTCAAGACCGAAGCTGAGGCTATCGCCATCGCGAACGACACGGAATTTGGTCTGGCGGCTTATTTCTACGGCCGCGACATCGCTCGCGTCTGGCGCGTTGCCGAAGCCCTCGAGTACGGCATTGTCGGCATCAACACCGGAATTATTTCCACCGAAGTCGCACCTTTCGGCGGCGTAAAAGAATCCGGCCTAGGCCGCGAAGGCTCCAAGTACGGCATGGACGAATACGTCGAAATCAAATATCTCTGCTTCGGCGGCATCACTGCCTAGCGCGGCCCGGTACCCACCCAGCTAAACCTTCGTCCGATGTAGGTCCTAGCCTAAATCGGATTGATGTCCTGGTTCTTCTCCAGTCGCGCGATCAGTCCCTGGATTTGCGTCTTCGTTGCCTCTGGCGCTCCCGCAAGCGCGAGCTTCATCTCTTTCAGCGCGGTTGGAAAGTCACCCTTCGCCGAAGCCATCCGGGCCAGCTCCCCGTGCGTATACCATTCGTTAGGCCGCTTCTCTATGTTTATTTTAAAGACGGCGAACCCTTCCTCTTGCTTCTTCTGAATCTGGAGACCGCGCCCATATACATGGAGCTGCACCCCGGTTGCTTTATCAAATGCTTTCGCTTGAATCGCGTCCGCTTCCTGCTTCTTTCCCATCGCCGCCAGAATCTGCGATTTCGTCAGCAGGTTCTCGAATCTCTCCTCGTTTTGGATGGAGGTGTCTTCCCATTTCAACGCCTGCTCGAGGCTGCAATTGCCATCCAGGCACCACATCGCCGCCTCGTCATAACCCGCCCACGTAAATCCTCCGGTGTTTCGCAGCTGGTTGCGAATACTGCGCTCGGTAATCGCTTTTACATCAACGGAAATGTGAAACGGAACCGCCACCTTATCCCAGCGCAGCGTTGCCGCCGCCGACTCCGGCTTGATATCGTCGAACGTATAGGTCAGCGCGTCGCGAAACTCCGCCGCCTGCGGCCTCACGTCCACGCGCAAAGCATCTTCTTTTTCGTCGTAGCTGAAGCTACCCCACGACGTCGAATTTTTTGAAAAGATAATCGTCCATTGGTCGGCGTTCGGAATTGCGTGCAACCCATACGTGCCTGCCGCAATCGGTTTCCCTTCCACGGAAACATCATCCGCGAACGTAATCGTCGTATTTTCGTTCGCCCCAGCGCGCCACACCTTGCCGTACGGAATGACCTTGCCCCACAGCTCGCGTCCGCCCACCAGCGGCTCGTGATAGATGATCGTAATGTCCGTCAACCCAATCCGCTGGATCACCACGGCGCGCTGGCTCACCGTCGGCAAATTCAACTCAGTCGCCTGAGCGCCATTTTTAAACTGTGCGTCCGCCCGGCCCGCAAGGCAGCCGATTCCAATCGTTAAGCCCAGAATGATTCTGAAAACATTGCGCATGAACACACCTCTCCCTCGTTCCTAAACAAGAAAAATGGACTGGACGCAAAGCTCCTCCGCCCGCTTCGCATCCTAGTTGGCATAGACGTTGTAAGCCCTAATGCGTGAGCAAGCTTGGCGGAACTTGCGATTTCCTAAGGCTTGGTTGGTTCGGTGGATGGCTGCGGCGCTGGCGGCGTTGGTTTGTAAACCGTCGCGGGCCTCGCCGGCTGGTACGTCACTTTGACTTCCTTTTTCTTCGGCTTCTTTTTCTCTCTGCTTCTCACGTCTCGATTGCCCATCGCCATTCCCTCTCTGTTTAAAGATTTAGCCGCGCGCACTAGTTTACCTGACTTCAGCTCAGCCGGTTGGGCGTGAATCGCGCCGTCATCTCCATCACTCGGCGGTAATAATCCCGCTGCTTTAACCGCGCCCCCGCCGCTTCATCGATCACAAACGTTACGTCCGGATGGAGTTGCAAACACGAAGCCGTCACCGACGCCGTAATCGGCCCTTCGATCGCCTCCGCCACGGTCTCCGCCTTTGCCTCGCCGGTTGCCAGTAGCAAGATTTTCTTCGCTTCGAGAATCGTCCCGATCCCCATCGTGATCGCGCACTGCGGCATCTCTTCTCCTGCGCCAAAAAACTTCCGATTATCCTCTATCGTCTCGTTTGTCAAAACTTTCAGCCGCGTCCTCGACCCAAAACTCGAAGTCGGCTCGTTGAATCCAATATGCCCGTTCCGCCCGATCCCCAAAATCTGCAAATCAATCCCGCCTGCTTCCTGAATCGCGTGCTCATACGCCGCGCAATATTCCTCATAATCGCCACCGATTGTTCCATCGGGAATATGAATATTCGGCTCCGCCGCATTCACATGCGCAAAAAATTTCTCCCGCATAAAACAATGAAAACTTTGCGGATGCTCCGCCCCTAAGCCCAAATACTCGTCTAGGTTAAACGTCACCACCTTCGAGAAATCCAGCCCTTGCTCACGGTGCA